>Ga0208980_10002567_pt1 | contig 10966 bp, 11 predicted proteins | sample WetSurMetagenome_3_FD_187993 | JGI IMG/M metagenome (GOLD analysis project Ga0208980, IMG submission 187993) | Wetland microbial communities from Twitchell Island in the Sacramento Delta, sample from surface sediment Aug2011 Site A1 Bulk (version 2) | ecosystem: Environmental > Aquatic > Marine...
TGACGTCGGGGCAGAACTTCCAACAAGTGTAGCAGCGAGTGCATTTCTTGGTGTCGATGACCGGTCTGAACGTCCTCCAAGTTCCGGTTCGCACGCTCTCCGTCGTCTGTAAGCTATAGGTCGATTGGGGCAGGTCGCGATATGTCTCCAAATCACCAAACCCCCTTCACGGATGCGTAGGCTTCCTTTGCCGCCTCCGCGTTTGCCTGCCTATCCCCTGGGGATGCCTTCATAATGCTCTCCAACACCGATTCCAATGGCACCTGTGGGCAGATCTTGGAGAAGGCCCCGATGATGGCTGTGTTCACGATAGGCGAATTCTCCGAGCCCAGGCCATACTTGATGGCTATGCTGGTCGCATCAACAGTAGCCACTTTGTTCCATTTCACGTGCTGCAGGTCGCAGCTGTCCTTGGCGCTGTTGATCAGGAGCGACCCGTCCGGCTTGAGGCCCTGAAGCACGTTGGTCATGCTGACCAGGTCAGGGTCCAGGACGACCACATAATCAGGGAAATAGATCTCAGAATGGGTGCGGATGGGTTTGAGGTCGATGCGGCAGAAAGCGGTGACGGGCGCCCCTCGCCTCTCCACGCCGAAAAAAGGGAACGCCGCAGCGTGCAAGCGGTTCATGACCGCGGCCCGAGCAAGAAGCTCAGAGGCGACAACAGCCCCTTGACCGCCCCTACCATGGAATCGTATCTCGATCATATGCAGCTCCGCCCCCCAGTAGGCCTTTCTGCGTATTTATTCTTCCTCGAGCCAGCGTGTCATTGGCTAGCATTAGTCAAAGGAAGGAAAATGATATTAGCCCCGTGTAGGATGACCGGCAGGCATGACGCTGCATAACCTTTGCTTCCACGCCTTCTGCCAGGCCACCGAGGATGAGGCTAAGGTCAGAACTGCCTTGCTCTTCGCCTCGGGTGGAAAGGATGAGAAGGTGAAGAGAACCAAATGCGAGGGCTATCACGGCAACCCCATCGTCATACTGGACGTCTGCATAGAATCCTCACGCAACATCAAATCCTTCTTCCAACGACTTCTTGGAGTTGACCGAAAGGCTCTTTTGGATGACCTGGAACGCAGGGTCGATGAGGACTGCGCCTTCTATTTCCGCCTGGACAAGCAAGAAGCTTACTTGGGAAGACTCGTCCTTGGAGAGAAGGGGGAGGAGAATGACATCATCGCGGTGCACGGCAAGATCAAATCATATCCCAAGAGCAGGGATTCCTCGCTCCGTTCAATGGCCGAATACCTATCCTCCTTCAATTCAGGATGACGGGGTTATTGGAGCTTGAGAGGGTGATTTGCCCAGAATTATCATGGTTCTTAATCCCCTTTTGCCCGATTTGCAAGGGTCTGGGACATTATCGCGCTCGTGATCAGCTTGGTTTAAATTAAATGTATTGAATCTTAATAACTTGGTGGACTGTGGTTTCGAAGTTCCCCGTCTTTATGAAAAGTTTCATGACCTAAACATAAGTAACCTTTCCCCATAGAAAGATTCTTACCAATTACCAGTATATCCGCATGCCAAAGCAGGGGTAGCCAAGCTTGGCCAACGGCGCAGGACTTAGGATCCTGTCCCTAGCGGTCCGTGCGTTCAAATCGCACCCCCTGCACTTCCTCCTATTTATGATAAAAACCCATTTTCCTCAATACTTTTCCAAAATAAGGCGGCATTTTGGGCATCTCTCTGCCTTAATGTGTACGATTCCCCAGAGGTTGGACTCATAGATCCGCTCTCCACCTACACCAATGCGGGAGAGAGAGCTGATATCCTTTCGCCATTTGACGCCAGAGACCAGGCTTTCTGTCTCGATCCACCCTTCCTCCATAGACTCACCACAAGAGGGGCATTTCATGGCAAGACCATATCTCCTTTCTGGATATTTATATCAGACCGTCTTCTTGGGCTCTCCAGACACGATTCGTTAGACGAATTATTGAGGGGGACCAAAATGAATTCTGCTCTTACAGTTTACGATTTGTCACTGGATACATATTAATACGAAGTAAGCCAAGAAAGAAGGATGAGGAATCAACTAAGATGACAATGAGTTTCGATATGGAAAGGCATGCAGCATTATCAAGGGCGATAATGAAGAGGATTGGCGTTAAGGAGGATACAGCGGAAGAGCTGGCCATCAGGGTACTCAACTACTTCGGTTATGGGGAGGAGGTAATAGACAACGCGCTGGACCAGGAGGATAGGCGCCTCTTCTATTTCCTGCAGGACGTTTCATTGCTTAAGACGGCTTGGGAGGAGGCGATCCTAGCAAATGGCCGCACCTGGCGAATATTCTATTGGTACCTAAATGTCGAGAACATCGAGGAATTCTCCAAAGAGGAGGATGCCCCGAAAATCGAGGAAGGATTATACGAAGCCCTCCCTCAGGGAGTGTGGGCTCGGGAGGAGATCAGGGAAGAAGGCTCCTGAAGCCCTTCCCGAGCGCTTACTTTTATCCCGAATAGCTCATACCTTGGCCTGGTAACATGCAACCGCGCAAGATCCTAGTCGTGGTAATGGATGGCCTGGGTGACAGAGCGGTCAAGCAACTGCATTGGAAGACGCCCCTTCAGGCCGCCAATCGACCCAATCTGAACTGGTTCGCAGAGCATGGAGCCACGGGCATCGTGGACATAATAAGTCCAGGAATCAGACCAGGGAGCGATACGTCTCACCTGGCAATTTTAGGCTACGATCCATACCAGGTATACACCGGAAGAGGCCCTTTCGAGGCTGCTGGCACGGGATTGATGGGAGAGAAAGGAGACGTCGCTTTCCGATGCAACTTCGCCACCGTGGACTCTGATATGGTCGTCACGGACCGGCGTGCTGGTCGGATCAAAGAGCCAGACACCACCTTGCTGGTGCAATCCCTTTCGGGCATGAGTGTGGATGGCGTGGAGATTGTTGTAAAGGAGGCGACTGAACATCGCGCCGTTCTTCTGCTTCGCGGGAAAGGGCTATCCGCCAAGGTCTCAGATGTCGACCCGCACTCAGAGGCGAAGATTCATGAGGCTCAGCCATTGGAACATGAGGCCAAAAAGACCGCAAAGGTTGTCAATCACTTCGTTCAACGCTCTTATGAGATTCTGAATGACCATCCAGTCAATCAAAGGCGACGGTCTGAGGGGAAACCGCCCGCCAACATCCTGCTTCCAAGGGGCGCAGGTATATTCCCCGACATCCAGCCGTTCGAGCAACGCTACCAGATGACCGGCGCTTGCGTTGCTGGCGTCTCCCTCATCAAAGGAATCTGCAGGGTCTGTGGGTTGGATGTGATAGAGGTCAATGGCGCTACGGGGGGCATGGACACCGACATGGTGGCCAAGGCCAAGGCGGCCGTCCGACTCCTGGATACATACGACTTCGTCCTCATGAACATCAAGGCTGCGGACGTCGCCTCGCATGATGGCAATGCTGAACTCAAGGTCAGAGTGGTTGAGCGATTGGATGAGATGGCAGGCGTCATCCGCTCTGAAATGCCAGAGGGGACCATCGTTGCCTTCTTAGCCGACCATTGCACCCCCATTGAGATAAAAGACCACAGTGGAGATCCTGTGCCGCTTTTAATCTATTGCCAAGGCATGGTGCGAGACGCCAATGCCAGCTTTGATGAAGCCTCATGCGCCCATGGTGGTCTAGGGAGGCTCAGGGGCAAGGACATCCTCCCCCTACTCATAGACAAGGCGGGACGCTCAGAGAAATTCGGGGCCTGAAGTCTTCATAAAAGAAAATATAGCGGAGACCGTAATGCAACAATGTGAAGTACACCTATTGCCCGCCTTGCAACCGTCTCCAGAAATGGAACTGGTATTCAAGGAATACTTGTGAGAATTGCAACAAGGATTGCGTGGTGTTCGATGTAAAGAGGTCCATATTTGGCGTATTGATGTACGCGCTCTGCGCGATAGTGGTGGTCCTAATCATTTTCCATGCTTCCTGGTACACGCTGGGCCTTGGATGGGCATCTTTCTATTCCGCTGTGCCCGTTGATATATCGACCTGGCTGATCTTCGGGCTATTGCTGCTGGCCATCGCCTTCACCTTCATCGACCTGGCCAAGACGCAGAAGAAGGCGGAGGAGAAGTTGCGCCAGGGGCTCAGCAAGACGAAGTAAACTCACTCCCTCCACGCACTCAGGATAAAACTCAATTCTTCCTCAGAATCGCTCTCCCCTTCAATGGAAGAAGCAAAGACCTCGTTCGCATCCAAGGGATTGCCTTTAATTACAAGGCTTGAGATGGTGTCGCCGACCTCAACCTTCCATTCGAAACCCCAACCGGGTCCTAAGAGCTCGGAGAGCACCTGTTGAGCCTCTGGGATGGCCCATACTGGCAAGACCATTTGATTACTTCTGCCCAATGGTTGAATGAGAGATATGAGCTCGACGGAAGGAGGGGCGCTTTGTTGGACTTCGCCCGCGGGTATCTTCATGGTCATGGACGCCAGGACTGTATGCGTCCTGTCTACCAATTCTTGGGATTGATCATTATCTCTCCCTTCAGAGCCCTCTTGGTTGCCAAGCAGGAAGGAGCTCAAAGCGATCGCGGCAAGCAGGAACATGAACGCGTCCATGATGGAGGCTATCCCCATACTACCCTTGGAGACCCTCCTCACCAGACCACGACCAGTAGTTTTGCGGCCATGACCTCTGGCCCGTCATCCATGAAAATGATCGGAACGAAGGCCGAGTAACAAGCCTCGACCGATTCTGGCACATGTCCCAAGAAGACGAGCTGGATACGGTCCAATTCCGTGCCAAGGACCTGGATCTCTACGCGCATCCCCTCACCTACACTCATGCTCCAATCCACGGAAGAGAGCAGGTAAAGGTCTTTTTTCTCGATGGTTGTACCATCATCGGACAAGAGGCCGAGAACTCTATTCTTCCAGGCTTCAGCCTCGCACTCCAGGTCATCTGCTTGTCGATCGCCATGATCGATGCTTGAAATCGATGCCAGCAGTAGCGTGATCGATGTGGAGATCACCATGATAGCGAAGATTGATTCCATGTATCCCGTGGCCTTGAGGTCCCTCTTCATATCTCGCTGCCGTTTCATGTCCTGCCGAGCGGCCCACCACATCCTCCTAATTTGGTTTACAGGCAAGCTTACCGAGAGAAGACGCTCTGCTCAATCCACCCCTTTGAGGTAATGCCCTGTGGTGATCGCTCCGCACTTCCTCTTAATCGCGCTCTTCTTGGACATCTCCTTATCCCTAAAGGCGTGCGCCACCATTTCCGCAAGGTCGGGGTTCTTTCTCCTCAGGTCCAATACCAGCGAGTCCACGCCCATCTCCTCGAGCTCGTCGATGAACTCGAGCAGCAAAAGGTCGGCGGAGTTGAGGATATGCGCCATGCCCTGACCGTCGCGATACACCTGGAAGCTGAGACCGGAGGGGTCGCGTAAGACCCCCTGAGCTATGCTAGGGTCCTTTGTCACCATGAGCTCCACTCTACCGAATACCATGACCTCCAGTCTTCCTTGGTAATGGGCGAGCAGCTCCTGGATCTCTTCGCGTGAGAGCTCCACCGAAGCCATACATTGATACATCTCTGGTATGGTCATGCCATTGAACATATTCATGGAATAGTGCCCATAGAGCCTCCTCTCCCGGTACATACTGGCCTGGTCCACTGAGCACACCATGACCGCATTATGATCGACCATGGGTATTTGCGGGGTGACTCTCGGCAAGAAGGGGACGAACTCCACTCCCTGCGATCGGCATAGGTCCTCGGCCTTCTCCATGCGGTCGGTGAGCTCAAAATAAGCGCGATCCACATATGGTGTTATTTTTTCCAAAGTCTTGAGGGATGAGACCACGGCCGATAGCTCTGCTTCTTTGGAGTTCCTCGGAACCGAGATGCGGCTCAGGGAGATGTTGGGCCTCCTAACCGAGCGAGGTTGCACCCTGAGCTGGTTTAAACTTGCCTCGATGGACTGGAACTCGTGGTCCTTCGTTTTATGGATGGAGTATCGACCATCTTTCAAGGGAAACGGGCATCTCAGCTCCCTTGCCTGCATCATCTTGGCCGTCACCTCGAAGCCACCGACCTTCTCCGCTCCCTGGTAAAGGGTAAGACCGTCTCCTTCGCTGAGGCCTGGAGGGAAAGGAGTGATGGCTCGTGCGACCGAATCGACTGGGCCAAGGGAAAGGCCTCTCGAGCCGGGATGCTCGCGTCGCATCACATCTGGCTCCATCATATAGCCACGGGAGAATCCGCGATTGAAGGCAATGGTCAGAAGTTCGCGGTCCCTGAGGCTAACGAGGTCCGTCTCACCCTTTTCAGCCTTCCTCACCGCTCTGGAATAGGTCCTCGCTGCCAGGTAGGTATAGACTGGGCTGCGCATCCTTCCTTCTATCTTCAATCCCTGGATGCCAATACTCATGAGGTCCGGGATGGCATCGATGCAGAAGATGTCGGCAGTGCTGAGCAAATAACCTTGGCTCTCCCCCAAGCTATAGAACTTCCTGCAAGGTTGGGCACAGGCCCCGCGGTTCCCGCTACGCCCTCCGGCGAAGCTTGAGAATAAGCACTGTCCTGAGAAACAATAGCATAGGGCGCCGTGGACGAAGACCTCTAGGCCCACCTTGCTACCCTCGCGGATCTTCGATATCTCAGCCAAGGTGAGCTCCCTGGCCAGTATGACCCTCTCGATGCCATTCTCTTCCGCCCACCTCACTCCCTCCGGTGTATGAATCCCCATTTGGGTCGAGGCGTGCACCGGGATATGCATGTGCTCCTTGATCGCACGAAGTAAGCCCCGATCTTGGACTATCACTGCGTCCGCGGCGATGTCCTCCAAGAGCCCGACATAGGAGATGGCATCATCCAGCTCCTTCTCCTTGATGAGGGTGTTCACGGTGACGTACACCTTCGCACCCTTGGAATGAGCGAGGTCCACAGCCCCGGCGAGCTCCTCATCACTGAAGTTCTGAGCGAACTTCCTTGCCCCGAACCTCATTCCTCCAAGGTAGATGGCATCCGCCCCCCCTAGGATTGCGGCTTTGAGGGATTCGATCGACCCGGCGGGCGCGAGGACCTCCATGGTTCTACATCAACTGTCCCTTAGAAAAAACCGTATTACGTGGCAACTTACGAGGTAGCTTGCAGGTAATTGATGCCGACATAACCTCCGGCCCCTTTTTTCCATCGGGAAGAGAATGAGGCCGAACAAGCTCATTGGTAGGATTACCGGTGCTGGAGCAAAAGCGCATCCCACCGCCCAGGACAATAGCAAAGCTCAGTTGCGGGATGGCACCTTGGTCATCGATTGCAGGGGTTGCCATGGTGAGAAAGACCTTGGGGATCAGGCGTGCATGCGATGCGCCCTGAAGGTGTTTTCCCGTCTTCCTGGGTTCGATAGGCTGGTGCTCTCAGGAAGCCTTGACGTTGCATACGAGGGCGGCTGCGTCCAGTTGCTTCGCGACCTGGCCGAAGCGGTTCGCCTATGCCGCGAGGAGGCTTGCACTTCTAACGATCGTTCTTGTTCCAATTGCACGACCAGACCTTCATTGGTCCTTGAGAGGCTGGCCGATTCTATCCCTTATCATTTCGATGGACTAGCGCCAAGGGTCCGACCGGCCCAGTCAAAGATTAAATGCGTTTCATGCTCAGAAAAGGTCAACGACATCCAATCAATGATCACGGCCAAAATCCGCCAAATCGAGCGTGCTTCCTCGCGCGAGGCCTTCAAGGTCGTGGGGGAGTCGGGGAATGCCTAAGGTCCTGATGCGCAGATCCGCTCCGACCACCAGCAACCTTGGGATAAAAGGCCTGGAAAAGCTGCTGGACCAAGAGAAGCGGTCCTGCCCTCGTTTCTCGCATTACTGGTTGAACCTCATTCCGCCAGCCAAAGTCCGATTGGTCGAGGAGTACGCGCTCGGAAGCTCGAGGGTACGCATCTATGCTTGTCGTGGGGAGCTCGACCTGCTTTACCAGATAACTCCTTGGGAATACACCATTCCCTTGGTGGAGATGGAAATGCTGGCCTCGACCGCCGACTGGGTAAGAGCATCTTCCCCACCAGAAGCGATCCTAGAGGGCGACGAGCTGCGCCATTGGGTGTCGTCCATGGCGATAACGCGTTTGCGCCGGCTAACCAAGGAGGGAAGGGCTATGCCTGGCTTGGACCCAATGGCATTGGAGGTCAGATTGCAATCTTTGGCAGAGGTCGTGGCTAGATACACAGCTGGCCTTGGGTTGTTCGAAATATTGCTCTCGGACCGAAGACTGGAGGACATTTATGTGGATGCTCCCTGTCGCCAGAATCCCTTGCACATCAGCCTAGCCGGTCTAGCAGGGCATAACTCATTGGCTAGATGTGCCACAAATATCATCGCGGACGAAACCGAGCTGAAGGCGTTGATCGCTAGGCTGAAGCTAGGAAGCGGTAGGTCGTTCTCCGAGGCCTCCCCCATCTTGGAATGCGACGTGCAAGGGAGGGACGCTCGCGCCACCGTAGTAGGCCCGCCCTTGAGCCCGAATGGTATCGCCTTGGCTTTCCGACGCCATGCCAGCGAACCTTGGACATTGATGCGGATGGTGCACGCAGGGACGATGGATTGCTTCACCGCCGCCCTCATCTCCTTCCTTGTTGACGGTAGGTCTACCATCCTGGTCTGCGGACCGCGGGGGGCAGGCAAGTCCTCTGCGCTTGGGGCCATGCTCTTCGAGTTCCCGCCTGGACAGAGAATCCTCACCATCGAGGACACTCCGGAACTCCCGGTCCGGACGATGCAGTCCATGGGCTACAAGGTCCAATCGCTACTCATCGAGAAGCGAGCCGGAGAGAACGAGGGGGAGAGGGCTGAGGAGGCGCTCAGGGTCTCCCTACGAATGGGTGAGTCCGCCATCATCCTCGGCGAGGTCCGCGGACGCGAGGCTCAGGTGCTTTATGAGAGCATGAGGACCGGCAAGGCCGGTTCGAGCGTGATGGGCACCATACACGGCGAGGGCGCGCGTTCCGTCTTCGAGCGAGTGGTCCACGATATGCATATCGACCCTGAGGCTTTCATGGCCACCGACGCGATCCTGACCCTGGGGTTGGTCCGGCCGAGGGGCTCGCAGCGACCATTGAGACGGTTGGTGGAACTGGTTGAGGTCAAAAGGCCGACCTGCAGCTTCCACCCCCTCATAGACCAAGAGTCGGAAGCATGCAAGGAAGACCTAGTCAAAACCTCCCAGCTCTTCGCCAAGATCGCTAGGTCCTGGGGCATGAGCGAGGAAGAAGCACTTTGCAACATCCAAGCCAGAGCGGACATCCGCGAGATCCTCCTGCAAAGCGCCCAGAAAAGAGGGGTGGAGTATCTTTCACCTTACTGGACATCGCGAGCCAATTCCTTCCTCTGGGAGAGGATGGAGGGCGGAGAGGCGGATTATGAGGGTATCGTCGAGGGCTTCCGAACCCTTCTCAATAAGGGCCAGGGAGGATCGCTGTGACGGCGTTTAGGGTGCCTCGCATCCCTTCTGTCCCCAGACCCCTGAGGCCTGCTCTCTGCCCACCTCGCGACCCCACGACTCAGGATTGGATGGCGAGGAACACCATCAATGAGGAGGATGTCGTGCTCTCTGCCTGGTCCGTATTCCTTCTTATGTCAATTCTGGGCATCGTAACCACGACTGCCCTGCTCATCGCCTTTGGACCCCTTGAATGCTTGGCGGGCATCATGGTTGCAGCGGTCACCCCTTTCTTGGCCTCTTCCTGGATTTCCAATCGCCCATCAAGAATGGCCAAGCGTGAATCCCTTTCCTACCTTCGCCATGCGCCCTCGGTAATCGGTGCCATGGCCATGAGCATGAACGTCTCGCCTTCTCTGGAAAGGGCGTTGGTGTTCGCTTCAAGCTCGAGCCACAATCCCCTTGGTCGGAGACTTGCCCATGCAAGTTGGGGAGTGTTGACCCGGTCCTGGCCGGACGTTGAGTCCGCCCTCTCCGATCTAGCCAGCTCCTTGGGTCAGACGAATCTTGCACTGAGGCAATCCTTGTACCTTTTCATGGCTTCGACTCACGAACCGACCAAGGCTGGGATGGAGCAGCTCATGGAGAGGGCTCATGAGATCTCGGTGCAGGGTTTCAAGGACAGCGCCGAGCGCTATGTTGCCAGTCTAAGCACGCCTGTGATGGTCATCTTCGCCCTGGGAATACTCCTTCCCATCATGCTTCTTTCCATCGTGCCCATGTTCACCTTAACCACCCCATTTCCCAATGGAGCGACAGTCGTTGAGCCCGCTTCACCACCCCTCGTTCCAATGGCTTTTCTCATTCTCGTGGTCATCCCCTTAGGCTGTCTAATGTACTGCCGTTCCCTTTTAGACTCAAGCCCGATGGCCGAATTCACCGGGTTCAATCTTGACCTACACCTTTCCGACCTCTTGCCTTGGCTGCTCTGGCTGGTGGCCTTGATCGGTTTCATGTTGCTTGTTCCGGTGCAGGGCTCCCCCTATTTGACAATGATGATGATTTCCATTCCGCCCTCATTCATCCTATGGTTGAAGAAAGGAAAAGGGTCGCGAGGAACCCACGACTTGGAAAGCGATTTTATCATAGGTCTTTACCAGCTAGGGAACAGGTTGTCCGCTGGAGCCAGTCTGGAGAAGGCCATGGCGGAGTCCGTGGAAATGCGGTCCCTGAAAGGTTTCGCCGATTGGTGCTCTCAGGTGCTCCATCGAGCCGGGCTTTCGCGGCAATCGTTGGAGGTGACGATGCGCAACATCGACCCTGTTCCCGATCGTCCCTTGGTTGCAGAGGCCTTCCAGACAGTAGCTGAATGCGCTCACAGCGATGGTGTCGCCGCAGGGAGGATTGCGGTCAGGTTGGCCAAGAGTCTAGGTCAGATCAGGGATTGCGAGAACGGTGTTAAACAGCGGATGAGAGGAGTGGTGGACATGATGCGCTCAACCAGCTTGATTTTCGCCCCCATCGTACTAGGGGTCACCGTGGGACTTTTCGGTCTCA
>Ga0208980_10002568_pt1 | contig 10960 bp, 8 predicted proteins | sample WetSurMetagenome_3_FD_187993 | JGI IMG/M metagenome (GOLD analysis project Ga0208980, IMG submission 187993) | Wetland microbial communities from Twitchell Island in the Sacramento Delta, sample from surface sediment Aug2011 Site A1 Bulk (version 2) | ecosystem: Environmental > Aquatic > Marine...
ATATTTGGCTTCCCCAGGAGGTTATCGGCCTCATTTGCGGGTGTAATGCCATTTTGGAAAAGCGCGGCGTAAACTTTCACTTCCACCACGGGCTGCTAGAGATATTATCCGAAGAATATCGGATTCAATGATCAGGGCTATGTTTGTAGAATTCTTTAGAATAACACGGATTGCGAGGGGTACAAATGGGATTTTGTTTGCGTGAACCGCTGAATTCGTGCGCGCTGGATGACTGCTAATAATCAAGGATTAGATGAAGAGATACTGCCTCAAAATAATTGTAATCAGTCGATGAAAAGCGGTTTTGGAAGCCAGATGCAGTTGTATGATTACTGTATCAATAATCCGATAAGGATTCTGGTTTTGGATGCTTTAAAGGAAAAGAGTTCAATAATTCGGCAATGCATGTAACGCTTATTGGTATTATTTGACTGGTTTTTACGCAACCAGTATTAATAATTCGGTTGATTATAACGGGAGGTAAGGCTGATTGATCAAATGCGAATCTTCAAATTTATTGGCGAGTTTTTAAGCTAGGCTGAAGGGGGACGTTACGTTGGCTAAATTGGATCGGTTTTATGCTGCACTTCCTGTATGGGCCCAAAATATGGCAGTAAGCGCTTATGGTCTGTATTGGCATTGGATTCGATTTGGTCCTGGATTTAACAAACGTCTCCGCGCATATCAAGAAAGAGAAAAGGTGTTTTCGGGGAATGATTGGACCGTTTGGCAAAAAGAACGACTTTGCCATGTCTTGAAAATTGCCGCTGATAATGTGCCCTATTATCAGGATGTGTGGGGATCGTTTGAAAAGAAAGCGGCTCGTTCAGGTTGTTTGGAGGCCCTGCCGTTTTTGCAGAAAGATTCCGTACGCGAGGACCCAAAGAGACTGCTTCGAAAAGACTTTCATCCATTGCACCCACTAAAGTTTTTTACGAGCGGAACAACCGGCACGCCAGTGACGAGCTATTGGACAATTAATGAATTTCGTGAGTCCCAGGCATTCCATGAAGCGAGGGGAGCCAATTGGGCGGGTGTATCTTTTGCAATGCCTCGTTCAACATTTTCGGGACGTATGGTGGAGCCTGATCCTGATAGTACAGGGCCCTTCTATCGCTATAATCTCCTGGAGCGACAAACATACCTTTCGCCTTTTCACCTAAGCGAGAAGACCGCCAGCCAATATGTCAAGGCACTTCATAAGCATAATGTGCAGTGGCTTACGGGATATGCTATTTCATACTATCTATTGGCTGAATATATTTTAGCGCAACGGCTAAAAGTACCTATCCTTCGTGCAATTATTACGACCAGTGAAAAAGTGACGGATCGCATGAAACAAGTTATGGAGCAGGCTTATCAATGCAAGGTATACGAAGAATACAACAATGTCGAAAATGTGCTTTTTGCGAATGAATGTGAGCAAGGCCGATTGCATGTAAGTCCGGACGTGGGGGTTGTTGAGATATTGCATCCGGATGGAAGCCCTTGTAAAGCAGGGGAGGTTGGAGAAGTTGTTGCAACGTGTTTATTTAAGACCTACCAACCATTCATACGATACCGTGTTGGCGATTTAGCTGCGTGGGATGATAGACCGTGCCCATGTGGCAGATCAATGCCTGTAATCAAAGAGGTATTAGGGCGGATAGAGGATGTTATTATATGCCCTGACGGCAGGCAAATGGTGCGCTTTCATGGAGTGTTTATTAATCAACCGCATATTAAACAAGGACAAATAATTCAAAACAAACTAGATGCTCTACTTGTGAAAATTGTACCAACAGATGGTTTTAACTCGGCTGATGAACAGGAGGTTGTTCGACGAATTCAACAACGATTGGGAAATCAGGTAAGCGTGAATGTTGAAGTTGTGGACAAGATACCGGTTACAAAATCAGGTAAATACAAGGCTGTGGTATCTTTTTTGAGCGGACGAGATAAATATAAGGCATCGCACATGGGAGGTTTATGAATTGGCATTATGGTAGTCACAAAACGCGCTGCTATCAATCAGCGAGGACAACGATGTTCTGAACGTGTTTTATGTGAAACCTAACAACCTGGAAAGCTATACTGACGTTGCCTAGATAACTGTGGCGAGTGTTCTCCAGCAGCACATTAACTTTAAGGTAGTGGCAGAAATGGTAAAGCAAGATATTTTAAGATCCTACGACCTTATGATTGGATAGACAAAAAATGACAGAACTCACTCTCGATAAATTTGTCGAATATCATAAAAAGCAGCGTCTAATAATTTTATATTCAGCTTTGTTTTTGATTATGTGTGTTTTACCCTGCGCGGCACAGGAATCGACTCGAAAAGCTGAAGGGTATCTTTTTGTTGCACCCGGCCTCAGAACCCATGAAGAGGCAATCAACGGAATCACGCACTTTGGTGGAGGTGGCAAGATATTTCTTTACAAGGGGCTCGCTGCAGAGGCAGAAATCGGCTATCTTCGGCCCTGGCAGGAAGCTTATGAGGATCTTGGGATGCTTTCGTTTGATGCCTCAAACACTTGGCGAAAAGGCAGCAAACTGACGCGCTTTGTTTTCGCAGGCTTCTCCTTTGGGCTGCGGGACAGAACCTTAGGCCTCCACGCTAACAAGCCTTTTGAGGATGCCGCTGAAACCCTCAACCTCTTGAACTTCGGCTTCGGGGGCACCTACTGGTTCAGAGCACGCAAGGGTTTGCGGTTCGAGATACGCGATCACCTTTACCTCGCCGAAATAGACAGGCAATACCTGGAGTTTCGCCTTGCCTTCGCTTTTCGCTGATACGCTGCAACTGGCCAGGGCAAAGATTTTAATTTTGATGTGCCAATATGTTTAAGCCGGCGTTTGTGGAAGCCTTCTTTATTACCTTCTCCACACTGTGAATTTACACTTTAAAACCTGACAGGGATGCCGATCCGAGTCGCGATCAAATAGGGCACCCAACCGCGGCACCTAATCAGAGTCTTTGATCAATTTGTGGTGGACGGCGAAGAGCGTTAACTCGAGGCGGTTATATACGCCAAGTTTGTCAAAAATGTTAGTGATGTGGTGTTTTGCGGTTTGCTCGCTGATTGACAACTGCTTCGCGATTACCTTATTTGTGCATCCGGACGCAACCGCGGCGATGATCTTCAGCTCTTGGGGCGTGAGGGCAAAATTTTCAGGCTTTCTCTTTCCAGGTGTGTTTTTGTCGAGCTTTTTCGAAATCAGATCCACACTTGAAAAACTCTCGCTCACCATCCAATACTGCCCCGCTACTATGGAGCGCATGCTCGAAAACAGCACTTCCGCGCTCGACTCCTTCAGCACCAATCCTCGCGCGCCAAATTGGAAAGCTTGTGCAATCTGATCCCAGTCGATCTCCTCAGCCAATAGGATGGTTTGGGTTTTTGTGCAATAGGAGGAGATCGATCGGAGGATATCCGTGATAGAGAGCTCTGGAAGTTGCCAACTCAGGAGCAAAATGTCCGGTTTCAGCTGTTTTACAAGTTCGAGTGTTTCTTCACCATCTCTGGCTTCTCCAACGACAAGAAAATGCTTCTCCAACTCGAACACCTTCCTCAAGGCTTCGCGAAAAAGAGTGTGATCGTCGGAAATGAGAATACGAATGAGCTTCCTGCTTGCATCCATGAGATTTTCGAGATCCTGATTTACAGGGGCCAGTTCGATGGCAAATTATAGAATTCTAATCCTTTGTTCACACGATAATTTAAGACCTATTCGTTGAATTTGTTTTGATCAGTAAGGCGGGAGGACTATGCCCATGGCTCAACTTTGAGCATCAAGCTATCATTCCCCAAACTGGGCAGAAAACACCCTCAGAATCTGCACCTGGCGCCCTTTCTATAATCGATCTCCCTGTTTCAATCCTCCTCTTTCCACCCACACATGCTCTAAGGCCAAGATTACTAATCAATTAGACGTCCAATGATACTCCACGCCCAATACCTGCCAAAAGGATACTACATGCCTGATGCAAAAACCAGATCGTAGTGTTTTATAAGGTCAGGTACGTATTTTGGAGCATCTTGGCTCCTAAACCTCGATTCCGAAGTGTAAGCAGGAAACTTTGCGGAAGCAACTTGGAAGATTCGACGATGCTCTGCTGACCCATTGTTCTATTCCCAAGGGTCGCTTAGGGGAAGAAACTACCGGAGATTTAGAGAAGCTGTTTGATAGGATCGGATCTCATGCGTTGCCCTACAGCGAACTCTATGATGCATTGTAACAATGGTATACTTATGCCAGATTTCCCATGAGTAGTATCCGTCCGGTGAACCCATCTTCAACGCTTACAGCTGACATGTGATACTCGATCCCAGATGAGTTTGTGCGGTGATTTGCACACATCCCAGGTGCCGAGCGAAGTTTGCGCGGGATTGCGGTAGGAAGAAAGAATTGGAATTTTTATGGCAGCGATTAAAGCGGACATACCGCCGCCGTCCTGACAAGCATCACCACAACGTGCCAACGTCTCGGTATGGATCCCTCTGAATACCTGCGCGACATCCTCCAGCGTATCAGCACCCATCCTCAGAACAACCTCGACGACCTGTTGCCCGACAGATGGAAAGCTGCTCGGGCGGCCACAACATCCCATTCCTGATCCATTTCATTTGACCGATTAGGAGTCATAATAGTGGCACAACTCACAGGGGTGCCCTGCCCCTTTTGAGGGCAGGGCCCTGGCGTTTGTCCCCTCTATGGGGCGACTTTTCAAATCCGCACCCTGCGGGTGTGGATTCTTTAATTGCCAAAATCAGTTGGCGCCCCGTTTTCATCATAAAAGATAAGGGTTGAGCTGGATGTTTCGCCCGCACTAATCAGGATGAATTGAGTCACATAGCCGCCTCCATCCGCTATCTGCGGAAAGACCAGAGGGGCAGGGGCATTCCGGGTCATGTCGGCGACCGGGAATAAGGCCGCAAGAAACTCATGCCGTTCGTTATCCAGTGATCGCATTGTGAGAGCAGCAAAGGGGGTCGGCGAGCTGATATCCAGTACGCCTGTGAATCCAGCTGGCAAACCGGAAACAAACTCGTTGGCGAAGTGTCCCTGATGCCCGTTTGCCGGTAGTTGCAGCGGATCGCGGCTGCTGCCGACTTCTGTGACGCCATCGCTCTCGAATGCCGTTATTGAGATATCGGCATTTGAGTCTGTGGGATTGGCGATGGCCAGACCCGTGTTATGCCCTGCGGACAAATCCACATAGATGCGTGCATGGGTTGTAGAAAGGGTTGCCGGGACGCCGGACTCGAACAGGAGGAAGCTACCGGGGTTGTAGCTGAACACACCTGCTCCGATGGGGGTTGATGTTCCGGCTTCAGGGGTCAGCTTAGCCCATCCGGCTTTGCTGGCTGCCGGGATGCCATCCGTCTGAAAGCGGGCCAGGCCACCGACAGGGATGGTGTACTCAACCATGGAATCGGCTGTGCCGCCGACCCAGTTGACAACAAGGGGATTGCCGTTGTCATCCATGATCTGGATGGTTCCGGTTTCGATTTGGCTTGAGGTATTGAGCAAGACGATGGAAGTGGTATTCCCGCCACCATCGGCAAACTGCGGAAAGAAGACGACGTCATTGGTGGAAGGCTGTGTAAGGTCTGCGATAGGCGTCGTTGTGAAGAGCACTTCGTTTCTCTGGTTGATGGCAATGCGCATCGCAATGATGGAAACAGGCTGATCGCTGGATATTTCCAGGGATGCGAACTGATTGTCTATCTGGAAATCCTCGGGCAGGACAAAGCCCTCTGCCACATCATTAAGTTGATTGATGAATTTGGCAAAGTGGGCTCTGGGGTCGAGAGTTCCACTGCCGACGGAGAGGGTACCGCCTGCGACGTTGCGCAACGTGTAAGTAATATGAGCGGAGGAAGAGCCGCTGTTGGCGACAGCGATTCCGGTATTGATGTCGATTGTGCCGGCTTCGGGGCGCGCGGGGATGGCGGCAACCGAGGATCGGTAGTCAATAAAGACCCGCGCTGCGATTCTGGGAGGAGAGGCGGGAACACCTGCTTCGCTGACGGTCACTCCGTTTTGCTTGAAGCTGAATACCGCCGTTCCATATGGAGCATTGCCCGAATTGACGTCAACCGTAGCATAACCGGTTTGGATCGCTTCATTCAATCCAGCCGTTGCGCACGTTGCAGCGCCACCGGGACTCAAAGTCAAAGAGCAACCACCTCCACTAGATAGGAAGCTCGCGATCACATCGGTAGGCCCTGACATCATTATTGTCCGTGGATTGAGCGTCCCCATCAGGTCGCCACTCCAGCCCGAAAAAAGGTAATTGGCATTTGGCGTTGCTGCCAGATGCACGAATGCGTCTCTATTGTAGAACCCATCGACCGACGTCGGATTGGCGCTGATCGTCCCTCCCGATGCAGGCGATGCAGCAGTTGTCAACTGATACTGGGTCGTGAAACTCGCAGTATATGTGGTCGCGATCGCGGGCGTCGTTATGCTATGGCTGTTCGCAATTCCGTCGCTCCAATGCGCAAACACATACCTCGTGCCCCCTGAACCCTGCGGAGTAGTTGCGGCAATCGTGTGGCTGTTCCCCACAACCCAGGAGAAGGTTTGAGATCCTGTATACGGCTGTCCGTCCACTGTGAAGCTCAGGTTTGCGGGGTCGGTCGTAATGGTAATTTCCGAAGTTGTTGATGAAAAATTTGCTGTCGCACTTCTCGGCGCGGACATGGTCACCGACTGAGGATTTGTTGACCCGGTCAGGTCACCACTCCAACTGAAAAAAACGTAGCTGCTGTTTGCAGTTGCTGTCAGCTGCACAGATGCGCCGCTTGTGTAATATCCATCCGTCGAAGACGGATTCGTGACCACTGTCCCACCAGCTGAAGGCGAGACAGCCGTGGTCAATAGGTACTGCGTTGTAAACTGGGCTGTGTAAGTAGTTGCATTTGCCGGCACAGTTACGGCGTGGCTGATGGCACCACTATCACTCCAGTTCGCAAACACGTACCTCGTGCCGCCTGAACCCTGCGGAGTAGTTGCGGCAATCGTGTGGCTGTTCCCCACAACCCAGGAGAAGGTTTGAGATCCTGTATACGGCTGCCCGTCTACTGTAAAGCTCAGGTTTGGAGGGTCGGTCGTAATGGTAATGTCCGAAACGGTCGGCTCATACTCTACGATGTAGGCATCGCTGCCGCCACTAACGCCTTCGTCGCACCAGAATGGAAGATTGTAATAGTAGGCGAGGTGGAACTGAGGAACAGCAGGGTAGTCGTTCGGTTCTGCCGGATAAGGTCCCCCCGCATACCAGTTAGTGTAAGACCACGCCTCTCCCGTTACCCAATGCCAACCCGCACTTGGATCTGGATTATTGTATGGTTCTTGGTATCCTCCCAGCCATACATCTGTCGGGTTAGGGTTCAATAACTGATAGACGAAATCGCCTTCTGCAGCCGAAGTCAGAGTGACAAGATGCCCCGAGGCGCCGTTCCAGCTACTCGCAGCTGCTAAGGTGTTGGCTTGATCCCATGTGGCGGGGTTAAGAATCAATTCATACCAATGGTCATTGCCACCAGATGCCGAAGTCCACTGCGTCGGCTGGGCGTAAGTCAGTGATGGAACCAGAAGCAGAACTGCAAGTAACGAAAGAATGACAAAGGTCTGGCGCATGGCCACCTCCTAATCAAAGGTTATACAACATATGAACGACGCCTGGTAATCTATCTAAGGGCAGAATAGATCAAGGGAAAACGCCATCAAGATTAATGCATCAAGATGGGCACGTTTCACTATCGGTTACTGAGAAATGCATGAATCCAGCGTTTGTCTGCTAATTCACCTGCCAATTGCTATCTTCTGCCGTTCACCAGTGAATTAATAACTTAACTCACAGGAGCTTGTCATTCAATGGCACACAGGTAGCATGAAAGTGGCACACAGGTAGCATGAATAGTGACACCACCGATTACCTGTGCAGTGGAGGATCGGAAGCAGCGCGATATCCAGTTTTGAAATTACAGCATCGCAAACGCTCAGTTTTGCTGGCAGGATAAAGCTCGCAAGAAACACTGGAGTCAATCAAGGAATGGCAAAGCGATATCGCTGAATGGCGGCGGCCATCTTGAGAATGCCTGGCGGGACATCTACATCCTTCCGTACGACGGGCCCCCAGCATATTACATTCATCGCCGATGCGCCCGTTGCCTCAGCCGGGAATAAAACCCGCAATTCAAGCTCAGTTTGCTTCGGCACATCATGATCCGTCTGGAACAGGATCCCGGTGCGGCTGATGTTTACCGTGGTTCCTTCGTGCCAATCCTGTTCATGGGACACACGATATTGAACGGCGGTCCGGATTGAAAACCGTGGCGCCCGGGGCTGAAATTCGGAGGATGCCTCTTCGCGTTTGTTCAAAGGGTTTTCCCTTTCGTACTGCTCTTCAACCATTGATATCACCATGAGTCGGTAAAAGCAAAAAAAGCTATCTAGCTCTCGGTAATCCCTGTGCCCGATGCGAGTTCCATAAACAGCGGGACGGGCCAGAGCCCCGTCCCCACAAGTTCTTTGGCAGAACGCCAACCCATTGGGTTCGGGCGAGACAGAGTCCCGTCCCCACAAGTTCTTTGGCAGAACGCCAACCTATTGGGTTCGGACGGGCCAGAGCACCGTCCCCACAAGTTCTTTGGGCGGGCCGGAGCCCCGCCTCCACAAGAATCAGCTTAATAACATTACAGTCCTTGCCAGTGCGCCGCAATGGCACGGGAGTAGGGTAATGGAATAGCACTCTTGTGCGAAAGCTACTCGAGCTGCAGAATCCTTGATAAAGGCCTAAACTTCATAAATCAGGCGCTGCTCTATTGCGCGCAACGCAAGCTCCAGCCGGTTGGTAACGCCGATTTTCTCAAAGATATTCGTTAGATGATGCTTGACGGTTTGCTCGCTAATGGCAAATTTTTCAGCAATATCTTTATTGGTATAGCCATCAACAACAGTCGACAGAATTTCAAACTCCCGATGCGTGAGGCCATGATTGCTCGATTTTGCCGGGACACGGTCAGACTCATTGACGGCGCGAAGGCTGTTTACCAGATCCGACACAACACCGCGTCCGACCCAGTATCCGCCATCCATTACCATCCGGATGCTCTTATACAGCAGCTGGCTCGACATGTTCTTAAGCACGATCCCGCGCGCTCCCAATCGCAATGCTTCAAGAACTTGATGACGCTCAATGGATTCGGCCAACAACAGAGTACGGGACGTCCCATTGGCGCCCGTGAGCTTAGACAGGATCTCCAGGCCGGACTGCCCAGGCAGGTTCAAATCGAGGAGAGCCACGTCGGGATGAAGTCTTGTCAGAATCTCCAGCGCTTCCTTGCCGGCGCCGGCCTCCCCGATGAGGGTGAATCCCAGCTCTTTTTTGAGAAGCTGGCGCAGGGCAGCCCTGAACAGAGCCTGCCCATCCGCAATCAGAATCGTAATGTCGGCCTTTGGGACACTCATGATTAATCATATCGGCCAAATTTAAATTGGTGTCAGGTTTCATTTTGTGATCAAGCCGTGATGAATTGCGAAAAGCGCCAGCTCCAGGCGGTTATAAGCGCCCACTTTGTCGAAAATATTGGTCACGTGATGCTTTACTGTCTGTTCGCTGATTGAAAATTGTTTTGCTATTTCCCGGTTTGTTGAACCGGAAACCACCGCCGCCAGAACTTCCATCTCCCGATTCGTGAGGTTGAAGTTTTTCGGTCGCGCCGCTCCCTCAATCGGGAAGTTCTCCGCATCCACTAACTGCGCCAGATCGGATATCGGTTCACGCATCACCCAGTACTGGCCGGACATCACTGCACGTATGCAGCTATATAAAGATTCGGCGTCCAAATCCTTGCGTATGATGCCGCGCGCGCCCATGCGGAAGGCTTCGGATGCTTGCGCCCTCTCGATTACCCCAGCCAGAAGGATAACGCGGATCTTCTTATTCTTTTTGACGATCGATTTCAGTGCCTCCATTGCGGAAATGTGAGGCATATGCAGGTCAAGGAGTAGGATATCCGGCTTGAGTTCCTCGGAAATCTGCACCACCTCCTGCCCTTCAGACGCTTCTCCCATAACATGAAATCCGGTTTGCTCTTCGAGCAGACTTCGAAGACCCTCGCGCAAAAGAGCATGACCATCGGCAATCACAATTCTGATTTCGGGGGTTGGGCGCACCATATCCGTCAATTCTTATAGAAAAGATGGAAAAAAGCCAATTAATCTTTATTAAAATTGGAACCTAGCACCCGCAAGAATGTTTAAAAATAGGACGCGGAACTAAGGATTGACGAGGAAAAGCAATTCATGTCTCAAAATTGGATTTGAAAGAGCTGACTTCGGTAACTATTATTGAGAAGCCGCTATGACACTCAATGTTGCCTTAACGATTGCAGGCTCAGATCCTTCCGGCGGAGCCGGAATTCAGGCCGATCTCAAGACATTCCATCAGTGCGGAGTATACGGGACCAGCGTCATCACCCTGTTGACCGTCCAGAACACCCAAAAAGTGTCAGCAGTGGAAACCATGCCAACCTGGCTGGTTGCCGCCCAGCTTGAGGCGGTCTTGGAAGATATTCCTCCTCTGGCGGTAAAAACCGGCGCGCTCGGGAACCAGGAAATCATTCAAATGATCGGCGAAAAAGCAGCCCGTTTTTCATTTCCGCTTGTGGTGGATCCTGTCCGGTTCAGCAAGCACGGCGCCCCGCTCATGAGCGGGGAAGCAAAATCGGCTCTCGTCGAATGCCTCATTCCCAGAGCCTACCTTGTGACACCCAACTTGCATGAAGCGGAAGAAATGGTTGGTTTTCCGGTGACTGATCTTGCCGCTATGGAAAAGGCAGCTAAGAGGATTTCCGAGTTCGGAGCCAAGGGAGTGCTGGTGAAGGGAGGCCACCTGGGAGGCGAAGCTGTTGATGTCTTGTATTGGGAGGGCGCTTTCCAACACTTCACCGCGCCAAGGATC
>Ga0208980_10002569_pt1 | contig 10957 bp, 7 predicted proteins | sample WetSurMetagenome_3_FD_187993 | JGI IMG/M metagenome (GOLD analysis project Ga0208980, IMG submission 187993) | Wetland microbial communities from Twitchell Island in the Sacramento Delta, sample from surface sediment Aug2011 Site A1 Bulk (version 2) | ecosystem: Environmental > Aquatic > Marine...
GAAGGATTTTTGTGAAGCTAAAAGATTTGAATATTTTCCGAGTGAACTGGCAGACCCTAAAATTATTCCTGCCTGGATGCTTTTCTTAATAAAATCTCTACGGTCCATATTAGTCTCAGCTTAATGAGAAAATTATTTTTATTACAAATTAAAATAACGAATTCCATAAATAATATTGAAGGGAAAATTGCGGTGGTGTAATTATTAAATAAAAATAATTAGTTTTAGAGGGTAAGAATTTTTTAATAGGGAAGAATAATGGAAAATACATCAGTATATCCGATGTCAATATCAAAAATAAAAAATATTGTTTTTGATTTGCTGGCTTTGTTATTCATTTATTTAGTCCCTGCAATATCTCATCTTATTAGCTTTCCTATTTATTATGTAGAGCCGATGCGAATAATGCTGATTCTTGCAATTGTTCACACGACTAGGAAAAATGCTTATTTAATTGCGTTTACGCTGCCATTATTTTCGTTGCTAATTTCAGCCCATCCTTCATTAATTAAGACGTCTTTAGTTACTGGCGAACTTTTACTGAATGTTTGGCTGTTCTTCTTTATTTCAAAAAAATTATCGAATAAAACTTTGAGCATCTTTTTAAGCATCGTTGTAAGTAAAATATTTTATTATTTGGTTAAGTTTCTGTTGGTCACTTCAGCGTTGATAGACGGGGATTTAATAGCCACTCCAATTTATATCCAAATTATTATGCTATTTGTTCTGAGTGGGTATATTTATTTGATGAGTTATGATAGAAGAGGAAAGGCAGCTTGAGTTAACCAAAAAATATCATTGATTCAGACCTAAAATTGATTGTGTAACCTTGCCTGTCTGCTGCAATACCTTTAATTTTTCATATCGAAATAAACAATTTTAGTACTCCAAATATCTAATCGAGATAACAATGTCAGATAAACTAATCGAATGCGTCCCCAATTTTTCAGAAGGGCAAAAACCTGAAATAATAAAGCAAATTACTGATGAAATTGAAAAAGTAGAAGGAGCTCGACTACTTGATGTTGATCCCGGTTACGATATGAACCGGACGGTTGTAACTTTTATAGGTTCACCTGAAGCAGTAAAAAAAGCAGCATTCAACTCAATTAAAAAAGCATCTGAGCTAATAGATATGAGCAAACACAAAGGTTCTCATCCTAGAATGGGTGCGACAGATGTTTGTCCTTTTGTTCCTGTAACTGGTGTAACGACAGAAGAGTGCATTGAACTTTCAAAAGAAGTTGCTAAGCGAGTTGGAGAAGAATTGGGAATACCAGTTTATCTTTATGAAAAATCTGCTACTAAACCAGAAAGAGAAAATCTTGCAAAGATTCGTCAGGGTGAGTACGAAGCACTCGAAGAAAAATTAAAGAAACCTGAATGGAAACCTGATTTTGGTCCGAATAAATTTAATGCAAAAGCAGGTGCAACTGTAATTGGAGTTAGAGAATTTCTTATTGCTTATAATATTAATCTCAACACACGCGAAGTTAATCACGCAACTGATATTGCATTTGAGATAAGAGAGAAGGGGAGATCTGCCCGCAGAGTAAATAATGGAAATTTTTACTATAAAAGTGATGACATTCTGAAATATGAAAAGGGAAATTATCCCTGTGGTGATTGTGATTTTAATGGTAAGAGTATAAAAGTAATCATAGATCATTGTAATTCAAAACATCAATACGATTTATCGGATATTCTCGAACAGCACGGAATTGATCCTGAAAAACCAGAAGGACAGTCAGTTAAAAAGCCGGGCAAGTTCAAATACACAAAAGCAATCGGCTGGATGGTTCCAAAATATGATCGTGCACAAATTTCAATTAATCTTACAAACTATAAAGTAACTTCAATGCATCACGTACTTGAAGAGACAAGAAAACTTGCTATGGAAAGAGGACTTGTAGTTACAGGAAGTGAGATCGTTGGAATGGTTCCTTATCCTGCTCTACTTGAAACCGGTAAATTTTATTTGAAGCAGCAGCATCGTTCAATCGGAGTTCCAATAAAAGATATTTTGAAGACTGCCGTTCAATCACTTGGTTTGAATGATGTGTCAGAATTTAAAATTGAAGAAAGAGTTTTAGGACTTCCAAAAAATCTCGACTCAGCATTAGTCGAAATGAAACTCACAGATTTTATTGATGAAGTCTCACGTGAATCTCCTGCGCCAGGTGGTGGATCAATTGCAGCATTGGCTGGGGCATTAGGAGCTTCACTTTCTTCGATGGTAAGTAATCTCACTGCGAATAAAAGAGGAAGTGATGCTGTTGATAAAATTCTGAATGATGCAGCAGAGGAGTGTCAGCTAATTAAAGAGGCATTAGTAAAAGCTATTGATGAAGATACAAATGCATTCAATGCTTATATGAATGCTCGTCGTCTTCCAAACAAAACTGCTGAGGAAAAGAAAGCAAGAGAGGAAGCTATGCAGGCAGGATTGAAACAGGCAGTGATGGTTCCATTAAATACTGCAAAGCAAAGTTTCCGTGCAATCGAAATTGCAGAAGCAGTTGCAAAAAATGGAAATCCAAATTCCATAACAGATGTTGGTGTTGGTGCACAAAGTGCATACACAGGAGTTCTTGGTGGAATTTATAATGTGCTTATCAATCTTAAAGATATTAAAGACAAGCAGTTTGTTGATGAGATGAGAAAAACCTGTACTGATTTGAAATCAAAAGCACAAAAGAAGCTGGAAGAAGTTCTTGGTTTTATAGAAAGCAAATTATAATTCTATACTTCCTTTTATACTTACATATTTCCAATCAAGTGATTTCTTTTCAATAAAGATTTTTCTGTTATCACATTTACAGAAAGATATTTTGGAATATTTAAAATTATTCTGGAGAAAACCATGAAGTATTTCCTATCATTTTTAATTAGCACCATAATTTCAATAAGCATTTCAGCACAAGAGGATCTAACCCGCCTACTTCGTTTTCCCGATATCAGCAAAGATAAAATTGCATTTGTTTATGCAGGTGATATCTGGATCGTTGATGCGAACGGTGGAACCGCAAGGCAACTCACTTCGCACGAAGGAATAGAACTCTTCCCTAAATTTTCCCCGGATGGAAAATGGATTGCTTTCTCGGGTGAGTATTCAGGAAACAGACAAGTTTATATCATTCCTGTTGAAGGTGGAACTCCGACTCAACTGACTTATTATAATGATGTGGGAATAATGCCTCCACGCGGAGGATTCGACTATCAGATTCTTGGCTGGACACTAGATGGAAAAAATGTTTTGTTCAGAGGAAACCGCTTGCCGTGGGGAGAGAGAATGGGTAAGTATTTTACAATTTCTATTGATGGCGGATTTGAAACTCCTCTGCAAATTCCGGAAGGTGGTGAAGGAATGTTATCACCGGATGGAAGCAAAATGGTTTATACTCCGATTGAAAGAGAATGGCGTACGTGGAAAAGATATCGAGGTGGTCGTGCTCAGGATGTTTGGATTTACGATTTAAAAAATAATATGACAGAAAAAATCACAGACTGGCTTGGAACAGATAATCAACCAATGTGGGTTGGCAATAAAATTTATTTCACTTCAGACAGAACGGGGACACTGAATCTTTATTCTTATGATATAACTTCAAAACTAACTGCAGCAGTTACTGATTTTGATAATTACGATGTTCTTTGGCCGAGTGCAAGTGAAGATAAAATTGTTTATGAAAATGGCGGATACATTTACAAGTATGATCCATCGAAAAACAAAAATGAACAAATGCCAATTAAAGTGTTTGGAGATTTTGCAGGAACAGTTCCTTACATCAAAAATTTGAAAGGACTGGTAAACTGGTTTGAAATTTCACCAACCGGAAAAAGAGCTTTGCTCGAAGCAAGAGGAGATGTGTTCACTGTCCCAGCTGAGAATGGTGAGATAATGAACATCACACAAACTCCGGGAATTCGCGAAATAGATCCTGTCTGGTCACCCGATGGAAAATGGATTGCATATCTATCTGACAAAACCGGGGAGTATGAAATTTTTATGAAGTCGAGTGATGGAAGTAGCGAAGAAAAACAAATTACAAGCGATGGAACTATCTGGCGATTTGATCCCATCTGGTCACCAGACAGCAAAAAGCTTGCATACTCAGATAAGAATCAAAAGTTGTGGTATGTTGAAGTAAATACAGGAAGCACTACTGAAGTTGATCACAGCAACTATAATGACATTCGGGATTATCAATGGTCACCGGACAGCAAGTGGCTGACTTATACAAAGGGAAGTGAATCACGTATGAGCTCGATCCGGGTTTATTCACTTGATCAGAAAAAAACTATGCAGCTAACAAGTGATCTTACAGATGAATTCAATCCCGTTTTCAGTAGAGATGGAAAATATTTGTATTTCTTTTCGAACCGTGATTTTAATTTGAAGTTTAGTAACTGGGAATTCAACTATGTATACACGAATCCCACAAGAGTTTATTCCGCCGCTTTGAATAATGAAGTACCTGCATTATTTCAACCAAAGAGTGATGATGAAATAATAAATGGAGAGGAGGAAAAAGAAGATACTGGAGAAGTTGTTGTTAAAATCGATCCTGAAAATTTTGAAAATAGAATAGCTGTCCTCCCCGGGAAGTCAGGAAATTATGGCTCGCTTCATCAGGCAGAAAAAGGCGTATTGTATATTTATCGTGATGACTCAGGATCAAAACTGAAATTTTTCAATCAGGAAGATGAAAAAGAAGTAACGGTTCTTGAAGATATAGGAAACTTTGTTGTTTCTTCAGACGGGAAAAAGATTTTATACGCGAAAGCAGGTGAATACGGGATAGTTGATGTGAGAGAAAATCAGAAGAACACTGATGGAAGAATTGACTTGAGCAATCTTGAAATAAAAGTTTTTCCAAAAGAAGAATGGAAACAGATATTCGTTGATGGTTGGCGGTTACTGCGTGATTGGTTTTATGATGCTAACATGCACGGAAATGATTGGCAGAAGATGCGAGAAAAATATGAACAGCTTGTGCCTTTCGTTTCTAATCGAATGGATCTTGATTATATTTTTGGCGAACTGGTCGGTGAGTTGAGCGCGGGACACACCTATGTTGATTGGGGAGATTTTGAAAGAGTGAAAAGAATTGACGGAGGATTACTTGGCTGCGAGCTCGAAGCTGATCCATCTGGTTTTTACAAGATTACAAAAATTTTTAAAGGTGAAAACTGGCATCCAGATTTTCGTTCACCTCTGACTGAGTACGGAGTTAATGTTAAAGAAGGTGATTTTATCATAGCCATTGACGGACACGAACTTAGCACTGATGTTAATCCATACAAATATCTTGAAAACAAAGCTGATAAAGTTGTATCGCTGCTTGTTAATTCTAAACCTTCTAAGGATGGTGCTCGAGAAGAAAAAGTGAAACCAGTAAAAAGTGAATTGAACCTGTTCTATCTTGATTGGCTAAATTCACGAATGAAAATGGTTGATGAGTTGTCAGGCGGAAAGATTGGTTACATTCACATTCCAAATACAGCAGTTGAAGGTAACAGGGAACTCTTCAAATATTTTTATCCGCAGACAAATAAAGAAGCATTGATTATTGATGACCGTTATAACGGCGGCGGATTTGTGCCCGATAGAATGATTGAACTTGTTTCAAGAAAAACACTAAACTATTGGACGAGACGAGGAATTGAACCAACACCTGTTCCCGGAATTGTTCACGATGGACCAAAAGCCTGCTTAATAAATGGTTACTCAAGTTCTGGCGGTGATGCATTTCCATATTATTTCAGGAAAATGAATCTTGGAAAAATTATTGGAACACGAACCTGGGGAGGATTAATCGGGTTATCAGGAAATCCAAATCTGATGGATGGTGGAGCAATTGAAATTCCGGTATTCAGATTTCTTGATACCGATGGAAACTGGGCTGTAGAAAATGAAGGAGTTTATCCGGATATAGAAGTTGTTGATCGTGCTGATTTAGTTGTTCAGGGAAGAGATCCTTCACTCGAAAAGGCTGTGCAAGTTTTATTGGAGGAATTAAAGAATAATCCACCGAAAAAGATTGTTGTTCCTCCTCCACCGGATGAATCGAAGAAATAATTTAACTTATATGTCATTGCGACCCCGCCTTGGCGGGGAAAGCAATCTATATTAAATCTGGAGATCACTTCGCTTCGCTCGTGATGACAAAGTATGGTCATTCCTCACTCTCAACTTCATACTTGACTATTTCGTAACCTTTATAAGTTTCGTATGCTGCAAAGAGAACGCCTGCCAAAACCGATGTCATTCCAAGTAAGAAAAGAATAGTTATAAAACTATTCACTCGTGTTATCTCAAGCAGATAACCAATTCCAATCAACAGTGAAGTAAGTACAAACAATGCAACCGCTATTGTATAAGATAGGACAGCATTTCTTACAAGTCCAACTCTAAATGTAAGCCGCTCAAGCTGTTTACTGATGCTTTCAAAGCGCACGTTTTCCTGGAGACTCAATTCCTTTTCGCCAAGTTTGTGAAGAGCTTTTCTTCTTTCTTCATTAAGAAGTCGAATTCTGTTTACAACAAGTGAGTACTTGTTATTCATTCCAAGCAAAAGCAATCCGCAAGCTGAAATCATTATTCCCGGTGCAAGCATTAATTGGATGATTTGTACGATAGAAGATATATCTGGCATAAATGTAGTTTTTTTTGAAGTAAATATAGTGAAAAGAGGAAAGATGGTGTGAATGAATGTCATCACGAGTCCCGATTCATCGGGACGAAGTGATCTCAATATCAGATAGAGATTGCTTCACTAATCGCTCGCAATGACAAATGACTCGATGAAAAAATTATATTTTGGATAAGATTCATTCAATCTTTATGAACTGTGTGAAAAGTCTCAGCGTTCTCTGCGTGAACCAAGAGCGGGAGTATTTCACGCAAAGAACGCAAAGGAAAAAGACGCAAAGTTCGCTGAGAAACAATTCACTCAAACTTATAATTCTTTTTGGATGCTTGTTCGCGTATCATTTTCAACATTGCTGCATCAAGCGTGTTATCCTGATTATTTTCTTCAACCTGTTTTGATATATAATCTCTTCTTTGCTCATCAAGCTTATTTATCTCAGTTTGAATTTTTTCCCGCTCTTTGGCTTTTTGATCAACGTATTCTTTTCGTTGATTGTCAGTCATACTTTGCATTTCTTCTGGCAATTGATCCTTTGGAATGTTTTCAATATTGACTCCTTCTTTTTCTGCATCGACAAGATCCCAGGATTCATTTTTGTACTGACCACTTCCTTTTGTAATTGATCTTTCGACCATTACAGAAGGGGAAAGATCATTTGCATTCGCATCCTGTTCTGATTGTCTCTGTTTCAATGTTTCACCTTCATAACCATAAGCTATGTAAGTAGAATTTAATTTTTGTCCCAGCTCAACAAGTCTATCATCGTATGGAGTCGGGATATGAACGATGTGACAGTCGCTGTCGATATTCAAATATTTACCACAAGCAATATCTGCCCCGTCTTTCCAATAAGTTTGAACGCCTTCATCGTAGTTTCCGCAAAAAATAGTATTGACAATTACTCCTTTTTTGCATGCTGTTTTGCAGGCTTCTCTATAATCCTGACCGCCCTGGTTAAATGGTTCGTTTCCTGCAATAAAGATAACTTTGTAATTATTGTCATCTTTATTCCATTTTAAATCACGAAGAGCTTCGGAGATAACGGTTCCGCAATATTCACTTCCGCCGTTTGTTCTTAAATTGAATAGCTCTTCTGATATTTTATCGAGATCATTTGTGAAGGGAGTGATTAGTCTAACATATCCTTCCATAGAAGATAATCCATCATTTCCATATTCATATAAAGCAACTGACAGATTTGCTTTTCTTCCATCACATTTCGAACGGGACATTTCATTTACAATCTTCCAAAGCTGGGTTTTAGCCTGGTCAATTAAACCATCCATACTATTACTTGTATCCAGCAGGATTGCTAACTGAATTGTGCTTGAGGTAGGATTTTCGCTGGATATTGCTTTGTCTCCGAAGAGAACAAGTGAAGTGAAAAAACTAAAGATGAATATTATTGGATATCTCATAATAAATCTCCAATCTGTTAATGAATTTTTATTTAGAATTTGGAGATTTTACTTTTTGCGAGGTCTAAAAGTTCCGAATGGTGGATGTTTGAAGAAGGGAAATATTTTTACTTATAATTTCTGGGAACAAAATTGGATTGAGATAGTATTAGAATGCTTCAAAAAATTTAATATGTACTAAAGTATTAGAGAATGAATTTTAGTAGAGAAGCCAGTGCTTTGTAAAACGGCATTGAGACGCGGGTTAGGTAGCATTAATTAAATACTAATTTTTATTATAAGTGAAATTAATTTTATTGCTTTGAATCGGACCAGAAATAGCGTTACAATGAATTAGAAATTTATCTTCATATAATATTTCTAGCTTATAGTCGCCATAATCAATATTCCTTCCGCGAAACATAAATCCTTCACTGGCATAGTTTGAAATATCAAAATCAAAGGTTAATTTTATTTCGCGTTGAGGTTCAATTTCTAGGTAGTCATCTTTTGTTGGAATTCTTTGTTCAAAGAGAATTTGATTATCGTAACGAATACTATCCTTATAATAAACAATTGCATGCCAACCCATTTCAAAGTTATTTATATTTAAAATTGCAATTGTTGAGTTAGAATTGTTCAATAAATTAATTTTTAACTTTGTCAGAGAATTTTGCCCGGTAACAATTGAGTCTTCGATAGCTAATTTTATTTGTGTTTCATTAATGTTTGGTTGTTGGAAGTTGTTAAACAAACAGCAAGAAGTAACTATAAAAGGAAGTGTTGTTAAAATTAACCTATTTATCTTTGTTTTCATTAACCAATTGTTTTTAATTGCTACCTAACCATTACTAATACCGAAGTTTGTAATTTAAATTTTAACCTTCACTCTCCTTCGGCTTCGAAGACTTATTCCTATTCTTCGTATAAACAACAGATATAATAACCAGTGCAGCACCAAGAACAAGAAATGATAATATCTTGTTTATTGTTTCCTCACTTGTAATTCCTAAAACAAATACATAAACAACAGTCAGCATAAAAGTAGCTAGAGACATATATCTGTATTTTACAATCTTCAATAACTTGCTCAATATATAATAAAGAATTGCAACAGCAATCCAGCTAAACGCAACATAACCACTCGGCATCATGTGATATAATGAATAAGGAATAATCAGAAGGGCAGTTAGTAAATATGCATTTCTCATTTGCTCTGTTTTAAGTTCAAGCCGGTCTTTCTTCCAATTAAGGATCCGGGCACTTAATAAAGCCACAATACCAAAGCTCAAACTAATACCACTTGTTACTCCGTATAAAATTAAGAATGCAAAGAAGATTAACAGGAAAATGAAAAAATTAGCAACGATTATAAACTTTGATCTGAACCAAACCGCAGTAGAGACTACTAACAAACTTTGCCAGCATAACCATACATAGAAATCCGGTTTATCAAATTGAAGAATAATTGCGAAACTTAATGCAGCATATCCGGTCATCGCATAATAAAATGTAGCAATCCTGCTTTCCTTTTTTGTAAAGAAAAGAATGGCAAATCCAATAAAAATAATTGATGCAAGTAGATGATAAACCTGACCATAAGCTGGAGTTGAAAGTATGGTAATGAGTAAAAACAATCCGTATCCCATCGAAGTGCTGATTAAAATGCTTAAAGCGGTTGGTAATTGTTCATCGTATTTTTTATCAGCAAAATATGCAAGTGTAAAAATGATTAGATAAATAAGAATGAATACAAGATTTAAAGGTTCATTAACCTGCAACTCTAATTGATTCCCAATCAAAGGATTATTAATAAACCATATCAGATGAACAGTATAAGAAGTGACAATTGCAAAATTAAACAGCCCCTTCCAATTAAATTTTATTTTTAGATATGCCGAATGAGCAGCAAGTAAAGTGATGGTTAAAAATACCAGTATAGAATAATCACTGACTAAAGCTGATAAATAACCAAGAGAAAATCCGAATGCTGTTATGTATTGTGAATTCCATTTTATTCCGGAGAATACCAATGCTATTGAAACAATGTAAATCATTACGAGAACGGGAATAAGATTGGTAACAATAGGGGCGGGACTAAAGAAATGCATTCTTAAAAGTGCTATAAATATGATCGCAAATCCGCTTCCTAAAATCCAACCTGAAATATGAGGTAATTTATTTTTTAGAAATATTCCTGTGAAGATGACAACTAAACCAGTAACAATCCCAATTACTACAGGAATTAATTGATTAAATCCTTCGAAGGGAAGTGTGTTTCCAATGAACCATCCAACCAGAAAAATGAAAATACCTAGTTTTGCAAACCAGAACTGACCAATCCGGAATTCAAGTTCTTCATCTGTTTCAGATTTTTTCTTTTGAACGAGAGATTCTTCTTCAGTACTATCTTCTGATTTAGCAGAAGGAAGATCAAGATAAGTTTCAATTTGTGAAATTCTTGATTCAATTGATTTTAGGTGTTGAAGAATTTCTTTCCCGGTTACATCATTCTCGGATGATTCCATCTTTAATTCTCTTTATTATTTCTTTAAGATTTCTTTTCTACTTTTTTAAGCTTTATGTATAAACCGATAACTAATAGTGTAACTACACTTGTCGATATACCAAGACCGATTCGTCGATAATAAAACTCATCTATTGCTTCTTCACCACTCAACTTAGCTTTATTCACCATAGTATAACCTTCATTTATCTGCTCTTTAAATTTCTCCATGTCGAATGCGTGAATAGTTGTACGGGATTGAATAATTACTTGTCTTACATCCTTCAATGAAAAAGCAGCATCAGAAACATCCATACCTTTTTGACCAGCTTCGTCAAGAATCAATTTTGTTTGTGAATCTTCTGTTTTAAGGCTGTCGATTAATTTTTTCATTTCAC
>Ga0208980_10002570_pt1 | contig 10956 bp, 5 predicted proteins | sample WetSurMetagenome_3_FD_187993 | JGI IMG/M metagenome (GOLD analysis project Ga0208980, IMG submission 187993) | Wetland microbial communities from Twitchell Island in the Sacramento Delta, sample from surface sediment Aug2011 Site A1 Bulk (version 2) | ecosystem: Environmental > Aquatic > Marine...
TTATTTAACTGGGTAAACTTTAGTAACCACGATCCAATATTAGATAAACTTAAAGAAGCTAACTATAAACTTATTACTAATCCAGCAAATAGTGATAATACATTAGCTTGTTTACCAGTAGAGTATAATAATATACCTTTTAGTTATAAAACAGTTCACAGAAAAGATGGCTCTGCAGAATTACTTGAAGTAAATGAAGAATCTGCTATATCACAATTAGAAAGGTATAAAAAGGTACAAGTAAATTATTGTGATCAAAATGTATCTAACACAATTTATTATTCTCCAGATGAAAAAGAGGATATAATTAATTGGTTATTAAATAATTGGGATGTATATGTTGGTGTAAGTTTCCTATTCAGAAATGACCCAACTGTTAGTGCAAAAGATTTAGGATTTAATTACTTACCGCAAGAGTATGTTAATAAAGATAAATACCATGAGTATTTAAATACATTAAAAGTAATAGATTGGTCAAATACAGATTCCGCATTAGAAATAGAAAATGATGAATGTGTGTCCGGTGTGTGTCCAGTTAAATAACAAAAAAGCCCGCATAGCAAAAACTATGCGGGCTTTTTTATGCTTTATGAGCCTAAATCCCCATATAAAAACCAAGTATTTGGTGTACCATTTATTAATTTTACAACATGTATAGTACCATACTGTGGATATATAGTTGTATAATTGCCCTTTCCATATATAATATCACTTCCTTGTTTATCTATTGTTACAGTACCAGTACCATACCTAGTAATTGTACAATGAAAACCTTTAGCGATAGTTTCCGTAATAGTTTCTGGTAGAGTAATTGTTAATGGTGAACTTGATGTGACAGTAATAAATTTTCCTGAATCACTTGCTGTTAAAGTATAATTAGTTACTTTATCTACTACTAAAACATGCTGTCCATATAACTCTTTAGTATCGCTAATAAACACATTAGAGTTATCTAAAAGTTCACCAGTTATACCACTATATCTAGTTACTTCATTATCTATAGTTGTAGTTGGACCAATAACATCTCCAGCTCCTGTTGCTCCAGCTATTTCTCTCCATATAGCATTTGACACTGTAGAATCAATGCATATATATGATTTATCTCCAGTAGTATTAATCCAAATAGATCCAACGGAATAACCATCACCAGAATCATCATTTATAGTTGGTGCTGTAGAGGCAGATAAATTTTGTTTATTTAATATATAATTGGAATTAGGTACCTTAATATAATTAGTGGTACTTGTTGGTACTTCTGAAATATCAAAGTATATTTTAGCTGTACTATCAGCATTCTTTACAATTCTAAATGCTTCTGCAGTAAATACTGTTCCTTGAGAAGCAGCTATCCAATTAAGCCCATTAAATACAATTATTGAAGAAGTAGATATATCATAAGCTAACCATCCATTAGATGGGGGTATAAAAATCCACCCTTGATTATAATAAGCAATATAATAGTCATAATTATCCCAAGCACCAGTAGCATTTTGTCCAACAATATATATACTACCATCACTAGCTGCTGGAGGAGATGTTAGAGTAGTTGATATAGCTGCTATATGTACTGCACCATCTAATATACTTGAATTATTATTTATAGTTATATCTGCATTACTTTGGTTAGATACTAAGGTAGTTAACCCTAAATTTACTGTGGTAGCCATTTATTCTTAACCTCATTATATAATTGTTCTATTTTATTAAAATTATACCCAGATTCTATATATAGATTTCTATCAAATACTAGTAATTCTTGTATATCTATATTATATAGATCACTTATATCACCAGTACTTTGTGTAAATCCTATAGTAGTATAGGTAGTACTAGCATTACCACCATAACCAGAGTAAGCTGCACTAGTAAATGCAGAATCGTCTAAAGCTCTAATATATCCTGTTGAACAACAAGCATTATATACTTGATAATTAGACATCGATACAAAGTACCATTTTCCAAATTGTACATTTGATAAAGTCATAGTTCCTTTTCCACCTAATCTTATATTAAGTCTTTTAACACTCGATACAATTTCAAATGTTAATTGTTGCCCATTTCCTACACTAAGAGTAGATGTGGTGTGATGTTGTATTATTGCTGACTCTTGAACATATGAACTACTTATATCACCATCTAATTTAATAAGTGCAACAACTGTACTAGGATACTCTGAATAATTAGTACTTACACCACTAAATGTTATTTTATCTCCCCACTTATATCTTACTGAGTTTAGAGATTCATATTTATTTGCTGTGTATCCTATATATGGTCTATTTAATCCATTATAATTATTATAAGTTCCTACTATAGAAGTATTTTTATCATAATCCGGGATTATATTAGTAGATATTTCACTTGAAAATTCTTTATATAAAATTAAACTAGAACTTATATCCTGTATTTTATTTAAATATGTTTTTGGATTATAAATAATATCATCATATACATCATGATTAAATTCTAAAAATGTAGCTTTTCTAATTATTCTAAATCTTATATATCCTGTACTTGTTAATCCATCAGCAGTAATCATGGAACTAGTATATGTATAAGAATTTTCTAGCACATCTGTTATAGTTCTAACTAAAGTACCTGTATAATTATATACCTCTATTTTAAAGTTTAAGGCATCAATTATTTCTGGATCACCTAAAAATATAGTTGGTTTATTCCTTTCTCTATTATTCCATGTAATACTAATATCTGATCCAGATAATGTGGCTAAACTATTACAAATATTGTATGGTTTATACCAGTTGCATAAATACTTAAAATTATATGTATCAGCAGCATCTGGACTCTGACTTAATGATACAAGTCTATAATAGGTATAAGTATCATATCTAATAGTTGGTATTGGTAATTTTTTAAATCCAACAGGTATTAATAATACTACCTTATCACCAGGATTTATAGTGATTTGATTAGTATTATATAGTCCCCTATTAAATTTATTTAGAGTTATTATATTAGAGGTTTCTCCATCTTCTATAATATTAAAAAATTGTAAAAACTCTACCTCACCAGTAGTACTAGATTTTATTGCTAATAAATTACCTTCTTTATATATTATGTCTTCATCAGAGTTAGAATAAAAATCTTCATAGCTATCAACAGATATAATAATAGAATTTAATCCATCCATAAAATCATTAGTAACGAGCCCGTAATTAGTAGCTGATAATACAGTCCCTGCAGAAGCACCAAAGGGTCCAAAATTATCTACTTTAGAATATGTTACATTATCTTCTGATACAAGTAATGCTCCACCTCTCCACAACATATTTTCGCCATATGTATAGTAATATACTCCTGGATCACTATAATTTATGTTATAAAATTTATTACATAGTGGACGAATATCTAATATATCACCCTTAGTTACAGAAGTAGCCATTAAGGTATTTACTTCTTGTTCATATGCTCCATCTATTATTAATCCTTCTAAGTTTCTAGCATCCTCATCAATTCCTTTTAACTCTATATAGGCATGAGATTCTGCAACTACCTCAGATATTTTTACAACTTGATATTCATTAGTATTAGTTGATGATCCAATTGGTAATAGTACTATATCACCAGGCTCTATAAATGAATAATTCTTTGGTAATCTAAATTCGTATTCTCTAACTGATCTCCAAACATCAAATAATAACCTAAATGCATTACTATATGCTTCATTAGTTGTAAGAGCTATTGGACACTTAACTGTAGCTTTTATACCAATGTTATAATCTATATTTCTTATAGCTATTACATTAGATTGTATAAATCCTTTTTCAGCAGCTATATATGTATAGTTTAAAGATTGTGGTAGTTCTATATCCTCTCTAATAATTATCTTATATTTTTCATTGTATTTTTCATCTATATATTTAACACCTAAAGAATTACTACCTATAGTAGTTAGATTAGCTTGTGAAGATAAATATTCTTTTCTAGTTCTAAACTTTATACGCCATTCACTTTCGAATGCGTCAACAAAATAATTCATTAGTAGAACATCTAATGCATCTATTAGTTTTATATCATCTGATATATTATACCCATAAACATCTATATTATATGCTTCACTAGAAATATCTAATATTGATAAGTCTATATCAGCTTTAGTAGATATATCTTCTATAATTGCTCCTAATTTAGCAGGTATTCCATTTACTACTTTATTAAGATAATATACATTTGCAGATGATCCAGGATAGGGAGGATATCCAGTTCTATGTAAGTCAGTAACTATATAAGTATCACCAGTAGGGTAAAAACCAGAAAAATAAACTGGTGATGTCATATCAAATTTTAATTCACCTGTATTTAAGTAATACTTATATAAACTTGTCCCAGACTTTATATTTACTACATTACCACCAGTCCAAATATATTTAGGTGCTGTTAAAACCATACTAATATCGGTCTGTAACTTAAAGGATGTAGTAGTAAAAGCTAATTTACTTTCACCAAATCTATACTTATATCCTACGGAAGATTCATATGGATAATCTGAAGTAGCAGATCTACTAAATCCACCTTCAGTATACCAGCAACCCCTATAAGGTCTTATTTCTCTACTAGTAGTTATGGAATTAGTTTCATTATAATCTAACCAACCAGTAGCATAATCATAGTGATCAAAATCAGGATTATTAATCCATGCAACATACTCTTCAAAAGTAGTTGGGCGAGAATATTCATAATATGACTCTTTTTTATAAACTTTAATATGCTGAGTAGCTAAAGACCAAAATAAGTATTCAGTGCCATCCTTTAATCTTAACCATTTAGAAGAATTAATATCAAAGTTTGGTTCTAACTCATCCTCTATATAGTATACAACTATATGACCATAATTATTAGCAGAAGTCATTCCTTCAAAACCCTCTTCAGGAAGATTTTTGTGTCTATGATATGGTTCAAAAGTAGTAAAATGAGCTGGATAATGTCCTGTTGTTGTTACTGTTGTTGTTCCAACTAATGAGCTATCTATACATCTATATTGTCTAGTTACTTCTGTTTTTTCTATTTCGACACGTACAGCTAAATCCTTTTCTAAGTGGTCATGTACTGAAAACTCACAAGCTTGATAATCTACATATGATAATCTGTCATCTACTGATAATATATCAAATGATCTATTAATTACATAATAATAATCTGTATCTAAATAATAATCTCCTTCACCAGTTAATGTTTTACAACTTATAGTCTCATCAGTAGGAAACCCAACTAATGCAAACCTTAGGTCATTCACAGGTAAATCATTACCTATATTTACTGTGGATATTGCTGTTTCTTCTATCCAAGTATGTCCATCCTTCCACTCTGTTGTTAATCCGCCCTTATAAATAATAGTATTTAATGTAAGATCATTAAATCCATAATTATCTACCATATTAACACTAGAAGCCGGTATTTTATAATGTTCAAAAAAATCGGCAAATATATGAAATCCAGTCCCCCAACAAGCGTTTGTTGCATTAAATCCTATTCTACCTTGATGAAATACAAATCTTCCACCAAGAACACAAGAGTTACCTCCACCATAATCTGGACCTACTAATAGTTCCATTCTTTTTTTATTTATTAAGTTATATGTTGTATAAGCAGATCCATATTGTGGCACTGCTCCACCAGTTGTATTTACATCTCCACTTCTTAATAATACAGGAACCCTTCTATATTGTACTCCTAAAAAAGTAACATATGGAAATACATAGTTAATAACCTGGTCTGCTTCTCCACACCAAGTATTCCATCCATTGTGTTCTCTAACCCAATTAGATGTAATACAAGGAAAATTATACTTAGTTACAGAAGATGTAGGTACATTTATTGTTGCAAATTCTATTCCTGTATTACTCATTATATTTCCAACAACAAATGTGTATGGATCTAAAAACATATAAGAGTGAGAATCGGCAGTAAATCCATCATTACCATACTCTTGCCAATTTGCATAGTTAAATTGAGTATATCTAAAAGCAGAGCTAGTAGCGACTCCTTTAGCTACCACCTCAAATTCAATTGCTTGTGGTACACGTCTTCCAAATGGATCTAATTGAAATTCTCTAAAAACAATATAAGCTAACCCTCTATGTGCAGTAGTTAAATCCATTCCTAAATTAGCTTGTAATGTTGCATCTGGCACTTGATCTTCACTACCAGTGTACAAATCAAACTTAAGCCAAGATATAGTATTTGGGTTAACATCTATATTATATAGTACTTCTTTATTTGCCCAAATTTTTCTTATACCTAATATTTCTCCTTCACATATACCTACTGCTAAATCACAATCATATGTATACGTAACATCTGTGTGTGTTGCGGAACCGCCACCCTTTCCTCCTTGTTCCGTTTCAGTTCTATGTTCTGTTTCCCTAATATCACTAGCCCAAAAAATTGATCCAGATACCCTTGTAGTACCATATGTTAAATTGATAACTTGTCCTTGTATATCTTTTACGGCTGGTTTTAAATTATCTAATCTAGGACCATAGCTTATAGTATCTTTTGGTTTAGGAGCAAATAGAAACATTAGAAGAGAATTAAAAATAATGCCAAATAACATTTGGCCAATACCACCCATCATAACCTATTCTCCTCTGTATCTAAATGCTTTACTTATATTAGTAATCCAATAATTATCTAGTGAATGTTCTACTACTTTTCCTATTTTATTATTAGCGTGTATTATTGAATTTCCAGTATATATAGCTAAATGTTGTGATCTACCATTACTATATAGTAAAATATCACCCTTTTCTAACTTATATGGACTATCTAACTCATAACAATATTTTTTTATGACTTCTATTAATCCATCACCAAAACCATATCTTTTATAGTTTTTATTATCATATGAGAAAAACCCTAATTCATTTAAAGGTATTATAATTAAACCAATACAATCTATACCATTTTTAGTTCTACCTTGATGTTTAAATGGAGAACCAACAAAACTTCTAGCACTTTGTATAAAGTTATCTATTTTCTCTTCTCTAGTAATCATTATTCACCCACCGGCTCTAATAATATAGGTCCTTCTTCACCAGATGATTCTCTAGCAACTACTTGAGCTATATATCCTGATAGTAATACATCTTCATTAGGTAAGTATGGCTCACCTCTAAAATTAATTACATTATTAAATTTAGTAAAACAATCTCCTGTTCTGACTGTTCCATCTCTACCAACTAATAAATGATTACATCCAGCAGTTATTTCAAAAGTATCTCCAGGATGAATATTATATGGAGTTGGTAATGCTACTTCTATATAGCCATCTAATTGTGATGTTATAACTTCGACCTGTATTCCTTCATTAAGTCCGGATAACCATTTTAAATTACCATATTGAAAATAGTTAGGAAAGTCTGTAAATCCTATAATATCATTAGAATAAAATTTATATCTATTATCGGCCGTACTTGGTGTTAGTAAATAACTAAAATCAACACTTATGGTTTGATCAGCTTTTCTATAAGAGGAAGCAGGTATAGTAATAATGCTAGTCCATGTCATAGCATCTTTAGAGGTTTTTACTGTTATTTCTGTTATTCTATTAGAAGAATCATCAACTATCTCTAAATTATAAAAATAATATATAATATCAAAATTTATTTGAATTGTATTTAAAGTTCTAGTGGCTACTTTGCCTATACATACATATGTATCATTATTACCATCTATTAAGTTAGTTAAAGGCTTGCTTTCTTCAACTCCACATTTTAAATCATCAGCAGAAACTACAGCTATAGATGTTGCACCAACTGACCTATATGTTGTATCAATAGTACATATATTATTATAGGTTCTATCATTTAATCTAATTTCATACAGTTTTGCTTCTGTATCATTAGTTGTTTTTATAGTTAGCTGTATATATTTAGTACCAATAGTTTTACCTTCAGAATCTGAATGAACAGATCCTATAGTTTTAAAATTAGTAGTATCTACACCACATTTTACATCTCCAAATCTAGCTCTACATATTTTACCATAATAAGAAGAATACAAATTATTATATCTCTTTGATATACCTTTAATTTCCATTTTAAAAGTCTTATCTGTTACTTCTATTTCTCCTACAGTACCATATAATATTTTATCTTTACCACCAGAAATATTTTTATAATCTATTGAAAATAACCATACTTCAGCACCAAAAAATTTCTGCTTTAGTATATCAAAATCATTTATGTTTAAGGAATCTACTGCTCCCTCTATTTCCATATTTTCTATTTGTAAACCTAAAGCAGAGGTATAAGAAGTTGGATTAAATGAATAAGAAGATATATAAGTTTCTCCATCTATGACTAAATCTTTATCTAAATTAGTAAACGTATAGGTTGTACCATCTATTCTAATCATTTTTATACAAGTAGTAATAGTACTTACCGTTTTAGTATAAGAATTTAATAATGCTGCAGAAAAAGTTTTCATTATATTCTTACCTCTACTACTGGTATATTTGTAGATCCATGCTCATAAAAGTCTAAAGTTATTTGTAGTTCATCTATATCAAATCTACATGGTATATCAAATTCTCCTCCCCAAGTAATTATACTTCCTAAAGCAGGAGCAGTCGTAAACGTAACTATTCCTGTAGTGTGATCTACAACAAAATCTGTATTTATTGTTTTTGGTATATTATTAATTGCAACTACAACAGTGCTATTAACTGGTTTATTTATTTCTTTTTCATTAACTAATTCTGATAACCCATATAATTCATATCTTTTTATTAGTTGAAAATTAATAGTATTACCATCACCAGTTCCTAAATATTGATCATATGGTGTATATGTATCCTCTACGGGACATGATTTATAATCTAGCCAATTTTTATATCTAAAACTATGAGCTCTTCCCCTACATAAATGAAAAAATCTAATTAACTCTGAGAGTTCGCTCATAGAGCGAACTCCCATTGCAACATTAAATTCGTGTCTAGCATTTTCCCAATTAATATTAGCATATTCCCAACCAGAATCAACTATTACTAAAGTAGTACTATATTTTGGACCACCTACTGATCCATAAGATATATTATCAGGAAATCTTGGTGTTTCAATAAATGCCATATTAGTACCTCATTACTTTATTTCTAGAAGCCCTATGAACTTCATATGCTATTTGGGATGCACTACGCTTTAATCCTTTTTCTGTTCCTTCTACACCATTAATTGTAATATTAATAGGTCTAGAATCATTCTCATAATCATTAGTTTTTTCATTAGTATTTGTTAATGTAACAGGTATTGATCTATTATCTGGCAGTGGTACTATAGCTTCACGTTTTGTACCTTCACCTATCATAGCTAATTCTGGACCAGAAGTTATAGCACCTTTAGCATATCCTCTAATTAAACCAGAAACTATTCCACCAGTAGCCATACCCATACCACCAGAACAGGCACATCCAGCTATTTGAGCTAAATATTGGGTATGCATTTGATTAGACATTGCAATTTGCATTAATGAGCCTGACATATTTTGCATTAGCATCATATCTTGCATATGGGCTATTTGGAATGTGGCTAACCATACTTGAAAATTCTTATCAATTTTTTCCATATGTTCTATTTGAAAATCTATAGCATTAATTTTTATTTCAATAACATTATCTTTAATTTCACCTAAAACTTTCTCAAGTTTTTCTTTCAATTCTTCTGTAGTGTCTTGTAATTCATCTACAGATCCTCCACTTTCTCCAAGAGCAGAATCAGATGAAGATGAACCAGATGATGCTTTTTCTTTTGCTGCTTGTCCAGCAGGACTTCCACCACCTATTCCACCCATTAACATAGGTATCATAGACATCATCATGCTAGATATGCCCATTGCACCACCCAGCATTCCACCACCCAGCATTCCACCACCCATCATTCCACCACCAGTAACAGGTTGCATCATTCCACCAGTCATTCCAGATTGTGGCAATCCAGTCATTAAAGATTGACCCATCCCTGATATACTTTGTGTTAATGAATTTATAGGTGCCATTATACCACCCATACCACTCATATTAAGCATAGAACCAGCTGACATTGATAATGGATTAGATCCACCAAAAATATCTGAACTTCCTAATGGTTGTGTAGGCATAGTTGGCATTGTACCATATGTATTCATAAAAGATGAGCCTAGACCACCAAGTCCAAAAGTTGGAGTAGTACCAAAAGCCGAAGTATAGCTGGCAGTATTGAAGCCTGATTCAGCAAATGGTTGAGAATACTGTAAATATCCAGAAGCATCTTCAAACCAGCCTTGACCCATCATTCCACCACCTTGTGGCTGCATTGCTGCCATTGCTGGATCTGTAAAACTACCAAATAATGTATTTAATCCTTGTCCAAATAATCCTCCTAATCCTCCTGCTGCACCTGGCATACCTGCTGCACCTGCTGCATTTTGTCCCGTTTTAGAGGATATAATTTGTAACCATTGAATCATAGTATCAAACTTAACACCATGATCTTGCATTTTAGTCATGGTTTCTGTATGTCTAGTTTGATTAGCAGTTTCTGTTTTTACTAGCTCACTCTTTAATGCTTCCTTTGGATCTTCAAAACCTAAAGCTTTACCAACAGTAGCATACATTAAATTCTTAATATCTTCTTTTAGCCACTCTTTAGCTAATTCAAACATTGTTGTTTTGATAGCTTCTTTAGCTGCCTCTAATGCATTTTCACCGTTAGCAATAGCTTCAACAAAAGCATCAACTCCACTATTTACAACACCTTCAAAGGCATTTAATAACCTGTCTACAGGTGAAGTCATTTTATCCATGAACTTATCCCAGCGAAGTAAAAACTCTACCTTTGCTGTTTGCATAAATTCATCTGTGCCTTGTATACCAGAACCTTCTTTAAAAGTAGGTATCATTGCTTTCTTTCTAGCTTCGTGCTGCTTTAAGGCTATGTCATATAGTTTTTGTTCATACTCTAG
>Ga0208980_10002571_pt1 | contig 10955 bp, 7 predicted proteins | sample WetSurMetagenome_3_FD_187993 | JGI IMG/M metagenome (GOLD analysis project Ga0208980, IMG submission 187993) | Wetland microbial communities from Twitchell Island in the Sacramento Delta, sample from surface sediment Aug2011 Site A1 Bulk (version 2) | ecosystem: Environmental > Aquatic > Marine...
GACACCAAAGGCCGTGCCGATGACGTTACCGACACCACCGGTTAACATCGTACCGCCAATCACCACTGCTGCAATGGCGTCCAATTCCATCCCGGGCGCATACTGGCCGTAGCCGGAAAGCAGCGCAACACTCCACACGATACCGGCCAGCGAGGAGCAGAAGCCGCTGATGGCGTAGACCGCGATTTTGGTGCGGCCAGCGGGTAGGCCCATCAAGCGGGCGGATTGCTCATTGTTGCCGATGGCATAGATCGTGCGGCCAAAGCGCGTGAAAAAACTTACATAGACGGCCACGATGAGCAGTAGCGGACCGATCAAGGCATATAGGTAGACATACGAATTGGGGATCAACGGAATGTAAAGGGGCGTCAGCCCGATCGACTTATAAAGACTATTTTCGATGGGGAGCGCGCTGAGACTGATAATGTAGGCCAGGCCGCGGGCAAAGTACAGGCCCATCAGGGTCACGATGAAAGGCTGCACTTTCAGGAAGTGAATAATTGAGCCTAGCGTTAAACCGAACAGCGTGCCCATCACGAGCATGAGCGGCATGACGACGGCCGGGCTCGCACCATTTTGCAGCAGAGACGCCGAGGCCACACTCGTCAGCGCGATGACACCGGCGACAGACAGATCGATGCCGCCCGTAATGATCACCAGCGTCATACCGATCGAGACAATGAGCAAACTGCCATTATTGATAAACAGGTTGAAAAACACCTGCGGTTTTTGCATGGCAGGATAAACGCGGCCTGCCAAAAAGTAAGCCACGATAAAGATCGTAATGGTGGTTAGCAGGGGCGCATTATTAAAGGTGAACCGTTTAATTCGTTGCGCCGCGCTGCGGGTTTGTCCACTTGAAACGACCAGGTTAGTCTGTGGCGCCATGTTGCGATCCTTTCCGCTCGAATAGCCGGTTCATAAAGCGGCGAGCGAAATCAGAATAAAGCACAATGACGAGCAGCACTAGCACGGCTTTGCCCGCCAATAACGCCGCGGCCGGGACACCAATCGTGTACATGCTGATCGTGAACGCCCAGATAACGAGGGCCCCGATAACGCTGGCCCCCAGCGAAAACCGTCCGCCCGACATCAGCGTCCCTCCCAGCACGACGGATAAGATCGCGTCCAATTCGTAACCCAGGCCAATGTTATTGGCATCCGTGCTATGGACGTACGAACTGAGAATTAACCCGGCGACGCCGCCACAGAAGCCGGACAAGGTGTAAACCAACAACTTCACGTTCTTGTCGCTGATGCCGCTATAGAACGTCGCTTTGGCATTGGTGCCGACGGACTCGACGAATAACCCCCAGGAGGTCCGGCGTGCGGCTATCCAAACCAAGATCAGGACAATGGCCACGATAAAGATTGAAACAGGCAGTCCCACGATGAACCCATTGCCAAACCAAAAGTACGGCGTATAGTAAATGGTCATGATCTGCCCGTTGGTGATGAGCTGGGCGATGCCACGTCCAGCGACCATGAGCACGAGCGTGGCGATCATCGGTTGGATTTTGGCGCGTGAGACCAGCAGTCCATTCCACACGCCACAGAGTGTGCCCGCCGCCAGACACACGAACACAATGATGGGGAGCGGCGTGTTGGTGGCATCTTTGGTCAGGATGTCGTTCGTGATCAAGCTGTTGCCCAATGCCGGATTGATCAGCACCGTGGCGAGCGCCGCCGAAATGGCGATCACGGCACCCACCGATAGATCGATGCCGCCGGTCGCGATCACCATCGTCATCCCGATAGCGACCAACATCAACGGTGCGCCGTCGTTGATCACATCGATCAGGTTTCCGAACAGATGGCCGTCCAGAATCCCGATCTTAAAGAACCCCGGCTCGAAAATCGCGTCGAAAGCAAAAATGATCCCCAACGCCACGAGCGGCCAAAACAAACGGCTTTCACGCATACGGGTGAGTACAGGCTTTTTCTTCATACGGTCCCTGCCATGGTTTGCATGATAGTCTGATCGCTGGCATCACCAGCGTACTCGGCGGCCTTCTTGCGATCGCGCAGCACGACGATTCGGTGGCTGATGCGCAGCACTTCTTCCAGCTCGGAGGATATGAACAGAATGGACTTGCCTTCTTCAGCCAGCTCTAATACCAACTTCTGAATCTCCGCCTTCGCGCCCACGTCAATGCCGCGCGTCGGCTCATCCAAAATCAAGACTTGGGGATTCGTCGCCAGCCAACGGGCTAGAATGACCTTTTGCTGATTGCCGCCGCTCAGGTTTTTGACCAACTGGTCCGGAGAAGGGGTGACGATTCTCAGCAGATCAATATATTTCTGAGCAATTTCGTATTGTTTCTGAGCGGGCAGAAATTTGATCCAGCCGTAGCGTGCCTGCAAAGCCAGGATAATATTTTCGCGGATGGTGAGATCGCCCACCACCCCTTCTGCTTTGCGATCTTCGGGGCACAGGGCGACACCATGTTTGAGCGATTCGAGCGGCGAAAACCGATTGATCTTCTCGCCTTTGACGAGCAGTGAACCCGTATCGGGTGCCTCGACACCAAAGATCAGGTTCGCCGTCTCGGTACGGCCGGAACCCAACAGACCGGCGACGCCCATAACTTCGCCGACGTTCAACGCCAGATCGATCGGCTCCAGCAGATTCTTACGGCCCAGTCCCTGCGTCTCGACGAGACGCTCTTGACTTTCTTTTTGTTCGCTCTTGACTTTCGCCATCGCGTCGAGCTCGGTCAGAACGCGGCCTAACATATTTGCGACGAGTTCGATGCGTGGCAAAGCAGCCGCCTCGAATGTACCGACCAGTTTCCCGTTGCGGAGCACCGTAATCCGATCGGCAACCTGATAGACCTGATCGAGGAAGTGCGTGATGAAAACGATGCCAAGGCCTTCGCCCTTTAACTTTTGCATCACGTCGAAGAGCAGTTGTGTTTCGTGGATGTCTAAGCTGGAGGTGGGCTCGTCCAGAATAAGCACTTTGGCCGAGAAGATTTCCAGGGCGCGGCAAATCGCTGCCATCTGTTGAATAGCGACTGAATAGGCGCCCAGCGGACGGGTGACATCAATATCAATCCCCAAGCGGTGCAGCGCCTGACTGGCCAGTTGATTCATCTTTTTCCAATGAATACTGCCTAAGCGATGCGGCTCATAGCCCAGCAGGATATTCTCGGCTACCGAGATGTTCGTGCACAGATTGATTTCCTGATACACCGTGCTAATGCCAAGTTCCTGGGAGTGCTGCGGTGAGCGCACCTGGACGAGTTTGCCGTCCAGCTCAATCGTGCCTTTATCAGGATGTTCCACGCCCGTCAGGACCTTGATCAGGGTGGATTTGCCCGCTCCGTTCTCTCCCATTAAAGCATGAATTTCCCCTTTTCTCAGGGAAAAATCAACATCTTCCAGGGCGACGACGCCTGGAAAGATTTTGGTGATGCCTTTCATGCTGATCATGTTTTGAATATCGGCCATAGAACTAACCTGCCTTTTCTGCTGCCGGAAGAATTGGCAAAGAGCTGCGAGAAGTCTGACGTAGATGCGATTATTATAGCATGAGTGCCAAAAAATATTGCAGATTTTGCGAAGAGAAGCGACGTTAAGCTTAACGTCGCTTCTCTTGATCGAATTCAGGCCGCACGCAGTTCCGGGGACCTGCCGCGGGTTAGCATGGTTTAGTACTTCCGCGACGGCAGTAATTCCGCGGCTTTGTCGGGGAAGTAGACGCTCTCTTCGGTGAGAACTTCCTTGACGATCTTTTCACCGTTCATCAGCTTCACAGCCAGATCCATGACCTGCGGGCCGAGCAGCGGATTGCATTCCACGTCCGCCTGGATCCAGCCATCGACCATCGCCTGGAAGCCACCGCGCGTGCCATCGACGGACACGACCTTGACATCGCCCGGCTTCAAACCGGCGGCCTTCATCGCCTCGATGGCGCCGATCGCCATATCATCATTGTGGATGAAGGCGCCCTGGATTTGGCCGGCGTATTTCTTCAAGAACGCTTCCATCACAGGCTTGCCCTCGGCACGGGTGAAGTTGCCCGTCTGGGAATCAATGATCTTGATATTGGGGTTGAGTTTCTCGCGGAAACCTTTAGCACGGCCATTCGCAGCGCCGGAGCCGGTGGTGCCACTCAGCTCGACAATGCTCCCGCCATTGGGCAGCAGCTTATTCATTTGTTCGGCTGATCGTTGGCCTTCAATCACCATATCGGAGCCGATGTGCGCCGCATACATGGAGGGATCGGCCGAGACGGAGCGGTCCACGACGATGACCGGGATACCGGCATTCTTGGCCTCAGTGAGAACCGCATCCCACCCGGTTTCAACCACGGGCGGCAGCGCGATGACATTCACACCCTGCTGGATGCACGAGCGGATGGCCGAGATCTGATTCTCCTGCTTCTGCTGCGCATCTGAGAAGATCAACTGCTTGATGCCCAGCTGTGTGGCGGTCTCTTTGAATGAAGCCGAATTAGCCGTGCGCCAGTCACTTTCAGCGCCGAGCTGCGGATAGCACAACACCAGGTCTTTGGCGGTGCAATTGGGAGCGCACGCTGCGGTACCAAAGGCTTTGGCAGGAGCCGCGGGTTGCTGCGCGGCGGGTTGAGCCGGAGCCGGTGCGGCAGCGGGCGCGGCGCAAGCTGCCAACATCGAGAGGACTAGCAACGCTACGACAAAAAACAAAACTTTCGAGGTCTTCATGGGCTTTCTCCTTCTGTTTGTCTGACTGGATGGGGTCGTAAAACGGTGTGCATTTCCCCCCGGAGGAAATGCTATGATGCTCACTGGGTACAATTTACAGCTGGGGCAAATAGAAGTCCATGAATTCTTATCGGGAATGAGTTGAGATTTATACTCAACTGGCGCAGCTGAGTGCCGATCGTCTACACGGCGGTGCTGATTTCTTTTGACAGCAGTAGGATATTTTTCGACAGGCAATTAAACTGGATTCTCGCTCGCCTAGCGCGCCTCCGCTGTAACACGGCGGGCAAGGCGTCGCGCGACTGACAAGCAGCGCGAACCGCGTAACGTGCGCTAGTACTTGCGCGCCGCCAGGATTTGTTTTAGTTGCTCGGCACCTTGTGAAGCCAGAAATTCGCCTTCCTGCGAAGGGATCCACTTCGGCACCGGCTCACCGTTGACTACTTTGAGCGCCAGCTCAAAAAATTGCGGCCCCAATAGCGGATTACACTCGACGGTCGCATTCAACTTGCCGGCGATCATGGCATCAAATGCTCCTCGGGCGGCATCCACTGACACGATCTTGATATCCTCGCCGGGCTTCAAGCCGTATTCTTCGATCGCCTGTATCGCGCCCAGAGCCATATCGTCGTTGTGAGCGAACACGGCGGTGATGTCCTTGCCACGAGCCTTCAGGAAAGCCTGCATCACCTCTTTGCCTTTGGCCACGGTAAAGTTGCCATCTTCCGTGTCGAGGATTTTCATATTGGGATAGTCTTTCAAGACTTCGCGGAAGCCCGAGAAGCGATCGTTGGCCGGCGCCGAACCGCGTGTGCCCTGTAACTCAACGATATTCGCTTTGCCATCTGTCAGCTTAGCCATAATCCGAGCGGCGTTGCGGCCTTCTTCAAGAAAGTCTGAACCAATAAAGGTTACATAGAGATCCGGAGAAACGGCCGCGCGGCGGTCTACCAAAATAATCGGGATGCCAGCATCTTTGGCCTCTCTGAAAACATCATCCCACCCCGTCTCGACCAGCGGTGCGACACCAATCACATCCACCTTTTGGGCAATGAACGATCGAATCGCTTTGATTTGATTTTCCTGCTTCTGCTGTGCGTCTGCAAATTTGAGTTCGACTCCCAGATCCGTTGCCGCCTCCTTAACGGAGGCCGTATTCGCAGAGCGCCACTCGCTTTCGGCTCCCAGCTGGGCATATCCAACGATCAGATCTTTGTAAGCCTTTTTGGGTCTGTCGCCCACTGTGGGCGTCAGGTTAGGCGCAGGTGACGCGGTTGGACTTTGGGTGCAACCCGCCATGGTCAAGAGCCATACCAGTATCACCGCCAACGCCAGCCAGTCTCGAGAGATCTTCATCGTCGTCACTCCTCGCCTCAGGCTATACACTGGGCCAACTAACCGTATGCGGTGTCACATCAGTTCGATCAGCTGCCTCGTCGCGGATAGCAGGAATCACTAAGGTTGCGCACGTGCCCGTGTTATATGCGCTGCGAATTGACAGGCCATATTGTCGGCCGTAATACAGCCTGATCCGTTTGTTGACGTTGCCAATCGCAAACCCGCTTTCCATTTTCATTTCGCCCGAGTCATCCTCCAACTCGGCCAGAAGTTGCGCCAGTTTCTCCGGGGCAAGCCCAATCCCATCATCTTCTACTTCAAGCAGGACTTCGTTTTCAGTCTTTTGTCGGGCGCGCACCACAATGGTGCCCCGGCCGCGCTTGTTCTTGATCCCGTGATATAGCGCGTTCTCAACCAGCGGCTGCAGGATCAGCTTGAGGATGGTGTTATTCAGGACTTCTTCGTCTGCCTCGATCTTGAAATCCATAATGTCACGATAGCGCATCTTCTGAATGGTCAAATAGCTCTTGGTCCGCTCCAGTTCCTCCTCAATCGTGATCCAATCTTTTCCCTTGCTAAGACTAAGTCGGAAGAAGCTGGACAACGCGCTGACGATTTCAATGACTTGCTCAGTCTTTTGCGCTTCCGCCATCCAAATGATCGTGTCTAGAGTGTTATACAGAAAATGCGGATTGATCTGCGCCTGCAACGCGCGCAGTTCAGCCTTCTTTAGGTCCTCCTGCTCTTTCATTTTGGCATCGAGCAGCTCTCGAATGCGGCCGATCATGATATTGAAACTCATGCCCAGCTCGGTGATTTCATCGACGTTATCCCGCGTCACCAGAGCTTGCAGGTCGTTTTTGGTAATCGTGGTGGTAACGTCATGCAGGCGTTGGATTGGAATATAGATACTTCTGGAAATCGCCCAAGCTGCAATAACCGAAAACCCGATGGCGGCGACCAAGAGTATCAAATAAAAGATTTCCCACTGGGTGAAACCTTGACTCATCACGCGGTATTGTTGATCGGCCTGATTGACCTCGAACAGCACATAGTCCTGAACCACCGCCTCAACGACCGACGAGACCCCCCGGATGTTTTCAAGAACGGCCTCATTGTCGGCTACGGTGCTGCCATGGCCGATTTCCTCACCCATCAAATCCACGTAATGGGTAAGCGATCTCAGTGTGCGGTTGATGACCTCCAGCTTAATTCTAGACTCGGCCGACGCAGCGTGATCCGTCATCCACTGCAGTTTGGCGTTCACTCCGTTGATGATGTCGTATTGCTCTCCTTGAGCGAAGGCCGTCCTGCCCGCCACCACATTCCACATAGCGGTATCGATCTCGGGCTTGATGTTCCCGCTGATACTATTGGCGGTGGTAATGTTATTGATGATGGCATCGTACTGATAGCTGTAGTTGAGCATCTGCACCAGGAGCACGGCATTGACCAAGCCCATCATCAGGATCACCATGGCCAGAGCCAGCAGGATTTTGGCGCGAATGGAGAGGTGGATGCCGGTTAGGGAGGCGCGCAACCGCCCGATGGAGGACACGCGGCCCGCCGTCCCGGCACTGGGGATCGTCCATCCTGCTGAGGCGGAAGCTTTCCGAAACATAGAGTGCTCCTTAAGCCGCTGGCTAAGGTTGATTGCGCCACCCATGGGGTGTGGTGTTGATTCAGCCGGAATAGCGGCGTCACCGTCAGACATCACCTGCTGCGGGGTAAGCGTAAATCTGAATCCGGCAAAAATCAATACGGTTTCATTCGCAAAACGGTGGATTTTATTGCCGATTCTAGCGACTTTTCGGACTGGCACCACCCGATCGGGTTGATTATTTTGCGCAGCGGATGGTTCATCGGCATGGCCGACGCCCGCTGGATGTCACGTCGTCTGGGACTGCTGCCGGTACTCTTTGGGTGACAGACTGGTATGTTTGCGAAACACGTAACTGAAATAGTGTGGATCGCTGTAGCCGATCTGATATGAAATCTCGAACGACTTCAAAGTCGTCGATCGCAGCAATTCCTTGGCATGTCTGATCCTGACTTCCGTCAGATATTCCTTGAACGTCTGCCCTGTTTCCTGGCTGAAGACAGTGCTGAAATGGCTGGGGCTAAGGTTCACCTGGCTGGCCACTTCATTCAGCGACAGGTTGGCATCCATATAGTGCTGATCGATATAATCGTGGACTTGCTGCAGCATGAGGCCGTGTTGATGATTGGTCAAGCTGTCACGGTAGGTTAGAGCGCCTACCAGAATATCCTGCAGCTGATTCCGAAAGTGTTCTACAGTCGTAATCTCGGTCAGCGTCGCCTCCATATTGTCGAGGGCCGGCACGACTCGATCGACGTTGCCGCCCAGGTCGGCTACAAATTTGGCCGCCGCCAGCGCGATATCCATCACCAGATAATTCTTCACCAGGTAGGACTTCAAGGCGGGTTCACACAACGGGCGAATGAAGGTGTCAAAGAAATCTGGGAAATCTTCTTTGACGCCGCAGCGCAGATAGCTCTCTACCGCCGGCTTGTTGATCTTAAGCAGTTCCGCTTTGCCGACATTGCTGCCTAGCGGGGCGGTATCGCGGCTGCCCATGCCCTGCGCTTCGATCAAGGCCTCGACAAACGACTGGTAGATATCCGTGAGGCGATGCTTGGCCGCGCCACAACCGATCACTGCGCCGCAGCCGATCGTCGCCGCCTGGCGCTGGATCATTTGCGCCAGCAAATCCTTGCGCTCGCGTAGGTACTCCGGCGTGCTGCCTTTCACGATGAGCACCAGCTCCTCGACGTCCTTCTTGATGAGCAACACATCCAATTGTTGTTCCAGCGGCACGGCCAGCGCCTCCTGAACGCGGTGATACTCGTGGTAGTCAAACGAATCGATGCTGTGGCGCAGATCGATCCGCACGACGGCGACCAGATAGCAACCGGCTACCAGATCGAGGCCGAGGAGCTGCCCCTTCTCGATCGCCTCTGCCGACGACACCGCGCCCATCGCCAGGCTTAAGAGGAGTCGCTCGCGCAGGGCGGCGCGATTCTCTTCTACTTGGCTTTTCAGCCTTTCCAGATGCTCCTGTTCGCGGTGCTCCCGATCGAGCAACGCGGCAATCCGCTGCAGCACCTGGTGCAGGCCTTGTACCGTGACCGGTTTCAACAGATATTCGGTGACACCCAGATTGATCGCCTTCTGCGCGTATTCAAATTCATCGTGCCCGCTTAGAATAACGATCTTCACCCACGGCATCCGTTCGCGCATGATCTTGCACAGTTCCAACCCGTCCATGAAGGGCATCTTGATGTCTGTAATGAGGAGATCGGGTTGGGTGGAGTGAATCAGGGGCAGGGCGATCTCGCCGTCGGAAGCCTCGCCGCAGAATTCAAACCCGTTGCCGCGCCAATCGACGTTATCGCGGATACCTTCACGCGTCACGATCTCATCTTCGACGAAAAAGGCCTTGTAGGGCACGGGGCGGCTCCTGGGCACTTCAGAGGTCGACAATAAACATGGTCATTTAACCACAATTTGCTTTATCACGCAAAATCTTGGTCTGATGGTATGGTGCCCTGGCTTGTGTTGTTGAATTTTAACTATTGACAGCCTTTCGGTCTTGTAATAAACTACCGTCAGCGCTGTCGTTATCGCTGACGACATCGATTTACTGAATGACCTCAATAACCAAGTGCCAACTCGACTAGATCGGTGCCCGCTGTAAGTCCCTTGATTGTCTAGCCTTCTGAGAAAGAGCACGCCATGCACGTTACTTTGCAGGATGTTGCAGAGCTCGCCGGTGTCTCTACCAAGACTGTCTCCCGTGTCGTCAACAATCAGGGTGAGATCAGCGCCGTGACGCGTCAGCGTGTGCAGGCCGCCATCGCGCAGCTAAACTATCGGCCTAACATTTTGGCGCGCAGCCTCGTCAATCAACGCACCAACAGTCTCGCCGTGGTTGCCTGGGGCATCGATTACTACGGCCCCTCGCGCACGCTCGTCGGCATCGAGAACCAATCGGACGAACTGGGCTATTCGCTCTTCCTTAATCTTCAGGCTCACCCCGACAGCAGCTATCTTAACATCGATCGCATCTTGGACACGTTAGTCGAACGCCGCGTGGATGGCATCATCTGGGCCGTGCCCGAAGTGGGCGGCAACCGCATGTGGATTGGCTCCGATCGCTTGAAGCTTCTTCCTCCGATTGTTTTTCTCAGCATGGCGGTCCACTCCGGCCTGGTCAGCGTGTCGGTGGACAATCGTCATGGCGCGCGGCAGGCTGTGCAGCACCTCCTTGCACAAGGGCACAAACGCATCGGTTTGATTACGGGGCCGTTGGCGTGGTGGGAAGCGCGCGAACGCTATGCCGGCTGGCAGGAAATGCTGCGCGAACACGGCATAGAGCCGACACCCTCATTAGTGGTCGAAGGCGATTGGTCGGCGGCCAGCGGCGCCCGTGCGATGTGCGCCCTGCTCGAGCGCGAACCCACTATCGATGCGGTATTCGTGTGCAGCGATCAAATGGCGCAAGGCGCGTTGGGCGTGGCCCACCGATCGGGCCGCCGTATTCCGCAGGATTTGGCCATCGTGGGCTTTGACAACATCCCTGAGTCGGAATATTTCTGGCCGCCCTTGACGACGGTCAATCAACAATTGATTGAAGTGGGCTGTGTCGCGGTGCAGAATTTGCACCAGATCATTGAAGCGCAGCGCAAAGGTGAAGATGACTCGGTTGCAGCGACAATCCTGACACCCGAGTTAGTCATACGCGAAAGTTCGGCGACATTACAAGGGGCAGCAGATGCAATATCGTGAATTAGGCCGCACCGGTTGGAAAGCCTCAACAGTAAGTTTTGGCGCGTGGGCCATCGGCAGCGCGTGGGGATCGGTAGATGACGCCGAATCGCTCAATGCACTGCGCCGCGCGGTCGATC
>Ga0208980_10002572_pt1 | contig 10953 bp, 12 predicted proteins | sample WetSurMetagenome_3_FD_187993 | JGI IMG/M metagenome (GOLD analysis project Ga0208980, IMG submission 187993) | Wetland microbial communities from Twitchell Island in the Sacramento Delta, sample from surface sediment Aug2011 Site A1 Bulk (version 2) | ecosystem: Environmental > Aquatic > Marine...
AAGCTTCAAAAAAGAAAGAATAAAATAATTCAAAAGATTAAAATATAAAACTATGGCACACAAGAAAGGGGCAGGTAGTTCACGTAATGGCCGCGATTCTGAAAGTAAACGGCTTGGCGTAAAGCTCTTCGGAGGGCAGGCTGCTAAAGCAGGCAATATAATTGTCCGCCAGAGAGGAACAAAGCATAATCCAGGTTTAAATGTAGGCCTTGGCAAAGACCACACACTCTTTGCACTTACCGATGGAGAGGTGGAATTCAAAAAGAAAAAATACAACAAGATTTACGTATCGGTAAAACCGGTAACTGAATAATTCAATTTATACAGAAAAGTAACTCCCGAAATTCTTTCTCAAACAGGAAAGCATTACCGGGAGTTTTCATATTTTTGCAGCGGGCTTTCAGGCCTGCTTTTTTATTAATAGTTACTGAAGATGCTTACAATTAACCTGATCCGGGAAAAGAAAGAATTTATAATCGAAAGACTGAAAATTAAGAATTTCGAAGCTGAAAACATTCTCAGCACAATCATTAACCTTGATTCATTACGTCGCGAAATTCAGTCGAAAACTGACATGCTGCAGGCGGAGATGAACCGGATCTCGAAAGAAATAGGCTTCCTGATGAAAGAAGGCAGGAAAACGGAAGCAGATTCCGCGCGTGAAAAAACATATTCGCTGAAAGAAGAGATTAAAACACTTTCTGAAAAGCTTTTGCCTGTTGAAAACGAACTAAGGAATGAGATTATTCGCCTGCCAAACATTCCTCACGAATCAGTGGCCAGGGGTTTTGGAGCAGATAATAATGTTAAGGTAAGAGAAGGAGGATCAGTGCCGGTTCTCCCCGATTCAGCACTGCCTCATTGGGAGCTTATCAGGAAATACGATATAATAGATTTCGATCTGGGAATAAAGCTGACAGGTGCCGGCTTCCCGGTTTACAAAGGCAAAGGTGCAAAACTTGAGAGGGCACTTATAAGTTTTTTCCTCGATGAGGGTGTTAAAGCCGGTTACACCGAAATGATGCCTCCGATAATGGTAAATGAGGATTCAGGATTTGGTACGGGACAGTTGCCGGATAAAGAGGGTCAGATGTATAATGTCGGTCTCGATAACTATTATCTTATACCGACTGCCGAGGTGCCTGTGACCAATATTTACAGGGACGTAATTCTTAGCGCGGAGCAGTTGCCCGTTAAAAATGTTGCTTATACTCCGTGTTTCAGAAGAGAAGCCGGATCCTGGGGTGCTCATGTAAGGGGCCTCAACAGGCTCCATCAGTTTGACAAGGTCGAAATTGTGCAGATTGTACATCCCGATCATTCTTACAAGGCACTTGAAGAAATGGTTGACCATGTTGAGAGCCTTGTTTCCGGACTTAATCTTCCTTACCGCATAATGAGGCTTTGCGGTGGGGACATGTCTTTTACTTCAGCTTTAACCTACGATTTTGAGGTTTGGTCGGCTGCCCAGAAAAGGTGGCTGGAAGTGAGCTCTGTTTCAAATTTTGAGTCATTCCAGGCTAACCGCCTGAAATGCAGGTTTAAAGAAAAAGGCGATAAACAAACACGGCTTGTCCATACCCTTAACGGGAGCGCCCTGGCGTTGCCAAGAATTGTTGCGGCACTGCTCGAAAACAACCAGACAGATAAGGGAATTAAAATACCTGATGTTCTCGTTCCCTATACTGGATTTAACATAATCTCTTGATTCTTCTGACCCCCGGAATTTGCCCCCAACTCCCTGAAGGGGACTTGAAATATACCCCCCTTTAGGGGCAGGGGGGTGTAATCAGGAGATTACTTGCAAAACATTATGGACAAAACAAAACTATCATATATCTATGCCGGATTAGCTATATTTTTCTGGTCAACAATACCGACAGCCTTTAAAATAAGTATGGCAGACCTTGCAATACTTCCTGTGCTGACAATAGCCTCTGTTACTTCGACCATTGCATTGTTTTTCATAATTCTTTCTGAAAGAAAGACCGGACAAATAATTAAAAGTTCTCCCGGCGACCTTCTAAGCTCAGCTTTACTGGGATTGATAAATCCTTTCCTTTATTATATGATCCTGCTGAAGGCTTACCAGCTTCTCCCGGCACAGGTTGCGCAACCGCTTAATATGATATGGCCAATAATACTGGTTTTTCTATCCGTTCCAATTTTAAAACAGAAAATACAAAAAAAGAGCTTTCTCGCTCTTTTCATTTCATTTATCGGGGTTTATGTAATTTCTTCTCAGGGAAATCTTTTTAAACCAGGGCATGCTGATATAGGCGGAGTATTCCTGGCGACAGGAAGCTCACTTTTCTGGGCATTTTATTTTATTCTGAACGTAAGAGACAGAAGGGACGAAGCAGTAAAACTGTTTATGAATTTTTTGTTCGGTTCTGTTTATCTGATTATAGCGATGATTGTTGCAGGCAAGTGGCCTGGTGAAATAAGTTTCAAAGGTATCGCCTCATCAATATATATTGGCCTGTTTGAGATGGGGATTACATTCTTTTTCTGGCTTAAGGCTCTTCAGATGGCGGAAACCACCGATAAGGTCAGTAATCTGGTTTATATTGCCCCATTCCTTTCACTGATTTTTGTACATTTTATACTTCAGGAACCAGTGTATTATACAACTCTGGCAGGATTATTGCTGATCATCTCGGGCATTTTGATTCAGACCAGAAAATCAAAAATCACCTAAATTATTATCTTTGCGCCCCGGAGATAACAGGATAAAGATTATATAGGATATGAAAAAACTGATATTCTTGACTTTAATTATTTCTGCATTGTTGTCATCATGCAAAAAGGATGATGAACCGAAAGTTGATACCGGAGTAACAGATGCCATGGCACGTGATACCTTGTATTATGTTATGAAACAATGGTACTACTGGTATGATCAGATGCCTGCAATAAAAAAAGAGGACTACAAAGATCCATATGAACTTCTTGAGGCAATGAAGTACAAAACTCTTGATAAATGGAGCTTTGTCGCTGATTATGATGAATTCATAGCTGAAATGCAGGGAGAATTTGTAGGACATGGCATAAGGATAGGGATTGATGAGAATTTAAAGGCACGGATTGCCATGATCTATTCAAATTCAGCACTATATGCACAGGGAGTCCGGCGTGGGTGGATCGTAAAAAGCGTGAATGGAACGGATATTGCACCCATAATAATTAATGAAGATGCCACTGCATATGACAATGTGATGGGCCCAGGCACGGCTGGAGTTACAAATAAATTCGTTTTCATAAAGCCGGATGCAACTGAAGTCGAAATATCATCCACAAAAAGCTCATTTACAATTAACTCTGTCCTTCTCTATGATACCCTGAAACTTTCCTCCGGTATTACGGGCCACCTGGTGTTCGAATCATTCATAGAACCTTCACCAGAAGAGCTTGCTGCTGCATTTAATTTCTTTGAAGCAAATAATATAAAAGACCTTATCCTCGACCTGAGATATAATTCGGGAGGGTACCTTTCTGTAGCCGATACACTTGCAAGTCAAATTGCAGGAAAAAACCAGGCCAACCCAGGCTCTTTATTCGCTACACTTCAGTATAATAAAAAAAATCTGTATCAAAATTATTCATATAGATTAGCAAACTCGGCTAACAACCTTTCATTAACAAGGCTTGTCGTGATCTCCTCAAGACTGACTGCATCGGCAAGTGAAGCCGTAATGAACTGCCTGAAGCCCTATATGAATGTAATAAGCATAGGAGACACAACTCACGGGAAACCTGTGGGGATGAATGGCTGGCCGGTTGCCAGGAAATACTTTTACTGGCCTATAACCTTTAAGGTGGTAAATAAGAATAATGAAGGAGATTACTTTAACGGCATAGCCCCGGCAAAATTAGTTTCGGACGACATCACGCATGATTTTGATGACAGGAACGAACTCTGCCTGAAAGAAGCAATTCATTACCTGGAATACGGATCGTTTTCATCAAAGAAAAGCACATCGTTTTATCGTTACCCGCAATACTCAGAAAGACCTGCATGGATAAATAACGGATTTCTACTCGATAATCAATCGCCTATAAAGAATCAGCTTGAAAAAGAATAAGAAAGAGAGGATAATTCTCGGCATTGATCCCGGTACCAGCATTACCGGATATGGATTAATTAAAACAGTAGGTCCCGATCCTGAACTGATTACAATCGGCTCCATCGATCTTTCAAAATTTGATGATCATTATCTAAAGCTCAAACATATCTTTGAAAGGACAATTGGAATAATCGAGGAGTATCATCCCGATGAGCTGGCAATTGAAGCACCTTTTTACGGTAAGAATGTCCAATCGATGTTGAAACTGGGGAGGGCACAGGGTGCCGCCATTGCAGCAGCTCTCAGTTATTCTATTCCCATATTCGAGTATGCGCCGAGAAAGATAAAGATGTCAATTACCGGAAGAGGTTCAGCTTCAAAGGAACAGGTAGCTTCAATGCTGATGCAAATTCTTAAATTCAGCAAAATTGAGATCAAACTTGATGCCACCGACGGACTTGCAGCTGCATTATGTCATTTTTATCAGACGAACACCCCGGCCCAGCAAAAAAGTTTTACAAGCTGGAAAGATTTCATAAACAAGAATCCAAAAAGGCTTAAAAAGGAATAAGGCATCAGATTACTGAATACGCAAGCGCAACAACGCTGACCTTCACATTTTCCACTTTAAGCAATTCATTTGCACATGCTTCCAATGTGGATCCGGTGGTAATTACATCATCAACCAACAGGATATGCATGTTTCTGAGCCTGCCCTGATCGGTTATTCTGAAAATATCGTGAACATTGGTCCATCGGTCATATCTGGTTTTGCGGGTCTGGGTCTTTGAAACAGTTTTTCTTACCAGAAGTCTGGCCTCCACAGGTATACCTGATACTTCAGAAATACCCTGGCAAATAATATCACTCTGATTAAATCCTCTTTGCCGTTTTTTTGAGGGGTGCAGAGGAACAGGAATTATGATATCAATATCCTCCAGGAATAAGGAAGTTTTCAGCGTCAGGGCATAAATCCTTCCAAGTTCGAATCCAACTTCTTTAATACCTTTATATTTAAGCTGATGAATAAGTTTTCTAATTCTGCTGTCTTTTGTATAGAATGAGAATGTTGCAGCTCGTTCAATCAGGCAGCGACCCCAGAACAGCTGTGCTACAGGATTGTCAGGTTTCAGGTGGTAATTGGTTCTTGGGATCAGGATAAAACATTCTGTGCAGATAAGCTTTTCATTCCTCATCAGATGGTTACCGCAGCCATAGCAAAGCCTTGGAAACATGAGACTTACAAAATCGTCCCACAAATCATGAAAGTAATTCATGCAGCGAGCTGAATTATTTCAGTAAAGATATAAAACCGAACGGAAAGTATTACAAGATCCGGAACTGAATTATAATTTCACCTTTGCGCTTATCTTTTTTGCGATTTTTGTAAACTCCTCCGGAGTGAACTTAAGTTTAGGATTCCTGAAGTTAAGGTCGGCCATGGTATTTATAGGAACCAGATGAATATGGGCATGAGGTACTTCCAGTCCAATCACAGCAATGCCTATGCGGCCGCAGGGAATAGCTTTTTCAATAGCCGCTGCAATTTTCTTTGAGAACAGAATAATTCCTGAAAGGTCATCATCACTCAGGTCGAAAATATAATCTGTTTCTGCTTTTGGTACCACCAGAGTGTGTCCTGCCATCAGAGGATTTATATCGAGAAAGGCAAAATATCTTTCATCCTCGGCGATCTTGTAACACGGGATCTCCCCTCTGATGATTTTTGTGAATATAGTTGCCATTTTATCATTTTTTATAGCGTCGAAATTGATAATATCTCAAAGGGTATAATACCGGAAGGTACTTTAATCTGAACCATATCACCCACTTTTTTACCAATAAGGCCCATGGCGATCGGGGAACTTATCGCAATTTTTCCAAGTTTGAAATTTGCTTCACTTTCCGGAACGATCTGATATTCCATTACACTGTTGTTAGTCCTGTTCTTGATTTTGACCTTATTGAGAATTCTGACAGTGGAAGTGTCGATCTTTGTTTCATCAATGACCCGGGAACGTGCAATAATGTCCTCAATCCTCGAGATTTTCATTTCAAGCATACCCTGTGCTTCTTTTGCCGCAGAGTATTCTGCATTTTCAGTAAGATCACCTTTGTCCCTGGCGTCTGCTATCAGCTTGGATATCATCGGTCTCTCAACCAATCTCAGCTGATCAAGCTCTTCCTTCAGCTTTTGCAGTCCCTCTTCTGTTATGTAAATGATATCTGACATCTTCTTCTCTTACAGTTAAAAAATAAGAAGAATCCCGGGAATCCCGGAACTCTTCAGTAACAAATATATAAAATCTTTAAATAATTACCAAATAATATCGCTGAAAATGGGTATAGTACAAGTATTTATCCCTGTAAAACACTATTACTTATACTTATTGCCAGCCTTTTTTGTCTCTTGATTATTTCTTTTCTTCTTTTCTTTATATTTTAAATCTGTCTCTTTACGGTCATTAATGATACGGTCTTTTACTTCCGGGGACTGGATTTTTAAAGCACGTTCCTTTCCCTTTTTGACGTATGCCTTATATTCTTTATCCAGTTTTTTCATATTTTTTGCCTGTTTCTTTTTTGCCCTTACAATACTGGGTGCCTCCTTATATTTTACAGTCTTGTTATTCAATGATTTCCCGAATAATTCCCTTTCAGGATTCCTCATGTTTCGCTTGTATTTCTGAGCTTCACAGGCAGAAACAGTCAATGATATTATAAGAAAAAACAGAATCAGCTTTTTTACCGGGAGATCCTTCATGATTTTGTTTAATATTTAATAGCTGTAAAGTTGTTGGTTTATAAACTGTAATACTATTTTTGTCCTGCTAATTAATAACGGAGAATGGCATGATGGCATATCTGAGATCAGGAATTTTTTTTATTGCCGGGATCTTCATTTTATTACTGAATACTTGTAAAAGCACTGATAATGAAATCATTCCTGATGTATATATCGATTTTACCATCGACCTGCTCGACCCTGAATTTGTCAATCTTTCCATAATCGGGAATTCAGATACTGTTGATGCTTCAACGAATAACTGGGGCTACAGATCGGCCGGTTTTGACGATAACGGAATAATCATTTACAGCGGCCCCGATGAATATTATGCTTACGACCGTACTTGCCCTTACGATTATGCAGTCAATGATCTTAGTGTCAAGGTGAAAATTGATTTCACGGTTGCAGTATGCCCCGTATGCGGAACCAAATATGCTCTTTCAGCTTATGGCACTCCTTTATCAGGAGTCGGAAAATATCAATTGAAAAACTATAAAACCACTTTTGACGGTGAAAGGTTTATCAGAGTATGGAATGAATGACCCCTTCTCCCTTGTAAGAAGGGACCTTGGAGTGAGGCATTAATACCTGTAATGATCCGGTTTAAACGGACCATTCTGAGCAACACCAATATATTCAGCCTGCTCTTTGGTCAGTTTTGTAAGATTAACACCCAATTGATCCAGATGAAGTCGTGCCACTTCCTCGTCAAGATATTTGGGAAGCCGGTAAACTCCGATCTTATATTTATTTTTCCACAGATCAATCTGAGCTAATGTCTGATTGCTGAATGAGTTGCTCATTACAAACGAAGGATGTCCGGTTGCACATCCAAGATTTACAAGACGTCCTTCAGCAAGAAGAAAGATCGCGTGACCATCGGGGAAAACATATTTATCGACCTGCGGTTTTATGTTGATCTTCTTAATACCCTTCATATTGTTCAGTCTGTCTACCTGGATTTCATTATCAAAGTGGCCTATGTTGCATACAATTGCCTGATCTTTCATTTTCAGCATGTGATCAAGTTTTATTATATCCAGGTTCCCGGTGGCGGTCACATAAATATTGCCTTCGTCAAGAGTATCTTCCACAGTTTTCACTTCAAAACCTTCCATTGATGCCTGCAAAGCACAGATAGGGTCAATTTCAGTAACGATAACCCTCGCGCCATAAGCTCTCATTGATTTTGCACAACCTTTGCCTACATCACCATACCCGCACACTACTACAACCTTGCCTGCAATCATTACATCCGTTGCTCTTTTCAACCCATCAGCAAGCGATTCACGGCAACCGTAAAGATTATCAAATTTTGATTTTGTAACAGAATCATTCACATTTATTGCAGGGACAAGAAGTTCACCGTTTTCCAACATCTGGTACAGCCTGTGAACCCCTGTTGTGGTTTCCTCCGAAATTCCTGTAAGCTCACTCACCGCCCTGTGCCATTTACCAGGTTCGCTCGTAAGTAATCCCTTCAGAGTCTTAAAGATTATGGCCTCCTCCATACTGGAAGGCTTCTTTTCCAGAATCGACGGATCATTTTCTGCTTTGTATCCAAGGTGCACAAGCAATGAAGCATCTCCTCCGTCGTCAACAATGAGATTCGGTCCTTTACCTTCCGGGAATGACAAAGCCTGTGAAGTGCACCACCAATACTCCTCAAGTGATTCTTCTTTCCAGGCGAACACCGGTATTCCGCTGGCCGCAATTGCAGCAGCAGCATGATCCTGTGTGGAAAAAATATTGCAGCTGGCCCACCGTACATTAGCTCCGAGTTCAACAAGAGTCTCGATCAGAACTGCGGTTTGGATAGTCATGTGAAGTGATCCGGTTATCCTTGCACCTTTCAGCGGCTTTTCTGATGAATATTTTTTTCTTATGGCAAGAAGTCCGGGCATTTCCTTTTCTGCAATCTCAATCTCTTTCCTCCCGAAAGATGCCAGGGAAATATCTTTTACAGCGTATTGTTTGGTTTCGGTGACAGTGTTCATCGGTAATATTTTTTAATTGAATTCAAGAATGCAAATTTAATAATTAATTCGTTGATATTGTTCAGGGAAGCAACCTCAATGCTTCCAGTCTATCCAGCCTCATCTGTCCGGCCAGCTGTTCTGTATTATCAAATTTTATTTCGTCCCTGAGCCTGAATCTGAAGAGTACTGTAATTGTTTGCCTGTACAGGTCACCATCAAAATCAAAGATATTAACTTCAACTGATCTGATGCCCGCATTTTTATTTACAGTCGGATTAAATCCGATGCTGAGCATTCCCCGGAGCTGTTTATTGCCCAACCTGACTTCAACAGCATAAACGCCATTGGCCGGTACCAGTTTAAACCTGTCAGAAGGTTTAATATTTGCTGTCGGATATCCTAATGAACGTCCTAGTTTACGGCCCTGAACCACGGTCCCTGTTAAAGAATAACTATATCCAAGCCATCTGTTGGCATCTTCAAGCTGACCATTAAGCAGTGCATTCCGGATAGAGGTGGAACTTATTGCTCCATCAGGTCCGGAGACCTTTTCAGACTGTTCAACAGAAAAATCATATTTTTCAGCACATTCAAGGATTTTATTCAGATCTCCTGCTTTGTTTTTCCCAAAATGGTTGTCATATCCGACAATAAGATGCTTTACACCGATCTTTCCAACAAGAATTTCCCGGATGAAATCGCCAGCTTCCATATTGCTCAGATCTCTGTTGAAATCTATGATTATCAGGTGATCAATATGTGCATCGGCAAGGAGCTTTTTCTTTTCTTCCATGGTTGAAAGGTAGGAGACTCCTGCAGTGTTTTCTGACAGCACCAGCCTGGGATGAGGATTGAAAGTTATGACTGCTGATTCTCCCCCGGTTTGCCCGGCTCTCAAAACAACCTGGTCGACAAGATGCCTGTGTCCAAGGTGCACACCATCAAAAACTCCGATTGTGACAACAGGATGAATCAGATTAAGATCGTCATATCCCTCATGAATTATCATTCTTTCCCATTTTGCGGCTGTAAATTTAGCAAAGCCTGTGAAAAGGTAATTAATAAGTGATTTAGTTTTTGTAATTTTATAGAAAGTAAACGATTTAATTAATCATCATGACTCCTGCTAAATTCTACTTATCCGACCCATGGCTTGAACCATTCAGGGATATTATCGATAGCCGGATTAACAAATGCACATCAAAGGAATTGCACCTTGCCGGTAACGCGAAGCTCAAAGAGTTTGCTATGGGTCATTTCTATTATGGCCTTCATCGTGATCACGACGGTTGGGTTTTCAGGGAATGGGCTCCCAATGCATCGGCAATTTTCCTTACAGGTGTGTTCAGCAACTGGAAGGAAAAGGAGTCCTACAGACTGCAAAGAATAAATGAATATGGTGACTGGGAGATAAAATTACCTGCTGAAGCTTTAAATCATGGCGATCTTTATAAGCTTTCACTTCACTGGAAAGGAGGAAAGGGGGAAAGAATACCGTCATATGCGACACGCCTCGTGCAGGATGAAAATACAAAAATATTCACGGCCCAGATATGGAGTCCTGAAAATCCCTACAGCTGGCAGATTGAAGATTTTAAAGCCCCTGTAACCACTCCAATTATATATGAGGCGCACATTGGAATGGCCACTCCTGAGGAAAAACTCGGTACCTACCTTGAATTTGCCGAGAATGTTCTGCCTGTAATTATTAAATCGGGATACAACACCATTCAGCTGATGGCTATTCAGGAACATCCATTTTACGGATCGTTTGGCTATCATGTTTCAAGTTTCTTTGCAGCCTCTTCAAGGTTCGGTACTCCTGAGGACCTTAAGTTCCTGATCGATAAAGCACATGCCGCAGGAGTAAGGGTGATAATGGACCTTGTACATTCACATTCAGTTAAAAATTATAATGAGGGTTTAGGATTATTTGACGGATCTCCTGGTCAGTACTTTCATGCAAATGAGAGAAGAAATCATATTGCATGGGACTCATTATGTTTTGATTACGGTAAAGATAATGTTCTGCATTTCCTCCTGTCGAACTGCAGATACTGGCTCGAAGAGTATAAATTCGATGGTTTCAGGTTCGATGGCGTCACAAGTATGATTTATT
>Ga0208980_10002573_pt1 | contig 10953 bp, 9 predicted proteins | sample WetSurMetagenome_3_FD_187993 | JGI IMG/M metagenome (GOLD analysis project Ga0208980, IMG submission 187993) | Wetland microbial communities from Twitchell Island in the Sacramento Delta, sample from surface sediment Aug2011 Site A1 Bulk (version 2) | ecosystem: Environmental > Aquatic > Marine...
CGGCGCGCCGCTCCTGCGCGGCACGCTCGGCACGCGCTGCGCGCTCGGCCTGCACTTCGGCCAGTGACTTCTGCTTGCGCGGCGCGGCGATGCCGCGCAGCGGCCCGCGCGGCTCGGCGCGCTGCCGCGTCGACGCGGTCTTGTCCTTCTTCAGTTTCAGTGTGGCCATCTTCAGTTCACAGCGCGCATGCCGAACAGCTCGGCCAGCGCTTCGCGATAGGCCTCGTGGCCGACCGCGTTGGTGTTGTGGTGTGTGCCGCCATCGACGAGCACGAAGCGTTTGGGCCCCAGGGCGCGCTCGTACAGCGCGCGGCCGAGCATGGGCTGGATCAGGCGGTCTTCGCTGCCATGCACCACCAGCAGCGGTGCCTTCACACGCCCGATGTGCGTGCCGGCGTCGAAGCGCTGCGTGATCAGCGGCGCGACCGGCAGCCAGCCCCACTTCATGGTCTTCACGACCTCGGGGATCGAAGGGAAGCTGCCCTCGACGATCAAGCCTGCGGCGTCATCGACTTCCCCGGCCAGGCGCACGGCGATGGCACCGCCGAGCGAATGCCCGAACAGGTAGCGTTGTGCCTGTGGATGCTGCGCGGCCAACCAGTGCCAGGCTGCCGATGCGTCTTCGTGAGCCAGTTCCTCGGACGGCAGCGCCGGCGTGCTGCGTCCGAAGCCGCGGTAGTCGATGCCCAGCACCGAGAAGCCGAGCTGGTGCATGCGGCGCATGCGGTGGGCGCTGGAGCGGACGTCATAGCGCGCGCCGTGCAGGTACAGCAGCACGGGGGCATCGGGATCGGCTTGCGGCAACCACAGGCCGTGCAGCCTGATCGGTGCGGCAGCGGTCTCGCGTGACTCGAATTCGATCCAGACATCGCTCATGCCTTCGGCCGCCGAGGCGCCGTAGGCCCAGGTGCGGTCGCCGGGTTGGAAGATCCACTCGCGCTGCTTCTCGTCGAGCGTCGCGCAACCGGCCAGCGCCAGCAGCAATGCGGCCGCAGCGAGGGTGGCACGGCGCCAGCGGCGCGGGACGTTCACGGTCGACATGGGCACGATGCTGACACAGGCGCGGCGGTCGGGTCGGGTCAAAGCTTGTGAGTCGAAAGCAGCAAGCTGGTTTCGGTGCTGGCGATGCCGTCGATCAGGCGGATGCGGCCGAGCACCCGATCGAAGGCCTCCAGAGTCTCGGCCCGCAACTCGGCCACGATGTCCCAACGGCCATTGGTCGTGTGCAGCGCTTCGACCGCAGGGTCGCCGCGCAGCGCCCGCAGCACGGCCTCGCCGCGGTTGCCTTCGACGGCAATCGTGGTCAACGCGCGGATGCGGTGCTCTTCGGCCTGCGGTTTCAGGCGCACCGTGTAGCCGGCGATCGTGCCCGCGGCCTCCAGCTTGGCCAGCCGGTTCTGCACCGTGCCGCGGGCCACTTTGAGTTGCTTGGCAAGTGCAGCCACCGGTGCGCGGGCGTTCGCTCGCAACAGGGCGATCAATTGCTGGTCGGTGTCGTCCATCGGGGCGAAATATGCGAAATGCCAATCGGAGCTGACATTATGAACAGACAAGGTGACGATCTGGTCAGGGTGCTGCCTTTTCTTTGGCTCCGAGGCTCCAGACAATCACTCAAACGACAATCTGGAGACAAGCCCATGGTCGACTACATCGGCGTTGCCGACATCCAGCGGCTGGTCCACACGCAGGGTGTGGCCCGCTTCATCGAACGCCTGGCCGGGGAGATCGAGGCCGACTACCGGCGGTGGGCCGATTTCGAGAAATCAGCCCGGGTGGCCAGCCACTCCGAGGGCGGGGTGATCGAGTTGATGCCGACCAGCGATGGCCGCTTCTATTCCTTCAAGTACGTCAATGGCCACCCGAAGAACACCGCGGCCGGGTTGCTCACGGTCACCGCGTTCGGCGTGCTGGCCGACGTCGATACCGGCTATCCGCTGCTGCTGTCCGAGCTGACCGTGACCACCGCGCTGCGCACCGCCGCGATGTCGGCGCTGGCCGCCAGCCACCTGGCGCGGCCCGACAGCCGAGTGATGGCACTGATCGGCAATGGCGCGCAGAGCGAGTTCCAGGCCATTGCCTTCCATCGCATGCTGGGCATTCGTGAACTGCGCCTGTTCGACGTCGACGGCGCGGCCATGGCCAAGCTCGAACGCAACCTGCGCGCGATGCCCGACCTGGCCGACATGGCGGTCGTGCGCTGCGCGAGCACGGCGCATGCGGTGCGCGGCGCCGACATCGTGACCACCGTGACCGCCGACAAGCGCAACGCGGTGATCCTCGAACCGGCGATGATCGAGGGCGGCATGCACCTGAATGCCGTCGGTGGTGACTGCCCAGGCAAGACCGAACTGCACGCCGACATCCTGCTGCGGCCCGATGCGCGCGTGATCGTCGAGTACGAACCGCAGTCACGCATCGAAGGCGAGATCCAGCAACTCGACGCCGACTTCGCGGTGACCGAGTTCGCCGACATTCTGCGTGGCGCCAAGCCGGGGCGCGTGACGGCCCAGGACGTGACGGTGTTCGATTCGGTCGGTTTCGCCCTCGAGGACTATTCCTCGCTGCGCTTCCTGCACACGCTGCTCGGCGAACGATGCGGCGGCTGCACGCAGATCGACCTCGTGCCCCGCCTGGCGGATCCGAAGAACCTGTTCGGCGGCACGCTCGGCAGCGGGCACGCGGCCCTGCGCCGCGTCGCCTGAAGGCGGCTCGGCGGCACGCGACGGTCAGCGGCCGCGCAGGAAGAGGGCGTCGAGCTCCCTCAGCGTCACCTGCCGCCAGGTCGGGCGGCCGTGGTTGCACTGGTCGCTGCGCTCGGTGGCTTCCATCTCGCGCAGCAAGCCGTTCATCTCGGCCTCCGTCAGGCGCCGGTTGGCGCGCACGGCGGCATGGCAAGCCATCGTCGCCAGCAATTCGTCGCGGGCCCGTTCGACGACACGGCTGGCCTCGTGCTGTGCCAGCTCAGCCAGCACCGACCGGGTCAGCGCCACCGGGTCGGCGTCGGCCAGTGCCGCCGGCCGCGAACGCACCGCCAGCGTGGTGCTGGCCAGCGGCGTGACCTCCAGGCCGAGTGCCGACAGCGTGCCGGCATGCGCCTCGGCGCTGGCCATCTCGGCCAACGTGGCCGCGAAGGTGGCCGGAATCAGCAGCGGTTGCACTTCCAGGCTGGCGCCACCGAGCTGGCGCTTGAGCCGCTCGTAGACGATGCGCTCGTGCGCCGCGTGCATGTCGACGATCACCAGGCCCTGCGCGTTCTCGGCCAGGATGTAGGCGCCGGCCAGTTGGGCCAGCGCCCTGCCGAGCGGCCATTGGTCTGCCGGCGCGTCCGGTACGGCGTGCGGTTCTGCGGCCGGCAGCGACCGTGCGTACGGCGGCGGCGCCTCGCGGGCATAGAGCGTGGCGGCGTGCCGCAGCGCCAGGCCAGGTTGTGACGGCGGTGTCGCGCGCCAGGGCGATGCGGCCAACGACAACGCGGCCAGCGCCGGCGTTGCTCCGCTCGCCGCGGCGGCGCGTGGCAGCGCCAGCGCATTCTCGACCGCCAGGCGCACAGCCTGGTGGACCTCGCGCGCATCGCGGAACCGGACCTCGATCTTGGTCGGGTGCACGTTGACATCGACCCGCTGTGGATCGATCTCGATGAACAGCACGTAGACCGGCTGCCGCGCGCCGTGCAGCACGTCCTCGAACGCACTGCGCACACCATGTGCGACGCCACGGTCACGCACATAGCGGCCGTTGACATAGGTGTACTGCTGGTCGGCACGGGCTCGGGCAGCATCCGGGACGCCGACACGGCCATGCAGCCGCAACGGCCCGGCCTGCCCTTGCACGGCCACGCTGGCGGTGATGAACTCAGCGCCCATCACGTCGGCCAGGCGCGCCTGCACATCGGCGGCGGCGCGCCACTGCGCCACCAGGCGGCCCTCGTGCCAGACCGCAAAGCCGACGTCGGGCCGCGCCAGCGCATGGCGGCGCACCGCGTCGACGCAATGGGCCAGCTCGGTGGCATCGGTCTTCAAGAACTTGCGCCGTGCCGGCGTGGCGAAGAACAGCTCGCGCACCTCGACGCTGGTGCCGACCGCGCGCGCTGCCGGCGCCATCTCGCCGGACCGGGCATCGAGCCGCGTGGCGTGCGGTGCATCGGCGGTGCGGCTGGCCAGCGCGAGCTCCGATACCGACGCGATCGCTGCCAGCGCCTCACCGCGAAAGCCCATCGTCGCGACGCCTTCGAGCTCGGCCAGGCTGGCGATCTTGCTGGTGGCGTGGCGGCGCAGCGCCAGCGCGAGTTCACTGCGCGGGATTCCCTCGCCATCGTCCTCGACCACGATCTGGCGCACGCCGCCGGCCGTCAGCTTCACGGTGACCTGCGAGGCCCCGGCATCGAGCGCGTTGTCGACCAACTCACGCACCACCGATGCCGGCCGTTCGACCACCTCGCCGGCGGCGATCTGGCTCACCAGTTCGTCCGGCAGGTCGCGAATCGGGCGGCGTGGGGCCTGCAGCGTGAATCCTTGGGCGGCACTCATGGCCGAATTGTCGCAGTCGGTGGCGGGCCCGCTGCCGGCACCCCGGATAATCCCGACCCATGCCAGAAGCCCTCCAATTCCTGCTCGACTTCATCCTCCACGTCGATGTGCACCTGCAGACCTTCGTGCAGACCTACGGGGCGTGGGTCTACGCACTGCTGTTCCTGATCGTGTTCGTCGAGACCGGCGTCGTGGTGATGCCGTTCCTGCCCGGCGATTCGCTGCTGTTCGTGGTCGGCACGCTGTGCGGCGTCGGGCTGATGAATCTGCCGCTGTCGATCGCGCTGCTGACCGCCGCAGCCATCCTCGGCAACCAGACCAACTACACCATCGGCCACCACATCGGTCCGCGCGTGTTTCAGTGGGAACAGAGTCGCTTCTTCAACAAGCGGGCGTTCGAGCAGGCGCATGAGTTCTATGAACGCTACGGTGGCGTCACGATCGTGCTGGCGCGCTTCATGCCGTTCTTGCGCACCTTCGCGCCATTCGTCGCCGGCGTGGCGCAGATGACGCGACGGCGCTTCACCTTCTATGACGTGACCGGAGGCACGCTGTGGGTCGTCAGCCTGGTCGGTGCGGGCTACCTGTTCGGCAACATCCCGGTCGTCAAGAGCAACCTCGACAAGATCATCTGGGCGATGATCCTGATCCCCGGGCTGATCGCGATCTATGGCGGCTGGAAGGCGCGGCGAGCGCAGCCCTCAACGAGCGACAGCCGCCTGGGCTAGCGCGACGTACTCGGCGACGGGGACCTCCTCGGCGCGGCGCTGGACGTCGAAACTGCCGCCGAAGCCGCGGCCTTCGAGCCAGCGGCCCAAGGTGTGCCGCAGCAGCTTGCGTCGCTGCGAGAACGCCACCTGAACGAGTTCTTCGAGCAGCTTCGTGTCGAGCGCGGCGGGATCGGGCCACGGCAACATGCGCACGATGGCCGAGTCCACGCGCGGCGGCGGCGCGAAGGCTTCGGGGGGCACGTCGAACAGCGACTCGATGTGGTAGCGCCACTGCAGCATCACCGTCAGCCGCCCATAGTCCTTGTTGCCGGGCCTCGCCGCCATCCGTGCGACGACTTCCTTTTGCAGCATGAAGTGCTGGTCCTGGACGTCGTTCGCGGCGCCAAGCAGGTGGAACAGGATCGGCGTCGAGATGTTGTAGGGCAGGTTGCCGACCACCCGCAACCGGGAACGCAGCGAATGGGACAGGGCAGTGAAGTCGACCGTCAGCACGTCGGCCTCGACCACTTCGAGCGCCGGGTTGCGTCGCAGCCGCGAGGCCAGGTCGCGATCGAGTTCGATCACGGTGAGGTGTTGGCAGCGCTGCAGCAGCGGCAACGTCAGCGCGCCGAGTCCGGGCCCGATCTCGACCAGCGCATCGCCAGCCTGTGGGCCGATGGCATCGACGATGGCGTCGATGACGCGGCTGTCAGCAAGGAAATGCTGGCCGAAACGCTTGCGCGGCTGGTGCTTCACGCCGCCCGGGCCACATTCACAGCGGTGCTTCGCGCATCTCGATGTACGCACGGTCACGCAAATCGCGCACCCATTCGCTGTAGGCCTGCTCGAACTTGCGCCCACGCAACGCGTTGCTGGCCTGCTCGCGCAGCACCTTGGTGTCGACGGCCACGCTGCGTCGTTCGAGCACCTGGATCAGGTGGATGCCAAAGCGCGACGCCACCGGATCCGATATGCCGCCGATGGGCAGCCGGTTCATCGCAGCCTCGAACTCGGGCACGTACTGGCCCGGTGCGGCCCAGCCGAGGTCGCCGCCGGCGGCCGCGCTGCCGTCGAGCGAATGCTCGCGCGCGAGGTCTTCGAAGCGCCGCGCGCCGGTGTCGATCTGGCGCTTGAATTCAGCCAGCCGGGCCTGTGCGGCTTCCGGGCTGAGCTGCTGCGAGGGCCGCAGCAGGATGTGGCGGGCGCGCGTTTGCGTCGTGCGCAGCGTAGAGCCATCGCTGCGCTCGATCAGTTTCAGGACGTGGAATCCAGCGCCGCTGCGCAACAGCGAGGGCGCCACTTCGCCGTTGGCCAGTGGGCGCACGACTTCGACGAACACGTCGGGCAGGCGGTCGGCCGGTCTCAAGCCGATCTCGCCGCCACGCTCGCGATTGGCGTCCTCCGAGACCTCCTTGGCCACGGTGGCGAAGTCCTCGCCGCCGCGGATGCGGGCCAGCGCCGCCTCGGCGCGCGCCTGACGCTCGGCAACCACCGCTTCGCTGGCGTTTTCGGGCACCGGCACCATGACCTGCGCGATGTTGTATTGCACGTCGCCGGCCGCGGCACTGCGTTGTTTTGCAATGAACTCGTCGATTTCGCTGTCGGTGATGCGAATCCGCTGTGCGACCTCGCGCTCGCGCACGCGCTCGATCAGCATCTGGTCACGGATGTTGGCTCGAAAGCGCGCCATGTCCAGCCCCTCGCGCGCCAGTTGCTGGCGAAACTGGGCCTGCGTCATCTTGCTGTCCGCCATGATGCTGGCCACCGCGCGGTCGATTTCGACTTCTTCGATGCGCATGCCGCTGTCGCGCGCATGGCTCAGCATCGCGCGTTCCTCGATCAGCGATTCGAGCACTTCGCGCCGCAATGCGGTGTCGGGCAGCAACTGCTGGTTGGCGCGCTGCGCCTGCGCGCGAGCAATGGCCATGCGCTGGTTGACTTCATGGGCGGTGACCAGTTCCCGGTTCACCACCGCGACGATGTAGTCGCCCGGGCGTGCAGCAACCGCGGCGGGCGTGGCCACCGCGGGCGTATTGGGCTGGGCCAGCGTGGGCAGGGCGGCAACCCACGCGAGCGTTGCGGCAAGCGCCGCAGATCGGAACAGGGATTTCATCGGGTCGTCGGGATCATTGCCGGCGCGGCGAGGGCGTATAGACCCGCGGCGGCGGGTCACTGTGGTCGTCGCGCAGCAGTTGGTAGCCAGGGATATTGTCCTTCAAGATCTGGAGCGGGTTGGAACCCAGCCGCGACAGTCCGACCAGTTCGAGTTGCAGCAGCAATCGCGTCGTGGCCTCGGTGCGACCGGTGGACACGCGCTCGCCGACCACCCGTGCGATCCAGCAACCGCTGTCGTATTCGAATCCGATCAGCGAATCGGTGACCCGGCTGTCTCGCATCGAGTAATTGGCGCGGCCGACGCTGTAGAGCGTGCCTTGGCATGCCGAGCTGCTGGTGCCGGCGCCGGCGGCCGTGCTGCCGCGGTACACCGGCCATTGCCAGCCGGCATCGAGATATTCGCTGCCGGCCCGTGCCAGGCGGTAGCTGGCAGCCAGCGTGTGCATGGGCTCCGGCGAGTAGCGCGCGCTGATCACCGATCGCATCGTGCGGTTGATCTCGGGGCTGTATTGCAGTGCGGCGTCGAGAACCCAGCGTCTGGAGACATTCACCGAGCCCAACAGCAACAGGTCTGACACGTGCTGCGTCAACGGAATGCCATCGGGCGTGATCTCCTGGTCGCGAAGCAGATAGCGCTGGGCGAGACCCAGCCTCATGGTCTCGATGCCGCTGGCCGGATCGAGCAGCCGGGTGGTCACGCCGGCGGTGATCTGGTGACCGTCCGAGACGCGGTCCACGCCCGAGAACGCGTTGTCGCTGAACACCGAGACGGCGTTGAAGTCCTTGGGTGCCGTGTCGAAGAGTGGCAGCGTGGCCTGCTCACGCCGCGGCGTGTTGACATAAAGCAGCCGGGGCTCGAGGGTCTGTCGCAGCGCACGGCCAAACCAACTGGTGTCGCGCTCGAACACCAGGCCGCTGTCGACACTGAGCGTCGGGATCGCGCGCGACGCCTGGCTGCGACCATCGCTCATCGGCGTGTCGGTGCGGTAGTGCGCCAGGTTGACTGCCAGCCGGGGTGTCAGCCATGCACCGGGACTGCGCCAGCTGTGGGCGACGCTGGCCAGCGCGTGCGCGCGCCAACCCTCCCGTCGCAGCGGATCGGCGCTGTTGGCCGTCAGCGTGAAGCGATTGAGCTCGAGCTCGAAGTCGGTGTCGATGCCGTACCCCCACGCAGGCAACCGCCCGGCGCCACTCCAGCCCAGTTGCGCCGTGCGGTCGTACGGCGCTGCAATCAACGCCAGCGGGTCCGGGTCCTGCAGCACCTGCCAACGCTGCGTGCGGGCGTAGACGGTGGTCGGCAGGCCGGACACGATCCAGTCGTGCTCGGCGTGCACGACTGCCGACAACAGCCGCGGCGTCTGCGCGTTCAGCACGCGCGGAAAGTCCTTCCAGTAGCTGTCGTCCGACACGCGTTCGCCGCTGTGTCCCCAACGCAGTGCGTCGCTGGCGGTCTCGCCGAAGGCCAGTCCCTGCTGGCGCCACCGCACCGCGTGGCGTTCGGCCTCTAACACGCGGTCGTTGGGCAGTTCGTGCCACTGCAGTTCGCCGCCGTGGCGGGGCTCGAGATAGCGCCCCTCGGCGATCAGCCCGACGCCACGGCGGGTGTAGACGATCGGCGTCAGCGTGGCATCACGCTGCGGCGCGATGTTCCAGTAGTAGGGCACGGCCAGTTCGAGACCGCTCTTGTTGTCGAGGTTGACCGAAGGAGGCAACCAGCCCGACTTGCGCGCATCGGTGAGCGGGAAGCTGAGCACCGGCACGGCCAGGATCGGCACGCCCAGAAAGCGCAGCACCGCGCCCTCGGCAATGCCCTCGTTGGCCTCGAAGTCGAGCTTGATGCGGTTGGTGGACAAGACCCAGTCCGGCGTGCCGCTGCCGTCGACCATGCAGCCAGTGTAGGTGGCAGCCGCCAGGCGTGCGCGCTGGCTGTCGAGGAAGTCGATACGCTCGGCATGTCCGCTCGCCCCATTGATGGCGAAGAAGTAGTCGGGCTGCAGGAAGAAGCCCTCGAACTGCTGCAGGGTCAACTGCAATTCCGTTCCGGCAAAGCGGTTGCCGTCAGGCGTCAGGATTTGCACGTTCCCCTGGGCGCGCACGCGGCCCTCGACGTGGTCGTAGGTCAGCCGATCGGTGTGGATCGTGACGCGGGGGTGTTTCATCTCGACGTGCCCGTCGGCGATGGTCTCGATGTCGGGGCGACCGCGGATCTCGTCGGCCAGCAATGTCAACGGGGCCGTGCGGTCATCGACCGCCCCGGCTGCCGCGCGCAGCTTCGCAGCCATGCTCTGGGCCTCGGCGCCGGCATGCGCGAGCAGCAGGGCGGCGGCCAGTGCCAGGGGATGGAGTCGGGGCATCGGAGGTCGCGCGGGTGGTACGGCTGGCGCGGTTTGTAGAATGAAAATTATCCATGACCGGGTTCGACGGCCGCTTCACCGAGGCGACCCGAGTTCAGCAGCACGTTGACGATCAGCCCCGACGACCCCTCCCGCGACAGCGCCGCAGCGCCACCGCCGGTGATCTGGCACGACGCCGAGCGCCATGCCGCGTTCGAGCGTTGGCTGGCGCCGTTGGCTGCCGCGCATCGGCTGGTCGATGACACGCTCCGGCCGGCTTCGGCCGATGCCAGCTTTCGCCGCTACCTGCGCATCGATGCCGCCGACGGCAGCAGCCTGATCGTGATGGACGCGCCGCCGCCACAGGAGGATGTGCGTCCGTTCGTCCATGTCGCCGCGTTGATCGAGGCTGCCGGGCTGCATGGGCCGGCGATCCTGGCCGCCGACGTCGAGCGCGGCTTCCTGTTGCTCAGCGACCTGGGCTCGACGCTTTACCTGGATGCATTGCGCAAAGCCACTGCAGGCGAGGCTGACCGCCTGATGCGCGATGCCATCCGCGCGCTCGTGCAATGGCAGGGCCATGTGCCTGCCCGTGCGCTGCCGCCCTACGACGATGCGATGCTGCGCCGCGAACTGGGCCTGTTCCCCGAGTGGTGCGTGCAGCGCGAGTTCGGCCGCGCCTGGACCGACGCCGAACGGCAGACCTGGCAGCGCGTGTGCGATGCACTGGTGGCCAGTGCGCTGGCGCAGCCGGTGGTGGCCGTGCACCGCGACTGGATGCCGCGCAACCTGATGGTGGCCGACCCCAATCCCGGCATCCTCGACTTCCAGGACGCCGCCGCCGGCCCGATCGCCTACGACGTGGCCTCGCTGTTGCGCGACGCCTTCATTTCGTGGGACGAAGAGCGCGAGATCGATTGGGCGATCCGCTACTGGGAGGCCGCCCGCCGCGCCACGCTGCCGGTGGCCGACGACTTCGGCGAATACTGGCGCCAGCTCGAGTGGATCGGGCTGCAGCGGCACCTCAAGGTGCTGGGCATCTTCAGCCGCCTGAAGCACCGCGACGGCAAGCCCAAGTACGCCGAAGACCTGCCGCGGTTCTTCGCCTATGCGACGAAGGTGGCGATGCGCTACCGCGAACTTCAGCCGCTGCTGGAGTTGCTCGAGCCGCTGTCGGGGATCAAGGTCGAGGTGGCGTTCTCGATGCGCTGAAGCGCCATCAGCCGACGCGCAGTTCGCTCTTCGCGTCGAACAGGTGCGCGTCGCCGG
>Ga0208980_10002574_pt1 | contig 10950 bp, 9 predicted proteins | sample WetSurMetagenome_3_FD_187993 | JGI IMG/M metagenome (GOLD analysis project Ga0208980, IMG submission 187993) | Wetland microbial communities from Twitchell Island in the Sacramento Delta, sample from surface sediment Aug2011 Site A1 Bulk (version 2) | ecosystem: Environmental > Aquatic > Marine...
CGCAAAACCACAATGAAAAGAGCTTTTATACTCAGATTACGCTGATTACAGCAGATTACATCAGATTACAACAGATTACAACAGATTACAACAGATTACAACAGATTACAGGAAAAATCTGACGCAGATTAACGCAGATAACTATGAATATATAATTTTTGAATTTTTATCTTCAATTTTGACTTTTGCCTTTTGAATTTTGAGTTTTCTCAATACCCTGTTTTCTAAAATAATGTTTTTAACTTTTCACTTTACTTTTTCACTTTTAATATAAATCTTTAGATTTAGTTTGTCCTTTTTTTGCATTGAATATCTTAGGTATTAAGATTAATTTCCGTAAAACTAATTATTCGATGGCTAAAGGATACAACGTTCTTTTTGTTACCAGTGAAGTATTTCCATATTCCAAGACCGGCGGTCTTGCTGATATCTCCAATTCACTGCCCCAGGCGCTAAACTCTCTGGGAAATGAAGTCCGCATCATCACTCCGAAATACGGACAGCTCGACGAAAGACGGCTCCAGATACATGAAATCAAGCGCTTAAAAGACCTTAACATGTCTTTTAACGATAAAAACTACAAATTCAGCATAAAATCGTCTTTTATCCACGGAAAGAACACAAAAGCGCAGATGTACCTGCTTGAAAACAATGACTTTTTCAAGAACAAGGGCGTCTACTTAAACAGCAGAACGAAAAAGGATTTCGACAACAACGATGAAAGATTCCTGTTCTTCTGTAAAACGGTCATCGAAGTGCTGGAAGTTCTGCAATGGAAACCTGACGTTATCCACTGCAACGACTGGCAGACTGCGCTCATTCCCGCCCTTCTTAAAACAGCTTACAAGAATAACGCGCATACAAAAGGCATCAAGACAGTCCTAACTGTTCATAATCTCGGTTATCAGGGTGACTTTCCGTTCTCGACGTTCAAGAAAACAGGGATGCCTGAAAGCGTGCTTAAGGACCTGAATTTTGCCAAAGGCAGATTCAATTTTCTTAAAGCAGGACTTTATTATGCCGATAAGGTTACAACCGTATCCGAAAAATATGCGGAAGAAATCAGAACAGACAAGGATTATTCGTGCTGTCTTGAAGACGTACTTAACAAGAGAAAAAAAGACCTTGTCGGGCTGCTGAACGGTATTGACAGGAATCTCTGGAATCCGAATACAGACAAGATAATAACTTACAGGTACACATCGCAGGAAATTCCGCTGAAATGGGAAAACAAAAGGGAACTTCTGCACAGGTTCAAATTTGAAAAGCATGACAGCGTTCCCCTTCTGGGCGTTATCAGCAGGCTCGTTGAATCGAAAGGTTTTGAACTTCTGAAGGCAGCTCTCCCTGAACTGATGAAAGAAAACATACAGTTAATTATTCTCGGAACAGGCGAAGAGGAATACCATAAATTCCTGATGAAAGCAAAGAAGAAATATCCTAACAAACTGATAGTAATACTCGAGTTTAACGAAGACCTGGCGCACCACATACAATCGGGTGCTGACATGATACTTCTTCCGTCAAAATACGAACCGGGAGGGCTGACACAGCTGTACAGCCTTACGTACGGAACGGTTCCAGTTGCGCGCAATACGGGCGGACTGTCAGATACAATTATTGATTATAAGAAATCCGGAGGCAACGGATTCCTGTTCAACAAATTTGACGCGAAAGAATTCGTAAAAGCAATTAAGACAGCAGTCGGTGTTTACCGCACAGACAAGAATAAATGGAACCAGTTAATCCGCAACGGCATGGCGCAGGATTATTCGTGGAAAGTATCAGCGGCAAAGTACATGAGCATGTACAAGACGCTGACATCGGCAAAATAAAAATGAACAGAGCAGTATTTCTCGACCGCGACGGAACAATTAATTCCGAAGTCGGATACCTTTCGCGGGCTTACCAGATACATATTCTTGACGGTGTTACCGAAGCTCTTAATTTATTCAAGGAAAACGGCTATCTTAACATCATTATCACAAACCAGTCAGGCATAGCACGCGGTTTTTTCTCCGAAAAACAGCTCGCGGAAATTCACCGCGAATTCATGAACCTTCTTCAGGTTAACGGCCGTCATCTGATTGACGGGATTTATTATTCTCCCTATCATAGAGAAGGCATTGTAGAAGAATATAAAAAAGACAGCAATTTCAGGAAACCGGGAACGGGAATGATTGAAGAAGCAGTAAAAAATCACAATATTGATTTGAATAAATCTTTCCTTATCGGCGATTCAATAGCGGATATGATGTGCGCGGAAAATGCGGGAATCAGGAAAATTCTCGTTTTAACCGGATACGGAAAAAAGACCGAAGAAGAATGCGCAAAAACAGGAATTAATCCCGATTTCACCGCGGAAAACATAAGAAAAGCCGCAGATTACATTATATCAAAAAAAGATTAAAATACCGCTTGTTAATCCTGCTTTAAGTCCTTATTAATCAGTTCCTTAGTCAGTCTTTAAAAAGTATCTGTAATATTAAAATTGTTTATGCTATCTTATATGTTTATTACTGAATTATTTTTGAAACAAACCGTAAATTTGAAAAGAATTTATAAAAGAATATTTGATATCCTGTTTATTTTGCTGATAATACAGGGGTTTCTGTTTTTTCAGTCATGCGATAACAATCCAAACGACCTTGGGCTTGAATATATTTTATCCGACACACTCGGAACAAAAGTCCTGAATTCCAATAAGGATTCGATGGCTATCACATTTAATAATTTCAGGAGATATATAAATACCTACAGTTCTATTTATTTCACTGTCGGAAAATACCAGGGTTACGAATCGAAAACATTGCTAAAAGCGCTGAGCATTTCGGAAAATTATGACAGTTCTGTTGTACTCTCATCTTACATCAAAATCAATTACAACAAATACGCTTACCGCGATACGCTAGGTTCTGTTTCATTCGGCATTTATGCTTTGACCAAAAAATATGATTTAGCGCTTATAACAAATGACAGTTTTTCAACATCATCCATAGGAACAAATCTTCTCGGGTCATATTCAGGAACTCCCAACGACACGAATTCGATACAGATTCCGTTTAACAGCCTGACCGCGCAGAACTGGCTTAATTACGCTGCTGATACGAATTACCCGCAAAAGAATTACGGGATTATATTTGTCCCGAACGGCGGGTCAACCACTATAAAGGGTTTCGGAACACAGTACAAGCCCAGCAGTATTATAACTAACCTTGTTCCAAAAGTGGTTATAGTTGCGCTGAAGGGCGGCGACACAACAACGCTGACTTACGACCTTGAAACGGTCTCACTGAACACAACTACGGATTCACCGTACATTACTGACAGGTTTGTTCTCCAGAACGGGATAAGTTACCATACGATTCTTAATTTTGATATTTCAAAACTGCCGTCCAATGTTATTATTAACCAGGCTCTTCTGAGATTAAAACTTGACCGCAGCAATTCCTACATATTCTCAGGTACTAATAAAAAACTGCTGTTCAATCTTGTAACAGACTCGGCTGCAAAAACTATTGATGCTGCTTCAGGATACGTTACATCGGAACCTGATTCAGTTACCTACACTGTAACACTGACTACTGTTTTCTTCAGGTGGAATAACGGCGCGGCGGCGAATTACGGCATTTACATCAGGAATGCATATGACATCCTGAACCTTGATAAATTTTATTTTTACGGACCAAACGATCCTGATACGGCTAAAAGGCCGCTTTTAACAATCAGATACACGCCGAAGGACTGATGATGATGAAGAGAAAAATCTGTATATTATTATTTTTGTTAATGGCTTCAAGCCTGGCGTTTTCACAGCAGGAATTCAGCCCCGGTTCGCTTTACTCGGCATTCGGCATAGGCGAATTAAGGTATTACGCAAGTTCAAGAACAGACCAGATGGGAATACAGGGAATTTCACTTCTCGGAAATTATGTGAACAACCTTAATCCCGCTGCAAATTCGTACCTTGATTATACATTCGTTACTCTGGGATTAAAATCCATACTGCTCAAAACATACAACAATAATTCTTCGGCGGAATTTTCAGACGCTAACGTTACGGGATTCAACCTCGGAATTCCTATATGGAGGCCGTACGGAATGACGTTAATGTTCGGATTCAATCCGTACTCGGTCATACAGTATAAGATTACCGGAAAGACAACGAACAACGGAGCAACTTATAGCCAGACATACGCAGGCAACGGAGGTTTATCAAGAGTTAATTTCGGTTTTTCGGGCAGGCCTCTTCCTGCTCTTAATCTCGGAGCCGAAGCGAATTACACGTTCGGAAACATAAAGGGGATATCATACTTTGATTTTAATAACCCGGAGATTTTCAATTCGTACATAAAAACAGAAAACGAACTATCGGGATGGTTTTTCAAAGGAGGCGCTGTGCTTGATTTAGGCGAAGTATTCAAGAAAAGCCCCGAGATGTATAAACTAACGCTGGGATTCCTTTTCCAGTCCAAGTTCGGGCTGAAATCGGAAACCGACAAGATATACGGCGTAATAAGAAATATCAACATTACTTACGATACGGTACATTATATAAACAAAGACATAGAAGTTCCGGAGACATACGGATTCGGAATTACTAAACAGTTCGGCAGGCAGGTCATTATATCGACTGATGTACTGTACCAGAGATTCAGCAGTTTTGAGCCGTCCAATCTTCTTCCGGCGGATTATCAGGATAACTTAAGATACGGGATCGGTTTTGAAATACTGCCGTCGCCGAAAACTGACAAAAAATTCTATGAAAAACTTACATACAGAGCCGGGTTTTCATACACGACATCATATTTCAAAATTCAGGGTGAAAAAGTAAATGAATATTCCGGAAACGCCGGGATAGGAATTCCGATTAACAATGAGAACGCGGTAGATATAGGAATAACGGTCGGCATGAGAGGGAAAACGGAAGGCGTACTTGTTAAAGACAAATATATTAAATTCAATTTAGGCCTGAACTTCGGAGAATTCTGGTTCCTCAGGCCGAGAGACGAAGACAAGTAATTTTAAATAATATGAAAATAGCAATAGGCTCAGACCACAGGGGATACTCACTCAAGGAAGAATTAAAAAAATATTTCACCGAGAACGGTATCGATTTCACAGATTTCGGAACGGATTCGGATGCCAGCACTGATTATCCGGATTATGCGAAACTCGTGGGAAATGCAGTGGCCGGCGGAAATTTCGATTATGGAGTTCTTATGTGTGGCAGCGGGATAGGTGTTTCAATTGCGGCAAACAAGGTAAAGGGAATCCGCGCCGTGAACGCGAACAACAACAACCTTGCAGAAATGGCAAGAAAACACAACAACGCAAACGTGATTTGTTTCGGTGCTGATTTCATTGATGCCGAAAAGGCAATAAGGTTTTTTGAAATATTTACCGGCACAGAGTTCGAAGGCGGCGAAAGGCACAACCGCAGAATTTCGAAATTAGAAAATTAATTATAATTATGGACGTTTTAAAGAATAAAGACGGGCAGATATACGAAGCCCTGCAGAATGAAGCCAACAGGCAGGCAGTAAAGCTTGAAATGATAGCTTCCGAAAATTTTGTTTCCGAAGGGGTAATGGAAGCTCTCGGTTCTACACTCACTAACAAATACGCTGAAGGATATCCCGGCAAAAGGTATTACGGCGGATGTGAATACGTTGACGTTGCAGAAGACCTCGCGCGCGACAGGGCAAAAGAACTTTTCGGCGCTGATTATGTAAACGTACAGCCGCACTCCGGCAGCACTGCAAACATGGCGGTGTATTTTTCATTTTTAAATCCCGGTGACAAGGTCATGGGAATGGACCTTTCGCACGGCGGACACCTGACACACGGTTCGCCTGTCAATTTTTCGGGACAGCTTTACAATTTTGTAGCATACGGCATTAATCCGAAAACAGAAATGCTTGATTACGACATGATTGCCGAGGCGGTGATGAAAGAGAAACCTAAGATGATTACAGTCGGCGCGAGCGCATACTCAAGAAACATTGATTATAAAAAATTCAGGGAAATAGCAGATAAAGTCGGCGCATTCCTTTTCGCAGACATTGCGCATCCCGCAGGTTTAATTGCAAAGAAACTTCTTCACGACCCGATTCCTTACTGTCACGTGGTTGCAACTACAACCCATAAGACTTTAAGAGGTCCGAGAGGCGGAATGATTTTAATCGGAAAAGATTATGAGAACCCGTTCGGAAAAGTAGCACCGAAATCGGGAAGGGTGAAAATGATGTCCGAACTTATTGATTCCATGGTTATCCCGGGAATACAGGGCGGGCCGCTGATGCACGTAATCGCTGCCAAGGCAGTATCTTTTAATGAAGCTTTGCAGCCTGACTTTCTGGATTATGCAAAACAGATTATAAAAAACGCACAGGCGCTCGCGGCAAAACTCGTATCTCTTGATTTCAAGATAATATCAGGCGGAACAGATAACCACCTTATGCTCGTTGATTTACGAAACAAGAACATAACAGGCAAGGCAGCTCAGGAAACGCTCGATTTAGTAGGAATCACGTGCAACAAGAACGCAGTTCCGTTCGACGACAAGAGCCCGCTGATTACAAGCGGTATAAGGCTCGGAACGCCTGCGCTTACAACGAGGGGAATGAAAGAACCTGAAATGGAGACCATCGGGGAATTAATTAATAAGATAATCACCGCTCCAAAGGATGAAAACATCAAAAATGAAGTGAGGGGTGCGATTTCGGAACTGACATCGCGTTTCCCGTTGTATGGCAGGGGATAATGAAATGGGATTCCTCGACCATCTCGAGGAATTAAGATGGAGAATAATAAAAGCCCTGCTCGGGGTTGTAGCCGGCGGAATAGTAATGGGCGTTTTCATTGACTGGATAATGAACTACGTTATTTTTGCACCAGCCGCAAATACGAATCCTCCGCTCTCAATCATAAACCTGAGACCGTACGGGCAGTTTCTGATTTACATGGAAGTGATTTTAATCGGGGGCGCGGTAATAAGTGTTCCCAATATAATTTACCAGTTCTGGAAGTTCATTGAACCGGCTTTAATGCCGAACGAACGAAGATATGTGACGTCTGTCGTAATATTTACGTCTGTTTGTTTTCTGACAGGAGCAATGTTTGCTTATTTTGTAATGCTTCCCGCAGCGCTGGGATTTTTTGCAACGTTCGGGACTACGATTATAGAGAATAAGATTGCAGCCGACGAATATATGAGTTTTGTGCTGTCACTTGTTATTGCGGCGGGAATAGTTTTTGAACTGCCGATGCTGTCGTTTTTTCTCTCGAAACTCGGAATATTGAAACCGCAGTTCATGAGAAAGAACAGGAAGTATGCGATTGTAATCATACTTCTGATAGCAGGAATAGTAACTCCGGGTCCTGACATAACAAGCCAGCTTATGCTTGGAATACCGCTGCTGGTACTTTATGAAATAAGCATATTTATTTGTAAATTTTCGCAAAAGAAGAAAAGTGAATCTGAATAAAATAACATCACCGGTAAAGAACGAACTATCGGAGTTCCAGAAAATATTTTCAGGTGCTTTGAAGTCCAATGTTGCACTTGTTGACCTGATAACAAAATACGTTCTGAAGCAGAAAGGCAAGAAGATAAGACCTATACTCGTTCTGCTGTCCGCAAAACTCTGCGGTAAAATATCTCACAGGACATACACTGCTGCGACGCTTGTCGAACTTCTGCATACCGCAACGCTGATACACGACGATGTTGTTGACGAGGCAAAAGCAAGAAGAAGTCTTCCTTCAATCAACGCCATATGGAAAAACAAGGCGGCAGTGCTTTTCGGCGATTTCCTTCTTTCAAAGGGACTGCTTGTATCGCTCGATAACGACGAATTTTCATTCCTGAAAGTTACTTCCGAGGCGGTGAGAAGAATGTCGGAAGGCGAACTCCTCCAGATACAGAAGGCAAGGAATTTTGACGGGACGGAAGAAACATATTTTAAAGTCATATCCGATAAAACATCATCACTCATAAAAACCTGCTGTAAGCTAGGAGCGCTGAGCGCTACGGATGACGCGGGTAAAATCGAAAACATGGCGGTTTACGGCGAGAACCTCGGTATTGCATTCCAGTTAAGAGACGATTTGCTTGATTATACTGGAAGGAAAAAACTTCTCGGCAAGGCAACGGGCAATGACTTAAAGGAGAAGAAATTCACGCTTCCACTGCTTGTTGCGCTTCGCAATGCTCCAAGAAAAAAGTCCGCGGAAATAATGAAACTCATCAAAAGCGAATCAAAGAAGAAATTCGATACTGTTTATTATTTCGTGGAAGAGTTCGGCGGGATTGCATACACGCAGGATAAGATTCAGCATTATGCAAACCTTGCAAAGGAATCACTGGGCATTTTCAAAGACGGTGAAGCAAAAGAATCGCTGATGGAATTGATATCCTTTGTGTCGAACAGGGAATACTGATTTGGTGTAGCAGAAAACAGGGAAACAGGAAAATAGAAAATAGTTAAAGCTTCGTTGATTTCAATTTGTGGATTTGGGAATTAGTGAATTTGTTAACTAGTTAAACAGAAATCAGAAAACAGGGAAATAGTTAAAGCGGGGTCATTGTCATTCTAACATTCGCGTAGCAGAAAAGCAAAGGATTTGGAATCCAGAAAGATAATTAACATCAAAATTAATAATTCACTGTTTTTTATTTAGCTGTTTTCTATTTTCTGTTTTCTGTTTTCTTAAAAACATTGGACTCAATTAAATACTTACATAGAATCAAATACAAGGGTGCGCTAAATCCAACACCCGAAACACTTGCCGCTCTTCAGGAAGCGCATTTAATGTCAGTACCATTCGAAAATCTTGACATACACAACAACGTGAAAATTGATTTATCAAACCTGTATGATAAAATCATAATAAGAAACAGGGGCGGATTCTGCTATGAACTCAACGGACTTTTTTACGAATTACTGAAAGAACTCGGATTTAATGTTAAGATGGTTTCCGCAAGAGTCCATCAGGGCGAGAAAGGATTCGGAGCCGAATTTGACCACATGACGCTGATAGTAAGATTCGGGAATGAAGAATATCTCGCCGACGTTGGTTTCGGTGAATTCACGATTAAACCGCTGAAGATTGAATTAAACAAAGATATACCTGACCCGCTCGGAATATTCAAAATTGTAAAACATGATGATAATTATTACGCCTTGATGCAAAAAGGTGAAGGCGGAAAGTTTTTTCCAAGGTACATATATTCTGTAACAGAGAGAGTAATTGATGACTTCAACGGAATGTGCACGTTTCATCAAACCAGCAGCGAATCCCATTTCACTCAGAACAGAATATGCTCACTGCCCGTAAAAGACGGGAGAATAACGATATCGGGAATGAAATTAATAACAACGCTAAACGGAAAAACCGAAACCATAGAACTGGAATCAGAAGAAGAAGTAAAACAGGTTTTAAAAACTCATTTCAATATAGTCCTTTAAATAATTTAACCGCAGAGAGCGTTTAACCGCAGAGTAACGCAGAGTTCCACGTAGTCAATAATATCTTTTTTGTATCACATTCTAACATTGTTACTTTGTTACTTTGTCACTTAATAAGAACCATTTTCTTTGTCTCACTGTAATCACCAGCCGTCAATTTATAAAAATACACTCCGGAGTTGAGACCTGAACCATCGAATGACACTTCATAAGTGCCGGGCTGTAAGGACTCATTTACAAGGGTCTGCACTTCCCTGCCGGTGATGTCATAGACTTTGAGGATGACATTATTCCACCCCCCTGCCCCCCTCCAAAGGGGGATGCTAAAGGATATTTTTGTTACGGGATTAAACGGATTTGGATAGTTCTGACTCAGAAAATACTTTTCAGGTATTTCTTCATCGATACGGTTCAAGCCGAGAATCTGCGAATATACACTGCGCCATACCCAGAGTCCGTTTGTACCGGCGAAGATATAATTATTTCCTATTGCCAGAGAACGGATGCTCCATATATAACTTAAACCATAGTTTTTGGGAATCCAGTTTAAACCGCTGTTTGTAGTTAAAAATACACCGCTGTCAGTTCCGGCGAATAAATATGCACCTGAAATTAAAAATGTTCTTACGTTGAGGTTTGTAAGGCCTGAATTCTGCGCGCTCCAGTTGAGCCCGTTGTTTGTGCTTTTAAATATTCCTCCGCCGTAAGTACCTGCGAATACGCATGAATTAAAGTAAGTAAGGGATAACACATTCTGATTCGGAAGAGTTGCGGACATGTACCAGTTTGAACCGCCGTTTGTGCTTAAAAATACACCGCTTCCGTTTGTTCCCGCGTAAAGATATACTCCATTTGAATCTGAAGTTGAAACAGCCTGCACATTCAAATTGGTTAATCCGTTATTCAGTGCCGACCAGTTTGCCCCGTTATTGGTGCTTTTGAAAACACCTCCCCCGTAAGTGCCGGCAAACAGGTTTACCCCCGCAACGAACAGCGAGAATATATTCAGGTTGGCCAGTCCGCTGTTTGTGGCGCTCCAGTTTGTCCCGTTATCGGTGCTTTTAAAAACACCTCCTCCGTAAGTGCCCGCAAACAGGTTTAAGTTTTTTCCTGCGAGTGCCCTGACATCGGTGTTAGTCAGACCCGAATTGCATCTTATCCAGTTACTGCCGTCATTCGTTGTTTTAAAGATGTCATACTGGGTTCCCTGGTAAAGCGCGCCGTTAAAATAAATCAAAGCATTAACATATTTTCTTTTTACAAAATTGCTTGCGTTAATCCAGTTCGTGCCGTAATTGGTTGTCCTGAAAATTTCGGCAACAGAGGATACAAAAATATTTGTGCCGATGCCGGTTAAAGCAACAAAGGGGTTATTAAACAGCAGACCGTTGAGTACGGTGGTCCAAATGTAACCGTTATTAGTGGTTAACCAAACCTGATAACTTCCTGCAGCAAAAAGATTAGAACCGGAGGCAAA
>Ga0208980_10002575_pt1 | contig 10950 bp, 7 predicted proteins | sample WetSurMetagenome_3_FD_187993 | JGI IMG/M metagenome (GOLD analysis project Ga0208980, IMG submission 187993) | Wetland microbial communities from Twitchell Island in the Sacramento Delta, sample from surface sediment Aug2011 Site A1 Bulk (version 2) | ecosystem: Environmental > Aquatic > Marine...
GGAAACATTCGAAAAATGCCGCGAGCTTCTGGCGGAAAACGGCTATGACATCTGAGCCATGGGAAAAACGCCGCTTGAAAGCTGGGTGTCCCGCAAGCTGCTCCTGTCGGAGCCGCTTACCCTTGCGCGGCTTCAGGAATACCAAATCTGCAAACTGCGGGAAAGCCTCGCGCACGTCATCGCGCGCAGCCGCTTCTATCGGGAGCACCTGAAAGGAACAGATCCGGCGTCCATCCGAGGCATGCAGGATATGGCGCAGATTCCTTTCACAACCCCCGCAATGCTGGCCGGACGCTTCAACGATTTTTTGTGCGTACCCCCCGGCGATATCGGCAGGATTGTCACGCTCTTCACGTCCGGAACCACCGGCTCGCCCAAAAGGATAGCCTTTACCCCGGAGGATCAGGAGCTTACGGTCGATTTTTTCCATCACGGCATGGCGACGTTGGCCGGCCCCGCTGACCGCGTTGTCATCTTCCTGCCCGGGAAAACCGAAGGAAGCGTGGGGGACCTTTTGAAAAAGGGGCTTGACCGTCTTGGCTGCGAGGGCATTGTATTCGGTCCGGTCGCTGACTACAGGCAGGCACTGAGAACAATTCTCGATGCAAATGCGGACTGCGCCGTGGGGATCCCCTCACAGCTGCTGGCGCTTTCGAGATACCGTGAACCCGGGGTCCCCTGCAAACGGGTTCAGCTCAAGAGTGTTCTGCTCAGCACCGATTACGTCCCCCAGTCCATCGCCGATTCCCTGGCGCAGACATGGGGCTGTGAGGTTTATGGACATTACGGCATGACCGAAATGGGGCTCGGCGGCGGAGTGGAGTGCAGCGCCCGCAACGGCTATCACATGAGGGAGGGCGATCTTCTCTTTGAAATCATCGATCCTGTCACCGGGAGTCCCGTGAGAGACGGGGAATATGGCGAGGTTGTATTTTCCACGCTTACACGACGCGGCATGCCTCTCGTCAGGTACCGGACCGGAGACAGATCCCGTTTTCTGGTGCAGCCCTGTCCCTGCGGCTCCGTCCTTAGGAGAATGGAGCGAATAGCGGGCAGAATCAGCGATGCCGTTCGCCTTCATGATGGATCGTTCATTTCCATGGCTCAAATAGACGAGATCCTATTCCGCGATCCGCGCGTGTCGGCCTATTGCGCGGAGATTTTTTTGCGGGATGGCCGCGATTGCCTGGTGCTGATTGTGCGATTCGCACAAGGCTCTCCGGATGTGCAGCAGCTCTCGCTGGAGTTGCGCCGCCATTTGTCAATCGATGATCTTGTCAGGCAGGGGCACCTGAATCTCGATATCCGTGAGGGCGATGCGGACTATTTCACTACAGGGACCGCAAAACGATTTATCGCCGACAGGAGGAATGAAGGTCAGTCGGCAACTTCCGGAAAAGCCTGAGGTTCGTCTGCAGGCGCCGACAAACGCTGATATTTATGGCAAAGGTCAGCGTTTGTCGGCGTTTTTTCGGCGTCCTTCAGCGTTAAACGATCCTGCTGCTGTCAGACTCTGTGGATTTCCCAGAAGAGCTGGGGAATTGTCGATCATCTTAACAGCCAGCTTCCGACAAATGCGGGCTAAGATTTGTGGACACTGTCCAGGTCTTCTTTCGGAACGTCAAAAACGAATCCCGGCGGTCCGAATTTTTCCTCTTCGAAGAATTTCGGCAGGCGGTCATCAGCTTCGGTCAGGCCGGCAGCCTTATTGAACTTTCTTTCCAGCTGCAGGGCGGATTGGCCCAAGTCGAGAATAAAGCTCTCACCCAGCTCTTCGCCTGTGAGAGCGGAGACGCAGCCGATCACATTGCGGTCCATGTGCAATGTCTTTTCTTCCATGACCGGCATGGCGAGCATCATGCAAAATCCCAGACTATCCATTGCAGCCATCCAGCGCTGCATGAACCGAGATTCGGGCGCCTGGCCGGTGGAGGACACCGGCACGTATTCGGGATGGTGCGGACCGGGCAAAACGATGCCGCTCGTATGATCGGCCCCCATGGGCGAAGTTGCGAACGTCACGCCGGTTCCTTTCAGGATCCTGGGATCGTATCCGGACATTCCCTGTCCCTTCACGTGGGGAATCCGTTTAACACCCAGTTTCTCGCCTGTGAATTTGACCCCGTTGCCAATCATGCGGCCGTTTTCCGTTCCTTTGGCGATCTCCTTCACAAGGTTCAAGGCTGCGTCAGCATCTCCCCAGGGAATCAGGCCCCCTTCCATCGAGACAGCCAGCGCGGCCCCGATGTCCATCGTATCCACTCCGGCGTCATTGCATACACGGTTGATCCTGGCGATAGCATCCAGGTCCCCGATGAGGCAGTTCGAGCCGATCAAAGCGATCGTTTCGTACTCGATGCTGGCAACGACAAACTCTCCTTTTTCGTCCGTATAAATATTGGAGCAGCTGAGGATGCATCCATTCATGCACTTGTGCGTAGTCTCCGCATTGGGCCTCTTCTTGAGCATTTCCTCCATGTGCTCGCCGCAGATATTTTCCGCTTTGTCGAACTGTCCCATGGAGAAGTTTTTGGTCGGCAGGGCGCCGGCAGTTTGCGTGATCATGACAATCTGAGGCGTTCCCAGATTTCTCAATCCCAGAGAGAAAGCGTTTGAAAGAACGCCTTTGGTTATAGCAGAGACGTTTTCCTTGAATTTTTGCGGATCCTTGACTTCCACAAGATTGGATCCCGTATCGTCCACGACCACGGACTTGAGGTTCTTGGAGCCCATCACCGCGCCAAGTCCGCCCCTTGCAGCGACCCTGATGTGAAAGTCCGGCGTTGTAAAGATGATGCTCGCCGCGGTAAGCATCATGTCGCCGGCCGGCCCGATGCAGGCGAGGCAGACCTGATCGCCATGCTCAGCCTTCAGCCTTTCCAGAATCTCGTAGCATCCAAGACCGGCAAGCGGAGCCGCCGAGGCAAAATACACACCCGATTTGTCAATTTTGATCGATGTCGGCTCTTTTGCCTTACCTTCAAAAATCACAGCCTTGATTCCCAGCCGGGCCAGTTTCTGGCTCATGGCTCCGCCGGTGTTGGCCTCCTTGATTCCCTTTGTCAAAGGGCTTTTGGCGCCGACCGAAAGCCTGCCGCTGCAAGGCGCGGTGGTTCCCCCCAGTATGCCCGGCGCAAAGACGAGCTTGTTCTCGGCACCGAGCGGATCGCAGGTTGGAGGCACTTCCTGATCTATGATGCAATCCGATAGGCCCCTGCCGCCAAATTTTCGATAGATCTCAGGAGCATCCTCGGTCCTGGCGGACAAGGATGTCATGTTGATTCGCAGAATTTTAGCCATTGGATATCCCTCATGCGCAGTATCACCTGCGTATCTAGCCTTATGGCAGACATATGCCTGCCCCCATGAGCTCAGCCGCATTCTTGCGACCTGGAGTACGACTGGCCCTTTCTTTGAAATATAACATACCTCCGATTACGGTATTATTGCCAGAAAAACCGGACCGGTCACCCGGCGTAATTTGTCTATTTCCCAGGACTTTCTGATAGAAAGTATCGCCTTGACGGTCCAGCGGCGCACGCGGGATAATGCCCTGCCTATGGCGATGAGGAAATTTGATTTTGCCGCCGTGATCGAATCCCGGTTCCCTGGTCTGCTGGAAGAGGTCCGGAAGGTCATCCAGGAATCCGAAAGGGCCTACGAGGGGAGCGATTCAGGCCAGGAAAGTTTTCTCTGGGAACACACCCTGCAGGTTACTTCCTTCGCCTGCCGCCTCGCAGAAGACCAGAATACGGATCCCCTAATCCCTATGATCGCTGCCCTGTTCCATGATGCTGGGAAATTTTCGGGGGGCACGTACCACAGCGATGATACGATCGAGGAGGAGGAATCCGCCCGGATAGCGGATCGGGTCCTGCGCCGGTTCGGCATGAATGCCGCAAGTATCCGCAAAGTTCTCGCGGGATTAAGAGCCCTGTACAATGAAAAATCAAGGAGAAATGCGGTCGCCGCCATTCTTCACGACGCCGACTTCCTCTCCAAATTCGGAGCCCTGGGGATTGCGGGTTTTTTTACCAAATCCGCGCTGCGCGGCCGGCCGCTGCGTTCCGCTGTTGTGGGATATCTCAGCAAGGAATTGACTTACGCAGCCTGCCTTCCCCTGAATATGCACACCGCCGCAGGACGGAGACTGGCGCTGAAGAAATCGGCGGATTCGCTCAGGTTTTTTCGTTCGCTGCTTGCGGAATTGCGCAACACCCGGATGGCCGATCTTAGAATCCGGCGCATGAAGATACCTTATCCTTCATCGCCAAACCGGTTCATAGAAATTCATTTTGTCTCATCATCCGTCTGCACGGAATGCGGCGGAAAATGGGAAATGGCCTGGGCTACGGAGAAGGGTCTCAAATGCCAGAAACTCAATCTCGACTGGGCATGCGTGCATTGCGGCGAAAAGATCGAGACGTCCTTCTGCCTGCCGGAAATCAAATAACAAATTGACGATTTACGATTGACGAATGACGATTTGAAACAAACACCATGCTTACAAGTAACACCCGGATCAAGGGTAAAGATGTAATGAGGAAAATCGTCAATCGTAAATCGTAAATCGTCAATCATTATTGATGGGGTGCTTTTTGGCGGAATTTCTTCATGTAATAACGGCCGATCAGTTTATAGAGCTGCTGGGCCGTTTTGGCCGGCTCTCACCCGAAAGAGTGCCGCTGGACGCATCGCTTGGCCGGATCCTGTCCGAGGATGTCGTCGCCTGTGAAGATCTGCCCGAAGGGGCTCGTTCCACCGTGGATGGCTATGCCGTGCGGGCTGAAGACACATTCGGGGCTTCCGACGCGATCCCGGCGTTTTTAGAGGCGGCGGCTGCGGTCCGGATGGGGACTCTGCCGGATTTTGCCGTTCTTCCCGGCCAGGCGGCCCAGATCCCGACAGGCGGATTTCTGCCCAAAGGCACCGATGCCGTTGTTATGGTGGAATATACCAACCCGGCCGGCCCTCAGAGCATCGAGGTGACTCGTCCGGTAACGGTCAGAACGAATGTGCTGGGAAAAGGCGAGGATGCCAAATCGGGGGAAACCCTGCTTCCCGCCGGCAAGAAGATCCGCCCTCAGGAAATCGGCTTTCTTGCAGCCATGGGAATCACGGATCTTGCAGTGTACCGGCGGCCGCACATTGCGGTGATTTCCTCGGGTGACGAGGTAATCCCCATAGATCACAGGCCGCAGCCGGGCCAGATTCGCGATGCCAATGGTCACGCAATTTTCGCGCTGGCGCGGGCAGCCGGCGCCGAGCCGTTGCTGTTTGACATTGTTCCGGATAACGCGGCCATGCTCCGCGATGCCCTTATAAAAGGCCTGAAGCAGGCCGATGCCGTAGCCATTTCAGGCGGCAGTTCCATCGGGACAAGGGATCTGATGGTGGAAGTCGTTTCCTCTTTGCCCGACGTCGAAATTCTCGCGCACGGCGTGGCGATACGCCCCGGCAAACCGACGCTGCTTGCCGAACAGAAGGGCAAGGCGATCTTTGGCCTGCCCGGGCATCCGGTTTCGGCCCTGGTTGTCGCCCAGGCATTCTTCGAGCCCTTCCTGCAATACCTGCAGGGTGGCAAACTGGGCAAGGGCCCGCTGGGGCATCGGGTTCAGGCGGTGTTGGCCACCTCCATCCATTCCACCATAGGGCTGGAGGAGTTTATCCGCGTCCGCCTGGAAAAGCAGGCGGATGGAATGTTCGCGGCGCATCCGGTTTTCGGAAAATCCGGGATGCTTTCCACGATGGTTAAAGCGAATGGGATGATCCTGATTCCCATGAACGTCGAGGGCTTTTCCAGGGGGGAAATTGTTCAGGCTGTTCTGTTATAGTTATTCATTGAAGCAGCCCGATTTTGAGTGGCCATGACAACCAGAAGACAGACTTACCGCAACCTGAAATCTCTCCACGAAGCCCAGGAGATATTCTTCTCCCGTTTCAGAAATCTGCTCATGGGACCGGAAACCGTCCCGGTACGCCAGGCACTGGGACGCCTCCTGGTGGGCCCGGTCAAAGCTGCGAGGTCGGTCCCCGCATACAATGCCTCCGCGGTGGACGGCATGGCGGTCCGCGCGTCGTTAACTTTTTCGGCATTTCCCGAAACCCCGGTATTGCTGTCTGCAGGCAGGGATGTTGTCCAGGTCAATACGGGCGATCCACTCCCCGAGCAGACCGACGCGGTCGTAATGATCGAGAAAGTCGAGCTTTCGGATGACGGCTGCGAAATTCGTGAGTCGGTATATCCCTGGCAGAATGTGCGCAAGACAGGGGAGGATATCGTCAAAGGCGAAATCCTTCTCCCGGCCTATCACCGCATACGCTCCTACGACCAGGGAGCGCTGCTCGCTGCAGGGATCCAGTCCGTCGAGGTGTTTCGAAAACCCCGGGTGCTTATCATTCCTACGGGAGATGAGATCGTGCCGCCGGAAGAAATCCGGGATCCTGTGCCGCCCGGAACCATCCTTGAAGTCAATGGCCAGGTTCTTGCATCCATGGTTTCGGAATGCGGCGCAGAAGCGACCCTGGCCAAACCTGTAACCGATGACCTTGAAACGATCAAGCAAGCGGTGATCTCCGGATATGCTGCCGGATACGAGGTCATCCTGACCATTGCCGGTTCCTCCGCGGGTTCTGAGGATTTCACCCCGACGGCGTTTTCACAACTGGGTGAGTTGCTCGTCCACGGAGTCACCGTGATGCCCGGCAAACCAACCCTGCTGGCCGCAGTTCAGAACCGGCCGGCTGTGGGCATCCCGGGGTATCCGGTTTCCGCCGTTATATCTTTCCGCGAATTCGTGCAGCCGCTGCTTTATCAAATGCAGGGATCGCCGGCTCCCGATCCCGAAAAAATCGACGCCTATATGGGCCGGAAGCTGCCGTCCAAACCCGGGCTTGAGGAGCATGTTCGCGTCATTCTGGGCAAGGTCCGGGATCGTGCTGTCGCCATTCCCCTTGCCGGCGGCGCGGGAATGATGACTTCGCTCGTACGCGCCGACGGCATTCTGAGAGTCGCCCCGGAAATCAGCGGCTATTCCGAAGGCGAGCCGGTATCTGTGGAGCTGCTTACGCCCCGAAAGGCGCTCAACAGCAGGCTTCTGGCCATCGGTTCCCACGACCTCACGGTGGACCTTTTGGGCAGCCTGATCAAGGAAAAGTCCGAAGGCAGGATCACCATTTCATCCAGTAATGTCGGGAGCATGGGGGGGCTGCTCGCAATCGAGCGGGGAATCGCACATCTGGCGGGCTCTCATTTGCTGGATACGGAAACCGGCGACTACAATCGATCCTATTTAAAGCTTTATGTGAAGCACACGCCCGTCAAACTGGTGACGCTCGTCCACCGCTGGCAGGGATTCATGATCGCCAAGGGGAATCCCAAGGGGATTCAGGGCATCAGGGATCTCCTCCGGCCCGATGTTTCTTTTATTAACCGTCAGGCAGGTTCCGGCACGCGCATCCTTCTCGATTACGAATTGCAGAAAGCAGCGATGGATTCCTCCGCCATCGCCGGATACAGGAGCGAGGAGTACACGCACATGAGCGTGGCGATGGCCGTTACATCGAGGCGGGCGGACGTCGGGCTCGGAATCCTGGCGGCCGCGAAGGCTTTGGATCTCGACTTCATTCCCGTCTCACGCGAGCGCTACGACCTGGTCATTCCCACGGACCTGTTTCAGGATGAACGCATCTCGCTCCTGCTGGATATTGTCCGCTCATCCGACTTCATGGAGCAGGTGGTGGCGCTGGGCGGGTATGAAGTGGAGGAAACGGGCAGAATACAGCCGCTGTAAAAAGCACTCCTTGAGGATCAATGTTCGTCAGCGTTGTTGTCAGCGTGTGTCGGCGTTTTCGTGCCCGCGATTTTGCGGCCCGTTACGGCAGGTTGAGGTGGATTGTGTAGGTGTATCCGGGACCTCCGCTTTCATAAAAGTCAAACACCATTACATAATAGATGCCGTCCGCAGGCAACTGCATTCGAATAAAGGAATCGCCCTGCGGGTAAAGACCCGGCGCCAGACCGTTCTGATCGTTGTAGGCCAGATAGCCCACCTGTTGATGGTTCCTGTCGAAAACGCCCAGCACCGGATCCAGGGAGGAATCGGTTCCCTGGGTGTCGCAGATTATCGAAATGATGTGGTCCTTTTTGCCGTTAAAATAAAAGATGTCCACGTCCCCGGGAACTCCGATCTTTCCTTTAACAATCTGGGATCCCCGGATAAATTGCGCGCTCAGGTCATAATCGTTCGGCTCTTCTTCCTCGATGGCCGTGCCGCTCAATGCGAAGGGGCCCATAATTGGGCCGCCGTCCGAGGTAATACCGCCGAAGGCCTGCAGGTCCTGTCGAAAGGCCTGCACCCCAACACCGAGAGGGCTCGAGATGCTGATGCTTCCCGTGAAATTGTCCAGCCCGGGGAACATCCCGGCTTCATGAAGGTAGGCAGCGAAGTGTTCGCCGGATTTCAACGGTACCGTGGCAGTGGCACGAATACTTCCATCGGGATTGATCAGGCTGGCGATCAGGGTCTCAGAGGTATTATTGTATGCCGCGGGATTGACGACGGCGAGGGAAGTGAGGATTCCCTGGGCTGAATTGACTTCCACCGGAAAAGAAAAGTGCTCGCCCTGCTCCTGCTGGGGCACTCCCACTTTGGTTGAAACAATCCCTCCACTCTCATAGCGAAACAGCTGTGAACCGCGAACCGGGCTATAAAAAGACGGATAAGTGACCAAGGCGTAGCCGGTCACCAGGTCGCTGCCGGGAGTGACCTTTATAACCTCCGTGGCGCCGGCGTCCAGGTCGAAGGTATAGCCGGATGCTTTGCCCAGGTTGGAATCAACGGAGAGGGGCGTCCCGTTGTTGTCAAAAAAATCGACCCGAATCCCCGACACAATGGAAATACCCTGGTTGGCGAAAAAATATTCGGAAGACCATCCCCCGCCTGAAGCAAACTGCGGGAAGACCGCACGGCGCTGCGCAAATCCAGGCGCAACCAGAGACAAAATCAGCAGCGTCATCACAAAAAATCTTTTCATTTCACATCCCTTCCGTTTTCCCCGCGCAGCCGGAATTCATCCGAGGGAAGCACCGGCCGGCGGCCGTTATCCCGGAGGCCGGGAGAGCGGCGCGGCGCCGCAACGAAGCCGCTACCGCTCTAATTGTTGCACGGCACCGTCCTGTATCTCCAGTTTTGGTTCAGCCTCTGTATAAGGAGATGCATCGGAGAGCGGGACAGGTTCAAATAAAGGTCTTTACGGATGCGCTATTTCAGGGTTTCAAACACCGACAGGTTTCGGAGCTGGGCCATTCTTTCAAAGAAGGGGATAGCCCTCCACGCGGTGTGGGTGCTGATGAGGAAACTGCCCAGAGCGACGGGGAGCAGCGGCCGCGCGGCGGGGCAATTCAGGCAGGATTTATAGCTTTGCAGATTGCCCTGTATGTGCGCTTCCCTCAAGCGCACCATTCTGTCCGAATTCCATACTTCTTTCAGGGTGCTTCTTCTCAGGTTTCCTATCGCCTCCTCCGGATAGGTGTAACAGCATGGAAATACGGTGCCGTCGTAATGAATGTACATCGGCCCGCGCCAGAGCAGATAGCAGGGGTGATGCATCCGCGGCCGGTTCAGATTGTCGCCCGGGATGGCGCTGCCTTCATTGTGGACTTCGTCCTTTTTGATGCGGACCTCGTCGATGCCTTCCCTGCTCCACATGCGGACCAGCGCCTGACGCTCTTCGCGGTTTTCCTTCAGCGCCACCATCTGCACGATGCAGAAGATTTTTGACCTCATCTCCTTCTTGACACGGAGGAAAGCGAGGATATTGCTGCGCACGGCGTCGAAATCAGCCCCCTTGCGGTAAGTTTCAAAAATCCCCCTGCTGGCGCCGTCGAAGGCGAAGACAATGTAGCTCAGGCCCGCTTCAATCAGCCTCCGGCTGAAATCTTCGGACAGGATTGTGGCATTCGTCGAAATACCGGTGGGGATGCCCGATCGGGCGCATAGCGCGATCATGTCGAAAATTTCAGGGTTCAGCAGCGGTTCGCCCACGCCGTAGGGGACCGCGAACTCCAAAAACTCTTTGCTTTCTCCGATGATCTTCTGGAAAAGGGAAAAATCCATATTCCGTGGAGGAAAGTAGACGCGTTCGCGCAGACACATCGGGCAGAACAGATTGCACTTCGCCGTGCTCTCGATGGTCAGGGTCAGGGGGCCGCCCGGAACGTAGGATTTCTTCCCGAGGTAGCTTTTCAGCAGGGTCAGACGGTTGAGTCTTTTTGCGCGCTGGTTTTTCAATCCAAAAACCTCACAGGCGCTCTCCCTTGTCTGCGCCCCGGGACTCATGGCCCGGCATTTAGTGCCGTATGCCCGTATCTGTCAAGCGGCTAAATTCTCCCGCACCCCGCAATTGTACCATCTGTACCGGCAATCCTTGAGGTTCAGCCTGCTTCTCTCGTAGGTTTTCGGACCGCGGCAAATCCCGGCGCCTCCAGCAAGCATCCTCCGGCAAAGCAGGTGGAGTAACGGTCACCGACCCATAAAAGGGGGTCTGATCGCTACCATGAAGGATAAAGGAGGTCACATGCGGAATGATTGTGTTTACACTCTTTTGAACTGCAGAATGTCGAATATCGAAGTCCGGCCCAAAACTTCTGCGGTTCGACATTCGAAATTCGATATTCCAGTGTTTATCCTCTTGGTTATTGTCCGGACCTGGCGACAAAAAAATCCAGGATTTGTCAAACTCGTACTGCCTCCCCGGCAGCGCCGATGGATCTCTCATTGGATTAGGATGATGAAGCGCGGGGATGGTATGTTCGCGGCTTGAACAATTTGCCTGTTAGCAGTTTGGGGGGAAATCCACTAAGATATCGATGGGCAATTGAGGCAGGACGCAAAGGAGTATCCGCAGTGGGACGCAAAGTCATTTTGGTTTATCCCAATGCCGGGCAGG
>Ga0208980_10002576_pt1 | contig 10948 bp, 10 predicted proteins | sample WetSurMetagenome_3_FD_187993 | JGI IMG/M metagenome (GOLD analysis project Ga0208980, IMG submission 187993) | Wetland microbial communities from Twitchell Island in the Sacramento Delta, sample from surface sediment Aug2011 Site A1 Bulk (version 2) | ecosystem: Environmental > Aquatic > Marine...
GGCGACTCGATCGCGACCACATCGATCCGATCGGGCAAAACTGCGCCCAGCGATCGCCCGATCTGGATCGCCTGCATCAGCGAGACGTCGTGCGCGGCCGTGGTATGACCGGACGTCGGATCGTAGAGATCGTCGAGCCGGAAATGGTACGCCGTGCCGATCGGATGTTGCCCCGTCCCGATCGAGTCGATCACGATGGCGTGTTGATAGCCGATCAGACGCTCCATTAAGCTCAGACCGCCGAGCGAGACGCAATCCACCGAGACTTCCGCAGCGCTTCGCGCAGACTTCGGAAGTCTATGTTCAACTTCCTCAGCAACTTTCCAGCCAGCGCCATCGTCACCGAGGATCGGATTACCTAAGCCAACGATCAACGTCTTCACAGACTATCGCACCATCGAACTAGCTAACTATCGCACTAGCAATTCTGCTTGAACTCGCGCAGCACCTCGCCATCGGGCGCGCGGATGATCACTTCCAGCGGCATTTGGCCCGGCAGCGAGTGCGTGGCGCAGCCGAAGCACGGATCGTAGATGCGGAAAGCCATCTCGATCATGTTGGTCAGCCCTTCAGTAACTACTGTGCCTTTCTTGATCAAACTCTGCGCGGCTTTCTTGGTGGACATCTGAATCGGCGCGTAGTTGTTGGTCGTGCCCACGATCAAGTTGACCTGCGTCAGGACGCCGCGCTCGTCGGTCTTGTAGTGATGCGTCAACGTGCCGCGCGGCGCTTCGACGATGCCCACGCCTTCGGTCGGCTTTTCCGTTGGGACTTTGTGGAAGTTATCGGATGCGATTTCCGGATCGGTCGCCAGTTCCACGATACGCTCGGCGGCATATAACAACTCGATCAAGCGCGCCCAGTGCGTGGCGAGGCGTTGATGCACAACCTTGGCTGCGCCAGTAGCCATGTACATCTCGCCTTCCTTCTGCGTCAGCGTGTCGTAGAACTTCTCGTACTCTTCCTGCGCCAGGGGCGTCGCCATGCCGTCCGATGCGTTGAGGCGCGACAGCGGCGAAGCGACATACACACCGGAGTCTTTACCGTCCACAAATCCCTTCCACCCGATCTTCTTGAGATACGGGAACTTCAGGTATGTCCACGGCTCGACGTGCTCGGCGATCCAATCGGTGTATTCGTTGGCCGCGTACTTGCCGATGCGCTTGCCTTCCGGATCGACGACGCTTACTTTGCCGTCATAGAAGTTGACCTTGTTGTTCTCATCCACCGTGCCGATGTAATACGTGCGATGCGTGTACACATCGCCGAGGATCAGATCGAGATAGGCGCTGTTGCCCAGCACGATGTCGTTGAACAACTTCAGGCTGAACTGCGCGAACTCCACGCCCCAGCGGCCTATCTCGGCGATCTCGGCGGCCTGCTCTTTGGTGATGCCCTTCGTCAGTCCACCCGGAATCGATGTGGCGGGATGCACCTTGCGCGCGCCGATCATCTCGACGATGTGATGACCGTACTTGCGGGCTTGAATCACCTTGCCGCCGATCTCCAACCCGACTTTGTGAATCACGCCAAGGATGTTGCGTTCGGCGACAGGCGCATCGGGACCCATTACGAAATCGGGGCCGGCCAGCGCATAGAAGTGAGTGGTGTGATCGGTGAAGTAGAAGCCGCTATATAGTAGTTCGCGCAGCAGCTTGGCCGTGCGCGGCGGATCGACGTGATACACCGCATCGGCTGCTTTCGCCGCCGCCATGTGGTGCGCCTCCGGACACACGCCGCAGATGCGATTGGTCAGCAGCGGCATTTCTTCGACGGGTCGCCCGACGCAGAAACGCTCAAAGCCACGCAGTTCGGGAATCTGGAAATAGGTATTGGCGACATCGCCTTCTTCGTTCAAGAAGATTTCGATCTTGCCGTGACCTTCCAGACGCGTAATGGGATCGATGGTTATTCTTTGCATGTTGTCCTCCTACGCCTTGACCGACCACGCAGCCTTATTCGCGCGCAAAAGCGATCGGGCCAGGTTAAACCGATAGAACTGACCGGCGGGATCGGGGATGCCATCCAGAATCCGATCGATCTCTTCGGGCGTGTTCGCATCGATCACCGAAGCAAACGCCGTGATGAGCCGCGCTCCGTAATCGATGACGCCTTCAGCCGGGCCGTAACAGCCGATGCACTGCGCGTTGGATTGCGGGCACAGCGCGCCGCAGCCCTGCCGCGTGGCCGGACCGTTGCACGGAATGCCCTGCTCGAGCAGGCATAGCTTGGGATCGATATAGTCGAAGCTTTGAATGCGCTTGAACTCTTTGATCAACTTCACGTTGCGCTCGCGCGGACAATCATCGCACACGGTCGAACCGCCTGCACCGATGACTGCTCCCTTGGGCGGTAGTTGGGCTTCACCATGCAGCACCTGGATAACCAGATCGATCACTGCCGCGATCTGATGCGACTCCGGCGGGCAGCCCGGCATGAAGTAATCGACGTCGACCACTTGATCGAGCGTCTTCAAGACGGGGTAGAATCTGGGGATGTACAGTTCGCCTTCGGGGACTTGCGTCACCGGCTGCGGATGAACGCCGTTTGGATTGTCGGTGCTGACGGTGTGATAGGCGGTCGCAAAGATTTCTTCCGGCGAACTGAAGTTGGCAAGGCCGGGGATGCAACCCTCATTGGCACATGAACCAAACGCCACCAGAATCTTGGACTTGCGCCGCAACAGATGAGCCAGCTCTTCGTTCTCGTGATTGCGGATGCCGCCGTTGAACAGGCACAGCAAGATCGAGCCGTCTTCCATCGCCTCGACGTCTTTGTATTTGGCATCCATCGCTACCGGCCAAAACACCACGTCGAAGTTGGCGTCCACATCCAGAATCTTTTCGCCGATGTTCAGCACGGCGATCTCGCAGCCGCCGCACGCCGCAGCCCAATACATCGCGAACTTAGGCTTATCGCTCATGCAGTCACCTCCGCTGTTTCAATCGCTTCCGGCACAGCTGCCTGCCCGTTGGGCTTGCCCCAATGCAATGGCCCTAACTTGCGAACTTCTTCAACCATCAAAGTAATTTCACGCGCCAGCCGCACACCTTCGGCGGCGCTGGCCCACACCAGCTTTACGCGCTCCGGCTCAACACCCAGCTGTGCCAGAACGCGCTTCAACAGCATATAGCGCCGCATCGCTTTGTAATTCTGCTCGATGTAGTGGCACTCGCCGGGATGGCAGCCCGTGATCAAGACGCCATCTGCGCCGCCCGCCAGTGCCTTCATGACAAAGGTCGGATCGAGCCGTCCGGAGCACATGAGTCGAATCAAACGGACGTTGGGCGGATATTTCACGCGCGCCGTCCCGGCCAGATCGGCGGCGCGGTAACTGCACCAGTTGCATGTGAAGCCGATGATGACCGGCTCGAATTGCGGAGCATCCCCGCGGGACTGTTCTTGGTTTGCCATAGTGATCTCCTTACGCCGGCACCAATTCCGCCGCTTCGCTCATGTATTCCAGATTGAGCATCAGCAAGCCGTCGATCTGTCGCAGAATCTGCTCGTTGCTAAAGCCCGTGCCGCTGATGGCACCCGCCGGGCACGCCGCGACGCACGTGCCACAACCCTGACACAATGCCGGATTGATCTCGGTCACCATGCGATCTTCGATGAAAGTGATGGCGTTGAACGGGCACAGGTTGTTGCAGATACGGCAGCCCGAGCACTGATCTGGATTGACGCTGGCCCGTACCGGCTCCAGCAAGATCTCCTTCTGCTGAATGCGACCCATCACGCGCGCTGCAGCGGCCGCACCCTGCGAAACCGTCGCTGGAATATCCTTCGGGCCGGTGACGCAGCCCGCGATGAAGATGCCCTCGGTCATCGTCGACACCGGATCGAGTTTGGGGTGCTTCTCGATGAACCAGCCGTCGGCGCTGCACGAGATGCCGAAGGTGTGCGCCGTCGCCTTCGCATCTTTGCGCGGCTCCAGTCCGGCCGAGAGGATCACCATGTCCACCGGTATGCGGCGCTGCTTGCCCGCTAGCGTGTCTTCTACTTGAATAATCAGGCGGCCTTCTTCCTCCGGCTTGCGGGCCGCATCGGTCACCTCCGCCACGCGCCCGCGCACGAACAACGTCCCTTCTTCCAGCACGCGCTGATAGAACTCGTCGTAGGCCTTCGCCGGCGTGCGAATGTCGATGTAGAAGTTGTAAACCGTTGCGCCCGTGCGCTCATGCACCAGGTGCGCAAATTTCAGACTCTGCATGCAGCAGATGGCGGAGCAGTAGTTGTTGTAATTGCGATCGCGGCTGCCTACACAATGGATGACGCCCACCGACTTGGGTTTGGTCTTCCCATCGCGCAGCACGATCTCGCCGTTGGTCGGGCCGGCCGCATTCGACAGGCGCTCAAACTCCAGCGAGGTGTACACATTCGCCAGGCGTCCATAACCGTAGTGCGGAATCCGCCGGGGATCGAACAAGTCGTAACCAGTCGCCAGAATGATATTGCCCACTTGAATCGTGATCAACTCATCTTTTTGGTTGAAGTCGATCGCATTGGTGGGGCAGAATTTCTCGCAAGCCTTGCACGTTCCCTTGAGGAAGTATGTGCAGTTGGGTTTGTCGATCACGGGATACTTCGGCACGGCTTGCGGGAACGGCGTGTAGACCGCCTTCCGATAACCCAACCCGGCCTCATAGATCTCGTCGATGATCTTCTTGGGGCATTTCTCCTGGCAAATGCCACAGCCCGTGCACAACTCTTCGTTGACAAAGCGCGCCTTCTTGCGGATCGTCACGGTGAAGTTGCCCACGTAGCCGCTGACGCTTTCGACCTCACTCCACGTGAAGAGGTTGATATGCGGATGCGTGCCTACCGAGACCATGCGGGGCGTGAGGATGCAGGCCGCGCAATCGAGCGTGGGGAAAGTCTTATCGAACTGGGCCATATGCCCGCCGATCGAGGGTTCGCGCTCGACCATGAAGACCGGATAACCCCCATCGGCGATCTCCAACGCCGCCTGGATGCCCGCGATGCCGCCGCCAACCACGAGTGTTGCTTCGTTAATCGGCACATGCAGCGGCTCCAGCGGTTGATTCTTGATCACGCGCTCCACGCCGCCCGAGACGACGGCTTTCGCTTTATCGGTGGCCGCATTCTTATCGGTGTGCACCCACGACACCTGCTCGCGGATCGACACCAATTCGGTGAGGTATGGGTTCAATCCACCGCGCTGCGCCGCCGTGCGGAACGTTTGCTCGTGCAGGTGTGGCGAACAGGCCGCGACCACCACGCGCGTCAAGCCCAGGTCCTTGATGTCTTTCTCGATCATCTCCTGGCCGAGGCTGGAGCACATGAATTTGTAATCGCGCGAGACGACCACGCCGCGATCCTTCAGGCGCTGTCCGGCCCAATCGCGCACTTCTTCCACGTCGACGATGCCCGCAATATTGGTGCCGCAGTGGCAGACGTACACGCCAATACGTTCTTGCGGATCGTCGGAGTCAAAGAGATGGATCGGCTGGCTCATGGATTCACCTCCTCGTCGCCCGCTTCGCGCGGCATGCGCGGCATGGGCAAGCCCTCTTGCTTCTTGCGCGGTTTCGTCACGGGCGCGACTTCGACCGGTTCCGGCATTTCCAGCCCAATCCGATCGAGCACCCGTTTCGTGCTGATGAACTCGCGGCCAAAGCCCAGGTCTTTCGGATCAAGCCCCAAGGCCAGCCCCACCAACTGGGTGAAGAAGACAATCGGCATTTGAATGTCCGAACCCTTGTGACGGTTCGTCTCACCCTGATAAGCGTCGATGTTCATCTGGCACATCGGACACAGCGTCGCCATGACATCCGCGTGATATTGATCCGCCGCGCTAATCAAGCGATAGATCAGCTCATAGGCCGTCTGCGGCCCGATCTGGGTCATGTGCCCGCCGCAGCAGTGCGTCTTCAGAGGGAAGTCGATCACTTCCGCGCCGATGACCTTCAGCACCCGATCGAGCTCATTGGGATATTCGGGGTTGGACCAGCGATGATCGTAATCGGGGCGCGGCACCATGCAGCCCAGATACGGCGCCACGCGCACGCCTTTCAGCGGTCGCACGACTTTGCTCTTCAACGTCTCCAGCCCGACGTCGTTGACGAGCACATCGAGAAAGTGACGGATGGAGAGCGAACCGGCATCGTAGTGCAAGCCACCTGCCGCTAGCGCATCATTGACATTCACGCCCAGCTCTGGCCGCTCTTGCATATAGTAGTCGCACTTGGCTAGATTCAGATAACACGCGCTGCACGGCGCGACGATGGTCTGTGTACCGTTGGACTGGTTGTAAGCCAGCGCCAAATTGCGCGCGATCAATGCATAGGCCGGTGTCAGGCTTACGCCCAAGTACTCGGTTGCGCCGCAGCAATTCCAATCGTTGATCTCTTCCAGCTTCAAGCCCAGTGGCTCACAGACAGCTAGCAATGATTCGGAATACGCTTTGGCATTGCTCTCCATGGAGCAGCCGGGGTAAAAGAGGTATTTGTCCATGGCTACCGCTCCAGCTCTTTCGCGCGCCCCAGGATCTTGTGCAGCTGATCGATCCCTTTGATCTTGCGCGGCCGCATACTCATCCGTTCTTTCGAGAGCATACCCAAGCCCATCGGCGCCATGCCTGGCAGGCGCTTCTTCTGGTGCTTTAGGTAATAGCGTGTGGCGAGGCCGAACTCGTAGCTGCGCCCATAGGCCTCGACCATATCGACGAAGGTCTGCGCAAAATCGGGAGCGGTCGATTCGACGTCGGCGTTCGCGGCAATCGCCATGCTCTTGAGGGTATACATCACATCGGCGATGTGCACACCCTGCGGGCAGCGGACCACGCAGTGATAGCACGACACACAAATCCACGGCGTGTTGCTCTTCAACGCCTGCTCCCGGTAGCCGGCCCGGATCATCGCGAACAACATGCGCGGCGTGTGATCCATGTCATCCGCCGACGGGCACGAGCCGCCGCAGGTGCCGCATTGGATGCACATCTCCAGCCGCGACACACCCGCTGTGCGCAGGCTCACCTCTTCCAGAAAGCGTAGATTCGGGTTAGTGGGATCGGGCGTTGAAATGTAGGGAACGGTATACATTGAAGCAGTCAAAGGGCACCTCCTGCGTCAGATCGAGTTACGACGATTGAGATCAGAAAAACCGCGCGGTGAAAAACACAAACGGCCTTATACCCTGTTCGGGCAAAGGCCGTTCTTTCCTTGTGCATGATGGGCAATAACCATTCCATCAGGCGGTCTCGTCTTTCGTGAATTACTGGCAAAACGATCGAGAGGCGATGTGAACGACAATAACTGGCTAAGAAAATGAATATCTGATGATATGCTTATACTTCCATTGGTGGGTGGGGCAAACGAGTGACAGATGTCACTCAATCACATGATCTTTCTCATACCGCCGATGAGCTGCGGCAGCTAGTCGCTGTGTGCCACAGTACGACGGCCATACAAAGGGCCTGCTTGCTTGATCGCAGAGAAGCGGCATGCTGCGCGATCTCGACTACTCCATCAGCACTACCGCGCGGGATCAACCGCCAGGCAAGTGATCGTATCCAACACGCCGGGCAGCGTTCGAATCTCGCGCACGATGATGCGACCCAGCGCATTGAGGTCGCTCGCCTCAACGATCGCCACCGCATCATACGGCCCAAAGGTCACATCAGCCGCGACAACGCCCTTGACTTTGCGCATCATCTCCACTACGTCGGCGGTTTCCATCGTCTGAGAATTGACCAGCACGTAAGCCTTCATGACGCTCCCTCCAGTGGCTCAGGTTTTCGAGTTGACCAGCTCTCTCGCTATAGGCTGACACACTCAGAAAGGGACAAAAAGTGACACATGTCACCTATATTTATGACGATACTCCAAGTCATCATTATGTGCCTTAAATTCCGATTTCCCTTGCTTTTTTATATCCGACCGTGTATCATTCACGGCTGAGAGGCAGGCCAAACGAAAACGCCGACCCATGGGTCGGCGTTCGTGACGATAGTGTCCGAAAGAATCTAGGCTTTGTTAAGGGTCTTCAAGCATTGCGTGCACACATTCAGCCGGCGCGACTGCCCATTCACCACCATCGTGCGCTTGGCAACGTTGGGGCGGAACTGGCGGTTGGTGTGCCGCTTGGAAAAGCTCACATTATGCCCGAATTGCGGACCCTTGCCACATACTTCACACTTAGCCATTGGAACCACCTCTCTACAAAGTAAGGCGCGCCTCACGACGCGCCGGATAGCGAACGGCAGCAATCTTACCACAGCGATTTGAATTGGTCAAACGCACTTGACGCGATTCACGACGGAATTCACACGAAAGGAAGCCATGACGACCGAAACGGTTTTAGGCCGCATTCAAATCTCGCCGAGTGCCGTGGCAACCATCGCAGCCAACTCAGTACGGCAGGCCTATGGCGTCGTGGGGCTGGCCGGAAAAAACGCAACCGATCAACTGATCCGGGAAATTACCGGCGATGTCCATCGGGGGGTGGATGTGCGCATCCACGATGGCACGGTGACGATCGATCTCTACGTGATTGTCGAGTACGGCACACGCATCGTCAGCGTGGCGCACAGCGTCCAGAACCTGGTGAAGTTCAACGTCGAGAAGGCGTTGGGGCTGCCGGTCACGTCGGTGAATGTACACGTGCAGGGTCTGCGCGTCAGCAATGCGGATTCATAATGTGCGGAGTTATCGTCATTGACTGCTGAGCCGAAAATTCGAACTGAAAAGTTACTCTATGTTGATGGGCAAGGTCTAAAGCGGCTGGTAGAAGCCAGCTTGCAATGGCTGCGTTACCATCAACCCGGGATTAATGCCCTCAACGTTTTTCCCGTGCCCGATGGCGACACCGGCACGAACATGCTCCTGACGATGCAAGGCGCCTGGCACGAGATCGAGCAGTCCTCCGAAGAAAATGTCGGCAAGGTCGCTCAGCTGGTAGCCCACGGGGCGCTGATGGGCGCGCGCGGCAATTCCGGGGTGATCCTCTCGCAGCTCTGGCGCGGTTTTGCGCGCTCGCTCGACAGCAAGCCCAAGTTTGGCGCTGAAGATTTCGCGCATGCGATGCGCGAGGCTAGTGAGACGGCTTATAAGGGTGTATTAAAACCGGTGGAAGGAACCATCCTCACCGTATCACGCGCTGTGGCCGAGGCCACGGAAACAGCTCGGCGCGAGGACGATGATCTCCTCTTCATTCTGGATTGCATCGTCACATCCGCTAAAGAAACCGTCGCCAACACACCCAACTTGCTGCCGGTGCTCAAGCAAGCCGGTGTGGTCGATTCAGGCGGACAGGGATTGACCGTCATTCTGGAAGGCATGCTGCGCTACCTGCACGGCGAGCCGCTGGACGCTGCGCGCGATCGGGCGATGGAAGCCGCAATCGATCTCAAAGAGAAAGTGCCGCCCGATGCCGCCCTCGACGCCGGTGATGTCGCGCAGGGTTACAGCTACGATGTGCAGTGCATCATCAAAGGCCGCGACATGGATGTGGAAGTGGCCCGGCAAAAAATCGGCGAGATGGGGCTGTCTACCTTGGTTGTGGGCGATGCGGAAACAATCAAAGTTCACGTGCATGTGCCACGCCCCAGTGCGGTGCTGGCCTATGCGGAAACCGTCGGCCGCTTGCATGACGTCGTCGTCGAAGACATGGCCGCGCAGTATCAGCAGTATCTACTGGGCCGATCGGCTCCGCCCGTCCAGTCGCCCACGTTCAACCTACAACCGGGCGACATCGCCACTCTGGCCGTAGCGCCCGGCGACGGGCTGACGCGCGTATTTCAAAGTCTGGGCACAACCGCCATCGTGCCCGGCGGCCAGACGATGAATCCCAGCACACAGGATTTCGTCAAGCTGCTTGAAGCTATTCCGGTCGATAAAGCCATCCTTTTACCGAATAATGGCAACGTCGTGATGGCCGCGCGGCAAGCCGCGGAGATCTGCCGCAAACATGTGATCGTCGTGCCGTCCAAGACCATTCCGCAAGGCATCGCGGCGATGCTGGCCTTCAACGATCAACGCAGCCTGGAGGCCAACGCGCAGGCGATGGAAGCCGCCACGCACCATGTGCTGACCGGCGAGATCACGACCGCCACACGCGCGATCGAATATAACGGCGTGAGCGTCGAAGAGGGGCACATCATCGGCTTGCTGAACGATGAGTTGACGGCGGCCAATGACACCATCGAAGAAACATTCTTCACGCTACTCGATCAGATGAAGGCGGGAGATTTGGAGATCGTGACGCTGTACTTTGGCCACGGTATCACGGTGGCCGAAGCTGAAACGATCGGCGCGGCCATTCACGAGAAGTATTCGAACCTGGAAGTCGAGATCGTCGAGGGCGGACAGCCCCACTATTACTACATCATCAGTGCCGAATAAATCCAAACCCTGAGCGACCAGAACTCATATCATGTCACGCGTCCACATCATTACCGACAGCACCGCACATTTTCCCGATCCCACCCTGCCCGATCGTTTGGGCGTCACCGTCGTGCCGCAAAGCATTCAGTTCGGACGGCAGGCCTATCGTGAAGGCGTGGATATTGCCGCCGATGAATTCTTCCGCCGCCTGCCGCACTACGGCGCGCTGCCGGCGCTGCATCCGCCGGCCGCCGACACCTTCCGCGAACTGTACGCCGAGAAATTCCGGCAGAACAAGCAGATTATTTCCATTCACATCTCCAGCAAGATGAGTGATACCGTCGCGCACGCGCGGCAAGCCGCCGATGAATTTTTGGGCGGCAACAAGATCGTCGTGATCGATTCGTTGACCACCTCGATCGGATTGGGCTGGCTCATCGAGGCCGCTGCCGAAGCTGCGGCCAATGGCGCGGTGCTGGACGAGATCGTGCGCATCGTGCGCGGCATGATCACGCACATGTACGCCGTGTTCTTCGTCAATCAACTCGATTACCTGGAACGCAACGGGCGCTTGAGCAAATCGCAAGCGGTGCTGGGCACCA
>Ga0208980_10002577_pt1 | contig 10948 bp, 10 predicted proteins | sample WetSurMetagenome_3_FD_187993 | JGI IMG/M metagenome (GOLD analysis project Ga0208980, IMG submission 187993) | Wetland microbial communities from Twitchell Island in the Sacramento Delta, sample from surface sediment Aug2011 Site A1 Bulk (version 2) | ecosystem: Environmental > Aquatic > Marine...
ATCGGTTGACGAAGCCGCTGGTGCGCAAGTATCTGCTGGATGGGTCGCCACGCGCCCACGATCGCGGCGAATGGGTTGAGACTGACTGGGATACGGCGTTGAACATCACGGCTAAGAAGCTTGCGCATGCCCGCGACAACTTCGGCGCAGATTCGGTCGGCGTGCTGGCCTCGGCCAAGTGCCTGAACGAAGAAAACTACTTGATGAACAAATTCGCGCGGCAGGTCATCGGCACCAACGGGATAGACCACTGCGCCCGTCTTTGACACAGCAGCACGGTCGCCGGTCTGGCGGCATCATTTGGTTCGGGCGCGATGACCAATCCGTTTGACGACATCGTGACGAACGCGCAGTCCATGCTCATCATCGGTTCCAACACCACCGAGCAGCATCCCGTCTTCGGCGCGATGATCCGGCAAGCGGTGTTGCAGCGCAAGGTCAAGCTGGTCGTGGCCGATCCGCGCCGCATCGACATCACGGAATTTGCGACGCTGCATTTGAGGCACAAGCCCGGCACCGACATCGCGTTGATCAATGGACTGATGTACATCATTCTTGAAAAAGGCTGGGAGGATCAGAAGTTTATTGCCGAGCGCACGGAAGGCTACGAAGAATTCAAAGCGACGGTGATGCAGTATCCACCCGATAAGGTTTCGCAGACTACGCGCGTGCCGATCGAGAAACTGTATGAAGCGGCGGAAATACTCGCCGCCAACAAACCGATGGCGGTCATGTGGGCGATGGGCATCACGCAGCACATCGTTGGCGTGCGCAACGTCATGGACCTGGCGAACCTGCAAATGCTGCTGGGCAATCTCGGCGTGCCGGGCGGCGGCGTGAATCCCCTTAGGGGGCAGAACAACGTGCAGGGCGCATGTGATATGGGCGCGCTGCCCAACGTGTATCCCGGCTATCAAAACGTCACGGTCGAAGACGCGCAGAAGAAGTTCGAAGCCGCGTGGGGCGTGCCGCTTAGCAATAAGGTTGGTCTCACTGTCACCGAGATGATGCCCGGCATTCTGGAGGGCAAAGTCCACGCGCTGTATATTTTGGGCGAAGATCCCATCATGAGCGATCCGAACAGCGCGCACATCCGCGAATGTATGGAAGCCTGCGACTTCGTGGTGCTGCAGGAAATCTTCCCGTCGGAAACGTCGAAGTTCGCCGATGTGCTGCTGCCCGGTGTCACGTTTGCCGAGAAAACAGGCACTTTCACGAACACCGAGCGTCGCATCCAGATGGTACATCAGGCGATCGATCCACGTGGTGACGCGCGCGACGACTGGGCGATCATCGCCGATCTGGCACAACGGATCATCGCGCTGGGGCCGCGGAAGCCAATCGGTGGTACGTATGCCGAGTGGTCCTACGCATCGACCTCGGACATCATGACCGAGATCAACGCGCTCACGCCGAGCTATGCCGGTGTCACGCATGAGCGACTCGAAAAGGGCGAGCGTCTGCACTGGCCGGTGAAATCGATCGAGCATAGTGGCACGCCGATCTTGCACGTGGGCCAGTTCACGCGCGGCAAGGGTAAATTCATGCCGATTGATCATGTGCCGCCCGCCGAAACGCCCGACGACGATTATCCGTGGTTGCTCAGCACGGGCCGCGTGTTGTATCACTGGCACGGCGGCGAGATGACGCGCCGCGCGGAAGGGTTGATGGCGGTCTACGGTCAGGCATTGATCGAAGTGAATCCCGACGATGCGATCAAGCTGGGCTTGAACGGCAACAAGCGCGTGCGGGTGACTTCGCGGCGGGGCAGCATCGAAGCCGAAGCGTGGGTGACCGATCGTGTGCCGCCCGGCATGGTGTACGCCAACTTCCACTTCCCCGAAGCGAATGCCAACGAACTCACGCAGGCCGCGCTCGATCCGGTGGCGAAAATTCCGGAGTACAAGATTTCAGCGGTGAAGGTGGAGCGAGTGGAGAATTAGACGGGAAAGTGCGTCGTTGCGACCCCACTGAAAAACGCGGGAAAGGATACGACGAAGCAATCTCCTACGCTGCTGAAGTTTGATTCTTTGCGATCCAATCTTTCAGCACTAATTCATGCCGCTCTTCCAACTTCGATAACTTGCGCTTCGACTTCAGCAAGTCCCTGGCTTCTTCATAAGTAAGACCTGCTTCGCGCATGAGATAGCCCGCGAGGATGGTGGCTGATCGCCCGCGTCCTTTCGCGCAGTGCACCAACACCGATCGACCATCGGCGACCTGCTGTTTCATCCAATTCACACTGTCGGTAATGGCTTGCTCGTCGGGTACCCACACATCAGGTACGAGAATCCGCAGATGGGCGATGTCGTGTGCGGCGTAGAAGTCCGTGTCGTCGGCACGTTCCGATCGGATGTTGATCACCGCGCGGATGTTGTGCATCACGAGAAAGTCGTAATCGCGCTGGTAATGCGGCGCGCCGCCCAGCCACAACTCAGCTGGAACCCGATCGGCCGGCGTGATCTGGTCGAACCAGTTGTGCCGCTGGATGCGCTCGTACACGAAGCGGATCGTTGGAAAGAGTTTGTCGAACAGCCGGTGCTGCACGGAGAGTTTTTGCGGTTGCATATAATCCGTCTTGACGAAAGTGTCCAGCGAGTTGAATTTTACCAGATCGGGCCGTTGGTTCGTCGGCCTGAAAATGGTACAATCATTTTATCCTTTTTCGGGTTGCGATCTATGCTCAAGAAATTGCTCGAACACGGCGGACTGGTTGTTATTTTGCCGGTCATCACGCTGTTCATCAGTGCGGTGTTGTTTGGAGTATATGGCACTTACCTGGCCATTGCGGATGCCGTCAAGTTTTTCACCAATCCTGAATACCGGGAGGTCACGGTGCTGGCTCCGCTGTTCTTTTCCATCATCGATGTGTTCCTGCTCTCGATGGTACTGTACATTTTTGCGCTGGGCTTGTACGAACTCTTCATCGGCAAATTAAATGTGCCGTCTTGGCTCAGCATCGAGACGGTGGATGAACTTAAGGCTAAGTTAGCCAGCGTGGTGATTCTGTTCGTGGCAATTGCCTACGTCAAACTGCTGGTGGATTGGGAGAATCCGGTGGAGACGCTGCTCTTCGGTGCGGCCACCGGTATTTTGATTGCGGTGTTGATTCAGTACTACAAGGCCAAGGAAGGGCACGGGGAATGAAAGTCAATTTCTACGCCACGTATCGACCCATCGTGGGGGGCAAGACGATCGAGTTCGATGTCGATCACGGCATCACGGTGAACCAACTGGTCGAAGCGATTAGCACGCGGTTCCCGGCCATGCGGCGTGAGATGCTGGATGAGAATGGTAATCTGTATTCGCACGTCCACATCTTTGTCAACGGGCGCGATGCGTGTTACCTGGAAAAAGGGATGGAGACTGTCATCCAGGCGGAGGACACGCTGAATATCTTTCCGCCGGTGGGCGGCGGCTGATGCAGACCCTGGTGCGCGAGATGCGCGGTATCCCGTTGTGGCTGCTGCGTGAGTACCTGGAAGAAATGGGTGGAACCGCAGTCGACGATGAATTTGTACAGGCGAAAGGTTGGAAGGTGCGTTTGACGCGTCTGGAGCCATTTCGCTTAAGGTCACTGGAAGTCGGGCAGACGCGGCTGGAGATCGAGATCGAAGATCAACTGGTCGATGAGTTCACGATGCAGCTAGACCAGAAGACGCTGCGCGCGGGGGGCTAGCTCAACCGATCGGGTGGCAGACACAACGAGGGCGATCGATTTCGATCGCCCTCGTGTGCGTTGTGGTACCGGTCATGCCCGAAATCTTTAGTCGGGCATCCTAAGTTGCTGCAAGTAATGCCTCTGGATTCCCGCCAGAAGCGCGCGGGAATGACGCTGCGCTGTTAGACGATGCCCAGCTCCTTGAGCTTGGCTTCGGGCACGACCCCATTCTGCCAGCCACGCGCCGTGTTATAGTCGTCGAGCATTTTCTGGAGCTCGCAGACATGCCCCTTCGAACCGGGCATGGTGGAGGCTTCTTCAGTGAAGCGCTTGGGCAGTGTATCGCTGCCTGCGCCAAAGCCCGCCAGGTTGTTGTAGTAGCGCTCCAGGTTGTAGATGCGCTCGCCCGTCTTCAGCACGTCATCCGAGGTGAAGGGTACACCCGTCATGGCGGAATACTGTTGCGCGTATTCGTCGGTGCCCATGGCAAAGGCGCTGAACTTGCACAGATCCATGCTGTCCGAGAAGGCGTGGATGTCCTGGAAGACCTTCACCAATCCACCCTTGCCCTCCCACGCCAGCGGATCGACTTTGAGTGAACCAAACGGCATCACGCCCAGCTCGGCGGCGGCGACATACGCGCGCAAGTGGCACGCCCCACGATTACTGGTGGCGTAGCCCAACCCCATACCTTTCATACCGCGCGGATCGTAGGCGGGAATGCCCTGGCCTTTGGCGGTCATGGCCACTTCTGGATGGCCAAAGTGCTTGGCAGTGGCGTTCGCGCCCTCGGCCATCACATTGCCGAAGCCCTCGCGCATGGCAATCTTGCGCACGGCGTCGGTCATGCCGTAGATGTCGCCCCACTTCAGGTTGCCGCTGCCATTGGTCCAACCCTTCTCCGTGGCTTCCATCCACACGGACAGCGGGTGGCCGATCTCGATCGCATCCAGGCCATAATCGTTGCACAGATCGATCATCTTGGCCACCGTGTTCACGTCGTTGTTGCCCACATTGGCGCCCACCGACCAGGCCGGCTCGTATTCCACGCTTTCCATGTGCAGGCCCTTCCATGGGCCTTCCTTGATTTCCACTTCTTTCTTGCAGGCCACCGGACAGGCGTGGCAGGTGGGATCGTCGACGAGGATGTTCTGCTTCACATATTCGCCGCTGACCTTCTCGCCATCCTCGCCAAACGACGTCAACATGCTGTTCTTGGTGGGCAGGGCGCCCATGTTGTTGGTGATGTTCGTGAGCACATTGGTGCCGTAGACCGAAAGGCCGCCCTTGCGCGGGCTGGTGATATTCTCTTCGGCCATGATGACCTTCAGTGCACGTTCGTGCGCGGGCTTCCAGGCGTCGCGATCGGCCGCTTTCACGATCTTCTTCTCTGACTTGATGACCACGGCCTTCAGATTCTTGCTGCCGCCTACGCAGCCGGTGCCGCCGCGGCCGCTGGCTCGATCGTTCTCGTTCATCCAGCAGGCGAACTTTACCAGATGCTCGCCGCCCGGTCCGATGGCGATGACGGTCAGGTCTTTCTCGCCGTACTTTTGCTTGAAGAACTTGACGGTATCGTGTACGCCCTTGCCCCACACTTCCGAGGCATCGAGCAATTCGACCACGCCATCGTGCACATAGGCATAGGTGGGCTTGGCGGCCTTGCCTTTGAAGATCAAGCCGTCAAAGCCGGCCCAGCGCAAGCGGGCGGCCGACCAGCCGCCGTGATGCGAATCGGTCACCGTGCCGGTCAACGGCGACTTGGTGACGATGGCCATGCGTCCGCTCATGTTGGCCTCTGAACCTGTCAGCGGGCCGTTCATGAAGCACAGAATGTTGTCGGGCGAAAGGGGATCAACTTTGGGGCCGTTCTCAAACACGTACTTCACGCCCACGCCGCGCGCGCCGATGTACTTCAACTTCCACTCTTCGGGAATGACTTCGTACGCCACCTTCCCTGTCGTCAGATCGATACGACCAACTTTGTCTGCATATCCTCCAAGTGCCATGTTATCCTCCGTGAAAGAAATAGTGGGGTGTTGAACAGTGAACTGCCGGGTGTGAGAAAACGGATATTACTTCGCGTGCCTGGTCGCCTCCCTGATCTCGCGCATAGGATGAAGAAGAGTACGTGAATGATGATCAGAAGGATAATGACAGGATGAGGAGCTCCTTTATACTAACACAACCTAAAGCGCAAAGTCAATAAGCTTGAGTCTCAAAAAGCACTTGTTTTTCAGGTGATTAATGTCACAGGCGCTATATGCGCGGAAGATAACGCCCGATCGATCCGTGCCGGTTTGACGTCCACCAGTGGGCAGAGTATGATCGCTGCATGAATGAAGCACGATTGTCCGTCAGCGCCATCATTCAAGCGGGCGGTCAGAGCCGCCGCATGGGACAAGACAAAGCCTTGATCGATTATCAAGGCCGGCCCATCATCGCGCACGTGATCGAGACACTGCGCGTGTTGACGAACGACGTGGTGGTTATCTCCAACCGATCGGATCTCTACAGCTCGTTCGGCGCGCGCGTCGTGGCCGACTACGATCCACCCTGTGGGCCGTTGGGCGGCATCGCCGTGGGATTGCAGGCTGTGCAACATCCGCTGGCGGTGGTGGTGGCGTGCGATATGCCGTTTCTGAACGTGAGCTTGCTGCGCCGGCTGATCGACTTAGCGGACGGCTATGATGCCGTCGTGCCGCAATCGGGTGCGGAGTTCGAGCCGCTGCACGCGGTTTATCGGCGGGATTGCTACGACCCGATCGTGCAGCGGATCGCACGCGGCGAGCGGCGTGTCATCAGCTTCTTTGCCGATGTCCGGCTGCGGCCCGTGCCGGAGGCCGAGTGGCGCGTGCTCGATCCGGCAGGCCGTTCGCTGGTCAATCTGAACACGCCGGCCGACCTAAACCTGCTATCGTCTGCCGCACATGCTGACTGAAGCGGCATATCCCTGATTGAAAATTTTGTGCTATCATCCACGGTAATGACCACCGACACGATTCTTGTGGTTGAGAACGACCCCGAAATGCGCACCTGGCTGGTGGCGAGCGCACGCTCCTCCGGCGATTACGTCTGGCTCGAAGCCGCCAACCTGAGCGAAGCGCGGGCGTGCCTCACAGCGCAGCTGCCGCAGCTGTTGATCGTCGCGGCGCAGCTGGGCGACGAAGACGGCCTGACGCTGCTGAGCGAATACGCGCTGGCCGTGCCGATCATCGTCACCACGCATCGCCTGGCCGACGAAATATCCGCAGCGCTGGACGCAGGTGCGCGCGACGTGCTGGTGAAGCCGTTCAAGCCGCAGCGGCTGGCCTCGGCCATTGCCCGGGCCTTGCGCATGGCCAAAACGCAGCGCGAACGCGATACCTTGCGTGAGCAGGTCGATCGGCAGGCGCAGGAGTTCAACGCCCTGTACACGGTGGGCAAAACCATCAGCAGCTTGCTGAACATCGACGAGATTCTGACGTTGGTTGTTTCCGCGGCGGTCAACCTGACCGGCGCCGAGCAAGGCTCGCTGCTGCTGTACGACGAAGCGGCGGACGAACTCTATCTGCGGGCGCAGTACAACCTGTCGGCCAAGATGGCGCAGCGCATGCGCCTCCGCGTCACCGATAGCATCATCGGGCGGGTGGTGCAGAGCGGCCGCCCCGTCATGCTGAGCGGCAACGATCTCAAAATGCAGACCTCGCTGTTGGTGAAGTCCCTCATGGGCGTGCCGTTGATCGTCGGTTCCAAGGTCATCGGCGTGCTGACGGTGGACAATCAATTGTCGGCGCGCGCCTTCGGCAAGCACGATGTACACTTGCTGAACACGCTCGGCGACTCGGCGGCCATCGCCATCGAAAATGCGCGGCTGTTTGCCACGGCCGAGCACGAGCGCTTCAAGCTCGACACGATTCTGCGCGAGATGCAGGATCTCGTCATTGTGACCGACGATCACCTGCACATCCTGCTGATCAACGCAGTGGCGCGTCAGGCCCTGCAGGTGGATGAGACGGTCGTTGGCCAACCGCTGAACAAAGTGATCACGGTGCAGCAGCTGCTCGATTTGTTTGATCAGCGACATACGGACGAATTTGTGTGGCGCGCCGATATTACTTTGCCGGACGGCCGCGTGTTGCAAGGCCAACTGTCGCCGCTGCCCGGCGTGGGCTACGGGGCGGTGCTGCGCGACATCACTCGTCTGAAGGAACTGGATCGCATCAAGAGCGAATTTGTCTCGATCGTCTCGCACGATCTGCGCACGCCGCTGACGACCATTCGCGGCTACGTCAGTTTGCTGCCACGCGTAGGACCGCTGAACGACCAGCAGCGGGACTTTGTATCGCGCGTCGAGCGCAGCATGGACAGCATCGTCGATCTCATCGCCGATCTGCTGGACATCGGCAAGATCGAAGCCGGCGTCGACTGGGAGATGGCCGCGGTGCTGCTGCACGAAGTGGTGCGGGAAGTGGGCGATCGGCTGCGGCCCAACGCCGAGCTGCATCGGCAGATCTTCACCGTGAACGCGCCCGACTTATTGCCCGTGCTGGGCAATCAGCGGCGGCTGGAACAGGTGGTGGCGAACCTGATCGGCAACGCTATCAAATACACGCCCGATCTGGGCCGGATTGACGTGACGCTGCGCGAGGACGACGGTTTTTTGGTGTTGCAAGTCAGCGACACCGGCATCGGCATTTCGCTGGAAGATCAGCGGCACATTTTCGACAAGTTCTACCGCGTGGAGTCGGAAGCCACTGAGCAGATTATCGGCACCGGACTGGGCCTGTCCATCGTCAAGGCGATCGTCAAGAAGCATTCAGGCCGCGTATGGGTGCACAGTGAGCTGGGCAAGGGCAGCACCTTCATCGTCTTGCTGCCGCGCTATCTGGCCGACAAGAAAGCGAGCACATGACCGAGCGTTTGTATTACGCCGATGCTTATCTGCGATCCTTCGAGGCGCAGGTGATCGATCGGGTGGAGGTGAACGGCCGGCCGGCGATCATCCTGGATCGCACGGCGTTCTATCCTGAAGGCGGCGGGCAACCAGCTGATCGCGGCACATTGAATCGCGTCGAGGTGGTGGACGTGCAGACGCGCGAAGCCGACGACGAAGTGTTGCACTTGCTGTCTGCGCCGCTGCTCGAAGAAACGGTGACGGGCATCGTGGATGCGGTGCGCCGTTTCGATCTGATGCAGCAGCATACCGGCCAGCATATCTTGTCGCAGGCCTTCATGCACACGGCCAACGCCGAGACCGTGTCGTTTCACCTTAACCCCGATCCGACTGATGGCGCGTTGACGATCGATCTAAACAAAGGCGCGTTGACGCCGGCCGAGATCGATCGGGCGGAGGACTTCGCCAACGCGATCGTGTATGAGGACCGCCCGGTGAGCGCGCGCTTTGTGAACGATGAAGAATTGCAGGCGCTGCCGCTGCGCAAGCCGCCTAAGGTCGAGCAGGCCATTCGCATCGTGGAAGTGCAAGGCTTCGACTGGTCAGCCTGCGGCGGCACACACGTGTCACGCAGCGGCGAAGTGGGCCTGATCAAAGTCGTGAAAGCGGAAAAGCGCGGCACTGAAACGCGCATCGAATTTCGCTGCGGCCGCCGCGCGCTGATCGATTATCGGCGCAAGCACCAACTGATCAGCCAGGCGGCGTCTGAACTCTCGATCGGTTTCTGGGAACTCGATCAAACGATCGGGCGGATGCAGGCCGAAGCGAAAGCGCTGCGCAAGCAATTGGTGGATGCCGACGCGCGCCTGCAGCAAGTCGAAGCGCGCGAGCTGCTCAACTCGATCGAGCCGCGCGGCGACTTCGGTTTGATCACGCAGAGGTGGCTGCAGCGTGATGCCGCGTATCTCAAGCGCATGGCGAGTCTATTGGTGGCGCAGCCCAAAACGGTGGTGCTGTTGGGCGCGACCGGTCAAGCATTAGCGTTGGTCTTTGCGCGCTCCAAAGATCTATCGATCGATCTGGCCGCGCTGTTGAAGGCCGCGGCGGCACAGTTGGGCGGCAAAGGCGGCGGCTCACCGGATTTTGCGCAGGCTGGCGGCCCGGCGGTGAATGAAGAGCAACTGCAAGACACGCTGAGCTGGGCGCGCGAGCAATTGGGCTGATCAAGAAACCAGGTTTCTTCATTTCGGCGGGATTAAGCAATAAGCGCGTAGAAACCCGGTTTCTCAAACGTCTTGAACCTATCTCATGTACTGGATCACTCATGGACAAACTGACACCACAAGTCTTCGTCGAAACAGGGTATCGCGGCTGCACAGTCGGCGCCATCGTAACGCCGATCGGCGTGGTGTGCGTCGACACACCGCTGCTGCCGGCTGAGGCGCGGCACTGGCGCGCGCGTCTGGCCGAGCTGACCAAGCAGCCGATCGTCTACACGATCTACACCGACGGCCATCGCGATCGTGTGCTGGGGCAGCAGTGGCTGGGCGGCATGGTGGTGGCGCACGAGGCTACGTGGGAAAAGCTGCGCAGCTATGGCGATGCCATGCGGCAGCAAGTGATCGAATTCTTGCAGCATCACGGCGCGCCCGAAGCCGCCGAGGAATTAGCGCGGCATTTGCAATTGGGCTTGCCGCAGCTCGCGGTCGGCAACGGTGGCACGCTGACGCTGCATTTAGGCAAGCCCAAGATCGTCGTGCGCCCGGTAGGCGGCGCGACGCCGGGCAGCCTGTGGGTGGAGCTGCCCGATCAGGGCGTGGTCTTTGCCGGCGATGTGGTAACGCAGAGCACGCATCCCTTCATGTCGGAAGCCACCACGGCGATCTGGCTGGAGCGGCTGGCCGAGTTGCGCGAGGCCAATTATTTTGCGGCAAAGATCGTGCCCGGGCGCGGCAGCAAATACAAGCGCACCGATGCGCAGCTGGTAGCTGATTATTTGACCGAGATGCGCCGGCGCGTGCGGGAGCTGTTGACGGAACGGCGCAATAAGTTTGATGCGGCCGAACTGCTGCCCGAATTCCTCGACTGGTTCCCGATTCCCGGCGATGAGCACGAGCGGGTGCAGCGCCGTATCCGCGCCGGGTTGGAGCGCGTGGCTGAAGAGCTGAAGACGGAGAAGCGTCGCCGGAAGAAATAGCACGCTGCAAGAAGCAGGCTGCAAGACACAAGATGCCTTGCGAAGGTGAAGCAGAAGACCTTCGCAAGGTTTTTCATCCGAGGCTATCATGTTCGAGACCGTAGCGCTAGTTGAGGTAACCCGCGGCGGACGCGTGGAGTCGGAACATCGTGGCGCAGTGGCGGTGGTGGATGCGCAGGGTAACGCCTGCTCGTTCATCAACAGCAATTACATG
>Ga0208980_10002578_pt1 | contig 10948 bp, 6 predicted proteins | sample WetSurMetagenome_3_FD_187993 | JGI IMG/M metagenome (GOLD analysis project Ga0208980, IMG submission 187993) | Wetland microbial communities from Twitchell Island in the Sacramento Delta, sample from surface sediment Aug2011 Site A1 Bulk (version 2) | ecosystem: Environmental > Aquatic > Marine...
CAGAAGACATCATATAAATATCTGGTGATAATGGGTTTATCACTAATACTGACAACCTGTTCGGTTGAAAAAAATACGGACACGACCAGGTTTTATAACAGCATGACCGCCAGGTATAATATTTATTTTAATGGTTATGAGAGCTTTAAGGCCGGTCTAGTTAAAATAATCAATGGCTATACCGATGACTATGCCGAAATACTAAAGGTATTCGAATACAGCGATCCTTCAACAGTATCCCTCTGCTCCTCCGACATGGAAAGAGCAATTCAGAAGGCCTCCAAATTAATTTCCTTAAAATCAATAACTGCCAAACCTGAACTTAAGGCAAACAGCCAGATCACAGAAAAAGAGAGAGAGCTGCTCGAAAGAAAGGAGTATAATGAGTGGGTTGACGACAGTTACCTTCTGATCGGCAAAGCCCGCTTCTACAAGCATGAGTTCAGTGAGGCCCAGGCGCTATTCAATTACTCAATTACTGAGGCAAACGATCCGAATATCAAGTCTGAAGCAACCATCTGGCTCGCAAGAGTCTTTAATGAAACTAAAAACTATAATGAGTCATACAGACTAATTAATGAACTTGAGATTACACCTGACTTTCCAAAGGTATTACTATCAATGTATTATACGACAATGGCGGATCTGTTCATTAAACAAAAAAGATATTCTGAAGCAATCGAACCGCTGATTAAGTCGGTTGAATTCACATCAGGAAAAAGGAACCTATACAGGCTTAAATATCTTATTGCACAGATATATGAGCAGACGGGTGATGGTGCCAAAGCGACAGACTATTATTATCAGGTTATAAAAATGAATCCACCTTACGATATTGAGTTTAATGCCAGGATAAACATAGCCGGAGTTTTTGATGTCAATTCAGGAAATCCTCAGCAGATCAGGAAGGATCTTGATAAAATGCTGAAAAATCCAAAGAACACTGATTATCAGGATCAGATCTATTTTGCCCTTGGTAATATGTCGATGAAAGAGGGAAAGGAGGAAGAAGCCCTTGAATTTTTCAGGAAGTCTGCCGCTGCATCCTACCAGAATCAGAATCAGAAAGGGAGGTCATACCTTGCCCTGGCAAACCATTATTATGATAAAAATGATTACTTAAAGGCCGGGATGTACTATGACAGTGTTGTTTATTTTCTCGACCAGAAACACCCTGATTATCTTAGTATTAAAACAAAATCAGAAAACCTTAATGCACTGATCTCCCAGCTTGTTATTATACAACGTGAAGACAGTCTGCAAAGGGTGGCAATGATGCCAGAGACAGAAAGAAATAACCTGATTTCATCAATTATAAACAAAATAGTCCAGGATGAAAGTGAAGGAAAAACATCCGCTTACAGCGATCAATATAATATGGGCCAGTATTATGAGAATGAGAGACGCTTTCAGGGAAATATCAGTCAGGAAGGCAGATGGTATTTCTATAATCAGGCAGCTCTTGCATTTGGTCGTACAGAATTCCGAAGAAGGTGGGGAGACAGAAAGCCTGAAGACAACTGGAGAAGGTCTAATAAAACCAGGCTCAACACAATTCAGAATGCGGCAAACCCAAATGAAATTTCACCTTCCGGTAATGATACCTCTTCCGCAATACCTGATTATAAAAAGCCGGAGTTTTATCTGAGGGATCTGCCTTTAACTGACTCATTGATAAATATTTCAAACGACAAGATTGCAATTGCACTCCTGAACGCCGGAAAGGCTTATTCAGAACGTATATCTGACCAGGGGAAAGCGACTGAAACCTACGAAACTCTTATCAGACGTTTTCCGTCCGGTGATCTTGTCCCGGAAACGCTTTATAATCTGTATAATATTAACAAAAAAGAGAATAATGCCAAGGCTGAGACGTACAGACAAAAATTACTTCTGAGTTATCCGGAAAGCGAGTTTGCGAGGATTCTGTCGGATCCGGCTTATTATGAAAAAAAGATGGCTGATCTGAAAATGAATGAAAAGCTTTATGAAGAGGCATATTATGCATATACAGGTGAAAAATTTACAGAAGCAGTTTCCCTTTGCAATGATGCTCTGAAAAAATATCCTCAGAGCACCATAGCTCCAAAATTCATGCTTCTTCGCGCCTATTGCGTTGCAAGGATAAGTGACGAAAGAAGTTTTAAGGACGAATTGAACCTCCTTATTAAAACATGGCCAGAAACAGACGAGAGCAGAAAAGCACAGGAACTTATAGCATACCTTAACCTGAAAATACCTGAACTGAAAGTTGAAGAAGACAAAGAAATTGCTGCTGATCTATACATTGCAGATACGACTGCAATCCACGTCTTCGTATTGATTATTTCTGATCCTGCCTTCAATATTAACCAGGCAACTTTTGATGTCATCAGCTACAACATTGATAATTTCACAAACAAAAATTACAGAACAGAAGGAATTCTTGTTGAAAATAAATATATAATGATAACTGTTTCAGGCTTCAAGGATTATTCCCAGGCTTTCAGTTATTACAATTTATTCAGACCGGAAAATCAGATAAGAAATCCCAAAGGGGCTAAGATGATGAGCTTCTTAATAAGTAATGAGAATCTCAAAGTTCTGAACGATGATAAGAATCCCGGACGCTATCAGCTTTTCTTCATGGAAAAATATATAAAATGAGAACTATCAGAATACTCTGGACTGATGATGAGGTCGAAGCGTTGAAACCCCACATATTTTTTCTTCAGGAGAAAGGTTATGAGATCGATACCTGTTCAAACGGGAATGATACAATTGATCTTGTCAGACAAAACCGCTACGATCTCATTTTCCTTGATGAAAATATGCCCGGGTTAAGCGGAATTGAGACTCTCAGGCTCATAAGGGAGGTAAGGACAGATATTCCTGTTGTGATGATCACCAAAAGTGAGGAAGAGGATTTAATGGAAACTGCTATCGGTTCAGAAATAGCCGATTATCTAATAAAGCCAGTAAAACCAAAGCAGGTTCTTCTTGCGATAAAAAAAATACTCGATCAAAGACGGCTGGTAACTGAAAAGACAACAACCGATTACAGGCAGGAATTCAGCCGTATCAGTAATATGATCTCATCAGCCTCAACTTTCAGTGACTGGTCAGAATTATATAAGAAGATAGTATTCTGGGAATCAGAACTTGAGAAGTCTTCAGATTCCGGAATGGGTGAGATACTGAGAATGCAGGAGAATGAAGCCAACAATTCTTTTTCAAAATTCATGATCAGCAATTATCTCAGCTGGCTTAAACCTGAAAATCAGAATAAACCACTTTTGTCACCAGCTCTTTTTTCTAATAAAATATTCCCACTGGTTCTGGAAAACAAACCGTTGTTTTTCATACTTATCGATAACATGAGGTATGATCAGTGGAAGACAATTTCAGCAGAATTATCAGGCTTATACAGGATCATTGAGGAGGATATTTATTTCAGCATATTACCTACAGCCACTCAATTCAGCCGGAACTCGATATTTGCAGGACTGATGCCTGCTCAGATAGCTCAGACAATGCCTGATTTATGGGTAAACGATGATGAAGAGGAAGGAAAAAATAACTTTGAAGAAAACTTATTCAACAGCCAGCTTAAACGTAAGGGACTGAAATACAAATGTTCATATACCAAAATAAGCAGCACTCTCGAAGGTAAGAAGGCGAATGAAAAAGTCAGATCGATGCTTGAAAATGATATAAATATTTTAGTTTTCAATTTTGTCGATATGCTTTCTCACGCCAGAACTGATATCGGTGTGATCCGCGACCTTGCCAGCGATGAAAGAGCTTACAGAAGCCTCACCCGTTCCTGGTTTGTGCATTCCTCCCTGTTTGAGTTGCTGAAAATACTGGCTTCACATCCAGTTAAGGTAATTTTCAGCACCGACCATGGAACCATCAGGGTGCAGAACCCGATTAAAATAATAGGCGACAAGAAAACTTCTTCCAATCTCAGGTATAAAATGGGAAGAAATCTCGATTACGATCCAAAAAAGGTATTTGAGCTGACGAATCCGGAAAAAGCCATGCTGCCTAAGACAAATATCAGTTCAAGATATATCTTTGCTCTCAACAAAGATTACCTGGTGTATCAGAATAATTATAACTATTACGCCGGCTATTATAAAGATACTTTTCAGCATGGTGGCATTTCAATGCAGGAAGTTATGTTACCTTTTGCTGTACTTGAACCTGTCTGAAAAAGAAGCGGATGAGCTAATAAAGAGTGATGGAAATAACAATAAAGGATAAAAAGCATTTGCACTCTGCAGCAAGAGAATTTCTGAAACATTTCGGAGAGAACAGAATATTTGCATTTTACGGATCAATGGGAGCAGGTAAAACAACCATTATTAAAGCTATCTGCGAACTCCTTGGTGCAGTTGACATCATAAGCAGCCCGACTTTTACATTGGTAAATGAATACCGGACTTCCACTGGAGATGCTTTATTTCATATAGATTTTTACAGGATAAAAAAACAGGAAGAGGTGTTTGATTTTGGAATTGAAGAATACCTCACGGGGGAATCCTATTGTTTCATGGAGTGGCCTGAACTCATAGAGGAAATTCTGCCGCCTGAAACGATAAGGGTAAAGATAAATGTTGATGATCACGAACAAAGAATACTTGTAATTTCGTAGTAAATCTGATTTTGCTCTCTATTCCAAATTATTTACCTTTGAGAAAATAACTACTTCCTGATTATGAACGACAAAGGTAAGAGCGGAAAAGTAACTTTTGGCAACACAGCATTCATGCCAAAAGAAGAACATCTGGAGACTGCTGTCAGAAACCGCCGGATAAGCATCGGTATACCATGTGACAAAAAAGATGATGAGAAAAGAGTTGCCCTTACTCCTGAGGCTGTTAACCTGCTTGTTGAAAGCGATAATGAGGTAATTGTTCAAAAAGGAGCCGGATCAGGCGCCAATTATACAGATAAAGATTACAGCGAAAACGGAGCTATAATAACCGATTCACCCGCAAGAGTCTACAGCACTGATGCCGTGATTAAAGTTGCCCCGTTTTCAGAAAAAGATGTCGAATACCTTAAGGGCAACCAGGTTATTCTGTCATACCTCAATGTGCTTAAGCTTAATGAAGATACCCTTGGGAAGCTCCTCAGAAAAAAAGTCACCGCAATCGCATTTGAGAAAATCCGTGATGTCAACGGTGAGATGCCGGTGGTTGAATCGATGAGCGAAATTGCAGGAATAACATCACTCCTGATTGCTTCGGAATACCTCAGCAATTTGCATGGCGGCAAGGGGGTGATGCTTGGAGGTATTACCGGAGTAACTCCAACTGAGGTAATAATTATAGGTGCAAATACTGCGGGTGAATACGCTGCACGGGCAGCTATTGGGCTAGGATCAACAGTAAAAATATTTGACAGTTCTCTCATGAGATTAAGAAGATTTCAGAATCTTATCGGGCAACGGCTACAGACCTCTGTATTTCATCCACAGGTCCTGAAAAAAGCACTTAAGTCAGCTGATGTACTTATCGGCGCAATAGAACTCGAAGATCTCCGGCCATGGTATTTTGTCACAGAAGATATGGTAAGGAATATGAAAAAAGGGGCAGTGATAATCGATCTGAGCATTGACCGTGGCGGATGTATCGAAACAACTGAATGCCGGGCTCTAAAGGATCCTGTTTATGAAAAACATGGCGTCGTCCATTTTTCAGCATGGAATCTGCCATCGCGTGTGGCACGGACAGCATCAATTGCTCTCAGTAATGTTTTCACCCCATTGCTTCAGCGAATGGCTGATGCCGGAGGTATAACACAATTGCTGAAAAACGACCAGGGACTGCGTAACGGAGCCTACGTATACAACGGGATGCTTACAAATGAGACGCTGGGACAGAAATTTGGTATTATCTCAAAAGATCTGGATCTTCTTATTTCTGCCTTTTGATAATCAGATATAAGTTAGAACAGCCTTCCTTCCCTCAACTTTAATCCTGGCCTGCTTTCCGATATAGAAAGCCCTGTTATCAGAGACATGTCCGGCAGGAAAATTGAAATATACAGGAAATGTGTATTCACTGACCAGGTCATAAATTGTTTCCTCAATACTCCTTCCCCACGGAATTTTTGCTTCTTCAATCTTATTCATTCCGCCTATCAAAAGAGCAGACAAATCGTCAAGTTTTCCGGCCAGTTTGAGGGAAGTCAGCATCCTGTCGATATGATAGTAATACTCACCAACCTCCTCTATGAACAATATCTTACCTTTTGAAGAAAGTTCTGCTTTCGTTCCGTTCAGACTATAGATCAGGGAAAGATTGCCACCGGTTACTTCTCCTGTTACATTTTTTGCCCTTAAGAAGTTCCCTTCCCACTCTATTTCTTCAGGATCACCGAATAAAGAACTTTTCAATGAAATTATTGTCTCACTTGTTTTTTCAGGATTATTAAAATTGAGTGGCATCTCCCCATGTATTGACATGATTCCGCACACTTCATTTAACCACAAATGCAAAACGGTAATATCGCTGAAACCGGTAAACCATTTTGGATTTTTCCTCAGGGCTGAGAAATCTACCCTGCTAATGATCTTTGATAAACCATATCCGCCTCTGGATGAGATGACAGCCTTAATATGACGATCATTGATCATCTCCTGAAGATCTGATAGCCTCTCCTGGTCACTCCCTGCAAAAGGACCGTTTTTCCTTAAAGCATTTTTACCGATACGTACCCGCAGTCCCCATTTCTCAAAAATCGCCGCGGCTTCAACGAGGAAATTTTCATCGATGCAAAATGAAGGAGAAATTATTGCCACCTCATCACCGGGTTTCAGATATTCGGGTTGGATCTTTTTTACAGACATAAAAATAATTAAAGTGCCTAAAGTGAGCTAAAGTTCAGAGTGCCTAGAGTTCAAATTTAATGAATTGTAACCAGATTCAGCATATTGAATAAAAAAGGTGTTTTTAATGATTTTTTTGCCATTGGCAAAAAATAACATAAGGCAGTTTAGGCACTCTAAACTCTAGGCACTAATTTGTTTCAAATTATTATCTTTGTGCGGTTTTCAAATTGCTAATTATTCATTATCAGACTCATGAAGAATTTCGAAAGATACCTTGTCACATCAGCACTTCCATATGCCAACGGACCAATTCATATAGGCCACCTTGCAGGAGTTTATGTTCCATCGGATATTTATACCAGATACCTGAGAATGAAGGGCGTGGACGTAATATCAATATGCGGTTCTGATGAGCATGGTGTTCCTATTACCCTTAAAGCCCGCAAAGAAGGTGTAACCCCACAGGAGGTTGTTGACCGTTATCATACTTTGAATAAAAAAGCTTTTGAGGACTTCGGAATAGCCTTCAATATCTATTCACGTACATCAAATAAAGTTCATTACGAAACAGCGTCAGAGATTTTCCGAACACTTTATGATAAAGGTGAATTCACCGAAAAAACTTCCGAACAATATTATGATGAAGAGGCAGGTTGTTTCCTTGCTGACAGATATATTATGGGGACATGTCCTCATTGCGGAAATGAAAATGCCTATGGCGACCAGTGTGAAAAATGTGGAACATCTTTAAGCCCCAATGAACTCATCAATCCACACTCGACTGTAAGTGGGAGCAAACCGGTATTGAGGGAAACAAAGCACTGGTACCTCCCACTTGATAAATACGAACCATGGCTCAGAAAATGGATTCTTGAGGAACATAAAGAATGGAAAACAAATGTGTATGGACAGTGTAAATCATGGCTTGATCAGGGATTGCAGCCAAGAGCTGTAAGCCGTGATCTGGACTGGGGAGTGCCTGTACCTGTTGAAGGAGCAGAAGGTAAAGTATTGTATGTTTGGTTTGATGCTCCCATAGGTTATATCTCTGCCACAAAGGAACTTACTCCTGACTGGGAAAAATACTGGAAAAATAAAGAGACCAAAATGGTTCACTTCATCGGGAAAGATAATATTGTGTTCCATTGTATTATTTTTCCAGCCATTCTTAATGCTGAGGGTACTTTTATCCTTCCTGAAAATGTTCCTGCCAATGAATTTCTGAATCTGGAAAATGACAAAATATCAACTTCAAGGAACTGGGCCGTGTGGCTTCATGAGTATCTCGAGGACTTCCCCGGCAAACAGGATGTCCTGAGGTATGCTCTTTGTGCAAATGCTCCTGAAACAAAGGATAATGATTTTACATGGAAAGATTTTCAGGCCCGCAATAACAATGAACTTGTCGCCATCTTGGGGAATTTTGTCAACCGGGCTCTCGTCCTGACAAACAATTATTATAACGGAAGAGTTCCGGTAAGAGGAATAACCGATTCAAATGATAATAGTGTTTTGAACGAGATGACACGTATCAAAGAAAACGTGGAGACAAGTCTTGAAACATACAGGTTCCGCGAGGCTCTGAAAGAAGCAATGAACCTGGCACGTCTCGGGAATAAATACCTTGCTGACGCCGAACCGTGGAAGGTGGTCAAAACTGATCCTGAACGTGTGAAAACCATTATGAATATTGCTCTTCAGATAACGGCAAACCTGACTATAATATGTGAGCCTTTCCTTCCGTTTTCGATGCAAAAATTACGCGGATGGCTTAATTTCAATGAGCTGAAATGGAGTAGTGCCGGAGACCAGGATCTGCTGAAAGCAGGTCATCTCATTAATAAACCCGGATTACTCTTTGACAAAATAGAGGATGAGGAAATAGCCCGTCAGATTGACAAGCTTCTGGCAACAAAAAAAGCAAATGAGGCAGCCGGAGCAAAAACAGTTCCCGGAAAAGATCCCATTACTTTTGATGATTTCTCCAGAATCGATATCCGGACGGCTACTATTCTTGAAGCCGAAAAGGTCCCAAAAACCACCAAGCTGCTCAAACTTAAAATCGACACTGGACTGGATATCCGGACCATAGTATCAGGTATCGCAGAGTACTATGACCCGGAAGCTATTGTCGGCAGACAGATCTCAATAATTGCAAACCTTGAAGCGAGGAAGATCAAGGGCATAGAGTCGCAGGGAATGATACTTATGGCTGAAGATAAGGACGGAAGACTTGTAATGGTCACTCCGGTTGATAAAGTCAGTAATGGGAGTATGATAAAGTAAAACAACGTATTTAATGCGTTGAATACTTAGAAGCATAAAAATAAAAGCCGTCTCTCCTGAAACGGCTTTTTAATAATATATTTTTTAACTATTTCTTTCTTGAGATCCAGGTTCCGGGAAATTTCTTTGCGATACTGTCTTTTTTGATCTCTGCCGTATTCATATCTGTACACACCATTGCACACACCCTGAAGAATCCGTTAGGTGCAGATACTATTTCGGGTGAAAAGCCCACCTCTTTCAGCATATTTATCTGGGATAATGCATTTTCCTCTGACTTAAAACTGCCTGTAATTAAAAAATAAGAACTCCCTTCAGCAGGTACAGGTTGAACTGTCACAGGCGGTGCATGTTCTTCAATAACACTGGAAATATTTTCTGTAAGTTTTGCAGCATCATCCTTAACATCCTGATCAACAGCTTTTTTATTCTGTTCGAATTCAGCAGTTACCAGAGGATTCATATTAGAGGTTTCCACTTTCGCCTTAAAAAGATCGATCTTTAACGATACTACAAACACAACAGCAAGCAGCGGAACGATTACAGCTGCTCTCCACAAAGTCTTTCTTAAGGAAGTCTGTTTTGCCGGATCTTTATCAATGTGCCTTATAATTCTCTTTCTTACATCATATCCTTCAAGAGGGAGACACTGAAAAGATTCAAGCCCGTAAGAATCGAGATGATAGTTTGCGTTCCTGTCAGGTTCAAACTGTATATTTCCTTCATGATTATTGATAAAACTTCCGATATGATCGAAAACTGCTTTTTCTCCGTTTCCAAGTCTCTTCCGGATATCAAGAACAAACTCTTCAACTAAATTCCGGGCATCTCCATAATTTATGTTTGCCGATCCGGAAATTTTTCCGATCAGAAGACCGTCGTTGTGATTCAGGTTCCTGTTAAACGATATCTGCTTAACCGGGGGATAGAATGTACCCGAACTCTTATCAATCCGTGCCGGGGTGTAGTTCCCTATGAGACCACCGAATCCCGGAATAATAACACAGTCGTGTCCAAATAATAATTCCCTGATAAATGCTGTAATATCCACTTTGTTCCTGATTGTGATTATTACAAAAATAAGAAAAAAAGTCTTGCCGAAAAAATATTATCTTCGTATTTCCAAATTTTTGAGGATATGCGAGAAATACAAATGGTTGACCTGAGAGCCCAATATGAGAAGATAGGGCCCGAGATTGATAATGCAATTAAATCGGTACTTGTATCAACTGCCTTTATAAAAGGTCCTGATGTAAAGCTATTTGAGGAGGAGCTTCAGGAATATGTTGGAGTTAAGCACGTTATTTCCTGCGCTAATGGGACTGACGCACTTTATCTGGCACTGATGGCACTGGGATTGAAACCCGGAGATGAGGTAATAACAACAAATTTCACATTTATTGCAACTATCGAGGCGGTTGCCCTTCTGGGACTTAAACCGGTTATTGTTGATCCTGAGCCCGAAACCTTTAATATATCTGTTGATGAAGTTAAGAAGGCCATTACACCAAGAACAAAAGTTATTGTGCCGGTACACCTGTTTGGTCAGTGCGCTGATATGGAGAGCCTGATGGAAATTGCAGATAAGTATAATCTTTTTGTAATAGAAGATGGTGCACAGGCCACCGGTGCAGATTACATCTTCCGTGATGGCACTGTAAAGAAAGCAGGTACAATAGGACATATCGGAACCACTTCATTTTTCCCATCTAAAAACCTTGGTTGTTACGGAGACGGAGGTGCGCTTTATACCAACGACGATGTTTATGATAAAAAACTCAGAAGCATAGCCAATCATGGTATGAAAGTAAGGTATCATTATGATGATATAGGAGTCAA
>Ga0208980_10002579_pt1 | contig 10947 bp, 8 predicted proteins | sample WetSurMetagenome_3_FD_187993 | JGI IMG/M metagenome (GOLD analysis project Ga0208980, IMG submission 187993) | Wetland microbial communities from Twitchell Island in the Sacramento Delta, sample from surface sediment Aug2011 Site A1 Bulk (version 2) | ecosystem: Environmental > Aquatic > Marine...
GGCCCATATCAACACCCGAAGACCAGGGAATGGATTCCCAGCTATTAACACAAGCCATTTCTCAGGGCGAAAACCTTGGATTTGTTGATTGCATACTCGTAATAAGGAACGGATACATTGTTGCGGAGAATTATTACAACGGTTATGGAGAAAATATTCCGCACGATGTCAGGTCTGTTTCCAAATCTTTTCTATCTGCTATGATCGGCATTGCATTGCGGGACGGGCACCTGGACAGTCTTGGATCAAAGATGTTAGACTTCTTCCCGGAATATGTTTATCAATCAATCGATCCTAGAAAATTTGATATCACCATAAGGCATTTGTTAATGATGCGAATGGGAATTGATAGCGATGAGAATATTTATAATCAGGTGTATAACAGTTCCAACTGGGTAAAAACAACAATCGAACTCCCGCTGCTCCACAATCCCGGGTCTAAATTTTTATACAACACCTACCAAACTCATCTTCTCTCTGCAATAATTACTAAGGCAAGCGGGATGAGCACGATGGAATTTGCCAGAAGATTTTTATTATCAGAGATGAAAATAGAATGTAACGAATGGCAGCAGGATGCCCAGGGTTATTATTTTGGAGGGAACAGTATGGATTTCACACCAAGGAATATGGCAAGGCTTGGTTATCTCTATATGAACAATGGTAATCTGAACGGAAAACAAATTGTTCCGGCGGAATGGGTTGAAGAATCATTAATTAATTACACAGGTTTTAACGGACTCAACTGGGGAGATCTGCATAACTTTAACTATGGTTACCTCTGGTGGCTTGGTGAAATAAAAGATCACCAGGTTTTTCTTGCACTGGGGCATGGCGGTCAGTTTATTTTAAATTTTCCTGATTTGAACCTGATTGTTGTAGCCACAGCTGATTGGAAGCTGGATTGGGATATTGCAGATCAGCACGAAAGAGCTATACTTAGCATAGTTGCAAATTATATTGTGCCCGCTGTTAATCCTTGAAGAAATGTGATTAATATTTCAAAGAGCAGGCGTGAGTTGATAAAAAAAAAGTCCGGCGGTTGCCGGACTTACAGAACTTAGAACAGAATATTTAATTAACTACGTGCTTTAGCTTCATTAACTACGATATTTCTACCATCTAATTCCGAATTGTTTAATGCTTTAATAGCATTGTTTGCGTCTGAAGAACTCTCCATCTCAACAAATCCAAAACCTCTGGATCTACGGGTGTCGCGGTCTGTAATAACTTTTGCAGAAACAACAGTACCATGTTTTTCAAATTTTTCTTTCAACTCTTCGTCGTTAACCGACCAGGGGAGAGAACCCACAAATAACTTAGTGCTCACAAAGAACCTCTAAAAATAAGTAAATAAAATTCCGGTCTATTACCGGAGGGCACAAACCTATACATATTAGTTGCCATATACTAATTAATTCGTTGAAAAGTGTGTTTAAGTCAATATTTGAAGCCCTGTGGGAATCCTACAAGAAGCTGAAAGGAGTTACAAGTCATTTGATTATTATAGAAATCCTGTTGGGAGTTACCAGCATCCAGTGATCTCATTAAACCTGTTCGGTCTGGCTAACCTTTTCCAGATCCACTATTGTTTCTCCTGATTCATCAGTTGTGTACGCTCGTATAAATTTTACATCCCACTCTATTTCATCGTATTTATAGGAAGACCTAGAAATAACATGTTGCGAAAAGCTGTCATCAAATCCCTTTATCATAATTAATAACTCGGCCTCCAGCTCTTCAAGATCTTTTGCGGTTTTTCCGTAAAGAGGACTCTCTTCATCAATTGGATGAACGATTGTCCAGGGTAGAGGAAAGAAGTAAATAAATTTTATTTCCAGTTTAAGCGGGAAGTATTTTCTTGTGAACCGGCCATCGCCTTTATCCAGAGAAGTCATCATAGCATTTGCTTCCATTTCCATCAGGATGTTGTCGCGTGAGTTAGCCACACGGAACATCAATGCCTTACCTTCTTTGAAAGGTGCAATTATAGCTTTATCACTAAAAAGAATTTTTGCAGAAGGCTTTGAGAACCTTCCATAAAGTAATCCGGTTGCAAGAGCAAAACTCAAAATGCCGGTCATTGATTCTAATGATGCAATTATGTTTGATAAAATCCCTGTAGGATGTATTCCGCCATAGCCAACAGTTGCAAATGTTTGAACACTGAAGAAGAAGGTGTTTAAAAATGTTTGCAATCCATCCTGGGCAGCGGCATTAGTAAGATTTTCAATTCCGGCAATCTGATAAAGAATAGCAAAGAATAAATTTACACCTACAAAGCCTGCAAAAACTATCAGTAAAAATTTCGTCCAGGAAATATTTATGAGATAATGAAATGCGTTTATGGAAGAGAGTCCGCCGCCGGTTCTTTTTATATTGAATGAACCATCTTTATTAATTATCCGCTTGGTGTGCCTGAAATATTTTTCACCCAGCCCGGGATCCTGTGCCTGCTTGAACATATTTTCTCTTTGATTAGTTATTGAAATTTTTCAGTGTGAATATATTAAGATGAATTTATATTTTATGTGAGCTGGTTCAGGAAAAATTAATAACCCACAGCCATTCCGCCGCCGCGTGGATCGGAGGCACCATAAATGATTTTGTTTTTGTTGTCTATCATAATTCCTTCAGCAATTCCGATTATTCGAACTTCAACACTATCATCCCAGAAGCGGTAACCCATTTCAATCAAATCCTGTTTTAACTCAGGGCTCAGAGCTCCCTGCTCGTAAAAAATTGAATCGGGCATCCACTGGTGATGAATTCTCGGCGCCTCGATTGCTTCGCGAATGTTCATATCAAAATCGATACAGTTCAAAATTACCTGCAGGACAGTAGTAATAATTTGCGAACCCCCCGGCGAACCCATAATGATGTAAGGTTCGCCATCTTTAAGAATGATAGTCGGTGTCATCGAACTAAGCATTCTTTTTTCTGGCTGGATGGAGTTTGCTTCAGTGCCGAGAAGTCCAAACTGGTTCATCACTCCCGGCTTCCCGCTGAAGTCATCCATTTCATTGTTAAGAAGAAAGCCGGCACCCTCAACAACTATCCCTGAACCAAAAGAAGAGTTGATTGTCGTTGTGGTGCTTACTGCATTTCCGAATGAATCGTAAACGGAGTAGTGAGTAGTTTCAGTACTCTCGTGGAGAAGTGAAACATCAAGACTTTTAATTTCACCGGAAGGCACAGCTTTACTTTTTGCAGTCTCTATTTTATTGAAAATTGTTTTTGCATATTCTTTGGAGATGAGCTGATCTTCCGGCACCGGGTAGAAATCAGCATCACCAAGATGATATGTTCTATCAGCATAAGTGTATTTCATCGCTTCAACAAGGTGATGAATATAATGGCTGCTTCCCCAATTGTCTCTAGAAAGATCGTAATTTTCAAGAATGTTCAGCAGTTCGATGAGTGCAATTCCACCCGAACTAGGCGGCGGCATAGAGACAACATCATAACCACGATAATTTCCAACTATCGGATCTCTTTCCACCGGCTGATATTTTTCAAGATCTTCTGGAGTTATGTAACCACCCAACGAACTAACTTGTGCAACAAGCAACTCAGCAACCTTTCCTTTGTAGAATCCATCTCTGCCGTTTTCTTTTATTTGTTCGAGTGTTCGCGCAAGATCATCCTGAATAAAGAGATCGCCAACATTGTATGGCTCGTCGTTCTTTGTAAATATTTTTTTTGAGGAGGGATATTTTGAGAACAGTGGAAGACTTTCGGTGAAATAAATTGAATCTCTCTTTTCAAGCTGCCAGCCATTCCTCGCAAGATTTATTGCTGGTTGAATAACTTCTGCAAGAGGAAGAGTGCCGAATTTTTCAAGTGCGTAGAGTAATCCTGCAACACTTCCCGGTATTCCTGCCGATGTTGTGCCTTGCTGGCTAAGTTCCGGAACAAAATCACCGGTTTCGTTTAAATACATATTTCTGTAAGCAGATAGAGGAGCTTTTTCCCGGTAGTCGATTGTAATATTTTTTCCATCAGCGAGATGAATGACCATAAATCCACCGCCGCCAAGATTTCCTGCGGAAGGATATGTAACGGCCAGTGCAAATCCAACAGCAACAGCAGCATCGATCGCGTTGCCGCCTTTCTTCAGAATTTCAACTCCGACTTTAGAAGCATAAGAACTGGTTGAAACCACCATTCCGTTTTCAGCACTGACCGGTTGTGGTGCTTTAGTGCAGGAAAATTGCAGTAAGAGAACAGTTATAAACGTTATGGTGCCGAAGATTTTTTTCATAGACGATTGCTTTTAATATTAACTTTGACTCAAATGCGGAACAAACTTAATTATGGAAATTCTTATTTGAAAATTAGAAAGCGGAGGGGTTTAATCCGTGGAGAAATTTCAGAGCTAATCACGAAGTGCTGCATTATTTATTGATTTTGGTCTGCAAAATAAGACTTGACATTAGTAAAAATTTTAATCACGTTTTCATCAACAAAAAAAGGAGTTTGCGCATCACATAATTTTACCTTTCTTTCAATAACCAATAAAAGAGGTAATAAAATGAAAGGCATAACATTTTTTCTTCTGCTTGTTTCTTTTTCTGCTCTACATTCACAGCCGGTTACACTCCGTGATACCACAAACCAGTATGATTACATTATGATAACCGTTCCCGAATTAGTGAATGCCTGTGAGCCATTCAGGCAGCATAAAGAAACTGTTAGAGATTTCAGGACTCTTATCGTTGATACAACACAAATCTTTGCTGAATTTGATTCAAGTGCAGTACCGCAGGATAAAATAAGAGATTTTATCAGCTACGCAGGAACATTCTGGAAGGAACCGAGACCGAAATTCTTTCTCATAGCCGGCACAGTAGAAGACATTCCGAATTTCCAAATTCCTCTTATATTTCAGCCAGAGGTTAAGTATCAATCCGATTATTACTATGCACAAAATATTTATGAAAATGATTCATCAACGACCGATTTCTACATTGGCAGAATTCCTGTCAAGAACGAAATGGAACTTGACAATTACTTTTCCAAAGTAATGAAATATGAGAGCAACAATACTTTAAGCGATTGGATGAATAACAATTTATTTATTTGTGATGATGATATTAGTTTTGCATTTTTAGAACAATCGATCAATTTAAGTGAGGATTTTCTCCCTGATTTTATACGTTCTTATTTTATTTCGGAGGATTCAAACTCTATCTATTACGGTAATAAGGATTCAATTTATAATGCGATAAATGAAAGAGGAAGCTTAATTATTTGGTTTGAAGGACGTAACAGAGATACGTTCGTTATCCGGCCTGATTACTTCAATCTTAGCGATCTAAATGGTTTGGACAATGCGGACATGCCTTTCATATCAGTTTATGTTGGGAGTCAGAATTCGATAATTGACACAAACACAAATATGACGCGTGAAATGCTTGTAATGAATAATGCTGGATCAATGGGCGGAATTGTATTTGTTGGAGTAGGGTTTTGGGGAGTATGTATTGTGTTTCAGGAGAAATGGACACAAAGTCTTTTTGATCCCGCAATTCAATCCATTGGTCAAGCTTTGATATTGGACTCATTACCTACGATCACATATTACGGTTATATGAAAAAAATAACAAACCTCTGGGCAGATCCATCACTGAAATTAAAATATGATACTACCGTCGGTGTTGAAAAAGTCGAAGAAAAAATTCTACAATGTTTTACGCTTTACCAAAACTATCCTAATCCATTCAATCCAACAACAACAATTAAGTTTGCTTTGCCTGTTGACAGCAGAGTTAAGATAAATGTTTACAACTCACTCGGACAGCTGGTTGAAACTTTGGTTGATAAAGAAATGGAATCCGGATATCACGAAGTAAACTTTAATGCATCAAGATTAGCAAGCGGAGTTTATTTATATCAATTGCAGGCTGGTGAATACATTTCGATTAAGAAGATGTTGCTGCTTAAATAATGTTGTCACATTTAAAAAGATGACATCTTTGTGCTTGTCTGACTTTGGCGGGAAAGATATCATCTTTAATCTTTAATTTAACTCAACAAAAATATTATAAATAATACGCCAACAACTCCCCAAGCAATTTTGCCTGCGTATTTTGGGAGTTTCATTTTCGTCCAACCCCAAATTTTTGCGGCGAGGATCATTAAAGTCATCAGTATTAAAGTTGCAGCAATGCTCTGCCAAACATTTAAAGTTTGACCAATAAAATTTGCAAGACTTTGCTTTCCAAAGAGCGTATTGTAAATGATTACTAAGTGAAGCCAGTAGATTAAAAGAGATTCACGGCTGGCATCAAGCACAAATGACTGTCTTGTATTTCTCCACTTGTTGTAATACCAGCATAGTGTTGCAAAGACTAAAACGTAACCAAGCCGTTCAATAAAAAATATTGGATGCGGAATGATGGAGGTTAAATAGCCAGGAAACAATCCCGAGTAAAACAAGTGACCGGATAATAACATTGTTGTCCCGGCGAAAGTTGTTGCTTTAATAAATTTATCTTCTTTTCCTTTACCAGCAGCATCAAGAAAATATTTTGCAAAGATTGCCCCGACAAGAATAAAATTTATCCAGGGAAAAATCGGGAAGAGTGAGCCGTTTGTTCTGTTAAAATAATTTGCAAACACATGGTGGAAGTAATTTGTGAATTCCATCTTCCAGAAAAATGGAGAGATAAACATCACGAACAGCGTAAACACAATTAAAATGTAATGAAAAATTTTATCCGAGCGGATAATTAATCTTAAAGCAAACAGAACAAGCAATCCAACTCCGATACACTGAAGCACATCAACTGCAAAAAATGCCTGAACCTGTTCCGTTGTTGATTTATTTAGAACTTTAGAAAGTGAATAGAAGGGCAAATGAAGCGCATACCCGATCATGATAATTGAAAAATATCTCCACAATTTTTTCCAGAAGGGCGATTTTAGTTTTCTCATATCATCAAGCTTGCTGCCTGAAGAAACCTGGAATGCAAAACCGGAAACAAAAAGAAATGCAGGTGCAACAAGTCCGTTTACAAAAGTCAGTATATCAAACCATCCGGCTAGTTTCAACTCCGGCAGAAGAAATGCGTTGAACACGTGCACTTCAATCATAATTATTATTGCCCAGCCGCGAAGCAAATCAATAAAAGTGTAACGTACTTTTTCTTTCAAAGACTGTTTCCTTATTATTCTTTTAAGTTAAAAAGAATCTTATCTGTTGATATGTAACTTAGTAATAACTCCTAATTTCATAAACATTAACACTTCGCAAATGCCAAATAATTTTTCAGAAAATTCTTTTCTCTTTTGAGAAAAAAACCTTCCAATAATTAAGAAAAAACATTCTGATCAAACTCATATAATCGCTTTAAATCACTTAAAGCAATAATGAATTTTGCCCGAACATGGCATTTAACATGCGTATCCGCGGTAAATGAAAACGAACATTATTTTCAACAATAGGGTAATATAATGGCACTTATAGCAGTAATAGATGATGATCATGATATCCTCGATGCGAGCAGTCTTGTGCTGTCAGCAAAAGGATATGATGTAATCACCGCTGATAATCCTGATGACGGATACAAAATTGTCAAAGAAAAAAAACCAGATCTCATCATACTTGATGTGATGATGAGTGAACCAGACGACGGATTCTTTCTTGCGCAAAAATTCAGGAGAGAGAAATTTGAAATTCCGATTATTATGTACACTTCCATCTCCAAAGCTTTAGGGCTGGAATTTGCAGCAGGAGAAATGATTCCCGTTGATGACTTTGTTGAAAAGCCGATATCACCGGACACCTTGATTGACAAGGTAGAAAAACTTTTACAATTACATTATAAGGAGTGAGTAAATGTTTGTTGCTGAAAAAAATGCTCTCTCCGAAGAAATTGAGAGCTACGTAAATAAGTACGGAAATGATCGCTCGGCTTTGCTGATGATATTGCATGAAATTCAGAATAAGCACAGACACATATCTGAGTTTGCCCAGCAGGAAGTTGCACGTCTTCTTAATATTCATCCGGTGGAAGTTTACAGCGTTATTTCCTTTTTTGCATTTCTTAATTCAGATCCTAAAGGAAGAAATCTTGTTCGCATCTGCCAGACGATCTCCTGTGATATGAAAGGCAAGAGCGGTCTGGTTAAAGCTATTGAACGTGAACTTGGAATTGAGATAGGCGGGACGTCAAAGGACAACAAATTCACCGTTGAATATGCGAACTGTCTTGGTTTGTGTGATATGGGTCCTGCTATGGCAATCAATGACCAGGTATTTCTTCAGCTTACTCCCGAAAAAGCAGTTGAACTTCTCGGAAAGGTGAAGTGATTATGGAAACAATTAAAAATAAAAGAACAGGTCCGGTTATCTTCTCCGAATACAAAAGAGGAGATGCAATTAAAAAAGCATTGTCAATGACCCGCGAAGATATTTTGTTTGAATTGAAAGATTCAAAATTGAAAGGAAGAGGCGGTGCAGGATTTCCTACATCAACAAAGTGGATGCTGACAGCAGCAGCGAAGTCCGACGATAAATTTCTAGTCTGTAATGCAGACGAAGGTGAACCCGGAACATTTAAAGACAGAGTTCTTCTGATGGAATTTCCTGAACTTGTTTTTGATGGAATGGTTGTAGGTGGTTATACCATTGGTTCACAAAAAGGTATAGTTTATTTGCGCGGTGAATATGAATATCTTCTTAAACCTCTTCAAGATTATCTCGAAGTGATGAGAAAAGATAATCTGCTCGGTAAAAATATTTTAGGTAAAAAAGATTTCAATTATGATATTGAAATATTCCTTGGCTCAGGTGCATATGTGTGTGGTGAAGAAACGGCGCTTATTGAATCACTTGAAGGACATCGTGGTGAACCAAGAAACCGCCCACCGTATCCAATCAACACAGGTTACCTTGGCAGACCCACATCAGTTAATAATGTTGAGACGCTGGCCGCAGTGAGCCACATTGTTGTAAAAGGCGGAAGCTGGTTTGCAAAATTCGGAACAGATAAATCAACAGGCTCAAAACTTTTCTCAGTATCAGGCGACTGTGAAAAACCAGGTGTTTATGAACTTCCCTGGGGAACAAAAATTTCTGAATTACTTGAAATTGTTGGTGCAAAGAAGACAAAAGCTGTTCAGATAGGAGGAGCTTCCGGTCATTGTGTGCCGAAGTCTCAATTCGATCGTACTATGGCTTATGAAGACGTTGCAACTGGTGGATCAGTAATTGTTTTTAATGAAAGCAGGGATATGCTTCACGTATTGAAAAATTTCATGGAATTTTTTGTTGAGGAATCCTGTGGACAATGCACTCCTTGCAGAATGGGTAACGTAAAATTACTTGAAGGCGTTGAGATTATTGAGAAAGGTGAATACACTTTCGCTCATATAAATAAATTAAAAGATCTTGGCAGAACAATGCAGATGGCTTCCAAGTGCGGGTTAGGTCAATCAAGTCCGAATCCGTTCATCTCTATTCTTGAAAATTTTAATGATGAAATATTTAACGCTGGTAACGGAGGAAGAAATGGAAAGTAAAAAAACATTAAGAGCACCGGTAAGTCAGAAGTCACTGGTAATTGAAAAGCCGGAAAATCCCGAATACATTGGCGGATCGGTTTCAATCGAAATTAATGAAAAAAAATTCTCCGTTCCTTTAGGAACAACAATACTTGATGCCTGCAGGAAAAACCAGATTCATATACCTACACTTTGTCATCATGAAGATTTATGTGTTGCCGGCGTGTGCAGAATATGTGTTGTCGAAGTTGAAGGAATGAGAACACTTCAAGCTTCGTGTGCATTTCCGATTACTGCTCCGATAAAAATAAAAACAACTTCGAACGCTGTAAGAAGATCAAGAAAACACATTATCGATTTGTTGCTTAGTGAACATTACGGCGAGTGTTATTCATGTTTTAGAAATAACAACTGCGAATTGCAGTCGCTTGCAAAAGAGTACGGTGTCGATCACTATAACTTTGGCCATATTCAAAATCCAAGATATGAAGTTGACAATTCTTCCTATTCTGTTGTTAGAGATATGGATAAGTGTGTGCTCTGTAAAAGATGTGTAAGAACCTGTATAGACCTCCAGGAAGTTGGTGTGCTTGAAGCAATTGACAGAGGCCATAACACACACATCGGAACTTTCTGGGATAAGCCATTGGCTGAAGTTATTTGCATAAATTGTGGCCAGTGTATTAACCGCTGTCCAACTGGTGCATTACGTGCAAATGATCCTCGCGATGAAATTTGGGCTGCAATTGATGATCCGAAAAAGCACGTTGTAATTCAAACCGCACCATCACCAAGAGCAGCAATCTGTGAAGAGTTTGGAATGGAACCGGGAACTTCTTTAACCGGTGAGATGAATACCGCTTTGAGAAGAATCGGTTTTGATGTTGTGTTCGATACAAACTTCACCGCTGACTTAACAATTTTCGAAGAAGGCACAGAGCTCATTGAAAGATTATACAAAGCGCTTGTTAAAAAAGAACAAGTTGCACTTCCTCAGTTTACATCCTGTTCGCCTGGATGGGTAAAGTATCTTGAACATTTTTATCCTGAGCATATTGATAATCTCAGCTCGGCAAAATCGCCACAACAAATGTTTGGCGCACTCATTAAAACATTCTATGCAAAGAAAAAAGGAATTGTGCCGAAGGATATAGTTTCAGTTGCGGTAATGCCTTGTTCGGCAAAGAAGTTTGAGTGTAACAGGCCCGAGATGGTAGATTCAGGTTTTAAAGATGTTGACTACGGATTGACCACAAGAGAACTGGCGCAGATGATTAAAGAAGCTGGAATATATTTACCAGAAATGCCACGCTCACATTTTGACGATCCTTTTGGTGAAGCATCAGGTGCCGGATTGATATTCGGTGCAACAGGCGGGGTTATGGAAGCAGCGTTAAGAACAGTTATTGAATTCGTAACAGGAAAGAAAGTTGAAAA
>Ga0208980_10002580_pt1 | contig 10947 bp, 6 predicted proteins | sample WetSurMetagenome_3_FD_187993 | JGI IMG/M metagenome (GOLD analysis project Ga0208980, IMG submission 187993) | Wetland microbial communities from Twitchell Island in the Sacramento Delta, sample from surface sediment Aug2011 Site A1 Bulk (version 2) | ecosystem: Environmental > Aquatic > Marine...
TTTCAGGACAAAGAGACGCTCTACATTCAGACGATGCTGCACCAGCTGCGCGGCTATCGCGCTATTCTGGAAGAGGCTGCCCCGCTGGCTGAGCGGTTGACGCGCTTCGCGCAGGCGATGCTGGACAACTTTCGCGTCGATCTAGCGGCGATGCTGCGCGATATGGCGCACATCGGCGACAAGAATTATCGGCGGCTGATCAACGATGCGCATCGGACGGAACTCGTCGAGCCGATTACGGCGGCGATGCAGTTCGGCATCCGGCGCGGCGAACTGCGCAAAGGCGACAGCACGCTTTATGCGTGGACGTTCTTCGGATTAGTTAATACTTTCATTCAAAGCAAGCACGGTCTGGATCACGATAATGCCGCACTCGCTCGCCTGCTCGTCGATCTATTTTTGCGCGGGACGGGTGTGAATTCGTAGGGGCAGACCGGCCCCTACCAGTCGGAGGAATCATGTCGGAAGCCATGCGGATGTGGGTTGAGATCATCTTCAATATCGGCTACTTGATCGCCGTGTGGACGATCGTGATCATGATGGCGCGCCAGCAGCACATCGTCGCGCCGGAGAATCGCGCCGTGGCCAAACGCGTGATGTGGGCCTTTGCGCTGCTGGCGCTGGGCGATACGGGGCACGTCGGCTTTCGGGTGCTGGCTTATTCACTCGGCGGCTTGGAAGCCCAACCGATCGTGCTCGGCGTCCCGATCAGCTTAGTGGGCCTCGGCGCGTTGGCGACGGCGATCACCGTGACGTTCTTCTATATGCTCATGGTGGACATCTGGCGCTTGCGCTACCACAGGCCGTTTGGCATCGCCGGGCGGTTTCTGTTGGCGCTGGGCGTCTTCCGTCTGATCATCATGCTCTTCCCGCAGAACGACTGGAGCGCAGTCGTGCCTCCTCAGCCGTGGGGTCTGATCCGCAATTTGCCGTTGATGATCATGGGCCTGGGCGTGATGGCGCTGATTCTGCGTGATGCCTATCGCACCAACGATCGCCCGTTCAAGTGGATTGGTTGGTGCATTCTGGCGTCGTATGTCTTCTATACGCCAGTCATCCTGTTTGTGGCGCAGGTTCCGATCCTTGGCATGCTGATGATCCCCAAAACGCTGGCGTATATCGCGATCGCCGTGATCGCCTATCGGGCGTTGTACACACGCCCCGTGGAGTCGATCACGCCTGTGGTCGCGGCAGCGGGTCGTTGATCGACACCTTGTCAACTGCGAGTGAGGATGCTATAATCTCGCCCGTTCAGGGCGATTAGCTCAGCTGGTTAGAGCGCACGGTTCACATCCGTGAGGTCGTAGGTTCAAGTCCTATATCGCCCACTTTAGGCCACACGGATAGTCTCCCAGACTATCCGTGTGGCCTGTGATGGAGATTCTCTCCGAACCTCCGACCACATGGTTGGTTCCCCGACTGGAACAAAAAAACACCCGATCTCCATACTGAGAATGCAATCAGGGGATTATGGGCATTACATCCAGGAGGGCAGACCATATGGTCACTCAGCAACTCACCCTATCACAGGCGATTGCCAACTTCATCCACTACAAAGAAGCCGTTGGCCGCAGCGAACACACCATCGCCGATTACCATAGCACGCGCAAAAAAAACTGTTGGAGTTCTTCGCCGATGATCCGTCGTTTACTGCAATTACACGGACGCAGTTGATTAACTTCTTCGCTTGGTTGACCAAGGAATATGTGAGTGATCCTGACGGTGTTGCGCCGCGCGGCAAGAAGCAGCTCTCGCCAAAGACTATCTTCAATATCCACACCAATTGTGCGTCGTTGTGGGCCTGGGCGTGCGATGAAGAAATTGTCGAGCGCAATCTACTGCGCACGATCGAGCCGCCCCTCGATCGACCCGATCGTCTTCTTTAAGTTGCAATTGATTGCCTTCTTCGAAGGCATTCGCTCCGAGCGCAAGTTAATGGAGACGGTCAATGTGAATCTGGCTCATCGCTGGTATATCGGCTATGACCTGACCGAGGCCGTCCCGGATCACAGCAGTTTGAGCAAGATCCGCGAGCGCTATGGTCTCACCACTTTCAGCAGTTCTTTGAGCGGATTGTCGAACTGTGCCGCCAAGCCGGGTTGGGCTGGGGTGAGGAACTCTACTTCGACAGCACCAAAGTTCAAGCCAATGCGGACATCGGCCGGCTGATCCCGCGCGTCGAATGGGAAGCGCAGCAGCATCTGCGTCAACTGTTTTCAGCCGAGGCCCAGACGGAGGAGTCCGTCACTTAGGGGGCCTCGTCACCGGTCACGCCTCTCACTTCGGAACCGGAAGCAATCGGACTGCGCGAATGTCCAGCGCAAAGCCAGCCCGACAGATAACTGGCGGTTATAAGCGATGAGCCCACTGCATCAGCAAAGTTCCGTAAGGTGGATAGCCGCACGTCGCCGGCGTGATTCTCGACGCGCGAGATAGAGGTCTGGCTGCTCTAACTCGCTGAAGCCGCGTGGCTCAGGCATCTTTCCCAGCGGGAAATCAAAGCTCGATTGGATAATTCATCTTCGAGGAAAGATCGCCGCCATTCGGGAACGCTGATCATGTCTGCCAGCCGCATCAGCTCAGCGTGGCCCGCCTCCAACACCTCGCGTTCAGTGATCCCCGGCGTAGGAATTTGCGCGAATACATCGGCAAGGCACACATAGACCCGTCCCGGAAAATCGATGGTCACGGTGCCACGGGCGTTGAGATAGGCCCAGACTTCAGCAGCCAACTGCCGCGCTTCAGCGTGGCGTCCCAAAGCGAGCAGGCAGCGCGCTTCCACTGCCTGGACTTCCATGCTGCTGCCGTGCAAGCCGCCGTCAGCATACAGCGTTCGACTTTCGGTCAGATAAGCGGCAGCAGCCGGATAGTTTGCGGTGTCTTCAAGGATCAATCCCAGATAGAAGAGGCAAGTCGCTATGGCCAGCGGTCGATAACGGCTGACCCGGAGTTCCTGCAAAGCGCGTTCGCCTATATCTCGTGCGTCGTCCCGTTCACCTGTGCACCACAACACGTAGGATAGATCGAACCTAAGGTTAGTCTGCAAGAACCGATCGCCCAAGGCTTCGGCCAGCCCCAGCCCCTGCTCATACGCGGCGCGCGCCTCGGCGTAGCGCCCCAAGCGGTCAAGGTAAAAACCGACACTGATCATTTGTCGGCTCTCCGAGCCGCGATGGCCCACGCGCCGCGCCAGCTCGATGCCTCGTTCTCGCAACAGCAGCGCACGGGCCACATCGCCCACATCGCTATAGAATAACGATAGGCCTCCGGTGATATACATCTCCGCTGCATCATCTCTGATTTCTGGCAGCATGACGCGCAGCTCCTCAACGATCGGGCGCGCCGCTTCCCATTGCTCAAGACGAGCCAGCGCCAGCGCGGACCTGGACAGCGCCATCGCTTCCAGCGCCAGGTCTCCCTGCCGGCTGGCTGCGATAGCGGCCACTTCACTGGCCTGGAGCATCAACTGAAAATCTTCCATGCGATTGGCATAGTTCACTTGGCGCAGCAACGCCACTGCCCTTCGCGCGTTGTCATTCAAGGTTTCGGCCAAGGCTAGCAGTGCCTCGATTTCTTCTCGCTGTGCCGGACGTTCTTCGCGCAGATCGAACACGGCTTCACGATCCAGCCGCACTCGCCAACGCCGCTCGCGATCAGTCGGATCGATCTCCAGCAATGCACGATCGAGAAACGTGCGTGCTTCCAGAGTTGCACCCTGCGCCGTGGCGCGCTTACCTGCTTGCAGCCAGAGATCAGCCGCCCGGGCCGAGAGGCCCGATCGGCTGTAGTGTTCCGCCAGGATTTCCGGTCGGGTCTCTGTCATGTGAGGAAATTGAGTGAACAGGGTCTCGGCAATGCGCCGGTGATAATCCTGCCGGGTGCGTTTGAGCATTGAATCATAAGCCGTTTCGTGGATGAGCGCATGTCGAAAAGCATACGTGGCAGGCGGCGTTTCGGCTTGCGCAATGATCAGGCCAGATTCCAGTAAAACGGTCAGGTCATCCTGTAACCGTTGTTCGGCGAAAGGCACTGCGGCGCGCAGCTGTGGATACTCAAACTCTCGGCCCAGAACTGCCGCCCACTGGGCCGTCTCGCGAGCAGTGCCCATGCGATCCAAACGCACCATCAAAGAATCGCGCAGTGTGGCCGGTATGGGCAGGGCGCGCGCGGTCACCGCAGTTTCGGCCGCGGCATGATCGACCATAGTGCGTGTAAGTTCTTCTACGTAGAGCGGGATACCGTCGGCCTGCTTGACGATTTGTTGAAGCACCTCATCGGGCAACAGCCTGGTGCTTGCTACGTCGCGCACCAGGCTGGCAACCTGCAGCGGCATAAGCGGTTCGAGGTTGAGCGCGGTCAGATACGGGCGAGGCCGCCACGGCGCGACAAACTCCTGCCGCCAGTTAAGCCACAGGACACAGCGGGCCGCGGCCAGGGCGTCCAGTGAGCGGTTGAGCCACGCCATGGTTGTGGGATCGGCCCAATGCAAGTCTTCGATCAGCAGCATTACGGGCTGCCGCGCTGCTTCCCGTTGCAACAACGCCAGGCAGGCCTCACGTATGCGTTCGCGTTGATCTTCCGTGATGGTCTGCGGCGCAGGCGTATCGGTTGGTAGTCCCAGCTGCAAGGAAAGCAACCACAGATTAACCGGTGATGCCAGATCATACTGAGCGAGAGCTCCGGCAAGTTTCGCGCGCTTGCTGGCAGCGTCATCGGTTGCCTTGAATTCAAGCAGTTGTTCCAGCAAGTCGATAATGGGATGAAGACTGGTGTTTTGAAAAAAGGGTGAACAATGCGTCTCCACCCAGGTGGCAGGCCAGGGGCACATCTTCTTGAACTCTCTGCTCAGGCGTGTCTTGCCGATCCCCGCCTCACCACAGACGGTGATCACCTGGCCCATGCCGCCTTGCACCCTGTTCAGACAGGCCATGAGCTGTTGCAGTTCAGCTTCACGGCCAACCAGTTGAGTGAGTCGTGGTGCTTGAGCCTGCCAGACCGGCCGATTCTGCTCAACGGTTTTTGCCTGTACCCGATAGACCGGGGCCGGCCCACTCGGGCCGAGGCTGCTCATCGGCTGGCAGACGAACTGGGAGTGCACCAGGTGTTTGGTATCCTCAGTCAACAACACAGTGTCTGGTTCGGCCAGGCGCATACAATCGCGTGCTACATCGGGCACCGTGCCTGTCAGTTCAGCACCGCTGCTCACCATGATGCCCGTGTGCAGGCCGATGCGCACATGATCGCGGCCGCGTATTACCTTTAACAGGGCCATGGCCGCACTGACCGCATGCCAGGCCGCATTTTCCTGAGCAACCGGGTAGCCGAAATATGCCAGGAATTCGGAACCATGGCGCTGCCGATACCATCCTCCATAACGCTCAACGGTTTCTATGAATGAGTGGCTGAAGTGCTCCAGACCCGCTTGTATTTCTTCAGGATCGTCGAGGCCGATCGGGACTTGCCACTGGCTCAAGAGAGCCGTTACTTGGCGACGTTCGTCGGCCATTGGCGGAACGCCAATCAGCGCTTCGGGCTGTGGAATCGTCGCGCCCTGTCGTTCTTTGCCGCTCAATTGCCGCAACCGGATTCGTTCGTACAGAGCCGCGACTTCTGGCGAAACCGCCAGGCCGAACTCCTGCGCTAAGATATGACTGTAATTCGTGTACTGCTCGAGTGCAGCGGCTTCCTGTCCGGTCTGCGCTAGGGCTGCCATCACTTGCATGTGGGCGCGTTCTTGCCAGGGTTCAAGCGCCACCACACGGCGAGCGTAGTCGAGGACCCGGGCCGGCTCACCTTGTCGCTCGTAATAATCTGTCAATCGGCCCAGAGCTTCCACGACCTGACGGTGCAAAGTTTCTCGCTGCACCACTTGCCATTCTTCGAATGGCATGCTGTCGCGCAGAGAAAAGCCGGCCAGCAGATCACCGCGATACAAATCCGCTGCCTGACGAAGCCAATCGATGCAGACTGTGCAGCTGTCTGCGTCAGCATGTTTGTGTTCGCGATTTGCGCGCAGCAGTTCCTGGAATTCGGCAACATCTAATTGATAGTCGCTGAGGGGATTGAACTGGACTTCTTGGGTAGTCAGTAGCAAGAAAGAGGAGCGTGCTCCAGCGCGTGCCTTATCTTCAAGCAAGGCACGACGCAGGCGCAGCAATGATTGGCTGAGGTTATGAGCGGCCCGCTCCTCGGACAACTCAGGCCAGAACATCCCGGCCAGTATCGCTCGCCGATGAGGGCGAGCGGATTCAACGGCGAGATAGGCCAGGAGCGCCCGCACCTTGTCAGCACCGAAAGCGGTTACCGGAAGGCCATCCAGCATGATTTTGAAACCACCCAGCAATGAGAGAGAAAGGTGGGACAATACTTACTCCTGAGGCTCCAATACAGGGACTGCCAGCTGCATACCTGCGCGCGAAATCATACCACCCGGCACGTCCGATGGTCAAGGCAGACATCTTTTCAGTTCACTTATGACGTACGACGCTTCGGCAGTTATTAGAGATTTCTCAAGGCACGTCTCGTTTTTGGAAGCGGGTATATAATGTCGACGGAGGTTATACCCGATCGGCATTACGGCTGTTGCGCATCATGAGAGTCGTAGAACGACTTTCAAAGGTTGACCTTTATCTAGGTTCGTATTACGATGCGAATGGGACATTGCGCGTGTGTGTCAAATCGGTTATAAGTGATCTTGGAGAGTCTCCCCAGCATGCAAACGGACATTCGCCGGCAATTTCACGAGCCTGCAACATCACGGCCGATTGCCCTGCTCCGCACAAAATTATACCGTCCGCCGACCCCGATGGACTATGTGCCGCGCACCCAGCTGCTGGAACGCTTGAGCGCGCAACATGACCAGGCTTTCACTTTGGTTTCCGCGCCTGCAGGTTTTGGCAAGACGACCCTGTTAAGCGCCTGGCTCGCGCAATCCGAATCCCCCAGCGCGTGGTTGTCGTTGGAAGAGAAGGATAACGATCTCGTCACCTTTCTCTCGTATTTGATCGCCGCCATCCAAACGATTTTCCCGCACGGCGCGTCCGCAACACAGGCGTTATTGGATGCGGCGACAGTTCCCCCGCTTCCTGTCCTGGCACGCAGTTTGATCAACGAATTGGACGAATTGGACGAGTCGTTCATTCTCGCGCTCGATGATTATCACGTCATCCAGGCATTGCCGATTCACGAGCTGCTGACGGAGCTGGTAACGCAGCGCCCGCGCCCGCTGCACCTCGTCATTGCCTCGCGCTACGATCCACCCTTTGTGCTGGGCCGTTTGCTCACCGGTAAGCAGCTGATCGAAATCCGCACCGAAGAGCTGCGCTTTTCGCTTCAAGAGACGGAAACTCTGCTTTTTTCAATCCTTGGCGTGAACGCAGGTGCAAGGGCAGTGAAGACGATCCACGCCAAGACTGAAGGCTGGGTCGCTGGGCTGCGCCTTGCCCTGTTGTCTCTGCGCCGGAAAGGACACGATCAAGCCCAGTTGAATCTGTTGCCATCCCGTGATCGCTTATTATCGGATTATCTTGCCCATGAGGTCCTCGCCAAGCAACCAGCCGTCATTCAAAAATTCCTGCTAGAGACTTCGATCCTCGACAGGTTCAATGGGCCGCTGTCCGAGACAGTGACCCTGCTAGGCGGCGACGAGGTGCGTGATGGTCAAGCCTGTCTCGAGTGGCTGGAAAAGCATGAGCTTTTTATCGTTTCGCTCGACGCGACGGGGCAGTGGTTTCGTCTTCATCACCTTTTGCGCGACTTCTTGTGGCAATGCCTCGCCGACACGACCAGTCCCAAAGACATCGCGACGCTGCACCGCCGTGCGAGCCGGTGGTTCGCAGGTCAGAATCTGATCGAAGAAGCTCTGCAGTATGCCCTGGCAGGAGGTGACGTGATGTACGCCGCCAACCTGATTGAAGAGCATCGGCATGAGCTGCTGGACGAGTACCGCATCACGCAATTGGAAAATCGGCTTCAATTGCTCCCGCCTACGCTGATCGAGCAGCGCCCCGCCTTGCTCTTGTCGCAGGCTTGGGTCGCGTGGCATCGTGGGAAAATGGCAGAGGTCATTGCGCTGGTGGAGCAGGCGGCGGGCCTGGTCGAGGGGATGCCCAAGGATTCACCAGTCACCACAGCTTTGCTAGGCGAAGTGGCGGCGCTGCGAAGTTACCAGCTGTATTGGACCGGCGAGTTCGCTCGTTCTCTGGAACAGGCGCAGCTCGCGTTGGAAAAAACTCCGCGCCAGGTGTCGCATGTCCGGGCGATTGGATATATGTTTCTGGCTGCGAACTATCAAGCGCAGCGTGACTTACAGCGCGCCTCGCACATTGTCCAGGGCGGACTTGACGAGACACAATTGAATCGCCCCAGTCAATTGCGCAACCTTTTCACCCTCTTATTTATTCAGTGGGTGAATGCTGACCTGACGAGCGTCAGGGCCACTGCTGCATATATGATCGATCTAGACAAAAATCATGACTATCCCGCGATGGTCCATTGGGCGAACTTCTTCCTCGGCAGTGTTCATTACCAGCGCAATGAGCTGCCCGAAGCAGAACGCTACTTACGCGCCGTAATGGAACAGCCACACCTGGCATTTCTAACTTGTCTCGCACACAGCAGTTTGGCTCTCGCCATGACCTATCAAGCGCAAAACCGTCCAGAGCAAGCCAACGCCGTCATAGATACGCTTCAGAGTTTTACCAGCGAGACGGGCAATCTTTCAATCCTGCCCGCCCTGCAAGCCTTCCGCGCCGAGCTCGCGCTACTGCAAGGACGAGACGCAGAGGCCGCGCAGTGGGCCAAGGGAGCTCCAGCAGTTGCGCCACGGATCCCTACGCCGCTTGTTTATTCGCAGCTGCTTACCCTGCCCAAAGTGCTCCTTGCGCAGAACACCGTTGACAGCCGCCAGACGAGCGCTGCGCTGCTGACACGCTTGAGGGAATTTAACGAGCGCACGCACAATGTCTATGCTTTGATTCAGGTATTGGCCGTGCAGGCCATGCTTTATCGAGCAGAAGGCGATCAGTCCCTTGCGCTTGAAACGTTGGAGCGTGCGATCTCGCTCGCGGAACCTGGCGGTTTCATCCGCCTCTTTGCCGATTGGGGCCACGCTATGGGTGAACTGCTCAGACAGCTTCATCGCCGTCATGTCGCGCCTGCCTACATCGAACAAATTCTGACGGCGCTCATGCCGTCCAAGCCTGTCGCCGCACCGCTGACACAAGCCGCGCTGGTCGAACCGTTGACCGAGCGCGAGCAGCAAGTCCTGGCGCTGCTCGCGCAGGGCTCGACCAATAAAGAAATCGCCGCGCGTCTCGTCATCACCGTTGGTACCCTCAAGCAGCACGAAGCTCATCTGTATCAAAAGCTCCTCGTCAACAACCGCTTCGACGCGCTGGCAAAAGCACGCGCGCTCGGTCTGCTACCCGCGGCATAGTCTTTACCCGGATGACGTATCCTCTCGCACCAAAAGATATAACTCTTCTATAACCCGAGTAAGTAGCGTTTTCTTTCCAGATCGCATACCCTGATTGGGAAATGCTAGGCAAAGCGAATCCTCATGCATTCGACGCGCCGGCGATGTATTGCATCGCCGTCGGCGGCTCATTGGGGCCGGAGTTGGCTCGACGATTTGGCGAGTTGACCGCGGTTCCGGTTCCATGCAACAACGGAGGCACACTGACGCTGCTGGTCGGGCGACTGCCCGATCAGGCGGCGTTACTGGGCGTCCTGAACTATTTATACAACCTGGCGATTCCGATTTGGGTGGTGCAGCGTCTTGAGACCATTGAGGTTTCCGCTGAGGGGAGCGCGAGCATGCCTTGAACAAAAGTAATTCTCCGACCTGCACATCCGGCGAGTGGACAACCGGAGGCAAATTGGCGAGCTTGGCAGCACAGCGCAACGGCTGCCCACAACGCAGAGACTTCCCACCAAGCGTTGAATGCCGGATGGTCCCGGAACGGTGATAGTTTGGTGATACCCGCGCAGTATCATGTGGGCATGACAACGAACGACGAACCCACCACCCGCTACGCTTCGTATTTGCTCCGCCTCAGGCTGGTGTGGAACGACCATGGGCCAATTTGGATGGCATCCCTGGACAACACGGCCACCGGCAGCCACCGTTCATTTCCGAATGTTGAAGCGCTCGCGACCTTCTTGCTCGCAGAGTTCGGAGGAAGCCGGCCGGTCGTACAAGACGGCTTGCCGAGTAAAGTGGAAGAATAACGGCCGCTTGAGAACGAATCGGTAAACAGCTACGCGTTACCTTTGGCGCAGAATGGTTCACCTGCGCAAATCCCGTAGGAGATTTCTATGCTGTGGCGTTCCTTGTTAATCAGAATTCTGGTGAATTTCATTGCGATTTTCGCGGCCGTGTTGCTCATGCCCGGCTTCAACGTCATCAATCCGTGGCTGGGCAGCGAGGTGCTGGACTTGCTGGCGGCGGCGCTGATTCTGGCGCTGCTGAACGCCTTCGTCAAGCCGGTGTTGCAAATCCTGACCGGGCGCTTGACCATTGCCACCCTGGGCCTGTTTGGCTTTGTCATCGACGCCGTCGTTTTGGGCCTCATCATCTGGATTTCGCCTGAGCGTTGGGAACTGTATTACGGCGTGATCACACTGCTGGTGGCTGGAGCACTGATCGCCATATTCTCCACCATCCTGGAGGCGGTGCTAGGAGTCGACAAGCCCATCATCGATACGGGCGAAGACAGCCCCACCTACTGGCGCTTGATCAGCCGTCTGCCGTTGAACCGCCGCAGCTGGCTCATCGAGAACATCCGCCTGCAGCAGACTTACAACACGATCTATCGTTACCTCGCCGACATTACCGTCAGCCGCACGCCCCTGATTAGTCTGCGGCACGCCGTGCAGCGCTGGATCTATGGCGAGAAAACGCATGCCGATTTGACTGAACCACAAAAGGTGCGCATCCTGCTACAA
>Ga0208980_10002581_pt1 | contig 10946 bp, 10 predicted proteins | sample WetSurMetagenome_3_FD_187993 | JGI IMG/M metagenome (GOLD analysis project Ga0208980, IMG submission 187993) | Wetland microbial communities from Twitchell Island in the Sacramento Delta, sample from surface sediment Aug2011 Site A1 Bulk (version 2) | ecosystem: Environmental > Aquatic > Marine...
TTGGGGAGCGAATCAACATATTCGATCTCCTGCGGCATCGCGAGCGGGGAGAGCTTTTTCCGGATGAAATTCATGATATCCATCGTCATGTCATCGCTCACCTTGTAGCCAGGCTTGAGCGCAACGAATGCCTTGACGACTTCCATGTTGATCGGATCCGGTTTCCCGACGGCCGCTGATTCAGCAACGGCCTGGTGCTCCAACAGCGCCGACTCAATCTCGAACGGCCCAACAAGATGTCCGGCGGTGTTAATCACATCGTCATCGCGTCCAACAAACCAGAAGTATCCGTCAGCATCGATGCTGGCGCGGTCTCCACAGATGTACCATCCATTCTTGAACTTGTTATCGTACGTTTGCTTGTTGTTCCAGTATGTCCGGAACATCGATGGCCAACCCGGCTTCACGGCAATAAGACCGACAGTCCCACGAGCTTGTACCGGCTCATGTGTTTTCGGATTCACAACGGTGGCCACAACTCCGGGGAACGGCTTTCCCATCGAGCCCGGCTTGATCTTCATCCCGGGATAGTTTGAGATGACAATTGCCCCGGTCTCGGTCTGCCAGAAGGAATCGTGGAACGGTTTCCCAAAAGCCTTCTCAGACCAGATGACGGCCTCAGCATTCAATGGTTCTCCAACACTGGCAAGATGTCTCAAAGAACTCAGATTCGCCCGCTTCACCGGATCAAGCCCTTCCTTCATCAGCAGACGAATAGCTGTCGGGGCAGAATACCAGACTGTCACTTTGTAGTGTTCAATGAACGAATACCAATTTCGGGCGCTGAAGCCAGAATCAAGAACAACCTGTGTAATGCCATTCGCCCACGGACCAATGATCCCGTATGAAGTGCCCGTCACCCAGCCGGGATCGGCGGTGCACCAGTAGATGTCGTCCGGGGTGACGTCCAGTACCCACTTCGTCGTAATGTATTGTGCAATCAGCGAGGAATGGACGTGCAACGCGCCTTTTGGTTTTCCTGTAGTGCCGGATGTGTAGTGGAGAACAGAGGGAGTCTCTGGCCCCACTTTGTGAGCGTCATACTGGTCACGCCCGTGTTCACTCTCCATAGAAAGCGCAAACTCATCTTTCTCAAGAGCCTTGCTGCCGGCATCAAGGATGAAGACATGTGAGAGTTCAGGAAGTGTTGGACGAATTCTCCTTACTTTGCCCAGATGCTTCCTCGTTGTCAAAATTGCGCGTGTCTTTGCATCATCGAGCCTCGTAAACAACGCCTCCTCCCCAAAGGCTGAAAACAACGGCTGGACAATGCCTCCCAACTTGAGGACACCGAGGAACGAGATATAGAGTTCGGGAATCCGATCCATGAAGAGACAGATTCGGTCGCCGGGTTTGAGCCCGGCCGCTTCCAGAGCATGGGCAAACCAATTGCTGTATTTGCGAATGTCGTCGAACGTGTACTGCTTAACCTCACCATTGAACCCCTCCCACAGGAGAGCCTGTTTCTTGCCAAGACCTCTTTCACAGATACGATCGCTACAGAAGTATCCGATATTGTACATCCCATCTTTCCCAAAACCAAGTTCTTCCGCAGCCAGCTTCCAGCTGAACGTCTTGTAGCGATCTTCGTATGATCCTATGTTGCTCATGTCGTCACCTTGTGGTTTTTGTTTCATACAGTCAAGAATGACCTGCACGTTTTGTTGAAGGAAGATTTGATGCACGGCCCTCGCTGACCGACTTCCCTTCAACACGACTACCACATTGACGTCATAACCGCTCTCCTGACTAGTTGTTAAATCAGGGGTCGCGCGCGAGCCGCAGTGTGCACACGCCTACTGCTTCTCAAAAACAAACTACTTCACTGCAAAGAACTACGGGGACATCATCTGAGTGTTGTATCTGCCGCCACCTCACCCCTATACAGGGTTCTTCTTAACGAGCCGCACAGCAAAGGTGCCGTCCATCCCGTGTTTGTGGGGGAACGTTTCAACGAAACCGGTCTCGCTCACCACAGCCTGACTGACGTATTGCCGAGCATCATCCACGACAAATTCGGGATGTTGTGTGAGGAAGTGCTGGACGATGTCCTGGTTTTCCTCTGACTCAATCGTGCAAGTGCTGTACACGAGAACGCCACCGGGCTTGACCAAGCGTGCAGCATTCTCAATCAGCTCGCTCTGCAGTTTCGCCAGCTTGATAATGTCCGTGATATCACGCTTCCACTTGATGTCGGGCTTCTTTGGAAGAACGCCAAGTCCCGAACACGGAGCATCAAGCAGCACCTTGTCGGCTTGCTCGCTTTCCAACGTCGAAGCGTCAACTGCCAGGAGCTTCACATTCCGGAGACCCAAACGATCGCATGCCCCTTTGATGGACGCGAGTTTCGTCTCGTACTTGTCAATGGCGAGAATTTCCCCCTCATTTCGCATCATTTCCGCCATGGCCGTGGTTTTTCCACCCGGAGCGGCACACAAATCGATCACGCGCTCACCCGGCTGCGGTGCGAGCATCAAACATGGCAGCATCGCACTCTCATCCTGAATCGTGAAAAATCCTTGCCGGAACAGTTCCATCTGGCCGATTCGCGTGAGAGACTTCACCTTGACGGCGAAATCAATATGGGTCGATCCCGTGTATTGGATTTGCTGCTGTTCCAACATTGCGAGGAATTCGTTCGGCTGGGCTTTCAACCTGTTGATACGGAGCGAGAGACCAGGACGCTCGTTGTTGGCAGCGAGCAGCTTTTTCGTCTCATCCGGACCAAAGCGTTTCAGCCAACGTTTCACCATCCAGTGCGGATGAGAGAACATCACCGCCAGGTACTGGACATAGTCTTCATTGGGATCCGGATACCGGATGCTCTCCAGGTTGCGGATGATGTTCCGCAAGACGGCATTCACGAGTCCGCCAACCTTCTCTCCCCGGACTCGCTTGATAAGCTCCACGGCTTCATTCACGGCTGCAGCGTGTGGAATACGATCCAGGAAGAGGATCTGGTAGAGTGCAACACGCAGGGTGTTCTTGATGTTGACTTCTGATTTCTGGAAGTTGCCGTGAGAAAACCCGTTGAGCACCCAGTCGAGCTTGTTCTGCCACCGCAGAACACCATGCACGAGCTCCGTTAGAAGTCCCTTGTCAACATCGCTCAACTCAGTGCCACGAAGCTCCGCATCGAGGACCCGGTCGAGGTATGAGTCCGAGCGTTCAACGCGATTCAATAGCTTGACCGCCACACCACGCACGCCCGCATAGAGCGTACGGTGCTCTGTGCGTTCCTGAACTTCAGTCTCTGTAGTTGACACGTTCGTTGATTGTCAGTTCGAAAATGTAACGGAACAATTGTCTATATGCCTCGGTGGTGACCACATTCCGCCTGTTCATCACAGTCGCCGCCACAGCGGTTGCTCTCTCAACGTCATACGTTTTTAGGTTCCCCGCTGTCCCCCAAGAAAAAGCAGGGATACTCTTGGGCGGAATAGATGTGCCGTAGAGGTTGGAAGATGGTCCGATAACGGTGCCGGTGTCGATTGTTCCATTGATCCCGATCTTCACGTGATCGCCAGCCGTCAGACCAACAAAGGCCCTTCCTGAATCCACCACCTTGCCATTGATCTGCACTCGAACACTGCCATAGGTGTTCTTCAGGTTGCTTGTTGTGGTTCCGGCGCCAAGATTCACCCATGGCGCGATATACGAGTGACCAAGAAAACCATCGTGTTGTTTGTTGGAGTGAGAATGGAGAATGGAGTGCTCAACCTCACCACCCACTTTGCATTCACGTCCTATGCTTGTATTGCCATACACCCTTGCTCCCACTTTGATCATCGATCCGGCGCCGACATAACATGGACCTTCAATGACCGCGGTTGGGAAGATCTTTACACCATCACCTATGAAGATCGGTCCTCCTGTTGCATCCAACACTGCCCCCGGACCGACAACGGTCTTCTTTCCAAGCCGAACGTGCTTCTTGTCTAGCAGAACGGCCGCTTTGTGAACAACAGACGTCTTCTCAATACCTTCTGACTTCTTCGTAAGAAGAAGGAAATCATTGGCCAACTCGCTTTCATTCGCGTAGACGAGATCCCAGGGATAGCTCACCAACCTGGCTTCAACATCAACGTTCAGTACGTTCTTGACATCCGAAAGATCTATCGCATCACTATATGTGCTCGACATGGCTTTTTTGAGATTCTCCCCGCTCAATCGCACAGCGACGAGGTGGCCGCCACTTAAGAAGAGACAATCCCCTTTCGCGTTCTTCAATTGTCGGGCAAGCCGTGCATCCATGATTGTCCTGCCACTTACAAAAAGACAATTGCCTGACGACACCTTGTTGACTTCAACCCCCGGATTCTCCTCTCGGACAACTGGTGCAAGATACTCGCGCACAAACAACGAGAGGGATTTCGGCTGAAGATGTGAGACAATCCTCTCTTTCAGCGAGAGCATACCGCATCGAAGGTCATACACGGGACGGAAGTAGGTAAGCGGAAGGAAGTTATTCGAGTGAATGTCTTCGAACAGGCAAAGGTGCATGGGCGCTCACTTGGAGGTGTCACAAAACGACAACGTTCCACTCACAGGCGGAACGTTGGACTCATGGACAAGGAACTACAGGGAAAAGCTTTAAGCTGCCGGCGTGGCAGCGGGTTTCTTCGCATACTTCTTGTTGTAACGCTCAACTCGACCGGCCGAATCGACCAGCTTCTGGCGACCTGTGAAAAACGGGTGACAGCTCGAGCAGATTTCGATTTTCAGATCGCCGATGGTGGAGCGAGTGACAAACGTGTTGCCACAGACGCATGTGACGACTGATTTCTTGTAGTCCGGATGAATGCCTTCGCGCATGAAACAGAGCTTCCTTTCTGATACACGTCTTACTGAATCTTGTGGTGATAATATAGGCGTTTCCCGGAAGAGAAGCAACCGTCACCGCCTCGGGATAGGTCTTGAAACGTTGGTAGGATAGATGGAGGCGGCACGCACGCTTCTCATTTGTGCGTTTGCTATTGCAGCACCGAATTGGTAGATTAGTCCGAACCCACGTGAAATTGTGAAGGAGAAGAACCATGAATCGCCTCGTGAAGTCTGAATTACGGCTGCTCATCATCGGTATCCTACTCTCGCAGGTTTCGTTGGCCGAAACCAACACTGTCTTCAACTTCCTTCGGAACGATGTGAGCCCCAGAGCTGCAGCGCTCGCAGGAAGTTTCGTCACCATCACGAACGATCCAAACTCTATATTCTACAATCCAGCTGCACTTAGTACGCTTGAGACACCGATGGGATCGATTGGCTTTTTCAAGCACCTCCTTGATATCAACTCCGGCTACCTTTCATACAGCCAGTCGTACGAGGGCCTTGGCTCCTTCGGAGCGGGCATCATCTACACCAACTATGGGTCGTTTGAAGAGACCGACGAATTCGGCACCAGCCTCAACAGTACATTCACAGCAAGCGATTTGGCATTGGCGATTGGCTACTCGAATCTCTTCGAGGAGAATCTCCACTACGGTGCGAGCGTGAAGTTCATCTACTCCTCGATTGCGGGCTACAACTCGACAGGCCTTGCTGCCGACATTGGCCTCCTGTACAGCATACCGGAGACTAAGGTAACTGTTGGCACAAGCATACGGAACATCGGCACGCAACTCAAGTCATACATGTCCACCAAGGAGGAACTTCCCCTTGACTTCATCATTGGTGCGTCTGTCGTACCGCGAGGACTGCCATTACTTCTGAACCTTAACTTCCACAAGTTGAATGAGGAGCAAGAGAAACTCATATATCGGTTCAGGGCATTTACGGTTGGAGGAGAGTTTACGCTCAGCAAAGTCATCCAGGTGCGAGTTGGGTACGACAATGAAAAACGAAAAGACTTGAAGGTTGGGACATCATCTGGACTGGCGGGGTTTTCAGGAGGGGTCGGCATAAAGGTTAGCGGTTACGTCGTCGACTATTCACTCTCTTCGCTAGGCAAGATCGGTGAGCTCCATCGTTTCTCCATCGGCACGAGTTTCTAGTACGCCGGCCATACGATGAAAGCGAAAGCCCTGCTCACACATGTGGGCAGGGCTTCGTTCATTGTGCGAGATCTACTCCTGCTAGTGCGCTGCCCCGGTGTATAGACTTACGAGCTTCATCCCCACATAGAACAACGCCATCCCGCCGAATACCAGCACAGGGATAGTTCGGTTCCTCGATTTGTTGATTTCAGGAATCAAATCGCTCGCTCCAACATATGTTGCCACGCCAGCGGAGAACGCGAACGCGATTCCAACCACCCGTTCACTCACAGCAGACAGCATGAATACACTCACAATACCCAACATTGTTGCTATGCCTATCGCTGCTGAAGCGAGCAGCGCTCTCCTGCGCGGGTGTTCGGCTGCCAACATCACGGATGCAATCGTGAGTCCTTCAGGGATTTTGTGCAGCAGCACTGCAACAAAGATCATGAAACCGAGGTAGAAATTGAATTGCATTCCAGCTGAAATGGCAAAGCCATCGAAAAAGGCATGGATGAAGAGTCCAACGAATGTGGAGAGACTTGCCACCTTCGAGACCATCACATCATGATGTGTCTCTTCGCCAAAGTGTAAGTGACCAACAATCGTATGTTCGAAAAAATGGAGGACGGAATAGCCGAGCAACATGAATGCAGGAGCTTCAAGTCCGACCGATTTCAAGCTCTCGGGAACAAGCTCGAGAAACACAAGAGCCAGGATAAACCCGCCGCTAAGAGCGAGGAGATACTCCTGTACCCTTGCCGGCCATTGCTTCCGCAGGATGACGAGACTGCCACCAAGTATCTCGGCAATTGCTGCAACCATTCCATAGATGAATATGACGTACTGCATTATCGGACCATGAATGGAATCCGCAGAAAGTCTTCTGATTGCTTGTGCGAGTCGAGGTAATCTTTCATATCAAGCACTTTGCGGTACTGCTTTTCAGCAAGATCGCGACGTGCAAGCGCATCGTATGCCATGCCCGCTTTCAAATTGGCCATGACCATGAAGCCCGAAGCCTCATCCTTGTCGAGCGTCCGACTGAGTTCATCGCATTTGTAGAAGTGCCTGAGTGCCGCCTCATATTGCTTGTCGTTCATCTCGCATAAGCCAAGGTAGTACTCGGCTTCACGATGCGCGTTGGAGGAGTAGCCCCGCTGCTTTCCCTCCGCCCTGGCCGCAACCTCACCGAAGACGCTCTGCACCATCTGCCAGTTGTTCGTGGAGACGAAACAGCGGCCAACGTACCTCTGGAAGAGCGGGTTATTAGGGAACCGACTGTTCAGACTCAACGCAAGAACAAGCGCCTTCTGAAAATCCTTTTCGTACGAATAGTAGATCTGCATGAGGAAGTAGGTACCTTCAATGCTCGCATATTTGCCCTTCTCCGCGCACAACGAAAGCTGCTCAATGCCCTTCTTCTTGTCTCCGGCTGGCAAGAACAAAAGTAGCGGCTTCGTCCATGGATACTGTTCGGGAATGACATCGGCGTAGTAATTGTAGATGCCTGTACCGAGAAAGATGTCGAAGTTCCTGGGGTCGGCCGACGACGCCTCACGCACAATCGGGAGAGCCTTCTTGCCCGCTGAGGCGGCCCCAAAATAGTCGTTCCGGTGAAACTTCAGTCTTCCCCGGAATCCTATTGCACCGCCTTTGAAAAACAACGCGGTCACGTCGTCTTCATTCTTGTCGAGGATCTCGTCGCACAGGTCGATCACAACATCGAGTGAATCCAGAAATCGATCGTCGTATTGTGGGTTGTCAATATCAATCAGGATTCTCCACCAATCCACCATTGCCAGGAAGAAGTGACCCGCGGGATCCTTAGGACGCGCACGTACAAGCTCTGTAAACGTCCGGTCAGCATTCTCGAACTCGAGGTTGTAAATGCAGTCAATCCCCTTCTTCACCCTCGCTTCGGAGTTTTGATCAGTGAGTGGTTGCCCCGAGGCCCTCCACGGCATGAGAGCAAACAGCAATATGCCGAGACAGCAACTTCTCATGAAGACGATTCCTCCGCGCTGGCCGGCTTCGGCAACAGATCCTCAACTGAGTCGAGTGTGATGATCCCTTCCGGCGTGTAGAGGTGCCTTGATTTCAGGATAAACCAGATACCTAGGATCAATGCGAGGCTTGCCAAGATTCCGCCTTCAGGACCAAACGCACCTCCCGTAATCCACTCAGGACCCGCCTGCACCAAATCCAAAAGCCGTTGATCGCTCAGCGAGTGCCCGCTTGTTGGAAACGAGTACAACGACGTCTGGGAAAAATTCCAGGAAAGGTGCAGTCCAATAGGCAGCCAGAGACTTCGCGTTTTCATGTACGCAATGGACAGCCAGATTCCAGCCAGCGCAATGTTGATCAGACTTAAAGCTGTGATATTCGGATTGAAGAAATGCGAAAATGCAAAGAACAAAGAGAACAGCAACATTGACGGAAGAAACGTGACCCATTGGATCAAAGTCTGGAATGCATAGCCACGGAATAAGACTTCTTCAAAGAACGCGGCAACTGCAAAAAGAATAAGTGAAACTCCTAAGACCCTTGTACATTCAAGAAGGGAATACCCTCTCCACGCGACGGTTATGTACCCACTCGTCAACTCAAGAATGAAAATCCCGGAAACCATTAGGAAGCCGAGCAGACATCCAATGCCGAACTCTCTGAGCGTATTGGGATGAAGTGCCAGCCCGATCGCTTCGAACGGCTTCTTGTTGATGAAGCGGACCATCACATACGAGGCACCAAGAGTGGGTGCCAGAACCACCAGCCCGTCTATGAGATCGCCATGCGCTCCCAACATTCTGAGTGGCACGACAAGGACCAGAAGACCTACGGCAACCAACACAAAAAACGAGAGCATCCGCCAGCCCACGCGGAGTTCCTTGTGCCGGTTGATAAAAACGTCCTTGGTGATCATCTGTTGGGCTAAATGAAAAAGGGTGGACGAGATAGTCCACCCTCGTGTGTGAATTTTCCTTAAGCTACTTGATCGATTTCCCGATATCACTCATTACGATGAGCTGAATCCCAGCCTTCTTGTGTACGATACCCTTCACATACACATGCAGTCCGAGATAATCCTTCAGCTTCGCATTCGCATTCTCATGCTGTTCCGCCATCACGACAATGTAGATCTTTCCCGTGCTCTTTTCCAGGATCCCGAGTGGATTGCCCGCAGCAATGCTCACCTCGGCCATGCCTTTACGATCAGGATTGTCGGCCTTCATACTGAAAGCGACGTAGCTTTTGATGTCGACCACCTCGCCAATGATTGTTGATTCTTTCTTCGTCGTCTGTCCGAATACGTTCACGGCAACGATGAGAAGGCATGCGATAAGAACAACGCTACGGTTTATCATGACTCCGCTCTCCTTATTGACCGATTGGGCTGTTGATCCTCACCGGCATGGCAAACCAATTGCCCGCGGTGTTTTGGTAAGAAAGTTGAATCGTCACGTATCGATCACTACCGGATCCGGAATACAACAACCCTGTTGCCTGGTTTCGTTGGATGAGGATTCGAACGTACTTGTTATCCGTATTGGATCGGGCATACAGAATCTTGGACTGCGTTACCACGATAGCGGGAATGTCCACCCGGTTCAATTGATACGAAGTTGTATCGGGAGGGGCCGATCGCGGGTCGTTGAGATCTGTTGCATCGCGCAACGGTTCATTTGAGAAGAATGTGTTCCTTGGGTACCCAGAAAGCAGCCCGATATTCTTGAGACAAATTGCGCCGCCACCAACTGAATCGACATACACATCACACAGAAACCTGTCGGGATTGGTGACACTCAGAGAACGGACTCTCGCATATGCGTTGTTGCTATTAAACTGGAGCCCGCTCGCCCCAAGAGTACTGCGAAGTTCATAGACCTGAATTGGGGGTCCTGTCACCGAATCCTGAGTATACCTTCTCGCGGGCGACCACCGAACGCTCGCGGAATCCGCACTCACCACCCCCGCTGCCCCGGTCGACCAAACGACAAACGTGTAGATCACGCCTTCGGTCAGTGAACCGACTGTGGTGTTCGGGGTACCCTTTGCAACATTAAGCGTGGCCACGGTTGCCCCAACAGGATTCTTCACTTTGATCAGATAGTTATTGAATGAAGACTCCGATTCGCTTGCGGACAGATTCCACACCAAACCAACGGAAGTCGGACTTGCCGAAAACGCACGAAGATTAGTTGGTGCCGAAAAGGTCGGAGAGGAAGTCGGGTTCGTGGTTTCTTCCGCTTTGTTGCATCCCAGCCATATTGCTCCAAGCAGTACGCTTGCGAGAACAATTGTGTTGACGACCGTTTTTCTTCCCGTCATGATACTCCTCTGTAATTATGAATTATGAGTGGAAAAAGTTGTAGTACGATAGGAACATCAAATCCCGGAGAAGGTCACCGGAATGTTCCTGCGGAACAAGCGCAAAGCGCAAGCCCGCCACCTGTTGGAGCGACACTCGCACGTCGATGATGCGATCCGGGAACACCGATCCGAATCGATAGCGAATGTGAATACGGACATAGTTGAACTGAAGTGGATCGCCGACGACCTTGGCGTAATATATCACATTGTCAGCAATGGTAATAGTGTCCTTCACAAACGTGTCCTCTGCAGGGAACGCTGCGAGCGGGAAGTCAAGTGTTGGCGAAGGATCTGTCTGAGTGGAGAACAAGGTGTGATTGTATGTGCCTATGTACGTGTTGGCACTCCGCATAGCGAGCGGCTGTTGAATCTGCTGGGTACCTCCGTAGACGTAGAAGTCCATCAGTTGTTGCACAGTCGGATTCAGCGGGTCAATGACCATTGGCAAGGGATTGGTAGTGGTGCTGCCAACGTGGAAGCCCTCAGGCCTGACTGACACAACAGTATTGCTTTCATAAAGTGAATACGCCGAATCGAACCTCGCAGCGGGGGCCCATCGAATTGTAGCCGCGTCGCTTCGGAGACCATCTCTCCCAAGTG
>Ga0208980_10002583_pt1 | contig 10945 bp, 6 predicted proteins | sample WetSurMetagenome_3_FD_187993 | JGI IMG/M metagenome (GOLD analysis project Ga0208980, IMG submission 187993) | Wetland microbial communities from Twitchell Island in the Sacramento Delta, sample from surface sediment Aug2011 Site A1 Bulk (version 2) | ecosystem: Environmental > Aquatic > Marine...
ACATTGTCATCCTTGCCGATTATCTGAAGTGCGGGTTTTACAGTAGCAGGGTATTGCTCTGTAAGACCTGAAATAAGCCCGTCTGCATCTCCCCGTCTCACCATCATCATGCCGAGAATATTCGGTGTCCGGATTAATCTTTTTGCGTCCAGCATTGTGATGCCTTTTCTTTTCCGTAGTTCGTAGAATTCATCAATATATTTATCAGTAATTTGTCTGGCTGTAGGGTCAATTATTTCAATTTCTTCTTTTTCAAAATGAAGTCCGAGTTCTTCAATCTTCCTGTCGATTTCGGTCTTTTCGCCGATTAAAATCGGATATGCGATTCCTTCGTCAACAATGATTTGTGCGGCGCGAAGAATCTTTGATTCCTCTCCATCAGGGAATACAATTTTCTTATTTACCGTTTGCGCTTTATGAATAAAGAATCTCATAATTTCTCTCGACTTGCCAAGCCTTGCCTCAAGTGAATCTTTGTATTCTTCAAAATCCATTATCGGATTTTTTGCTACATTTGTAAACATTGCCGCTTCAGCAACGGCAGGTGCTTCCCAAAGAAGAACACGCGGGTCAAATGGTTTCGGAATTATGTAATCCTTTCCGAATTCGATTCTTTTTCCTCCGTATGCACTTATTACCGAATCTGGAACATCTTCTTTTGCCAGCCGGGCAAGTGCCATCGATGCTGCAATTTTCATCTCATCATTTATAGTTGTTGCTCTTACATCAAGGGCTCCGCGGAATATAAACGGAAATCCGAGAACGTTATTTACCTGGTTCGGATAATCGCTTCTTCCTGTTGCCATAATAATATCGTCGCGTGCTGCAGTTGCATCTTCATAAGTAATTTCGGGGTCAGGATTTGCCATTGCAAAAACGATGGGAAAATCTGCCATTGATCTTACCATATCTTTAGTAAGGAGCCCTTTCTTGGACACACCGCAGAAACAATCTGCTCCTTTAATTACATCTGCAAGAGTTCTTGCATCAGTTTCACGGGCAAAATACTCTTTGTATTTGTTCATTCCTTCTTTTCTGCCTTTATAGACAACCCCTTTTGTGTCCACGAGGAATATATTCTCCCTTTTAATCCCCAGCGATTCGTAAAGTTTAGCACATGCAATTCCTGCGGCACCCGCGCCGCTGAATACTACTTTAATTTCAGACGCTTTCTTGTTTACTACTTCCAGTGCGTTGATGAGTGCAGCTCCGCTTATGATGGCTGTTCCGTGCTGATCATCATGAAAGACTGGGATATTCATAATCTTTTTAAGTTCCTCTTCAATATAAAAGCATTCAGGTGCTTTTATATCTTCGAGGTTTATTCCTCCGAATGTAGGTTCAAGAAGTTTAACAACTTTAATAATATCATCAGAATTTTGTGTATCCAGTTCTAAATCAAACACATCTACATCAGCAAAACGTTTAAATAATACACCTTTACCTTCCATCACTGGTTTTCCTGCAAGTGCTCCGATATTTCCCAATCCCAGTACTGCGGTTCCGTTCGAGACAACAGCAACCAGGTTTCCCCGTGTTGTATATTTATAAACATCATCGGGGTTCGCTTCTATCTCTAGACAGGGATCTGCTACTCCGGGAGTATAAGCGAGTGAAAGATCTCTCTGAGTAGCGCAGGGTTTTGATGCTATTACTTCTATCTTGCCCGGGCGTCCCATCTGATGATAATCGAGTGAATCTTGTTTTCTTATCATGATATTTTTTTATTTAAGTTGAGGTAAATAAATATAATCAAATTATAAAATATATGTCATTTATTAATTAGACATTATTAAAAAGAGAACAATTTTCATAAAAATTATTATATAGTTTTTTTATCGGATAAATAATGCACCTGTAATATCTCTGCTCAGTCTGTTATTCCTTATTTTTAATGATTAAAATACGTATTTTTATTTACTTTCCTAAACTAACTAAATCGGTTATATATAATGCAAAAATTAGTCTTACTTGGTGATGAAGCGATTGCTCAGGGAGCTATAGATTCCGGAATAAGCGGAATATATGCTTACCCCGGAACTCCTTCTACGGAAATTACCGAATACGTTCAGAATTCAAAAGAAGCAAAAGAAAAAGGTATCCGTTCTTCATGGTCAGCCAATGAAAAAACTGCATATGAATCAGCGCTTGGCATGTCATATGCGGGTAAAAGAACAATGGTATGCATGAAGCACGTTGGTCTTAATGTAGCCGCAGACCCGTTCGTTAATTCCGCGATAACTGGCGCGAACGGCGGTTTCATTGTGGTAGCTGCAGACGACCCGTCAATGCATTCGTCCCAGAACGAACAGGATTCACGGGCTCTAGCCAAGTTTGCCATGATACCAATTCTGGAACCGGCAAACCAACAGGAAGCATATGACATGGTTCATTATGGTTTTGAAATATCGGAAAAATACAGTATTCCCGTAATGATGCGCATTACAACCAGGCTGGCACATTCAAGAGCAGGTGTTGCACGGATAATACCCCAAATGCAAAAGGAGATTAAACTGCCGGGTAATCTGACACAGTTTGTTCTGCTTCCAGCGATTGCGAGAAAACAATACAAGGATTTATTAAAAAAACAAGACGGACTTGTAAAAGAGTCTGAAAGTTCCGCATTTAATAAGTATTATGAAGGTAAGGATAAGTCACTCGGAATAATTGCAAGCGGAATTGGATATAATTACTTAATGGAGAATTATCCGGACAGGAATTGTCCGAATCCTGTGCTTAAAATATCCCAATACCCATTACCTTATAAACTTATAAAAAGAATAGCCGGGGAATGCAAAGAACTGCTATTGGCGGAAGAAGGAGCTCCCATGATTGAAGAATGGCTTAGCGGTTATCTCAGGAACGGACTCAAAGTAAAAGGACGTCTTGACGGTACAATTCCGAGGGATGGCGAACTTAACACAAATATTCTTGCGCGTGCGCTTGGACTTGAAGATACAAGAGGTAAGGAAATTCCTTCCGTTGTCGTTCCCAGACCCCCTTCACTCTGCGCAGGATGCCCTCATATAGATTCTTATCTTGATCTTAATGCAGTTCTTGAAGAATATACTCCTGGGAGGGTTTTCGCTGATATCGGATGCTACACATTAGGTGCTCTGCCCCCGTATAATTCCGTTAATTCATGTGTTGATATGGGAGCTTCCATTACAATGGCTAAGGGGGCATCAGATGCGGGCCTAAGGCCGGCTGTTGCAGTTATCGGGGATTCAACATTTACTCACTCGGGCATTACAGGACTTCTTGACTGTGTTAATGATAATACTCCTGTCACAATTTTTATTCTGGATAATGCAACTACCGGTATGACAGGCGGACAGATTTCATCAGCTTATGGAAGGATAGAAGATATCTGCCGGGGAATCGGCGTTGATGAGGAACATTTGCATATTATAAATCCGATGAAAAAATATCACGAAGAAAATATGAAAATAATACAGGAAGAACTTAATTATGAAGGTGTCTCAGTCATAATTCCAAGAAGAGAATGTATTCAGACTATTGGTAAACGCAAAAAAGCAGAACCAGTGAAGGAGGTTAAATAAAATGAAATGTGATATTATATTAGCGGGGGTCGGCGGACAGGGAATCCTGTCAATTGCGTCAATAATAGGTGTAGCAGCTGTAAACCTAAATTTACAGGTTAAGCAGGCGGAAGTACACGGAATGAGCCAGAGAGGCGGTGATGTACAGTCACATTTAAGGTTATCTGATAAAGAAATCGCGTCAGACCTGATTCCATACGGAAAAGCTGACATCATACTTTCCGTGGAACCACTCGAATCTCTTAGATATCTGCCATTCTTATCAAAAGAAGGCTGGATAATAACGAACTCGAAACCATTTATAAATATTCCCAATTATCCTCCTATAGATAATATTCTTGCAGAAATTAAATTACAACATAATAATACTCTACTTGATGCGGAAAAAATTGCCAGGGAAGCAGGATCAATACGAGCTGCAAATATAGTTATTCTTGGAGCGGCATCCCTCCATCTGGACATAGCATACGAAAAACTGGAAGAAGCTATAAGGTATGTTTTCGGGAGAAAAGGTGATAATATCGTTGATCTAAATATTAAAGCAATGAAATTAGGACGGGAATTTGCAGAAAAGAATTAGATTTATTTTATATGCGAATAAAGGGCTGTCTAATACAGCCTTTTTTTATTTATGAATCTATCTATATGCTATGAAGGTCAAAAATGTGTATATATTCCACACTAATAAATTGTATAAATTCTGTAATAATATGTACTTACAAATAAATTCCCTTAATATTCCGGGAACTTTTATTTTTTTGAAAAGAATATTTATTTGATGTGCATTATTAATATAATTTAATTTTACTTGTATTATAGATAATTTTAAATAATTCATCGGGATATTTTTGATAATACATATATTAGTACACATACTCTCTCCAAATATTCTGAAATTAATTTAATTTATTTAATAATCAAAATTATATAAAATGAAATACAATTTACGTTCTATTTCCCCTTTTAAAACATTGCTTTTTATAATGTTCGTTATGTCTTTTGCGGCCAGTTTATTTGGCCAGCAATTTAATTATACCGGGAACTGGGGACCGGCAGGTTTTTCAATTACGAGGTCAACTGCAGTAAATCTAGAACTTAATTATTCAGTCAATAAAATGTTTTTGTCTGATGTAAATGTTGACGGAATAACTATGAAAGCAGCAACAATAGAAGGAATTTTTCTGCCAAATGACGCCGGAAAACCGGATTTAGCCGGAACCGGCAGATATATTGCCATACCAACGGGTGCCAATGTAAATTACAGAATAATATCGTCGAGAAAAGAAGTAATCAAAGATGTAATTATAGCTCCTGCTCCGGTACTACCGCTCGATAGCGACCCGTCACCTTTAAAATATATTAAAGACCAAAATGTTTACGGTAAGAGTGAATATTATCCGGTTAGTCCGGTGAGTATATCTCCTGTGACGAATATAAGAGGCGTTGACGCTGTAATTATAGGTGTTACACCTTTCCAGTACAATCCAGTTACGAAAGAACTCATAGTATATACTGATTTAAGAATTGAAGTTTCCTATGCAGGAGGCAACGGCCGAATGGGTAATGATGCTTTCAGAAGCAGATGGTGGGAGCCGGTTTTAAGCGATGTGTTTTTGAATTATAGTTCTTTGCCGGTCATTGACTTTGACCACAGATACGGTGATATGATGTTACTGGACGGATATGAATATGTAATAATCACCCCGAACGGTTCTGATTTCATAGCATGGGCAGATACGTTAAAAAAATTCCGTTCGGCGCAGGGAATAAAAACGGGAGTATTTAAATTATCCGATATCGGAGGCAATACTGTATCGGCAATTAAGACCTGGGTTACAAATGCATATAATTCGTGGACAATTAAACCGGCAGCGATATGTTTGTTAGGTGATTATGGTTCTGATGCTAATTCAACAATAATTTCTATATTACAAACACACCCTGCAAGTTATCCTGCATTTGCATCCGATAACTATTATTCTGATGTAAACGGGGATGAAATGCCGGAGATTGTGTTCTCAAGAATTATAGCAAATAATGCAGCACAACTACAGACATTAATTTCAAAAAATCTGAACTATGAAAGGAATCCGCCTACAAGCGCGACTTTTTATAACAAACCAATAACAGCTCTGGGCTGGCAGACAGAAAGGTGGTTTCAGATTTGCTCAGAAGTATTAGGAGGTTTCTTCAGATCAATAGGTAAACAGCCCACTAGAATCAATAAGGTTTATTCCGGAACACCCGGAACATCTTGGTCAACAGCAACCAATACTGCAACAGTTGTAAACTATTTTGGCACTGTAGGCCTTGGTTATATCCCGATGACTCCTGATTCGCTCGGCAACTGGGACGGAGGAACGGCTGCGATGGTTAACGCTGCAATAAACTCCGGTTCGTTTTTATTGCAACACAGGGATCATGGAATGTATACGGGTTGGGGCGAACCTTCATACACTACATCAAATATCAGCAGTTTGACAAATACTGACCTGACGTTTGTGTATTCTATCAACTGCCAGACCGGCGGATACCACAATCCGTCAGGATGCCCTGCAGAAGGAAGTTTTGTTGAAGTGTTTTACAGGTACAAGTACAATAATATAAATTCAGGTGCATTAGGAATGGTATGTCCATCCGAAGTATCTTATTCATTCGTGAATGATACATATTGCTGGGGTATGTATGATAACATGTGGCCGAACTTTATGCCGGCTTACGGAACAACACCACCTTCAAGGGACCAAAAACCTGCATTCGGAATGGCGGCCGGAAAATACTTTCTGCAGCAGTCATCGTGGCCTTATAATACAGGAGATAAACTGGTAACTTACAGATTATTCCACATGCATGGAGACGCTTTCCTGAATCTATTTTCCAACGTACCGCAGAACCTGACAGTAAGCCATGCATCTGTAATTCTTTCAGGTGTTACTTCATTTAATGTTACGGCTAACAGCGGAGCATTCATTGCGATTACTCAGGATACTAATATTCTCGGAACAGCAACAGCAACAGGGTCATCGCAGTCAATTACAATCCCGGGAACTCAGTTACCAGGACAGATTTTAAAAGTTGTGGTCACAAAACAGAATTATTACAGGTATGAAGCGCCTGTATCAGTTATTCCTCCATCGGGACCATATGTAATAAAGGATTCTGTTGCTATAAATGATGCTTCACCTCTCGGCAACGGCAACGGACTAATGGATTACGGTGAAACGAATAAACTTACATTAAGAGTGAAAAACGTCGGTTCTTCTACGGCAACTGCTGTTAACGTAAAAGTTACAGAGAGTGACCCGTATGTAATTATGACAGATTCAACAGAAACGTACGGCGACATCGCTGCAAATGCTTCGATGCTTAAAACAGATGCTTTTGCATATACCGTGGCAAATAACATTCCGGACGGAAGAATTGTTAACTTTACAGTTACAGCAACAAGCGGCTCAAATACATGGATAAGCAATTTCTCAATAACAGGACATGCACCCGTGCTTAAAAACGGAAGCTGCGCAATAAATGATTCAGCAGGAAATAATAACGGACGCTGGGATGCAGGCGAAACCGTCGGACTAAAAATATATGCACGAAATAACGGTTCTTCTTCTGCAGTGAATGTAACAGGCGTTCTTTCGGAAAATGATCCTTATGTAAGTATTGTTACAAATAATATAAATTTTGGCACTATAGCTCCGATTGATTCTGTAAGAAGGCAGTTTATGGTTTCAGCAGCCTCAAATACCCCTGCTGGTTATACGGCAACTTTCCTGATTAATTATACCGGCAATCTTGGTATTTCGTCAATTGATACTATCAGATGTGTAGTCGGTCAGAATATTGCAATTATAGGCACGGGGACTGTCTCTTGCGGATGGCCATATTATACATACTATATGGATTCGAGAACTCAAATGCTTTATACTGCCGCGGAAATATTAGCAACAGGTGTTTCACCCGGATATGTTACGAAAATCGGTTTTGATGTAACGAGCGCAGCTTCACAGGTCATGAACGGATTTAATGTCAGGATTCAAAACTATGCGGGGTCTACAATTACGAACTGGGTCACATCCGGATTTACAACTGTTTATTCTCCGGCAGCGGGTTATACTGTTCCCGGGACAGGCTGGCAGGAAATTACATTTACAACTCCATTCCAGTGGAACGGGACAAGCAATTTGCTGATCGAAATATGCTTTGACAATACATCATATACATCTAATTCAACGGTTAATGGAACTACTATTAGCTCAATGAATTATCATAACCATATTGACAACGGAGCCGGTTGCTCGCTGACCAGTTCCACAACCGCTGCTGCTCGCCCTAATGTCAAACTTACATTCTCCCCGACAACAGGTGCAGAAAACGGATTATCTGAAATTCCCACAGTGTTTTCATTATCTCAGAATTATCCAAATCCCTTCAATCCCGTTACAAAAATTAATTTTGCAATACCGAAACAATCTCAGGTATTGCTGAAAGTATATGATATACTTGGCAGGGAAGTTGCGGTATTGGTCAATGATGTAAAAACTCCGGGTTATTATTCAGTGGATTTTGACGGAACGAATTTATCAAGCGGTGTTTATTTTTACAGGATTGAAGCCGGTTCATTTAAAGACGTCAAAAAATTCATTCTGATTAAGTAAAAGTATTTTTATAAAGAAATATAAGGGCTATCAAAAGATAGCCTTTTTTATGCCCGTTCAATAAAAAAATGATATCAGAACATTGTATGTTTAATATATTATCCGGTAAAAATCTACCGGCCAATTTTTATATATTTTGTTAAATATTTAACTGAAAAATTGCATTTATTGTAATTTGATAAATTGTTATTTTTGAATATCCACTCAATAAATTGAAGTTAACATGTCAGTAATGAAAAAAATATGGGATAAAGCGCGTTCAGCGACAAAAACGATTGCTTTACCCGAAGGCAGCGAAAAAAGAACTCTCCTGGCTGCTGAGATAATCAATAAGGAAAAACTTGCAAATGTCATCCTGCTTGGCAATGAGGATGCAATCAGGTTAGAAGCGGCTAAGAATAATGCGGACATTTCGGGAATAAAAATTATCGATCCCGAAAAATCCAACAAACACGAGCATTATACTGAAAAGTATTTCGAGTTAAGAAAGACCAAGGGTGTTACATTTGAAGAAGCTTATAATTCGATGAAGGATACAATTTACTACGGCACAATGATGGTAAAACTCGGAGATGCAGACGGGCTTGTTTCAGGAGCGATACATTCCACGGGTGATCTGCTTCGTCCCGGATTTCAGATAATAAAGACTGCACCCGGAATTTCGATAGTTTCCAGCTGCTTTATATTGGAAGTACCAGATTGCAAATTCGGAGAAAACGGTTTACTGGTTCTGGCTGACTGTGCAATAAATCCGAACCCGAATGAGGAGGAACTTGCTTCTATAGCAGTTTCAACAGCAAATACAGCAAGAGCGCTTCTTAATATCGAACCAATTATAGCAATGCTTTCATTTTCCACAAAAGGTTCAGCTCAACATGAACTTGTTGATAAGGTCGTAAAGGCGACTGAAATTGCAAAGAAGAAAGACCCGACACTGATGATTGACGGAGAACTCCAGCTTGATGCTGCGATTGTGCCCGAAGTAGGAATACTTAAAGCTAAAGACAGCAAAGTAGCGGGAAATGCCAATATACTTATATTTCCGGACCTGCAGGCAGGTAATATAGGATACAAACTTGTTCAGCGGCTCGCAAAAGCAAATACTATAGGACCTATCAGTCAGGGGTTTGCCCTTCCCATTAATGACCTTTCAAGAGGTTGTGTCCCGGAAGAAATCGTGGATGTTGTTGCAATAACAGCCGTTCAGGCAATTAAATAAAAATTATTCCAATATGAGAATACTCGTTGTAAATGCAGGAAGTTCTTCGCTGAAATACCAGCTGCTGGATATGGTAAGCGAAAAAGTTATGTCTAAGGGACTTGTAGAAAGAATAGGTTCAGAAGGTTCATCAATTACGTATTGTAACGAAGACAAAAAGAAAACAGTCGAAAAATCCGTTCAGAATCACTCTGATGCTGTTAAAATTGTGTTCGATATTCTTACAGACAAAGCTACAGGCGTGATTAAACATATGAATGAGATAGGCGCTGTCGGCCACAGAGTTGTCCACGGTGCGGACAAATATGCGGGCTCGGTGCTTATCAATGATGATGTTATGAAAACACTCGAGGACTGTATTGTATATGCACCGCTTCATAATCCTGCAAACATAAAAGGAATAAAAGCATGCAGGGAGGTACTGCCCGGTGTGCCTATGGTAGGCGTATTTGACACGGCGTTCCACCAGACTATTCCAGATTATGCATTCATGTATGCCCTGCCGTATGAAATGTACAAGAAGCACGGGATAAGGAAGTACGGTTTTCACGGAACATCGCACCGTTACGTTTCACAGGTTGCGATGAAACTTCTGGGGAAGGAAGAATCCAGGATTATTTCCTGCCATCTCGGAAACGGCGCAAGCATATGTGCAATAAAGGACGGAAAAAGTATAGATACATCGATGGGGCATACTCCGACAGGGGGGCTTATCATGGGTACGAGAAGCGGCGATATTGACCCTGAAATTTTTTCGGTGCTTCAAAGCGTCGGAAAGTTTTCCGTAAAGGAAATTGACAATATGCTGAACAAGGAATCAGGGATGCTGGGAATATCAGGAATAAGCAATGATTTCAGGGATCTCGAAGAGGCCCTGCACCGGGGCGACAAAAGGGCAAAACTGGCGCTTGAAATGTTTGATTATATGCTCAGGAAATACATAGGTGCTTATACATTTGTTCTGAAAGGTCTTGATGCCCTGGTGTTCACGGCAGGAATAGGAGAGAATGACTGGGAAACCAGGTACGAAGCGTGCCACGGTTTAGAAAGACTTGGTTTATTCCTGGATGAGGAAAAAAATAAGAAGGTTAAAGGTGAACTCGCAGAAATATCTACTCCTGAATCAACTGTCAAGGTTTACGTAATTCCCACGAATGAAGAGTTAATGATAGCAAGAGACACGAAACACATAGTAGAGAGTCGCAAGTAAAAACAAACCTGGTTATCTAAATTAATATTTTCTTTCTATTGATTGCCTGAACTGACTTAAAATCTTTTGAGTTCTGATTTCTTGAAAATCCATTCAGGTGTTATTAAGTCGCCATCAAATTTGTCCGAATACCAGGGGGACAGGGATTTATTCATTGGATTTTTAAGTATCTGTATGTCCTGTGCCGGCATATAACTCTGGGCAAGGATAAAAAGCTTTTCCTGAGTGATTTCATTTACTGCAACATCAACTACAATTACCGCATGTCCGGGACTGCCACCCCTTATAAAAATAT
>Ga0208980_10002584_pt1 | contig 10945 bp, 5 predicted proteins | sample WetSurMetagenome_3_FD_187993 | JGI IMG/M metagenome (GOLD analysis project Ga0208980, IMG submission 187993) | Wetland microbial communities from Twitchell Island in the Sacramento Delta, sample from surface sediment Aug2011 Site A1 Bulk (version 2) | ecosystem: Environmental > Aquatic > Marine...
AAAAATGAAAAGAATCTTTACATTCACAATCATTTTATTAGCACTGGCAGCCTGCACGGCACTTCAGGTCCAGGCACCTGAACCTACTGCGACGGACATACCTCAGCTGGGTATACCAAATCCAGCTTCGGTCTATTGCGAGCAGCAAGGAAACAAACTTGAGATTCAAACTGCTTCCGATGGCAGCCAAAACGGAGTATGTGTTTTTCCGGATGGCAGCACCTGTGACGAGTGGGCCTATTTCCGGGGAGAGTGTGGTCCCTCAGCACAAGCTAGCCCGATCCCTGCCATGACCGTTGAGGCAACCACAGATGCTAGTGGTGGTTACATGCCACCCGGTACCGCAGAAGAAATAAGTGATTGGTGGGGCGTCATCAAGAGTACGGAAGCCGGCGCACAGTATGATGATTACTTCGAGCGGCAGGACCTGGGGCAAATAATCTACTTTGGAATCGATTCCCTGGACCCGGAGGTACAAACGCAGATCATCGCACTCCGCGACAGTGGCAAGATCGTTCATCTTTACGGCACATTATTGAGTAATGTGCCTGACTACAACGGCTCACAGGTCCAGGTGGATCGCATCGAGGTTGAAGAGTAACGATCCATCAAAAAAATTGGAGGTGTCAATCTAACTTGACACCTCCAATATAAAGAAGGGCTGTGGGGCAAACTAACTTTCAATTCTCCTTATTATTGGTTTTCCTGGTATGTGTTGTTTTTTAAATACAAGATCAGATCCTCTGGCCGGACACGCCGCGCTTTTCCGATCCTGACTGTTGGGATTTCCCCTCTTTGCATAAGAGTATATGCCATCGCGCGGCTGATCTGCAGTATTTCAGCTACATCCTTTGCTTTTAGTAGGGTATTGACTCTCAAAATATTATTGTGAAACTCCATATCCTTGTACATATTGATCTCCTTTTCAATTTATTTGGTTTGGTTGATTTGTTACTATCTGATTTAAATATTGGTATATTTCTGCACCTTAACTGAGAGGAAGACTCATTGTTCCTTGACACATGTTATAAGAATTTATTCTTATGGTTGGGGATTTAAATCAAGGAAATCCATCATCCAAATCTGGGATGGATTTATGCCTTAGGACAGGACTACGGGCTGCATTTCCTTCTTCATGCCGTGTGCAATCGTGTGCAACCGTGTGCAACGCAAAGTACTTGGCATGGTAAAAAACTGACAGTTTGATGGTTTTTACCCCATTTACACGGGTATAGAGGGGGTAAAATCACCAAAAGTGGACCGCGGAGGTAGAGGACAACCCCTCCCGCACCCATCGCACTGAAGAGGCCGCGGGTTCGAATCCCGCCAGGTCCACTCGTAAACCCCTTGGAAGGGGTTGATACATTAAGATGTCTATATATAGCGGTTATCGGGGGTTGGATATAATAACTAAAATCGTGTGCAACTGTGTGTAACGCAGTGAGAAAACGATGATCAAATCTTCAAGTTCCACTTCGATCCGTGATACCAGTCCGTCGATCAGTTCAGTAGCTTCTTTTGGTAGACTACCCAGAAAGAGTAACAGTATGTCGAGCGAGTTGAAGTACAATCATTCCCCTGATTCCGGTATCGGCTTGTCGGGAAACAAATACGCTACCGCCTGACCAGCTTCGTCATCCATTGCCAGATTCAGGTGGAATCCAGAGCGATAATCAGCCACAGCGATCAAGCGAACAGTACGATATGTCTCTTCGTAACAACTGATCCAATTTCCTATACTATTGGGCGTGTTATAGAAGAAATCCCTGTTTAAAGTTGTCTCTGGTTCATCAAGGTTTAAAGCTAGTGGAAAGATCTGGGCTTCCATTAAATCCTGAAAGAAGTGTGTCCCTAGTGATGGTTCTGGCGCAACGCCGACTCCTTTGCCGGAAACCTCTACTAATGCTCCAGTATGACAGATATCTGAATAACACACATACACACCTAAATCGGTATTCAGAGAGCCCCAACGACCTGGGCCGACACAGATGAACGACTTTTCTGGTAATACTGCGTTTAGCTTGCTGATTACCGCTCCCAAATCTTTACGCGCCTTGTCAGTCTCCAATGAGTAATATGTTTCAGGCGGTACGAATAAAATATGGCGGATATTCTCTAATTGTCCTCTTGGAACCATGAACCTTGTCGAGAAGAGAATATCCTCCTTATTCATATGGTCAGGGATTTTGCCTGCTTGTGCTTCTTTGAGTATGCTTTGTGGTCTGCACTGCAATAATGTGATTTGCACTTGCGGTGGTAACGCATATGGATCCGGGACCCGTACAGTGAATTCCATATCAACGGCGTTGTGGTAATGCTCTTCCAGTAAGCGCAACATTTTCGATAGGATTGCAGCAAATGGCGTACGGCGTAATAGCTCATCATAAGTGATCACCAAACTGCTGACTTCATCTTCCATGACTCGACTGCGCGGGGTGACTAGATAACCATCTCGATCCACCTGGGCGATAAATCGTAGCACTGGATAATTCGGGTGCAAGACATCCCGAATTGGTAATGTTTTAAAGGTATTTTCTTCAAGATCGATCAGATCTACATATTGCTGTGAATAATAGTGGATGGCTTCCGGGGTGTCATCAGGTTGCAGGGTCGGGTGGCTGAGTGCTACCGGACGTGGGTAATCATTGCCAACCCGTTCAACTGCTCGTGTACCCAGCCCCCACACTAAACGAGCAAAGCCGTCTTCTCGTCGGATTTGCGGGTTCCACCGATATAGGTTATGGCTGAATGCTACACCGGCGCCTTGTGGCAGGTAAAATCGACCATAAGGTTCGCCTTGAACCACCTGGATCAGAATCGCCATGCGTTCGTCATAATCTTGTAAGCCCTTGCTGCGCCGGTATAATAAGGCCTCGGGCTTGAACGTGCTGGCAAAAGTACCCGCAATCGCCTGCGTCAATCCATTCAGATTCTCTTCAGGGGTAGCCTGGTTTGGGCAGAAGTGACTGTCGTACTTTCCAGCAAAGGCTGTCCCAAAATTATCCTCCAGTAAGCTGGAAGAACGTACGATTAAAGGCTTTTTCCCAATGTTCTCCAACAGATCCCTTAATTCAACCAAAATCTCTGGCGGAAACTTACCTGACTCAAAATCCTTTTTAAGTTGAGGATATTCAGACCAAATTTGCTTATCTGGTTTATATTTCTGATCGTTCCAATATGTAAACCCATTCATTGCAGTAAAAATGTACATAATATCAGAGCCAAGAAAATACGATTCAGGAATGCAATAACTGGCTCGTAAGGTCGCATCACCCGTCTCATTCAGAATGTTTGCAGCCAGCATCATCCCGGCTGCTTTTCCACCGATCCTGCCTAAACCGATCTTTCGCTTGTGAATCTCGGCCAAGTCGCTTACTTTAAACCACTTTTTAGCAATATTAATATACTCGAGTTGGTCACTAATGATCCTGCGGATCAGGATCACCTTAAGCTCGGTTAGATGGTGCTCTAAAGCTCCTCTCTCTTGGGGAGGAATACTTTCAATGGACTGAGCATGCTCAATTAACCTACCCACTGGCATCAATTCGGGGTCGAAGTTTTCTGGCAAAATCACCTGAACGCGTTCAGTTTCCCTTTCATTGACATTTGGTACAGGTTGGAGAGATCGCTTCCAGACGGGTATGGAGCGAACGCCTGCTGCGCGTATCAGTAAACCCAGTCCTTGTCCTTCTTGCACATCATGATCTGAAACCATCATCACATTCAATGCAAAACAAGCTGGGGTAGCTATTGCACAACCGATCTGGTTTCGGCTAGCATTGAGAACCGACTCAAGGGTCTCAAGCAAGGCACTTAATGCTGCACTTTTCCGTTCCACCCATACCACTAAGTTGATTCCGACAAAAGGTTCACTGGTTTCAAACGGCTCTTTATCTGTATCTTCCAGTGGCTGGTAGTTATACACAGCTTTCACTGTCCGATCTACTTGCCCGAGATACTCGCCAATTAGCCTAGCCAAACATACAGCCACACATTTGCAATTTTCGCAATGTGACTGTAGCAATGATTGTCGCATCCGCAGTGCATCACCTGCAAAAATTTCATCAGCACATTCAACAATAGCCTGATCGAACAATTTATCGGTCAGGGATTGGTCAATTGGTGTATTTAGCACGGCACAGCCTTGTAATAAGGGGTGTCAACTCATACCAGCATGCAATTGACACCCCAAAATAAGACTAACTCAACTCCCTTTCACGCCTACACTTTAGGGAAGCGTCGGAGATGTAAACCAGGAATAGAATCCCAGAGCTTGGCGATCAGACAATCCCATACGCCAACATTGCATTTGCAACTTTGATGAAACCGGCAATATTAGCGCCCATCAAGTAATCACCTTTTTTACCATAAGTCTCTGCAGCTTCCAGGCATGCCTTATGGATGCTCTTCATGATTCCATGCAGACGTTGGTCGACCTCTTCCCGCGACCATGAGAGACGCATGCTGTTTTGTGACATCTCCAAGCCCGAAGTCGCCACTCCACCGGCGTTGGCTGCTTTAGCAGGACCGTAAAGGACATGGTTCTCCTGGTAAACCTTGATCGCATCCAGGGTTGAGGGCATGTTTGCTCCCTCCGATATACAGTAACAACCATTTTTGACCAGTGCAGCTGCACTCTTCCCATCAATCTCATTCTCATGAGCAGATGGGAATGCCAAATCAACTTTCAAACCCTGCTCCCCGATCACATCCCACACACTCTTATTTTGATAAAACGGTACTTTGTATCTCTCTGCGTACTCACTGATCCTGCCTCGACGGAAGTTCTTTAGTTCCAATACAAAATTGAGTTTTTCGCGGTCAATGCCTTTTTCATCAACAATTGTGCCATTGGAATCAGACAGGGTAATGATCTTGCCACCCAAATCCAGTAGCTTCTCGACTGTATATTGGGCGACATTCCCAGCTGCGCTTACTGCAGAGACGGTCCCTTTGATTTCCTTTCCTCGGGTGGCCAGCATTTCTGCCGCAAAATATACTGCTCCGTAACCGGTTGCTTCGGGGCGGATGAGGCTGCCGCCATATTCCAGTCCCTTGCCGGTTAATACACTAACATACTGATTGACAATCTTCTTGTAATACCCGTAGAGGTAACCAATTTCCCGGCCACCGACTCCGATATCCCCAGCCGGGACGTCCGTATCTGGGCCAATGTGGCGATAAAGCTCTTGCATGAACGACTGGCAGAAGCGCATCACTTCCATGTCCGATTTCCCCTTGGGATCGAAATCAGATCCGCCCTTGCCTCCACCCATTGGGAGGGTAGTCAAGGAGTTCTTGAAAACTTGTTCGAATCCCAAGAATTTAATAATTCCCAGGTTAACTGATGGGTGTAAGCGCAAGCCACCCTTATATGGACCGATGGCATTGTTAAATTGAACACGAAAGCCCCGGTTCACCTGAACATCGCCGTTGTCGTCTACCCAAGGTACCCGGAACATGATTACCCGGTCAGGGATCACGATTCTTTCATAGATCTTTGCCTTTACAAATTCTGGATGTTTGTCGACGGTAGGTTCCAGTGTTGTCATGACTTCCTTGACTGCTTGATGGAACTCTGGTTGTCCAGCATCTTTTTCTTGCACCATGGCAATGACATCTTGGATTACTGACATATTTTGGCTCCTTGTTTGAAATTTGATGATTGAATTTAAATAACTTGAGGACGAACCACTATCATCAATATAACTAAATAATATGGAATACTCATAAAATTAGCATGCCAGTGTATAAAAAAATCATAAAAAGGACATCGCATGTTATCTATCTCAATGATGAACTTTTCTCCGCTATAATTATCTTATGAGCCAATGGATCTTCGTCTCCGACTTACATGGGTATCTGTCACGTTATCAAAAGCTCTTTCAGGTGATTTTGGCTGAAAGGCCCGAGGTTGTCCTGTTGGGTGGAGATATATTACCTAATGGCGTGTACTATACTCAGGACACACCAGAAAAAAGTTTTATTCACTCCGTCCTCCAGGATGGATTTGAATCAATAAAGGAAATTCTTTCTTTTGCCTATCCAAAAATCCTCCTCATCCTGGGTAATGATGATCCGCGTGTTGAGGAAATTGAATTGGCAGAAGGCGAATCACTTGGCTTGTGGAACTATATTCACCTCCGCAAGATTGAATATGGAGATTTTTCGGTTTACGGCTATGCTTGTGTCCCTCCCACTCCTTTCGCCTTAAAGGATTGGGAACGTTATGATGTATCTCGGTTTGTTGATCCAGGGTGCATTTCCCCGGAGGAAGGCTGGCGATCTGTCCCCGTTTCCCCTAATGATATTCGGTACACCACTATTCAAGCAGACTTAGATCTACTCATAAATGACTCAGATCTGTCCAGGGCGATTTTTCTGTTCCACGCTCCTCCACACTACACATTTCTGGACCGGGTAGCGTTGGATGGCAGAACGATCGATACTGTTCCCCTGGATGTTCACGCAGGCAGTATCGCCATTCGCCGTTTCATCGAAAAAAGACAGCCTCTTATCACCTTGCATGGCCATATCCACGAATCCACAAGGTTAACCGGATCGTGGTGCGAACATATAGGTCGAACATGGTCTTATTCCGCTGCACATGACAGCGATGAGCTGGCTTTGGTTCGGTTTAACCCCACTGAACCTGAAAAAGCCACCCGATCACTTATCTAGTGATTGTTTTTCTTTCTACGCTTGCCCATCGCTAACGGTCGAGCCGCATCGCTGATTGCACCAATCCTGGAGGCAAAACCAGTGCGATTGTGCACATCCTCATCCGTCACCAAGTGCAAATCTAGCAATGCGCTAATCTTATATCCTGTTCGCTGGTAGTTCATTTCTGATAGCGAAGAGTTCCAACCATCTAACCAGAGCAGCAAACCCTCCTGCTGAGCTTCAGTTCCTTGGAAGTGAATCAACAAATCAATATCACTTTCCGGACCAGCAGTCGCATTATTGACACTACCGAAGATGTAAATGCCTTTAATACCAAACCTTTCCGCGTCTATCAGGCTGGCAATGCTTTCTGCAGCTTGCAGCCTCCACCTCCAGTGAATGTCAGTAACTTCCCGATAAACATGCCCTTTTGCTTTTTTGGCTTCCAGCTCAATCACCTTGCTCGATTGAGTTAACCTGGCTAGCGCTTGTTCAGTATCCGCATTCATCATCACCTGCAAAACCTGTCCATCGGTCACGGCGGGGATGTCAATCACCCGAATTACATCAGCAAGATGGGCAAAATCTGGTAGTATTTCTGGCATGATGCTCTTAGCGGTCGTCAGGAATTGCTCATTAAATATTATTCCGCGATCATCCGGGTAGAGTGGTAGATAACGAATGGAAGCTTCGACTAAATCCTGGAAGAAATGTGTTCCAAATGAAGGATCGGGGGTGTAATCCTGCTGTTTGCGCGCAATTTCGATGAGCATGGCAGTATTGTTTATTTCTGAGTATGTAGTATTTACTCCCAGCTTGATATCCCCCCGACATCCCCAACGACCCGGTCCCATAAGAATGAACTGGCGTCTAGGCAAGATTGTATTTAGCCGGCCAATAACACGGCCAACCAAAACAAGGTCTTGCTGACTTTCCAATTCACTGTATTTGTACGGATCCACATATACTATATGGGTTATATCTGAAACATTCCCATTAGTTATATAGCGGTTGGCAGTAAAGATAATATCATCCTTAGGAATGTCTGCAGGAATGTCAGCAGGAAGGCTATCCTCACGATAGCTCTGGGCGCGGCATTGCAATAAATAGAAATCGACACCGTCATGCGCAAATTCGATATCAACAGGGTAGCCCAAGGCTTCCTGAAGTGCCTTCATTATGGTTTCTAGCTGTTTCAGGAATGGTGTCTGAGAGATTAATCCTTCAAACGTAACAATGCATTCGTCGCGTTCAAAATCGATCCCCAGAGCACTCGGTATTTGCAAATGGTCCTGTCGGAGAATCGAAAATAGCCGGTTAGCAAGAGGGTATTCACATCCGTGTTCTTTCAGTAGTGTTCTAATATCCTTGGTTTCAAAGGATTTCGTTTCTAAATTGATTAAATCGATTTTTTTCGGTGAATAGCGAACGATCTCATCTAGTGAAACATTCACAGGCAGTTTGGGTTTTCCAGGCGCCACAAGGACAGGATAATCATCGCTTAAACGATCAACCGCCCGTGTACCCAATCCTGGAACCAGGCGAACCAATCCATCCTCACGATGGATTCGGCTTGACCAGCGGAAATTGTTGTTACTGAATGCCACACCAGCATAGGCTGGCATGTAATAACGACCTACCTGTGCTCCTACCACCTCCTGAATCAAGATCCCCATTTCTTCGTGATAGTCGACCAACCCATTTTCGTACCTATATTCAATCGGATCAGGACTGAACATCGACCCATATACTTCAGCAATTGCATCCATGAGTGCTTTCAGCCGTTGATCCTTTGTACCTTTGTTGGCGATAAACAGACTCTTATACTTTCCTGCGAAAGCTGCTCCAGTCTGGTCCTCCAACAAGCTGGAACTACGCACGATCAGAGGCACATCACCGAAATCATCCAACGCCAATGAGAGCCCTTTAATAATCTCTGGTGGTAAGGGTGAATTCTTGAATAAATTTAATACATAAGGGTACTCTTGCCTGACCTGAACCAAATCTTTATATTTTTGCTCAATAATATCCTCAAGGTTGTTATACCCAATGAAATAAAATATCGCATCCGAAGTCAGGTACCATGTTTTTGGAGTCTTAACAATTTTCAATAAGTCTTGATCGCGCCGGGATTGGTTAAGAATCTGCATGGCCAGGAATAGTCCTGAACTCTTTCCACCTAACTTGCCATGACTACCTGCAGGAAATATCACCCGGTGCATAAACCCGCTGAAATCATTTATGTTGATGTAATCCTTGGCAACCTCGATGAACCAGGGTTGGTCGCTTAAAACGCGACGGATGAGTGATGTTCGGAACCATTTTTCCCGCGGCGCTGTAAGCTCAATCCCTTGGGGTGCAAGCAGGTGAAAACGCTCGATGGCTGTGCTAATCTCAGCTAATGAAGAGCCAGGGTTAACCAAAACGTCGACCAGGAATGCTGAACGGTCTTCTTTAATCCACCGTTGGATATTTTCGAGAATCACACTTTGAGACAAGTGCTGACTGGCAAGTGTAAACACCTTGTTACTGATCGTCTGAAGGTCAGTTTCTGATCGTTGTTTATAAGGCTGGTTGCTACTAAAAGCCTCATTGTCTTCATGAAACACCGGGCTGATTTCCTTTAGCAATTCTTCAGCTTCTTTGACCTCATGCCAGTACAGATAGTTCACCATTTTGTTGGAGATCCGCATCAATAACCCAGAGTCAGTCCGCTTGAGCATATCCAGAATGACTCCCCAATCACTTTTTCGTTCTTCCACCTCAAATTGCTCTTGGAACACCTGGCGGAGTTGTTGATGGAGAAGATAAAATCCAAATTGGTCAGCTATGGTATTAATCAGTTTGCGCTCTTCTTTTAGAAAAGGTCCTTCATCTGATGCAGGGCGCTCTTCAGTGTAACAAACACTGATTTTACCCACCTCCCGATCTTGGATGTAAATAGTTGCACTTTGCACCCAAGGGCTTTCTTCATAGATCGGCGTCTGATAAGTTTTTCCATCATATATAATTTGTGCTCCACATACATCTGGGTATTGCCAACCCGGCGGAAGAGCCTGGATGATCCCCTGGCATACCACTTCGATGGTTATTTCTGGAGTGCTTAGTAATTCTTGCACCCCATACATACAGTTGAGCTCTTTTGCCCGCTCCCGTAGTTGGTGGATCAAATTATCAAGTGGATTTTCGGTTTCGCTCATTTTACAGCCTCAAGACTTGCAAATTACTCCCCGACTACCTCGACCATCGACCCGGATTTTCAACGGGGCTTTCAACCTGACATGGCGGACAAAACAGCCATCATCAATGATTTCCTGATCGCTCAACCATTTCCAATCGATCTTGTGTTGTTGATTGAAAGGCAATGAGAAATATTTAACGCCTAAATTGATCATGTTGTGAAAGTAGTGGGCTCCCTGACTTAACTCCACCATAACATTTGCCAATGTAGCTTCCACGATCACTTTTGCACCGCATATCTGTCCCCATTGGACTGGAATACCAAGCCAAGGATCAGTAGTCCCCAATCGACCAAAGACGATTAATAAATAAGGTAAGCCAGCTGCCAATAGCTTGTCATTGAATTGCTCCAGTTCTGGAACAATTGCTTTCGTATTCTTTAGCTCAAAACTCTCTGGTTTTACATAGATTACATCCTTGATATTCTCTACAATTCCGTTACCCAACACACCATCGGAGGAAATCACAACATTATCGCCATCCATTTCCGCTTCTGAGACATGGACGATATCGGTTGAGATTGCCATCGCCCTTACCTGTAAAAAACCAAAGCGGTGCGGGTCGAATGTCATCGCGAACTCAATTTCTACCGGTGTACCGAGAGATTGCTCGCAGATGGATAGCAGCGATTTCATAAGATTATTGAAAGGTACCTGATTGAGCAACAACAATGGAGCAAACGTCAGAACCCGAGGACCTGGAAATCCTGTTCCAATCGATAGGCGGCCAGAGACCGCGTTATAGGTGGATGCGACATATTTTAACGATTTATCTTCATCTGCTGCTGTTATGTTTTCCAGCGAAATATATTCACCTTCATTAATTGGATCGTATTTAGGTGGCTCCCCCATATTCACTACCCAAAACTCTGTTTGGGTATTTATAAGCATATCAGGTCCAGATACGAAAGGTGGCTCAGCCTTTGGAAATGCTGGCGAGAAAACCCACGAAATTCCCCCGTCCACGACCGTCTTTCCCAATCCAAGAGCAAGATTCACCACACCATCCTCCGGTTTGGCAGGTCGCAGCGGGTAATAGTTGT
>Ga0208980_10002586_pt1 | contig 10941 bp, 11 predicted proteins | sample WetSurMetagenome_3_FD_187993 | JGI IMG/M metagenome (GOLD analysis project Ga0208980, IMG submission 187993) | Wetland microbial communities from Twitchell Island in the Sacramento Delta, sample from surface sediment Aug2011 Site A1 Bulk (version 2) | ecosystem: Environmental > Aquatic > Marine...
GCACTAGGCGGGCTTCTTGGACTTCTGCGGAGGTCGGTGGACGGTGATTTGGCTCCCCGGGTAGGACTCGAACCTACGACACACGGATTAACAGTCCGCTGATCTACCGACTGATCTACCGGGGAAGTGCGGGCGGGAAATGGTACGCAGCGCCCCCGATACCGTCAACCGCGGTCAGGAACATTTCACGGGCGTGCCGTCCGACTCCGCCTCTGCGACGCGCGGCCGGCCCGTGTTCGAGATGATCACGGTTCGGGGCGTGCCGCGCTCGCTGGTCGGGCAGATGCGGAAGGTCGCGTTGGTGCCGCCGGCCGTGCCCTCCGGCTGGTAGACCACTTTGCGCCGGCCGGTCGAGGTGGTGATCCGCACGCCCCGCAGCCCCGGGTCGGTGTAGCGCAGCAGCGGCTCGGCGGGATCGAGCTCCCGATCGGCGTCGCGGTCCTCGAACACCATGAACCCGCCGGCCCACTCGAAGGTGTCGGCACACTGCCTGCCGTCGTCGGTCGGGCACATCACGATCCGGTGGCCGCTCGTGACGGCCGAGATCCGGGCGAGCTGCAGGTGGGTCATGATCTCGGTCACCGCAACGGTGACCTCTTGGCGCACGAGCATGCCCCGCAGGCCCGGGATCCCCGCGGCCAGCAGCACGATGGCAACGGCGACGGTGGTGATGAGCTCGATGGCGGTGAGGCCGCGCGCGCGGCCACGCGTGATTGCACGGACGTCCATGTCCCTCTCCTTCCCTGGTTGTGTCCAAGGCCGGCACTCCCTGCCGACCCACTTCCGTCATCCGTGGCGCCTGCCGGCTCGCGGGGCGCCCTGCCCCCCGATGATAGCCGCCGGCTCGGCCCGTGCCGAGCGCCTCACTGCACCACGGCCTCGATGCGCTCCAGCGCCTTCTCCAGGTTGGCCATGCTGGTCGCGATCGACAGCCGGATGTGCCCGCCGAGCCCGAACGCACTGCCCGGAACCAGCGCCACGCCGGCCTTCTCGATCAGGTACTCGGCGAACTCGACGTCGTTGCCGATGCCGTCCAGACGGTCGATCAGCTCCTGGACGCTCGGGAACAGGTAGAAGGTCCCATCGGTCGGCAGGCAGCTGACCCCGGGCAGCCGGTTGAGCCGGTCGACCACGAAGTCGTGCCTCTCCTCGAAGGCAGTCACCATGACCCGGATGAAGTCCTGCGGACCGTTGAGCGCGGCCTCCGCCGCCACCTGGGAGATCGACGTCGGGTTCGACGTGCTCTGCGACTGGACCTTCTTCATCGCCTTGATCAGCTCGACCGGGCCGCCGGCGTAGCCGATGCGCCAGCCCGTCATCGAGTACGCCTTGGACACCCCGTTCAGCACGATCGTGCGGTCGTAGAGCTCCGGCCGGACGTTGAGGATGTTGACGAAGGGTGCCGACGAGTCCCACCGGATGTGCTCGTACATGTCGTCCGTGGCGATGACGATGCGCGGGTGCTCCACCAGGACCTCGGCGAGCTCGGCCAGCTCGTCCGCCGTGTAGGCCATGCCGGTCGGGTTGGACGGGCTGTTGATCACTACCAGCCGCGTCTTGCTCGTAATCGCGCCGGCGAGCTGCGGCGCGGTGATCTTGAAGCGTTGGTCGTCAGAGGTCTTGATGAACACCGGCTGGGCGCCCGCCAGCAGGGCCATGTCCGGATAGGACACCCAGTAGGGGGCGGGGATGATCACCTCGTCACCCGGGTCGAGCAGGGCCTGCGCGAGGTTGAAGAAGCTCTGCTTCCCGCCCACCGACACGAGCACCTGGTCCGGCGCGTAGTCGAGCCCGTTGTCGCGCTTGAACTTGGCAATCACCGCGCGCTTGAGCGAGGGCGTGCCGTCGACGTCGGTGTACTTGGTGAAGCCGTCCCGGATGGCCTGGATGGCGGCCTCCTTGATGTGCTCCGGCGTGTCGAAATCGGGCTCACCGGCCCCGAGCCCGACCACGTCCTTGCCGGCGGCCTTCATCGCGGCGGCGCGCGCGGTGACCGCCAGGGTCGGCGACGGCTTGACGGCCTGAACGCGGGTAGACAGCTTGATGCTCATACGGCAGGGCTCGCAGCATGGAGACGGCGGGGATCCTTCCCGCCATGGCCTCCCCGGAGGGGAGAAGAGCGGCTGATATGATAGCCAATTGCGCTGCCAGCCCAAAAGGCCGTGGACCGGGAATTCGAGCTCGTCAGCCAGTTTGCGCCGGCCGGTGATCAGCCGGAGGCGATCGCTCGGCTGGTGCAGGGGCTGCGCGACGGCGAGGCCGGGCTGACCCTGCTCGGGGTCACCGGCTCCGGCAAGACCTTCACGATCGCCAACGTGATCCAGGCCCTCCAGCGCCCGGCGATCGTCCTGGCGCCGAACAAGACGCTGGCAGCCCAGCTCTACGGGGAGTTCAGGGAGTTCTTTCCGCACAACGCCGTCGAGTACTTCGTCTCCTACTACGACTACTACCAGCCGGAGGCGTACGTCCCGTCCAGCGACACCTACATCGAGAAGGATGCCTCGATCAACGAGCACGTCGAGCAGATGCGGCTCTCCGCCACCAAGGCCCTGCTCGAGCGCCACGACACCCTGATCGTCGCGACCGTCTCGTCGATCTACGGCCTCGGCGACCCGCGGATGTACCTGCAGATGGTGCTGCACCTGTCGCGCGGCGAGCGCATCGACCAGCGCGCCATCCTCAGGCGCCTCGCCGACCTGCAATACAAGCGCAACGAGCTCGAGCTGCAGCGCGGCAGCTTCCGGGTGCGCGGTGACGTCATCGACATCTACCCCGCCGAATCGGACGACGAGGCGCTGCGGGTCGAGTTGTTCGACGACGAGATCGAGGGCCTCTCGCTGTTCGACCCGCTGACCGGCGAGATCCTGCGCAAGATCGCGCGCTACACCGTCTATCCGAAGACGCACTACGCCACGCCGCGGGAGACGATCGTCGGCGCGGTCGACAAGATCCGCGAGGAGCTGAAGGAGCGGCTGGCCCAGCTCAATGCCGCCAACAAGCTGGTGGAGGCCCAGCGCCTCGACCAGCGCACCCGCTTCGACCTCGAGATGATGCTGCAGGTGGGCTACTGCTCCGGCATCGAGAACTACTCGCGCTACCTCTCCGGCCGCCAGGCCGGCGAGCCGCCGCCGACGTTGTTCGACTACCTGCCACCGGACGCCCTGCTCGTGATCGACGAGTCGCACGTCACCGTGCCGCAGCTCGGCGCGATGTACCGCGGCGACCGCTCACGCAAGGAGACGCTCGTCGAGTACGGCTTCCGCCTCCCCTCCGCGCTCGACAACCGGCCGCTGCGCTTCGAGGAGCTCGAGGCGCGCGCACCCCAGACGATCTACGTGTCGGCCACGCCGCGCGACTACGAGATCCGCCATTCGGGCGCAGTCGTCGACCAGGTGGTGCGACCCACCGGCCTCGTCGATCCCGAGGTCGAGATCCGCCCGGCACGGACGCAAGTGGACGACCTGCTGTCGGAGGTCAACGCCCGCGTCGCGCTGGGCGACCGCGTGCTGGTGACGACCCTCACGAAGCGCATGGCGGAGGATCTCACCGACTTCCTGCTCGAGCACGGCATCCGCGTGCGCTACCTGCACTCGGACATCGACACCGTCGAGCGGGTCGAGATCATCCGCGACCTGCGGCTCGGCGAGTTCGACGTGCTGGTCGGGATCAACCTGCTGCGCGAGGGCCTCGACATCCCCGAGGTCTCGCTGGTGGCGATCCTCGATGCCGACAAGGAAGGCTTCCTGCGCTCCGAGGGCTCTCTCATCCAGACCATCGGCCGGGCCGCGCGCAACGTGCGGGGCAAGGCCATTCTGTACGGCGATCAGGTGACCGGCTCGATGCAGCGGGCGATGGACGAGACGAGCCGACGGCGCGACAGGCAGCTCGCGCACAACCTGGCAAACGGCATCACGCCGCGCACGGTCGAAAAGAGGGTGGCGGACATCATGGAGGGTGCCTATGCTGGCGCCCCTCTGCCGGCGCGCCAGTACGCCAAGGTCGCGGAGCAGGAGGCCGCCTGGGCGGCGCTCAGCCCGCAGCAGATGGCGAGGAAGCTCAAGGAGCTCGAGAAGCAGATGAACGAGCACGCGCGCAACCTCGAATTCGAGGAGGCCGCCCGGGTCCGCGACAGGATTCGCGAGCTGCAGGGCAAGGGGCTGGTTGCCTGACTTAGCGATGGATCACTGACATGCTCGACGCCATCCGCAGGTTCCTGCACCTCGAGGCCGCCAGCGCCATCCTGCTGATCATCGGCACGGCGCTCGCGATGGTCCTGGTCAACTCGCCGGCAGCCGGCTACTACGACGCGCTGCTGGGCACGCGGGCTTCGGTGAGCGTCGGCGAGTTCGCGATCGACAAGCCGCTGCTGCTGTGGATCAACGACGGGCTCATGGCCGCCTTCTTCTTCCTCGTCGGCCTCGAGCTCAAGCGCGAGGTGATGGAGGGCGAGCTCTCGAGCCCGGCACAGATCGTCCTCCCCGCCGTGGCGGCGGTCGGCGGCATGGCGGTTCCAGCACTCTTCTATGTCGCGGTGAACTGGGGCGACCCCGCGACGCTGCGCGGCTGGGCAATCCCATCGGCAACCGACATCGCCTTCGCCCTGGGTGTCCTGAGCCTTCTGGGGCGCCGCGTGCCGGTTGCGCTCAAGCTCTTCCTGCTGACCCTGGCGATCATCGACGACCTCGGCGCCATCGTCATCATCGCGCTCTTCTACACGGCGGAGCTGTCGACGCCCTCCTTCGTCGCGGCGGCGATCATTCTGTCGGCCCTCGTCGCGCTGAAGCTGTTCCGTGTGACGCGCGTGACGGCCTATCTCATCCTTGGCATCGCGCTCTGGGCCGCAGTGCTCAAGTCGGGCGTGCACGCCACCATCGCGGGCGTCGTCGCGGCGTTCTTCATCCCACTGCGCGCGGACACCCCTGAGGGACCCTCGCCGCTGCGCCGGCTGGAGGAGGACCTGCACCACACCGTGGCCTTCGGCGTCCTGCCGCTGTTCGCCTTCGCGAACGCCGGCGTGTCGCTCGCGGGGCTCTCGCCCGCCGCGCTGCTGGGGCCGGTGCCCCTCGGCGTCGCTCTGGGCCTCGTGCTCGGCAAGCCGATCGGCGTCATCCTCTTCTCGTGGCCACTCATCCGTTTCGGTGTCGCGCGCATGCCGGGCGGCGTCGGCTGGGGCGCCTTCAGCGGCGTTGCCATGCTCTGCGGGATCGGCTTCACGATGAGCCTGTTCATCGGCTCGCTCGCCTTCGAGGAGGGCGGGCCGGGCGCATTGAGCTACCGTCTCGGCATCCTCGCCGGCTCAGCCATATCGGCCGTCGCCGGACTGCTCGTTCTCGCGCTGATGTTGCCGCGATCTGCCGCGGACCCGCAGGACGAGGCGCTGCCGACGCCGGAGCGCCACTGATCACCGTGGACGCCGTCCATCGATTAATTGCGAAAACAATTTCGACAACCGTATGACTGACGACGCAAAGGCCAACGGCCCTGGCAGGCGCCCCGCCCCGTCCGACTTCGACCTGGTCGAGGACATTGGTGATGCGGCGGCCTTCGACCGCGCCCTGGACGAGCTCCTGCCGAGAGGCGACCTGGCGGCGGCCGGTCGGTTCGACGTCGACCCGGCCGACTTCGAGGCCTTCAACCGCGAGCTCGACGCCCAGATGGCGCAGGTCAAGGCCCGCTCGGCGCGCGTCGACGTCATCGAGGACCTGGGCACCGACGTCGTCGAGCCCGCTCCGGCCCCCCTCCCCCGCGAGGCATCCCCGGTTCCCGAGCGCGTCGGCAGCGGGGTCGAGGAACCGCAGGTCGCGGACGACGTCGTGACCCTCGGCGCGGCCGCGACCGCGCCGGCTGCGGCGCCCACGACGGCGGAGCCGCCGCCCCCCGCCGCCAGGAGTGCACCACCGCCGCCGGCAGCGGTCACGGGTGGTGCGGCCCCCGCCTCCATCGGCCGCGGCGCCACGCTGGCCTTGCTGCTCGGGCTCGGCGGCCTGGTGGCCGGCGGCGGTGCGCTCTGGCTGAGCCTGGATCGCGAGGCTGAGCTGGCGCGACTGCGGTCGGCGCTCGCCGAGCGTCGGGCAGCGCCCGCCGTGCCGGCAGCGCCAGCGCCATCGGGAGATGCGGAGAAGGTCCGCGCGCTCGAGGGTCGGCTCGAGGAGGTCAGCCGCCGCCTTGCTGAGCTGAGCACGTCCACGACGCCCGCGGCCGCGGCCGGGAAGGCACCGCCAGCGGACGCCCGTCCCGTGCAGCACGAGCACGTCGCCGCGGCGCCAGCGCCGGCGGTGACCCAGCAGGCCGCAGCGGCCGCACCGGCAACCCCCAAACTGGAGACCAAGGCGCCGACGAAGGAGCCGAAGCCGGCCGTCACCGCGGTGGAGACACCTGCCACCCCCGCGCAGTCCTCGCCGGTCGCCCCCACGCCGGTGCCGCCGGCACCCGCCGCTGGCCCCGCGCCCGCAGCCGAGTCCGCGCCGACGCCCACCGCGACCCCGGCGGCGCCGGTCCAGACCCTGCCGAAGCCGAGCGGCAACGGATCCTGGTCGGTCGTCATCGATTCGTTCAGGGACGAATCCGTCGCCGAGCAGCGCAGCGCCCAGATCACCCGCATGGGCCTCCCGGCGGAGGTGCGCTGGTTCATGGCCAACGACCAGATGCGTTACCGGGTGGTGGTACCCGGCTATGCGACCCGGGACGCCGCCGATACCGCTGCGGCCGAGCTGCGCCGACGCAAGGCCGGCGGCGCCTGGGTCACGCGCTTGCCGAAGCAGGAGTGACCTCGAGCTCCCGAGCCGACCTGCGCGCCCGCGTCAGCACCCGCTCCCGAGATGCCAACCAAGGAACGCCCTCATGATGGAACTCCTGCTGGACCCCGCCGCCTGGGCGGCGCTCGTCACGCTCACGGCGCTCGAGATCGTCCTCGGCATCGACAACATCATCTTCCTGTCGATCCTGGTGGCGAAGCTGCCGGCCCACCAGCGGCACTCGGCGCGCCTTCTCGGTCTCGGCTTCGCGATGGTCACGCGCATCCTCCTGCTGCTGTCGCTGGCCTGGGTGATGCGCCTCAGCAGCCCGCTGTTCGAGCTGTTCGGCGAGGAAATCTCGGGGCGTGACCTCATCCTGTTCTTCGGCGGTCTCTTCCTGATCGCGAAGAGTACGATGGAGATCCATACGAGCCTGGAGGGACCGGAGGAGCAGACCGTGGGCCGCGCCACGGCGTCCTATCTCGGCGTGATCGTCCAGATCGGCATCATCGACATCGTGTTCTCGCTCGACTCGGTCATCACCGCCGTCGGCCTCGCGCAGCACGTCCCGGTGATGGTGGCCGCGATCATCATCGCGGTGCTCGTGATGATGTTCGCCGCCAGGGCGGTCGGCGAGTTCGTCGACCAGCACCCGACGGTGAAGATGCTCGCCCTGTCCTTCCTGATCCTCATCGGTGTCGCGCTGGTGGGCGAGGCCGGCGACCTGCACATCCCGAAGGGCTACATCTACTTCGCGATGGCCTTCTCGGTCGTCGTCGAGATGCTGAACATGCGGCTGCGCAGGCGGGTGGAACCGGTGCAGCTCCGCCGGCACATGGAGGAGACCGACTAGCGGCTGAGCAGGGCTTCCTGCCGGCGTCGCAGCCGCGCGACACGGCGGTGCAGCGCGGCGAGCTGCGCCAGCGCGTCGTCGTCGAGCGCGGCTTCGCCTGTTGACAGAACCTCGATCGCACGCGCGTGGTCGCCGACTGCGGCCCAGGCGCGCGCCACCGCCCCCGCGTGCGCGCCCGCCGCCTGCGGGTGGCGGTACGCCTCGCCGAGCGCCGGCAGCAACGCGGCGAGCGACAGCAGGTCCCAGAGGTTGTGCCGCACGACCTCCGCCAGCCGTGCCCAGGCGCCGCGGTGCAGCCAGTCGAACCAGGCCGCCGGTACCTCCGCGCCCGGAATGTCGTCCGGCCGCGAGAAGCCAACGAGCCGCCGCTCGGCCGTCACCAGCCGGCAGTCGTCCCAACGCGGTGCAAAGGCCCGCCGGGTCGGGAACAGCAGATCCAGGTGCGGCCGTCCCGCATAGTTGTCGGCCTCTCCGTGCAACCGCAGTCGCGTCGCCAGCAATGGCACGTCGAAGCACTTGCCGTTGTAGGTGACGAGCGTCGCATCCCCAGCCCAGGCTCGGGCGAAGGCCAGCATGTGGGGCTCCCCGGCGAAGGTGGTCAGCAGCCACTGCCGCACCTCGAACGCGTCGCCGTCGACGCGCGCCAGGCCCAGCAGGAAGGCCAGCGTGCCGGTGCCGCCGGACAGTCCCGAGGTCTCGGTGTCGAGGAAAAGCCAGTCGCTGCCTGCCGGCGCACCCGGCAGATCGGCGCCGCTGTCCATCAGCCCGTTGAGCGTCTGCCGACCGTGGCAGTGGCCGAGCGCGAAGCGGTGGCGCAGCTCGATGACGCCGGGTGCCCGCAGTGCGCCGCCGAGGCGTGCAGCGAGCGTCGCGTCGTCGACGCGTGCCACGGCCTTCCCGCGACCCCGCGCGCGGGCGACGCGCTCGGCCAGGGTCGGCGCCACCAGCGCCGCAGCGGGCTCGGCCGGCGCCATACCGGCCTGGCGACGCAGCATGCTCAGGCGGTCGCGCAGCATGCCCGCCTACCGCCATCGCGGCCTGGAGGCCGGGATCGTCCTCGATCACGAGCAGCGCATGGCGCTCGCCGTTCCGGGGCGGCACCTTGGCGCCGGCGCGCCGCGCGATGGCGACGTAATAGCCGGCCTTGCGCAGCTCCGCGCCGCCCGAGGCGGCCTCCTTGTGGGCCGTCTCGAGCTGCTGCGGCGTGGGGGCCGGCGGCTGCTTCGCCGCGGGCTTGGTGAAATCGAGGTCGTCGTCGTCGACCTGCGGAGGCTGCCTGCCCGGAGTCATGTCGCCGCCTTCCTGTCGCCTATGCGGCTTTCCTCGCCGCGAATGAGTTTCCTGATGTTGGCTTCGTGCCGCCACACCAGCACGGCGCACATCGCGCACGTCGCGGCGAGAATCGGGCCGGCGCCGAGGATGAGATAGACGGCCACGGGCGCGAAGAGCGAGGCGACGAGCGAGCCCAGCGACGAGTAGCGGCTCACGACCACGACCGTGAGCCAGGCCACGAGGACGGCCAGGCCGACGCGCCAGTCGATCGCGAAGAGCACTCCCGCGGCGGTGGCCACGCCCTTGCCCCCCTTGAATCGCAGCCACACCGGGAACACGTGGCCGAGGAAGGCCGCCACGGCGACGATGGCCACGACCTCGCCCTGCAGCCCCAGGCGGAGGGCGAGCCAGACGGCGAGCCAGCCCTTGAGGGCGTCGCCGGCCAGCGTGAGCGCGGCGGCCACCTTGCTTCCGGAGCGCAGCACGTTGGTGGCGCCGGGATTGCCGGAACCGAAGGAGCGCGGATCCGGCAGGCGCATCGCCCGGGTCACGACCACCGCGAAGGGGATCGAACCGATGAGGTAGGCAATGACGGCGGCCAGGAACGCGATCATGTCGATACTCTACAATACGACCTCGAAAAAGCCCCTTTCCCGCGAATGCGCGGCCCGCCACCCCGATGGACACCATCTTCATCCGCGAATTCCGCGTCGACGCCTGGGTCGGCATCTACGACTGGGAAAAGCTGCGGCCCCAGACGCTGGAACTGGAGGTCGAGATCGGGATTCCCGGCGCGGCCGCGGGCCGGTCGGACGACATCCACGACACCGTGCACTACGGGCAGGTGGTGGAGCGCTTCACGGCGGAGCTCGCCGAGCGCCGGTTCGGGCTCCTGGAGGCGCTGGCCGAGCACCTCGCGGCCATCGTCACCGGGGAGTTCAAGGCGCCGTGGGTCCGGCTTTCGGTCGCGAAGCTCGGCCACATCCGCAACGTGCGCAAGGTCGGCGTGACGATCGAGCGCTCGCGCCAGGCCGCGAAGTGAGGACCCCGTGCTGAAGTGGGTCCTCGTGATCGCGGTGGCCGTGGTGGTGCTCTCCCTCTTCGCCCCGCAGTTCTCGAAGATGGGCCTGGGGCGGCTTCCGGGGGACATCACCGTGCGCTTCCGCGGCCGCCTCGTGTACCTGCCCATCACCACCACGGTGCTCGTCTCCCTCGCGCTCACCGCGCTGGGGCGCATCCTCTAGGGCTCCTGCGGGTCCTCCTCGGTGAACACCGAGCGGTACGACGAGTAGATCGTGGCCACGGCCAGCGGAATCCACGCGACGAGGCCCAGCCCCAGCGGGATGATCGCCACCACGAGCAGCGCGAGCATCACGAGGCCGTAGACCAGCATCGGCACGAAGTTGCGCAAGCACGCCGCGAAGCTCGCCTTCATGGCCGGGATGGCCGGCACGTCGTGCAGCATGGCGAGCGCCGGGGCGAACCAGTAGGCGGCCAGGAGCGGCATCGCGAGCGCGGCGGCCACGAGGCCCGCGAGCGCGAGGCGAAGGGCGTCATCGGGCAGCGACTGGACGATGGCCGCCTCGTCGCCGGTCATGATCGCCCACAGGAACGTCGTGCCGGCCACGAGGCTGAACACCCCCGCGATGGCGATCTCGCCCAGCGTGTAGACGACGCCGATCGCGAAGAGCAGCCCCGTGTTCCGGCGGAAGCCCGCGAGGAAGTGCTCGAGCTCCAGGTCGCCGCCGGTCTCCAGCGAGCGGCAGCCGAGCGCGATTCCCCCCAGCAGGATGGGGGAAGCGAGATTGGGCACCCACAGGCCGACCCACGGCACCATGCCGAGGCCCACGTGGATGAGGAAGAACAGCACGAGGAAGACGATCCACATGAGGGACGAGCGGCGGAAGAGCCGCCAGCCGTCGGCCACCCAGTCCACGCCGGCGGCCGCGCGCACCTTGCGGCCCGGCATGACGAGCGCTGCGGGTCCGGGGTCGTTCGCGGCGGGACCGGGGAGCGGAAGCCCCGGTTCGTTGGCATGCATCTGTGTTTGCGTCCTGCGACGAGGGGCGAGGAAAGGTTAAT
>Ga0208980_10002587_pt1 | contig 10939 bp, 8 predicted proteins | sample WetSurMetagenome_3_FD_187993 | JGI IMG/M metagenome (GOLD analysis project Ga0208980, IMG submission 187993) | Wetland microbial communities from Twitchell Island in the Sacramento Delta, sample from surface sediment Aug2011 Site A1 Bulk (version 2) | ecosystem: Environmental > Aquatic > Marine...
CCTTTCGAAAGGCAATTGAGTTTGTGGAAATTAAGGGCGTTGGAAAAGCCACCTCGAACTACCGGCTGCGCGACTGGCTTATCTCACGGCAACGTTATTGGGGCGCGCCCATACCGATCATTTACTGCCCCAGCTGCGGGGAAGTTCCGGTTCCCGAGGATCAACTCCCCGTGTTACTGCCAGACGACATCGAATGGAAGCCCACCGGGGAAAGCCCGCTAAAGCTGCACCCCACCTGGCGGAAAACGACCTGCCCGAACTGCGGTGGAGCTGCCGAGCGGGAAACAGATACCATGGATACCTTCATGTGCTCCTCCTGGTATCACCTGCGTTATTTGAGTGCCCATTATGATCAGGGTCCCTTCGACCCTGCCGAATATAACTATTGGATGCCGGTGGACATTTATACAGGAGGGATCGAGCATGCCACTATGCACCTGCTTTATACGCGTTTTTTCCATAAGGCGCTACGGGATATGGGTATTACCGAAGGTAACGAACCCATGTTGAAGCTGCGAAACCAGGGCATGGTGCTGGGCGAGGATCATGAAAAAATGTCCAAACGGAGTGGGAACACCGTCCCGCCGGATGAATTGGTGGAAAAATACGGCGCGGATACCGTGCGGGCGTATTTGATGTTCTTCTCCCGCTGGGACCAGGGCGGACCGTGGAGCTATTCCGGGATCGAGGGCACCAGCCGCTGGATGAAACGGGTCTGGAACACCCTTTTGGAGCCAGGTCCTGTTGGAAATGATGATCCGGCTGCCAGCCGCGATCTGCGCCGCAAGGTGCACCAGACGCTGCGTTCTGTTACCCGCGATTACGAGCAGGTGGAATTCAACACGATCATTTCCTCCTTGATGGAGCTGCTGAATGAGATGCAGCGGGTTAAGCAACTGGGGCTGTGGGGTTCGCCGGTCTGGAATGAAGCTGTGGAGATCTACTTAAAGATGTTCGCCCCGGTCGCTCCACACATGAGCGAAGAGATCTGGGCGATGCAAGGGAGACCTTTTTCGATCCATACACAACCCTGGCCGGCGGTGGATGAAGAAGCTGCCCGGGATGAGGAGATCACCCTGGTGGTGCAGGTCAACGGCAAAGTACGCGACCGGTTAACCTTACCCGCTTCCATAAGCGATGATGAGGCAAAATCCCTGGCTGTAGCCAGCGCCGGTGCTGAAAAAGCGCTCGAGGGGCGGAAGCCGCGGCAGGTGATCTACGTCAAGGGGCGATTAGTGAACATTGTAGGATAACAAAAAGCGGTTGAGTGGTTGAAAATTTTTATGGTTGAATGAGAATAGAAAGGGAAAAATGCGCTTAGAAGATTGTAATTGGATGGATGTGGAAAAGTACCTCGAAGGCGAAAACCGCATATTGCTGGTGCTGGGACAGACTGAGCAGCACGGCTATTTAAGTTTGGCAACGGATTCACGCATCCCCCTGGCGATCGCAGATGCAGCCAGCCAAAGAAGTGGAGTGCTGGTGGCACCGGCATTGAATTTCGGCATTTCTCCGTATTTCCTAACCTACCCGGGAACAACCAGCATTCGGGTTTCGGTCTATGTGGAATTCATCAAGGACATTGTCCGCAGCTATTTTGGTCAGGGATTCCGGCGTTTCCTGGTGGTCAATGGTCACGGTGGAAACACTCCCGCCAGCAGTGCCCTTTATGAACTTGCCAATGAGCTGACCGGGTCAAAATTCGGTTGGTATTCCTGGTGGACCACGGAATCGACCAAAAAGATCGCGGCTGCCCACAGCCTGCCCACTGAGCATGCCAACTGGATGGAGGCTTTCCCATTTACAAGGGTCGCTGAGCTGCCCAAGGAAAGCAAACCGATCGTGAACCCGGGCGGAATCCATAATGCGAAGACCGAGCGGGAAGCCTGCGGCGACGGTTCTTTCGGTGGACCTTACCAGGTGGAGGATTCCATTATGGACGAGATCCTCGCAGCGGCAGTGAATGATGTTTTGGACGCATTGAAGTTCGAATAATTGAAAACACTTCCTGCAACGGAGCCGAAAGGCTCCTTTTCGTTTAATTGACTTTTCCGTGCGATTCCATGACAATGGGTGGATGAACGCGCACTGCGAGTTGATCCGGCAATCCGAAAAGGAAAGATCGAGTCTGATCATTACACTTTTACTCAGCCTGGCTGGCGTTGTATTAATGATCGTTCAAGCGGGCGGGATTTCCAGGGTGATCGCGGATGTTTTCCTGGGTGGAGCGGATCTTGGAGATGTCAAACCGATTCTAGTCATACTCGCAGTAGTGATCATCCTGCGTGGAGCGGTTGTGTGGGGAGGAGAAGTATCCTCGGCTTCACTGGCTGTGAAGGTAAAAAAAAATCTGCGTGATTTGACCCTTAAGAAATTATTCCGCCTTGGCCCGGCCTACCTGGAAGGCGAAGCGAGCGGCGAGTTGACCAGCAGCGTCACCCAGGGTATCGAATCCATCGATGCCTATTTTTCCCAATTTATTCCGCAGGTGATTCTGGCAGGGGTAGCCCCTGTAATGATCCTGTTTATCGTTTTACCGATGGATTGGATCTCCGGGTTGATCCTTCTGCTCACTGCACCGCTGATCCCGTTCTTTCTTTACCTTGTTGGCAGGGCGACCGAGCGGGTGACAGGTCGGCAATTCACCGCGCTCAGCCGGATGAGTGCATTTTTCCTGGATACTCTTCAGGCGCTTTCCACCCTTAAACAATTTGGAAGAAGCCAGGACCGTTTAAGCGAAGTATCCAAAGTCAACCAGGATTATCGAACAGCGACGATGGAAGTCCTGAAGATCACGTTTCTCTCATCGCTTGCCTTGGAGATGCTGGGTACGCTCAGTACCGCTTTGGTGGCGGTACAGATCGGGCTGCGTCTGCTGCACGGCGGGATACCCTATGAGCAGGCATTATTTATCCTGGTCATCACGCCCGAATTCTACCTGCCTCTGCGGAACCTTGGCTTGCGGTATCATGCCGCGATGAACGGGGTGGGGGCTGCGGGACGGATTTTCTCCATCCTGGCGATCCCAGAAATGGCACACAGTTCTTCAGGTTCCGCGAATGAGCTTCTGGACGGGCGAGAAAAAATTCCTGACCCAAAGATTTGTATTGAATTCCGTAATGTAAGTTATGAACGGGGCGATAGGAATGAACAGGTGTTGGAAAATATCAATTGCCGATTTCCTGCCAACCAAGTGACAGCGTTGGCAGGGTTGAGCGGCGCGGGCAAGACGACCCTGACCCAGCTCCTGATGGGTTTTCTCATTCCCAAAACGGGGGAGATATTTTTTAATGGGAGCCCGTTATCCAAATTACAAGTTGAATCCTGGCGCAGGCAGGTCTCATGGGTGCCACAACAGGCAAGTCTTTTTGAGGATACAGTTCTGGCCAACCTCCTGGCTGCCAGGGGGGATGCATCCGAAAAGCAAGTGGAGGAGGCTGCCCGAAGAGCGGGCATGCATGACCTGATCTCTAACCTGCCGGATGGCTATCTAACCCGGGTGGGAGAGGGGGGAGCGCGGTTTTCCGGGGGGGAAAGGACCAGGCTGGCATTCGCCCGGGCGCTCCTGCGTGAATCGCCTGTGGTGGTACTGGACGAACCGACGGCCAACCTGGATGTGGAGCTGGAACGTACGCTTCAGGAGGTTATTCGAGAGCTGGGCAGCGAAAGGACTGTGATCCTTATTGCGCACAGCCTGAATGCGATCCGGTTGGCCAACCAGGTGATCGTATTGCAGGATAGAACTGTCAAGGAAACAATATCGTCTGAACAATACATCCAGGAACAAAGAAGGTTAAGCAGACCGGTGAAGAGCGCAGGGGTCACTGCATGAAAACGTTGTTCCGGTTGATCCATTTCACCCTTCCGCTATGGAAAGAAATGCTGCTCGCCCTGCTTCTTTCGGTGATCACCGTCGCTTGCGCAGTCGGGTTGATGGGCACTTCCGCGTATCTTATTTCCTATGCAGCGTTGCAGCCTTCGATTGCTTATCTGCAAGTCGCCATCGTGGGAGTGAGGTTTTTCGGGATCAGCCGGGGTGTGTTCCGGTACCTGGAAAGGCTCGCCTCTCATTCGGTGAACCTGCGGCTTCTGGCGGAATTCCGCATCTGGCTCTACCGCAAATTGGAGCGCCTGGTACCTGCCATAGTCCAGGAACGGCGCGGGGGAGACCTTCTATCGCTGCTCACAGCGGATATTGACACACTGGAAAATCTGTTCGTGCGGATCATTTCACCGCCGATCACCGCATTCTTCGTTACGATGGGGATGTTCTTTTTCCTGTGGTCGCTGGGCAATTATCCAGCCTGGATCTACCTGATAGGAGTATTTATTGGAGGCGTGATTTTACCCGCAGGGACCTATGTTACCAGCCGGCGGGCGGGTAGGGAGTATATCCACGTCCGCGCGGAGTTGACCAGCCGACTTGTATCCACCATCCAATCCACGGGGGAGATCCTTCTCTTCGGCATTCAGGAACCCCAGATGGAGCGGATATCATCGATCTCAAGGGGGTTCGGGAATGCGCAGATGGCGCTCGCCAGGGTGAACGGTTTTGGAAGCGGGGCAACGACTTGGATCGTGAACCTTACAGTCCTTGGGGTGCTGGCCGCCTCCATTCCGCTGGTGCGTGAGGGATCGATGAGTGGTGTACTGTTGGCTGTGGTGACATTGATGACAGCCGCAAGCTTCGAAGCCATTTTGCCACTGACGCTGACAACCCAGTTCCTCACTCCGGTGCTGACCGCGGGGCGAAGGATGTTCGCCATCGCTGATGCCGCACCACAGGTAAATGAACCCGCGCACCCTGCAATACTACCGGTTGCGTCTGGTATTGAGATCAATGGATTATCCTTTCGATACCCAGATAGCCCTGAATTTGTACTCAATCGGGTCGAGCTTTCACTTCCCCAAGGGAAAAAGATCGCCATTGTTGGACCCAGCGGAAGTGGAAAAAGTACACTTGTCAATGTACTGACACGCAGTTGGGATTATTCCGAGGGTTCCATCACCTTTGGGGGTATCGAATTGAAAACCCTCGATTCGAAAGATGTTTACTCGCGGATTGGCATTCTGGCGCAATCCCCGGTCATCCTGACGGATACCCTTCGACGGAATTTGCAGATCGGTGATCCGGATGCGAAAGATGGCGATTTATTGAGATCGCTCGAGAATGTGGAACTTGGGGCGTGGTATAAAACACTGCCCCAGGGGTTGGATACCTGGCTGGGAGACCGGGGAGTGAAGATGAGCGGGGGAGAGCGGCAGAGGCTGGCAATCGCACGCTTGGACCTGCGCAATGTACCAGTTCATATCTATGATGAACCCACCGCAAACCTGGATGCGATAACCGAAAAGCAAATATTTGATCTGGTGATGAAAAGGGAACACGGAGGGTCAATAATCTGGGTAACGCACCGACTTGTGAACCTGGAGCAGGTGGACGAGATCATCTTCCTCGAACATGGCAGAATCCTGGAGCGTGGAACCCAGACCCAATTACTTGCCCTGGGCGGAAGATTTGCCGAATTTTACGAAATCCAGAACAGTTGGCTGGATTAAACCGCTTTATCGATTGCCGATCCTAATTCTTTTTCAATATCCGCTTGGCTGATGGCTCCCTGGCGGAGGATGCGGATCTGCGGCTGGCAGCAATCCACCACGGTTGAAGGAACGCCTCCGGGGCAAGCACCCCCATCCAGGATCAAATCGACCCTGCCATCCAACTGCCCGAGAACCTGCGCGGCTGTAGTGGCATCCGGCTGACCGGACAAATTTGCCGAAGTTGTGGCGAGCGGTCCAAGAGCCCGAAGAAGGGAGAGCGCGAAGGGATGATCCGGCATGCGGATCCCGATGGTGGGGTGGGGGGAAATGATGCCTGGCAAGGTTGGGACGATCGGTACCACCAGTGTAAGGGCTCCAGGCCAGAATCTCCGGACCAGCACTTTGGCCGATTCGGTAAATCCTGTGGTTACCAGCGGGAGCTGATCCATATTACCCACAAGAATGGCGATCGCCTTGTTAAAATCGCGGCCTTTCGCGGCAAAGATCCTTTCGATCGCGGCTGCCTGGAAAGGGCTTGCCGATAACCCGTAAACCGTATCGGTCGGGAAGGCGATCAGTCCTCCAGCGAGAATCACCGCGCGGGCGGATTGGATCGCGTTCGTGTCATGAGCATCAATTGTGACCGTCTTCATTATTAATCTATTCATCACACTCAATTCGGAGTGTTCGCGGCAGCCCGGAAAGATCAGGGAGGATATCAACTTTGGCTGCAGGAAAGATCGCTCTTGCAATTGGTTTCAAGGCCTCGCCCTGATCGTACTGTATTTCAAGCAGGGCAAGAGCAGGATTGTAGAGTTTTTCTGGAAGCTCTTCCAGAAGCCGTTTGATCACATCCAATCCGTCAGCGCCTCCATCCAACGAAGTAACAGGTTCGAAGCGCAGATTAGGGCTGTTGTTGAGCTGGTCGGTAGGAATATAAGGTAGGTTGGCGCAAACCAGGTGGAAGGTTCCCGGAACATCAATCAGCAGATCGGATTTACAAAAGCGGATCCGGGTGGACAAGTGATAATTGCTCGCATTCGTTTCAGCCATCGCCAGGGCTCGCGGTGAAATATCGGTTGCGGTCATCTCCAAATCCGTGATTTCGCTTGCAAGTGTGATAGCTATCACCCCTGACCCTGTTCCTACATCCAGAACCTGACGGCAGTCAGGATGATCATGAAGCCAGGCAAGGGCTGCTTCCACCAGGATCTCAGTTTCCGGGCGAGGGATCAATACCGATGAATTCAAGCGAAATTTCCGCCCGTAGAATTCCCATTCTTCCAGGATATACGGGATCGGTTCTCCAGATAATCTACGATCCAGAATGATCTGGAGGGTTCTTTCTTCGCCGGGTTCGATCCAGTGTTCCGGGTGGGAAAGCACCCAGGTTCGGTCGCGGTTCTTAACTTTCGCCACCAGCAGTTCAGAATCCAAGCCAGGCGAATCGCTGATCCCGGACAGTTGATGCCGGGCGCGGGTGATCCACTCAATGATCCTGATCGTTGGGATCCTCGTAGCCTGTAGCGGAAAGGCGATCGGTCTCATCCCGCATGGAGAGCTCATCGATGAACGGGTCAAGATCACCATTCATCACACCGTTAATATTGAAGTTGGAGAAGTTGATGCGATGATCCGTAACCCGAGACTGGGGAAAATTGTAGGTGCGGATCTTTTCGGACCGTTCGCCGCTGCCAACCTGGGAGCGACGGTCCGCGTCGCGAGCATCCTGTCGCTTTTGTTGTTCGATCTCAAATAAACGGGCGCGGAGAATGCTGAGCGCGCGAAGCTTATTCTGCAACTGGGAGCGCTCATCCTGACAGGCGACGACCATCCCTGTGGGGAGATGGGTTAACCTGACGGCTGTGGAATTTTTTTGGACGTTCTGGCCGCCTGCACCGCTGGAACGAAACACATCAATGGTCAGATCAGATTCTGGAATTTGTATATCCACTTCCTCAACTTCGGCTAGAACTGCCACGGTGACGGTGGAAGTGTGGATACGCCCCGAGGATTCTGTGACCGGGATGCGCTGAACGCGGTGCACACCGGATTCATATTTTAGGCGGGAATAAGCGCCATCTCCCTTGACGGTGAAAATGACCTCTTTGAAACCACCAATGCCGATCTCACTGGAGGAAAGGACCTCCACCGACCACTTCCTGGATTCAGCGTAATGGGTGTACATGCGCAACAATTCCGCAGCAAAGAGCGCGGCTTCATCACCGCCGGTGCCCGCGCGGATCTCAACGATCACATTATGCGAATCACGCGGATCTTTCGGAAGGAGAAGATTCTTTAGTTCTTTCTCAAGGGATGCAATTCTAGGCTCAAGCTCAGTAATATCCGCCTGAGCCAATTCCCGAATTTCGGGATCATCGCTGGAAAGAAGCTGCCGGGCTTCATCAACATTGTTCAAGACCCGCCGGTAATCCTCCGCCTTTAGAACGATCTGTTCAAGCGATGAGCGTTCCTTGGCATATTCCGCCACTTTTTGGTAATCAGCCGCGTTTTGCTCCAGAAGCATGTTCAGTTCAGAATAACGGGCTTCGATGGAAGCCAGATTTTCAAGCATATAGGTTCCAATCCAGGAAGGTTGATGAAGTAACGGCATGATTATACCAGCCGGTATTGAGGTGGAATAAATCGCGTAACCGGAATTGCTGCTTTCCGCTATAATTGAGTGCGGCTATTTCTGGAAGTACTTGAGATAGATGCGGACGGAGGCGCAATGAGCGGAACCAATTTATCCCAACTTCAGTTTGCGATAACCACGATCTACCATTTCTTTTTTGTACCACTGACAATAGGGTTGGCAGTAATTGTCGCGATCATGGAAACCCTGTATGTGGTCAAAAAGAAGCCGGTCTACAAATTGATGACCAAATTTTGGGGGACGCTGTTCTTAATTAATTTCGCCGTCGGCGTCGTAACTGGGATCGTGCTGGAATTCCAATTCGGAATGAACTGGTCGGAGTATTCGCGTTTCGTAGGGGATATTTTTGGCGCACCTTTGGCGATGGAAGGCTTAATGGCCTTTTTCCTTGAATCTGTATTTATTGGGTTATGGATTTTTGGTTGGGAACGTCTAAATAAAGGGCTGCACCTGGCGACGATTTGGCTGGTTGCGATCGGTGTGAATGTTTCTGCTTTCTGGATCCTGGCGGCTAATTCTTTCATGCAGCACCCGGTTGGTTTCGAACGGGTGGGGGATAAGCTGGTTCTCACCAATTTTTCCGCGTTGATCACTAATCCGTACCTGATGAATCAATTTCCGCACACGGTTTTGGCGGGTTTTACGACGGCAGGTTTTTTTGTGCTTGGAATTAGCGCATACCATTTAGCTAAGAAGAACAAATCGGAAGTATTTCAGAGATCATTTAAAATCGCCTCCATTTTTAGCCTTATCGCAGTTCTTGGGGTGGTTGCGATGGGCGACCGACAGGGGAAGGGTATGGTCACCATGCAGCCGATGAAACTGGCTGCGTTTGAAGGGCTATGGGAGACGGAAGAAGGGGCATCATTCTCTCTGGTAGCGTTGATCGACCAGGATAAGGAAGAGAACCCCCTGGCGATACGGATTCCCTATATGCTCAGTATCCTCGCTACCAATAAACTTGATGCAAAGATCATTGGGTTGAAGGACCTTCAAAAAGAAAACGAACAACGGTTTGGACAGGGTTACTACATCCCAAATATCCCATTGATGTTCTGGTCGTTCCGCATCATGGTCGGGTTGGGATTTTTGATGATTCTTCTTTCGATTATTGCCATCTTTCTTGCCTACAAGCGAAAAGCGTTTGAGAAAACAAAGTTATTCTGGTTATTCGTACCAGTTATTGCTTTTCCTTATATTGCTAACACAGCAGGGTGGCTGATGACCGAGACAGGCAGGCAACCGTGGGTGGTTTTTGGCGAAATGCTCACAAAAAATGCCGGTACCCCGATGTTGAATGTCAGACCCTGGATGGTGATTTCCACAATCATAGGCTTTTTATTAGTTTATGCAATTCTGATCGTTATTGACGTTTTCTTGATCGCGAAATATTCCAGAAAAATTCCATCTGAGAACTCAACATTGGATAATGCGCCTGAAGGTGATCAGGCTGTATCGGAGGTGACAAAATGACACCCTACCCGGTAATCTGGTTTATTCTGATCACGATCTTATACTCAGGTTTCTTCGTCCTGGATGGTTTTGATTTGGGGGTTGGGATCTTGCTTCCATTTATAGGCAAGAATGAACAGACCCGCAGGATGATGGTGAATGCTATTGGACCCCACTGGGATGGGAATGAAGTGTGGTTGATCGTTGCCGGCGGCGCCACCTTTGCGGCGTTTCCGCAATGGTATGCTACCCTATTTAGCGGTTTTTATCTGCCGTTTTTTCTTTTACTTGTGGCTTTGATCTTCCGAGGTGTTGCGTTCGAATTTCGCGGAAAGGATGACAATCCCAGGTGGAAATCATTCTGGGATTGGTCGGCTTTTCTGGGAAGCCTGGTGGCTTCGTTCCTCTTCGGGGTGGCATTTACGAATATTCTGCGTGGTGTGCCGATAGACGCCAATATGCAATATGTGGGTGGATTCTTCAATCTATTAAATCCTTTCGCCATTTATGGCGGTTTGATGTTCACCTTGCTTTTCATCCTGATCGGTGCCTGCTATCTGGTTATCCGCACCGGAGACCCGGTCGAAAGTGCAGCGCGGAAACTGGCTGGGCAGCTATGGCTGCCGGTCACGCTGATGATCCTGGTATATGGTGCCTGCGTATGGCTTTTTGGCGGTAACAGCGGTTTCCTGGGCTGGTTCGCGATGATATTTTTCATCATCAGCGCGGTTGCAGCGCTGGTTTCGGGAATTTCAACGAAAAAAGGCAGATCGGGGTGGGCATTTATATGGATGTCCATCTGCATCTTACTGTTCACTTTCGGTATCTTCGGTTGGCTTTTCCCGAATGTGATGATCTCCAGTCTCGGGGTGGAAAATAACCTAACGATCTGGAACGCATCATCGGGTGTTACTACCTTGCAGATCATGACGGTTGTCGCAGTGATTTTTGTGCCGGTCGTGTTGATCTATCAATCCTGGAGTTACTGGTTGCTGCGTAAGAAAGTGACCGGCGAAAATGAGTCCCTGCATTATTAAGTAAATTTTTGGAGGTAAATATATGAGTCCCCACGAAAAGCATGTCATGCAAAGCGCAAACGCACCAAAGCCAGTTGGACCCTATTCTGTTGCCATTGGGGCAGGTCCATTTATTTTTACGGCGGGTCAGGCAGGACTGGATCCCAAGACAGGTAACCTGGTTGAAGGCGGGATCGAGACTGAAACCCGCCAGACATTGGAAAATTTGGGCAGTGTTCTATGCGATAGTGGTTCCAGCTTCAAATCCGTTGTA
>Ga0208980_10002591_pt1 | contig 10930 bp, 10 predicted proteins | sample WetSurMetagenome_3_FD_187993 | JGI IMG/M metagenome (GOLD analysis project Ga0208980, IMG submission 187993) | Wetland microbial communities from Twitchell Island in the Sacramento Delta, sample from surface sediment Aug2011 Site A1 Bulk (version 2) | ecosystem: Environmental > Aquatic > Marine...
TGGCGGCTTCAGAGGCGATATAGTCGAAGTGGGGGGTTTCTCCGCGGATGACGCAACCGAGGCAGAGGATTGCATCGAAGGAGCCTTTTCGCGCCAGGTGCATTGCCACCTGGGGGATCTCGTAGGCGCCCGGGCACCATACCACCGTGATCTTCTTCTCGTCAACGGCGTGGCGAAGGAGGCAGTCTGTTGCCCCGTCGAGCAGCTGTTTGGTCACCAGGCTATTGAATCTGCTGACCACGATTGCGAAGGATTTCCCTTCGCCCGAAAACTTTCCTTCGATGATCTGCACGATGTGTTCCCCTCCTTCAGTGGTGGCGTGCGGCCCTCAGCCGAGTCTCCGTCGCATCGCCTCGAGATATTCCCGGGGGATGGCATATTTCCCCAGCGCGTCGTTGTCGTTTCTCCGTCCTCCGTGAAAATCGGAGCCACCGCTTGCGAGGAGGAAGTATTCCTCGACGATCCCTCGGTAGTGATGCACGAGGTCCTGCGAATGGGAAGGGTGGATGACTTCGATGCCGTCGATTCCCTCCCGGATGCAGGCGAGGAGCACCTGATCATTCAGCGCCGTACCGGGGTGGGCGACGAATGAAAGGCCTCCCGCAGCCCGGATGACCCGGATGGTCTCCGCCGGTGAGACCGGGAATTTTCCTTCGTACGCCGGCCGTCCTGTTCCGAGATATCTGTAGAACGCTTCCTGATAGGATGCTGCCAGGCCCTGTTCAACCAGCGCGTTGGCGATGTGGGGCCGTCCAACGGAACCGTCGCCCGCCTGATCAAGGACCGTCTCCATCTGGAGCGGAAGATTCAGGCCATTCAATTTCTCAACCATCCGGACTGCTCGCTTGCGTCGTTCCTCCCGCACGCGGAACAGGAATTCCTGGAGCACTCCATGGTCGGGGTTAACGAAATAGCCGAGGACATGGATTTCCTCTCCATCGAGCACGGCGCTGAGCTCAATGCCGGGGATCACCTCGAGACCGACTCTGGCACCTTCCGACGCAGCTTCCGTGATCCCGCCGGTGTGATCGTGGTCGGTGATGGCAATGGTTGTAAGGCCGCACGCCCTGGCGCGTGTCACCACGTCCCGGGGCGAGAGAGCTCCGTCGGAGAAATGCGTGTGGATATGGAGGTCGGCTCTGCCACCCATGCAGCACACAGAAAGAGGAGAAAGAACGGCTGGCGGACCCTACAGGTACCGGGCCTTGAACTTCTCGTAATCGTTGATGATCAGCTTCCCGCGCTCCAGCTCGATATGCCCCTCGCGAATGAATGCATGAATCATGCGGGAAATCGTTTCGCGGGATGTCCCGGCCATATTGGCGAGATCCTGCTGCAGCGGGAGCTCATCGATTTCAACCCGGCCCTTGCGAATCTTGCCGATGTCGTCGGCAAGCTGCAACAGCACATTGGCGACCCTGCCTGAGGCATCTTTGAGCGACAGACTCTTGATCTGTGCGTCGGCTTTGCGCAGACGGAGGGTCAATTCTTTCAGGAGGGCGATCGCCACCGACGGGAAGTCGTGAAGCAGTTTCAGAAAATCCCGTCGGTGGATCATGAAGAGTTCGGATTTTGAGATGGCGACGACGCTGGCGGAGCGGGCGAGGCCGTCGAGAATTGCCATTTCACCAAAGAAGTCGCTTTCGCCCAGAATGGAAAGGATGACCTCTCGCCCATCGTCATCCATGCGGACGATTTTGACTTTGCCTGTAATGATGACAAAAAGGGCTGCCCCGGCCTCTTCCTCCAGAAGAATAATGCTGCCTTTCTTGTATTTCTTCCGGACCCCGACCTTGGCGATGGTATCGAGATCCATCGGTTCCAGGTCGCTGAGGATGGGGACGTTTCTCAGGAAATCGAGTTCTTCCTTCATCGTGGAGTTCAGAGTGTCCTCGTCGGAAAAAGAGAATGCTCTCTTGCTGAGTGCGGGAAACACACCGCTTGGGTTTTGGTTACGAAATATAGCCCGAGTGGCCTTCAAAGTCAAGGTAGGACTTTGTCCTCTAAGGGGTTACAGTCGGCCCGTTTGCCCTAATCTGACAGCATGTAGGCGATGAAAGCCCCGAGGCCGATCTGTGCTGCGACAAAATAGAGAGCGGACAGGTTGTCCAGGCGGGATCGTTCGGCCGCGTTGTAGGGATTCCCGGTTGCGAGGAATGCCTGCTGCTGATCATCGGCTGCCAATTTGTAGTAAGCCGAAAATCCCCCGAAAACGAGGGCCGAGCCTCCGGCGATCCAGAGGGGAAGCGTGTTTTTCTTCGATCGGGGGGAGCTGTCGAGTCTCCAGTCGTTTTCCTCAACCTTCCCCCCTGAGGGGACCAGCGGAATGACCAGCACTCCGCGAACGGCAAGGGCGAGGCTGCTTGTGACCTGTGTATAGCCTTCTTTTCTGGCGGTGAGGGAGGAGTCGGTGGGAACCGAGTTGGGGCGGAGAATGAGGGGACTCAGTCCCAGCAACGAATCGCCGACGTAGATTCCAGCGCCCGAGGGGACGCTGATGACGGAATACCAATGGGAGAGCGTGTAATGTTTTGACAGGACTTCACCCGTTTCGACAGAGATCGTGTCGCTGACGCCTTCTGTCAGCCAGTTTGCGTAGTCCGGGTGGGCGATATGGAGCACATGTCGTCCCGGCAGGAGCGAGTCGATGCGTGCCGGCGCGCGGCGCACAAACTGTCCGTCGACGTAGATCCATCCGCTGTCGGGGGAGGTCGTGACGTTGAGGGAAGCCCGGTTGCTGGCCCCGGTGCTATCGGGCGTTGCCGATACCACGCCGGCGAGGGCCAGGAATGCGAGCACGATGGTCAATGATCGGCTCATGGCGTTGATGCACCACGGAAGGTGAGCAGGACCTTTTCATCGGTGATGAACACGACGCTGTTGTAGGCGACGACGGGCGAAGTCTTGATTCTTCCTCCGACCGTCGTCTTCCACAGGACGGTGCCGTCGGCCGAACGAAGCGCCAGGCATTCCCGTTTTTGCGTGCCGAGATACAGGTAACGCCCTGAAGCGGTCGGCCCGGCGCTCACGGCGGCGCCGACACGGGGGGTCCAGCGGGGCGAGCCGCTGGTGCGGTCGAGGCCATAGACCATTCCGCTGGTTGTCACAACGACCACGAGATCGGGTGAGAGCAGCGGGTGTCCCCGGACTGCGTGTCTGGCGGGAAACTGCCAGAGGACCCTTCCGGAATCGGGAGTCATGGCGGTGACTGTTCCATGGAGGTTTGCAGCCACCACGATGAGCGAGTCAGAGATGATCGGGGCCACAACTGCTGCATCGGTCGGTCTCTGCCAGCGCAATCGTCCATCCTGTGTCTCGAGGGCATAGACCGTTCCATCGTCTGCCCCGAAGAAGACCATCTGTGCGGACACCGCTGCCGTTGAACGGATTCCCTTCAGGGAGGTGTTGTTGGGCAGGGGGTACTTCCATCGTGCTTCTCCGGTTGCGGCATCGATGCAGAAAAACGTCCCTTCAAGATTTCCGAAGTACAATCGCTGGTTGTTGAAGTCGATGGAAGCTTCGATTTCACCGAACGATTTTTCCCACCGAATTTTGCCGGCTCCAAGATCGAACGCCACAAGTGACCGTGCGGTGTTGGAGAGAGGGACATAGATCGTTCTGCCATCGACTGCGGGGGTTCCATTGATGGCATCGCCCAGGCTCGTCCAGCCGAGGCGTTTGCCTGTGGCAATATGGATGGCATGGAGTTCGCCGCGGAGGTTTCCGACGAGCAGGATGCTGTCCACGATGACCGGCGCGCCGTTGGCGGCGCCTGCAGCGAGATCGTACTCCCACAGTTGTTGGAGGGGAGGTGGGATCTCGCGCAGCGCGGTGCTGGTATGTCCTGCTGTGCGGCCGAACTGCGGCCAGTCTTCCGCGCTCGCACTCAGTGGCCGGTCCAGTCGCAGAGTTCCCCCGCACCCGGCGAAGATGGCAAGGCAGGCTATGACGAGACCGTGCGGGACGGGTTGCGTCATCAGAAATCCCATCCGAAGAAGAATTGATAGAACAGCCCTTTCTGGAGCTGTCCAAAATTGTTTTCGATGCGCTTGCCGATATCGTAGCGGAAGGCCAGGGCCCCGCCGAAGTTCATGCGGAACCCGAAGCCCATGGCGCCGAGAGTTTCCCGGTAGACGTTGTCCCAGGCGCCGCCGGCGTCGAAGAAGAGTGCTCCGCGGATGGACCAGAAACTCAGACCCGTGAACGGAAAGCGGACGGCGATCTGATCGACGAACGGAAATCGGAGTTCCTGGCTCATGAGCCAGAGCTTTTCGCCCCGGATGGACCACTGCGGATAGCCCCGAAGGTCCCAGCTGCCTCCCATGAAGAACCGTCGAGGGTAGGTTCCCTCATTATAGAAGAGCCAGTAACGGGAGGCGAATGCCGAGCGGAGGCCGAGTCGGAAGTACTTCCGGTAATCGAAGATGACGGAGAAATAGTTTGCGTTGGAATATTCGATGTCCGAGGTATATGCCAGTGTCACATTAAGCCGGCTTCCGTCGAGCGGTCCCGTCGGGCCCCAGAGCGAGTTGTCATGGATGTAGGCGATGGAATTGGACAGCAGGAGGGATCGGCGGCTTTCGATGAACTCATCGAGTTCCTTGCGCGAATTGGCGATCGAAATGGAGGTCTCCAGACGCTGGAACTGTGTCAGCGGATACGCCAGGGTGAGGTATCCTCCAAAAAGGCGCTCGTAGAAGTAGACGTCGGGGTCGGTCAGGTCATAGCGACGTCCGGTGAATCGAAAGATCCCATAGGCGAACTGGGTGCGTTGTCCGAGGGATATGCGCGAGATGGCCACATTGAAACTCGAAAGGAGTTCGTCCTGCGACTGTGCCGTATTGTAGATCAGGAAGTAGTACTGCTCATTGCCAAGGAGGTCACTCAGCGCGACGATCGCGCCCCCCCGGGTTCCGAAGACGGGGTCGGTGGAGATGACGCTCTGTGCGACGTCGAGGCTGTATTCTCCTTCGTACTTGAAACGTTGAACCTCCGATTCGCCCGAGAGCGGGGTAATGCGCCAGGGTTTTTCCTTTTCCAGGACGGCGACCGGTGTCACGGCCGAGGTGGTTTCGGCGGTTGTGGTGACGTTGCGCAGCATCTTCACCTGGAAGTTGAACTTCTCGAATGTCCCGAAGACGAGGTCTCCGGAGGCAGTCCAGGCGGGATCGAAAGCAGATGTCACAAATCGTGTGAGCCGGGTAGCGGGGAGCCAGGTACCACTGGGTTCCGGGGCGAGGCTCGAACGTGCCGGCCGGGCTTCGCTCATCTGCAGGACCCAGATGTTCTGGATGCCGTCCCGGTCCGACGTGTAGGCAAGTTGTTTCCCGTCTTTCGACCAGGACGGTGAGCCGTCATTCTGGTTCCCATAGGTGAGGTAGTCGATCGTGCGGCTGTTGAGATCATACAGGAAGAGGTTGTATTTCCCCCCCCTTCCATACGAAGTCCGGTCAGAGCTGAAGGCAATTCTGTCTCCGCGGGGGGACCAGGCCGGGTCGCGGTCATCGTAGTAATCCCGCGTGAGCCGATCGAGTGCACCGGTCTCCGTGTCGAGGACGTAGAGATCATTATCGCCGGACTTGTCGATGGCGGACAGGACGAGGCGTCTCGCGTCCGGTGACCAGGAGACGGTTCCGACGCTCACGACCTCCGGTGATTGGAAGGACTGCACGACTTTCCCCGCAGCGAGGTCATACAGATACAGGGCATCGCTTTCGCCGCTCTTGGCTGCGAAGGCAAGGATGCCCAGTTTGGAAACATCGATCCGCGTCCTGAACGGGTGAAAAGCTTCAAACTGGTCAGTCTGTTCTCCCTCAATGATCAGTTCGGCCGGGTCCTCGCGTTCCGGGGTATCGAGCTTTTTTCTGTAGATGCCGGTATATCCGGTGCGGTTGCTGATGAAGAGGACGGTCCGTGTGGACTCGCCCTCAACAACAACCGGTTTGAAGTTGTATCCCTGACTTGTCACCGCCACAGAGGCTTTGCTGGGGGCATCGTTCTGTGCGAGCAGCGGATAGAATCGCTTCTTGAGGGCGTACAGCCATTCCTGGTCAAACTCCTCGTAGTCCTTACCGAGGGTGAGTTTCAGCACGTCGCCGAAGAAAGCGGTCTTCCAGAAATTCTCCATCAGGAGAAGGATTTTCTCCTCCCCGTACCGCGCGCTGATGTACTCGAGGACTGATTGTCCCTCCTTGTACATCAGAAACGTGCCGTAGATCCTGTCCATGTCGTTCAGGCCGACGGCAATATCATTCAGCACAGCATCGCGCATCACCATTTCGCCCTGGGAGTCCCAGTCGGTGGACCAAAATTCTGCAAGGCCTTCGGTGAACCAGAGAGGAGGGAGTCGATCCTGGGGTTTGCGGTGATCGGTAAGAATCCGGTTGATCTTGCTGTACGTGAACACGTGAACCAGTTCATGCCGAACGACATGGCGAAACTGATAGGATGAGCCGTCGGATGGAAGGACGACGCGGCCCTTCATGAATTCGAAGAACCCGCCGATGCCCTCCGGGATAAAGCCCTCAGTGGTGTTGGTTTGCTGGAAATGCAGGTGAGAGCTATAGAAGATCAGCGGGACCCGGTTGCCGAGCGTGTGATTGAACTTCACCTGAAGGTCCGTGTAGGCTTCTTCGGCAAACGCGGCGCCCCGTTCTGCAAGGTCCTTCATTTCCGGGTAGTAGTAGATGTCGAAGTGTTCGGTCTTGAGGACGTGCCATTCGAAGTTCGTATAGGCGACCTTGTTCCTGCCGAAATAGAAGATCTGTGCCGGTGCCGTCGCAGCGAGGAAAAGGATGAGGAAGAGGAGGGGGAACGTGAATTGTCGGTTCATGTCAGACCCTGCGATCACTCAGCACTCGACATCGAGAGAGATTCTGATGTACCCTGTGAAAAGTATAGGGAGAAATCGGCCGATTTGCAATATATTCCCGGCGTGGAGAAGGGTTACCAGGAAGTGCCGTTCCGCAGAACGGTGACGACGAAGATCAGGGCGAGTGTTACGGCGGCGACGAGGAGCGCGACTCTCTGTTGTCTTGTCATAGTCTTCCAAGCTCGTTTTTGAGGTGGTCGATGACGGCAACAGGGGTAGGGTCTTCCCGGTGCAGTGTTGCGAGGTAGAGGCTCACCCAGTCGCCGAGATACACCAGGGAGAACATCCGTGCGAGCAGGGACGTTCCTTCGCTCCAGACGTCGATGATATGGGGGGTATACTGTTCCAGGATTTGTCTGGTGATATCCATTCTGATTTTCACCCGGGGGTGATCGTGCCGGTCGCGGAGGAAGATCACCACCATCTCCTGCATCTGATCGCGGAGCACTTTCCAGCCTACCAGTTCGTTATGGTTCATTTCAGGGAGGACGTGGCCGAAGCTCAGGGCTTTGGCGTTTTCGGCGATCTGTCCCCGCCAGCGGGTGTTGACGGCATCAAAGCGTTCGGTTGAGGAGTAGACGATGCTGAGCCGGCCCTGCATCTGTGACGCCAGGGCCAGGGCCGGATTGGTGGCGGGATCGGGGACGGAGAACCGCGCCTGTTGTTTCTTGAGGAGGAACAGGGTTTCCGTTATCTCGCGTCGTTTGTTGTTGATGATGCCGAGCCGTCCGAGGGCAATCAGGAGAGGGAAGAACGAATAGCCGAGTGCCGCGCGGGGCGGAGAGCCTCCGGGGATGCGGATCAACGGCAGGTGGTGTTGTGTTGCGAGGCGTGCAGTGACGCCCCCCGAACTGATGCAGAGAATTCTGGCTTTCCGTTTCAGGGCTTCACGGTGAGCCGAGGTGGTCTCTTCGGTATTGCCGGAATAGCTGGAGACGATGACGAGGGTGTTGCCGTCGACGAATCGGGGAAGGGTATAGTGCCGGTTCACCAGGATGGGAACGGCGATTTCGCCCGCAAGGTAACTGCGGAGGAGATCGCCGGCGATGGCTGACCCTCCCAGCCCGCAGACGACGATATTGCGGATCCCGGCAGTTCGAAGTTTTAGCGGGAAGGCTCGTCCGATGGCCACGGCTTCCTCGACCTGGCCGGGGAAGGAGAGCAGTCGATGGTACATTCCCGAGGGGTCACCTGCGGCGATGGAATCGAGGGTTATGGCGGTCATGCGTTGGTCTCTACGGTTCGATGGGAATTTCTGGGAGCTGGTTCCTGATGATGGTGGAGAGGTATGCGCGAATCTCCTCCGGTGAGTTCATGGTCAGAGCTTTTTCCGCCACGCGTCTGGCATCCTTGTACCTGATGGACCGTATAATTTTTTTGATCTCCGGGAGGACGGACGGGATGACGCTGAACTCGTCGAGTCCCAGACCGACGAGGAGGACTGTGGCGAGAGGGTCTCCGGCCATTTCGCCGCACATACCGACCCAGACGTTTCGTTTGTGGCCGGCATCGATGATATGCTTGATGGTATGGAGGACTGCCGGATCGAACTGCTGGTAGAGGGGGGCGACGGCGTTGTTGTCGCGATCGACCGCGAGGACGTACTGGATCAGGTCGTTGGTGCCGATACTGAGGAAGTCGACCTGAGAGGCCATACGTTCCGCCATGACAGCGGCGGAGGGTACTTCCACCATGACGCCGATTTTGACCTTCCGGTCAAACGGGATTTTCTGACTCTCGAGTTCGTTCCTGGCCTGGGCCAGGAATTCTTTCGCCCGGTGGATTTCGGTGAGGGTGGATACCATGGGGAACATGATCCGGACGTTTTTCCTCGTACTTGCTCGGAGGATTGCGCGCAGCTGGGTCAGGAGGATGTCCGGCCTGTCGAGGAGGACGCGTATACCGCGCCAGCCCAGGAAGGGATTCTGTTCGTGGAAGGCGCCCGGGGCGACCTTGTCCCCGCCGACGTCGAAGACGCGGAAGATCACCGTATGCGGGAACGTATTTTCGGCGATATCGCGATAGGCTTCATACTGTTCTTCTTCGGAGGGTGCGGTGGTGCGCCCGATGAGGAATCCCTCGGTGCGGAACAGTCCGACTCCGGCGGATCCCTGATCCTTGGTGAACTTCACCTCTTCGGAGAATTCGATGTTGGCGGAAAGCTCGATATGTTTATGGTCGAGGGTTTCCGCGGTGAGGCTGACGATTTCGGAGAGGCGTTCCTCGAATTCTTTAAATCGTTGTTCCTTTCGCCGGAGGGTCTGGAGCGTTTCCTCTCCAGGGTTCAGCACGATGATGCCGCTGTAGCCGTCGAGGGCGATGATGTCGCCGGTCTGGATCTGGCGGGTCACGGAGCGGAGACCGACCACGGCGGGGATCTTGAGTGCCCGGGACAGGATGGCGGCATGGGAGGTGACGCCACCGAGGTCGGTAACGTAGCCGAGGACTTTGTTCCTGGTGAAGATCACGGTATCCGCCGGCGTGAGGGTCTCGGAGACGATGATGGCTTCGCCTTCCAGGCGGGAAACGAGTTTCTGGTTCTGGATATTGCGGATGATCCGGTTCATGACATCGTCGACGTCGTGTGCCCGTTCGTGCATATAGTCATCGGGAGCGGACAGCATCAGTCGTTTGTACTTGCTGATTTCATCGAAAACGATGTATTCCGCATTCTGCAGTTCTGTCCGGATTCTCCTTTCAATGGTCCCCATGAGAATTGTATCTCCGAGGATCATGATCTGTGCCTCGAGGATCTTGGTATCGTCGGGGTCGAGTTTTTGCTGGGCGAACTCAAAGATTTTATGGAGTTCTTTCTCCGCCCGGGCTACCGCGTCCCGGAGGCGGTCGATTTCAGCATCCACCTCTCGCTGGTCGATGGGTTTGACCTGTGCCCGGACGATCTGTTTGCTATAGAGGTATGCCGGTCCGATGGCGATGCCTGGAGCTGCGGCGATCCCTTTGATGGTAACTTCAGAGCCGTGCGTCTGGACGTTGTCCATAGTCATTCCTCGTCGAAGCCCCGTTCGAAGAGCTCAACTACTGCCGCGGCCGCATCGAGCTCGTCGGGTCCGTTGAAGCGCAGTTCGAGTGCGGAGCCCTGTTCGGCCGCCAGTGTCATAACGCCAATGATGCTTTTTCCGTTGATCTCGAATTCGTCCTTGAGGATCGTGAATTCCGCCTGGAAACGTGCGGCGGTTTTGACGAGTGTTGCAGCCGGTCGTGTATGGAGTCCGGCGCGGTTCTTGATTGTGACGGTCCGTGTGATCATGCCGGCTCAGGATGCACGGTTCACCAGTGCTTCGGAAAGCCACCGGAGCATCGCGGTGGCATGTCCTGCGGGGAGGGCCTCGAGGGCAGCGATCGCATGCCGGGTATTGCGTGAGATCTGCTCCCGGGTTTCGTTGAGGATGCCGTAGCGCTCGTAGAGCGCGGTGACATTCCGGACGACCGTCTGACGCGGTCCCAGGGCACGGCTCCCGCTGCGCATCAGGCGACGGAGGTAGTTGCGGTCCCGTCCCCGGGCTCGTTCCGCCGCTCTGAGGAGAAGGAAGGTTCTCTTCCCTTCCACGATATCGCCGCCGATGGTTTTGCCGAATCGTTTTTCGTCTGCCACGACATCGAGGAGGTCATCCTGAAGTTGAAACGCCCGTCCGAGGTAGTGGCCGAACTTCCTCAAGGAGTCCAGGTGGGCGCGTGATCCGCCGCCGATCAGGCCTCCGAGTTCGGCGGACAGGGAGATGAGCCGGCCGGTTTTCTTCTCGATCATATCGTAGTATTCGTTGACGGTGACGTCCGCGCGACGTTCAAATTCCAGATCCAGCGCCTGTCCTTCGCAGACTTCGAGGACTCCGGTTGTGAACAGTCTGGTGAGGTAGGGCAGAGCGTCGCTCCTCGTCCGGAGAAGATGGCGGTACGCGAGACCGAGCAGTACATCGCCGCTGAGCAGGGCGGTATTCAGGTCCCACCGCACATGAACGGTTGGCCTGCCGCGGCATAGTGCGTCAGCAATTCGACGGCTTCTTGGGCGCACTGCACGTCGGCGGTCCACTCATAGGCCTT
>Ga0208980_10002592_pt1 | contig 10926 bp, 11 predicted proteins | sample WetSurMetagenome_3_FD_187993 | JGI IMG/M metagenome (GOLD analysis project Ga0208980, IMG submission 187993) | Wetland microbial communities from Twitchell Island in the Sacramento Delta, sample from surface sediment Aug2011 Site A1 Bulk (version 2) | ecosystem: Environmental > Aquatic > Marine...
CCTCGTCTCGCCCGCGATATGCCGCATCTTCAAGGATTCTTATGCTTCCGTTCTTCTCCTTTCTAGGCTCCTTGCCGCAGGAGCGCTGATCGCCCTCTCCTTCCAGCAAGGAATTTTCGGTTTCGCGGCCCTCTACATCCTTCTGTACTTCATCACAGGCATTGAAGAATCCCCCCATTCAACGCTCTTCAATCTTCAGGTGCCGAGCCAACACAGATCAACTCTGATCTCATTCAAATCGCTGATGCTTCAGCTGGGTGGCTTAATAGGCTCATTCACACTCGGATGGATAGCGAACACTTATTCGATTTCAACCACCTGGGCGTTCGCAGGGATGGTTCTGGGATTATCATCGTTGGCTTATCTCATGCTCATTCGAAGGTTGCGCGTTAGCTCTTGCGCCACGATCGGCGAGGCTGCAGGCGATTAGGAGGCCAATCAAGCAAATCCCGCACCAGGTCTCAGAAGCAGTTCTTTCTTGCGGCCAATCTTTATATAACCATGAGGTGAATACTGAGAAATCGTCCGACAACGGTCGGACGTGCGCGCGCGGAGTTGTGTCATGGGCGATACCGAACGCATCACGGTAAGGATTCCAGCGGACAAATTGACGGCCCTCCAGGAGCTGGTGGACAAGGGCAAGTTCCCCACCATCTCCGATGCCATAAGGGCGGCCTTGGACTCTTTCGTGGAGAAGCACTTCACGCCCGAGTACATCGAGAGGATCACCGTCGAGTTGCCGAAGGGCAACGTGGTTGAGCTGGAGGCCTTAGTCCAAGAAGGCGATTCGGTATCGATTGATGATGCGATCCGTAACGCGGTTCGGGAATACGTCCGCAAGCGCCTGAACCGCGCCATGGAGGAAATGAAGTAAAGGATCTTGAACGCGGGATGGGGTGTTCAAGTGGGATGGGAATACGTCACCGACGACGACCTGGCTAGCGTAGGTAAGCCAAAGATTGTCGTGGTCGGCTGCGGCGGCGGAGGATGCAACTCCGTCAGCCGGATGAACGAGATAGGGCTCAACTCAGTGGAGACCATCGCCATTAACACCGACCGTCCACATCTCGCAAAGGTGAAAGCGCATCGCCGGCTGCTTATCGGTCAGGGCATCACCAATGGTAATGGTGCTGGTAGCGACCCCGAGGTCGGTCGCATTTGCGCGGAGAACGCCGTGCCTGAGATTAGCAAGTTGTTGCAGGGGGCGACCTTGACCTTCGTGACCGTGGGAATGGGCGGTGGCACCGGCACGGGAGCAGCGCCCGTCATAGCTGACGTCGCCAAGAGATGTGGCTCATTGGTGGTGTCCATTGCCACCACCCCTTTCGAGATGGAGGGCAACCGCAATCGGACGGCGATTCGCGGATTGCGCTCGCTTCGCAGTGCGTCCGATACCTGTCTCGTGCTCGATAACAATCGCTTGCTGGACATGGTGTCCAACCTACCCTTCCATCAGGCGCTATCTATCATGGACGAGCTCATCTCCGAGATGGTCAAGGGCACGGTGGAAGCCATCACTGAGAACTCGCTAATCAATCTGGACTTCGCCGATCTCAAGACCATCGTCCGGCAGGGGGGCATCTCGACTGTTCTTTACGGAGAGAACTCGGACCCGGACGGCGTGGTGAAGGACGCCTTGAGCAATCCATTGCTTGACGTGCCAATTGGGGGGGCCACGGGAGCATTGGTGCACATCACCGGCGGGACCAACCTCACTTTAAAGAGGCTGAACAAGGTGATGAAGATCCTGACATCCAATTTAGACCCTGATGCCAAGGTCATTTTCGGTGCGAGGATGGACGAGAGGTTCGAGGGGTCCATAAGGCTAATCGCCGTGGTCACGGGAATTGCGGAGATAGCCGAAGATTTTGACATTGATGGCCTGACCGCCTCCCGATTCACCATCTAGTCCTTCTTCGACTCGAGCCTCTTGATCTTCTTGGCCGCGTCCCCAAGCACTCCCATGATCGTATGGAACTCCCATTTGGTCGGTATCGCCCTGCCCATCAACCTACGGAACATGACCTTGGTCCGTTCCCTACGGAAGTCAGGATAATCCACTGCATCAAGGAGGTCGTCGAAGAAGAAGAGTAGCTTCTCCCGTTCCTGCTCATTTGTCGGTCGTGGACCACCGGCCTTCTTCGGTTTGACCTGGAATAATTCGTACATGATGATGATGGCCGCATGCGAGAGGTTCAGGATCGGATATTCCTCGCTCGATGGTATGTTTACCAGGATATCGCAGCGCATCAGATCTTCTTGCAGCAAGCCAGTGTCCTCAGGCCCGAAAAGGATGGCTACGCTCTCATCGTACCCTTTGACCCGTTCAGCGAACTCCCTAGGCGAGAGGGGGATACGGACGTAGTGCTTCTCGCCCGCGGTCACGATGCCGCTGGTCCCAACCACGAGGTCGCATCCTTCCAGTGCCTGGTCCAGGCCCTCGACCACCTTGGCCTGGCGTAGGATGTCTCCTGCATGTTTGGCCCGCTTGTACGCTTCCTCGGTTATCTCGCAGGGCGAGACTAGGTACAGCTCCTTGAACCCGAAGTTGCCCATCGAGCGAACCACCGCCCCCACATTGCCGTCGTTCCTGGGATTGACCAAGATAATGCGAAATTCAGGCATTTGAGCCGAAATCTAAATGGCCGCGCTCTACTTAATGATGACGTCATGACCTGGAGGGCGGCGGTCAAGCTGGCCTACGATGGAAGGGACTTCTTCGGTTCCCAAAGACAGTCCGACCTCCCCACCGTGGAGGACGAGGTAATTCGCTGCTTGAGGAAGATAAAGGCGATCGAGGACCCAGTCTCGGCGCGCTTCAGGGCAGCCAGCAGGACGGACAGAGGAGTAAGTGCCCTCGGCAACGTCGTGGCATTCGACACTACCTTCCATCAAACCCCCCTAATAAAGGCCTTGAACTCAGCGAGCAACAATGTCTATTTCCTCGGTATCTCGGAGGTGCCAGACACCTTCTCGCCTCGCCGGGCGTCCTCTCGCTGGTATCGTTACTTCCTCGAAGCCAAGGGCTTGGATATGAGGAGAGTGGAGGATTGTGCGCGCGAGTTCCAAGGCAAACATGACTTCCGCCGCTTCTGCAAGGTCGATGGGCGAGCCACAGTTAAGGAGCTCAGAAGCGTAGATGTCCTGCCCTTGGGGGATCTGATCGTAGTGGATTTGGAGGCTAGGGAATTCCTGCGCAACATGGTGAGGCGGCTTATGGCTGCGATGGCCGAGGTTGGCGCTGGAAGGGCCGAAGTTGAGGATGTCAGGAGGGCGTTGGCAGGAGAGGACGTTCAGTTCGGGCTCGCGCCCCCAGAAAACCTGTACCTCATGGACATCCGATATGATTTCGAGTTCAAGATGGAAATGCCATCCAATCTCGAAGCAAGGCTCGAGAAGGGCAGGCAGGAAGCTTTCATGCAACTCGCATTCTACGAGGAATTGCGATCAAAAACGATCGCAAATCAGAAGTGAGTAGCCATATCAAATAAGAAATCAGCAAGTGAGCCAACGCCCCTTACTGATGCACAATGGCGGACCCAAGTCCGCCTCATTGGAATACTTTATGCCCTCCCCCCACTCTTGACCAGCCGTGAAGGTGGCGCTCAGCGGTACCCCGGGCACAGGAAAGACATCGGTAGGTGAGGAGCTAGCTAGACGCGGCCATTTGGTGGTCGAGGTCAATCAAATCGCCAAGGAAAAAGGATTTCTTGGCCGAAAGGATGAAAGGAGGGCGACGAGAGAGGTCGACATCTCTGCCTTGGATAAGGCAATAATCGAGGACGAAAAGCTTAACCACGCGATACTGGTCGGCCATTTATCTCATCTTCTGACCGTCGACCTGCTCGTCATCTTGCGCTGTCGCCCATCGGTCCTTAAAACTCGGCTAATGGAAAGGGGATACTCCGAGTCCAAGGTGAGGGAGAATGTGGAGGCCGAGGCCTTGGACGTAATCCTGGTGGAATCAGTGGAGACGGGGAAGCCCGTGCTGGAGATCGATACCACTGGTCGTAGCGTGATAGAGGTCGTGGAGGCGGTGGAGGAGATACTGGCCGGAGAAAGGGAGAAGTACGCTATCGGCAATATCGACTGGAGCGAGGAGGTCCTAGGATGGTTCTAGATTCCAAGCGCAAACGGGCAGATTTCATCTTGGATCCAGCGGCCAAGGCCTTCATTAGGGTCAACCCAAACACCATATCCTTCATCTCCTTGATTCTAGCCGGTTTGGCTGGCGCGCTGGTTTACTTGGCTTACGATAATCTCACCGCATTGTTGCTGCCGTTGGCGGCCATAATCATACTCGTAAGCGGGTTCTTGGATGCCTTGGATGGAAAGGTTGCTAGATTAGCCGGCAAGTCCGGCAGGAGGGGTGATTTCGTCGACCATGTCATTGACCGTTACGCGGACGTGCTGATGATCGGCGCAGTGGCGGTGAGCTCATGGTGCAACCCCTACCTCGGAATACTGGCCATCATCGGGGTTCTCCTCACTTCATACATGGGGACCCAGGCTCAGGCTGTCGGGGCGGGCCGGCATTACGCTGGCCTTCTAGGCCGGGCGGACCGATTGGTGCTCATGGTCGCTGCCTGCGTCCTGCAGTGGATACTGTATCTCTTCGGCATAGTCTGGATAGATCTTTCCTTCGTCAGCTTCACCATCTTCGAAGTGATGATGCTCTGGTTCGCGGTGGTCGGCAACCTGACCGCGGTACAGCGCGCCTACAGCACCTGGAAGTTCCTGAAATGAGGAGGAAGGGGAAGGGGAGAACCATCATGAGCCTTGAGGGCGTCCTTTCGTCTCATCTACGCGCGTCGACTCCTTAGCTGGTTGCGATGGGGAGGCGGCCCTTCGTTTCCTCCTTAACCTGGCCCTATAATAGATCAATGGATGCTTCACCCATTCTAGCTTGCACAGATCGTCGGGGTTGAAGCAGACGGCATTGGTCCTCATGGTGGAGCACTCAGGGGGCGTATAGGTCGTTCCAGATATCTCACCGGTTATGTGGTCGATTTGGTAGCGGGTCTTGCCCTCATCGAAGTCCGGCGAGCCAGCGAAGATCTTGAGTATCTCCTCCCTGGGAAGGCCGATGTTGAACAAGAAGGACGTGAGGGCGAACCTGCCTGGATGAGAAATATTCTCCCCGGCCTGGGCCATGGCCACCAACCTCTTCATGCATGGTGGGAAGCACTCCACGTCCACCTCCCCGAAGCCTTCGACCTGATAACGGTCCTTCATCTGCTCCGCCAGCATCTTGAGCTCCGAGATGTCCGATCTGAGTGCCTCCAGCATGGGTTTGGTCACCGGCAAGGGCAGCTCGTCCTCGATCTTATCGTGCAAGGCCTGCTCCAAGACCCTCGCGAACTTGACCTTGGGCAGGGCGACCATTCCCTTCTTTACCTCGGTGTTCACCAGTTTCCATTCCTTACTCCTCAATCCTGAGGTAAAGCGCAAGAAGTCTGTGAAGTGCATGCTTGGTGAATCACCGACCAAGGTGGCCTCGACACCTAGTTCGTCCGCGATTTCCATCAGGGTCTCCACCTTCTCGGTCTGCATGCGGTCGTAGGCCGTCTTGGCCTCCGCCAGCGCATAGCGACGGATGAGGAAGCCATCACCTACGCAGGAAACGAGGATGCGGGCCATGGGATAGCTAAGGACCTCTAGAAGCCGGTCCTCCTCGGTCACCATGGAATTGTCATCGACGCTAGCCTTCTCAATGGCGTCAAGTACCCTCTTCTTCCCTCTCATCCTCGCCTGAGAGAAGGCGCTATGGCTCAGCAGATCCTCCAATTCAACCTTCGATCTCCTGACGAAATCCGAAGCGCCACGGACGAAGGGGTATCGGGCGAACTCCCTGACCTCCATCGCACAAGCTAACGCCTGGTGTCAAATAAAGGCCTCGCTTAATCAAAGGTTATGAATGGGGCGATTACGTCGGCGATCTTCTCTTCGTCCATGTTGGCCTTGAGCGATTCCAGGCTTTGATATGGTCTCCCTCGGAGTATGCGGATGGCGCGCTTCTTGCCCACTTGGGGCAGCGATTCGAGAGCTGCCATCGAGCATCTGTTGATTGGCAGGGGGTGCTCGACCGCAGTGACGCTTCGGTACCCCCAATCCACCACCATGCAATCTAGGAACTTGCCGATCTGGATGGGATAATTGAACCCAACGAGGAGAGGATAGGTCCCGATCTGCCTACCATAGGTCCGGTTGCCTTCCCTGAGCTCGGTGAAGACCCGCGTCAGCCGGGTGCCGATGGGGACGACCTCTCTGAGCATCGGAGCGTCTATCTCCTCCCTCACCGCTCCCTTGAACCTCAGGAACTGCGAATGGGAAATCTTTCCGCGGAACTCCCTTCTGATGCCAATGACCTGGCGAACATTGATTCGGCGCAGCCATTGGCCTTCCTCCCTGACCTTCCTTAGGAAATCGAGGTTCAGTTGGGCGGTCTTCGGGCTCTCGGCATCCAATCCAATGATGAAATTAAGGCCGGGAAGCAGCTTGGGAAGACCGTTGGGCCCTCTCGCTCTTCCAGCTTGGTTGATGAGCTTGATGGCCACGAGGACCTGTTCGGGCGTGGCGTTGAGGTTGTTCGCCTCCACTACCGCTGGGTCGGCGCTCTCCATTCCCAAAGCCAAGATGTTCCCGCTAGTGCAATGATCGACAATGCTCTGAAGGATCTTCTGTGACTCCCCGGGGTGGGTGGCTATAACTGCTGGATTGGCATTATCTAGGTGCAGGACATCGACCCTAAGGGCATCGATGCCAGCTAATAGCTCCTCGACCGCCTCTGGGTTTGGTCGGGGCGTTTCGGTGCCATCAAGTTTTGCCATATATGAAATGAAGCAGGTCTGTGCGCCAAGCCGGAAGTTCCTCACCCCTAGCGAGCGTAGCTCTTTCACTTCCGCCACAATGTCTGCGGGGCGGCGGTTAACTGGCTTCCCCTTCAGGGGCTCTACGCAGAATGAACAGCCTCCGCTGGCGAAACGGATGCATCCGCGGTAGGTCTCGATCTCGGCTATCAGGGGTTGAGGAAAATCTGGATGGGCGGTCACGCTGCTAGCGCCTTTGAGCAGCCAGCGATTCCATTCCCCAAGTGTGCGCCAGCGATCATCGATTCGCCCTTTACTTAGAAGGTCGAAGACGCGTGCTGCCGCATCCCTCCTTGCTATGTGCTCGAAAAGTTCTGGATACTTCTCGGCCTCGAGGGCCGCTGGACCACCAAGAATTCTCTCACCGTTGAATTTTGAGGCGACGGACGCGATTTCTCTAGGGGATGCGGGCATGCCTCGAAGATAACGCCCAGGCACCGCACAGCCCGCCAGGATCACGAGCAAGTCGGCCTCGACCTTAGCTCCGTTTCTGACATGATCGATGGATAGGAGTTCAACCTTTGCTCCAGCATCGAGAGCGGCCCCCACCACGCTGCGTATATGGGGGGAGCTATAAGGAGGGACGCCTAGCGAGGCTGGCTCATCAATGTATCCATCCAGGACCAGGACGCGCACCATCAGCCCTCAGCATCGCTCAGCTCCTATTAACAGACTTGCTGAGGCAGGTGAATATAATTTTTTTAATATTATTAATAATTTAATTTATAAATGAGTCGAAGCTAACGCCTTAATGTCTGGAAGGGGAAGACCCAGGGCTTTGGTTGAATGCGACAGTGAACCGTGGTATCTCAGCTCAATGCCCAGAGCCAGGCTTCCTCTGTCAATCTATAAATATCTCGCGGAGGGGTAGGAATGAACGGCGTTCGAGAGGTGTTCCAATGAATGCCGTGACTTCTCAGAAAAAGCCCGAAGCTCCTGGTCCGAAGGGGCAAGACGAGGACGAGCGTTTGAAGAAGGCCAATGAGCCATCGCGTCTAGCCATCAGGTATCATGCATTCTACGCAGGCAAGATGGAGACCATTGCCAAATGCCCAATCAGGAGCGTCGACGATTTCGCGATTTGGTACACCCCCGGGGTTGCCGAGCCTTGCAAGGCCATCGCCAAGGACCCTTCTTTGGTTTTTGAGTATACCAGCAAATGGAATACCGTGGCCGTGATCTCGGACGGCACGAGGGTCCTAGGGCTTGGGGACATAGGGCCTGAGGCGGGGTTGCCTGTGATGGAGGGAAAGGCCTTACTATTCAAATATCTTGGAGGAGTGGATGCCGTCCCAATCTGCCTTGGAACCAAGGATCCAGATCAGATAATGCAGGCTGTGAAATGGATCTCGCCGTCCTTTGGAGGGATAAATCTCGAGGACATATCCCAGCCCAAGAGCTTCACCATTCTCGACCATTTGCGGCGTGAGATGGATATCCCGGTCTGGCATGACGACCAACAGGGAACTGCCACCATCGTATTGGCGGGCCTGATCAATGCCCTGAAGCTGGTTGGAAAGAAGATGGGTGAATCCCATATAGCTATGATCGGTGCTGGATCCGCGAATATCGCCATTGCGCGAATCATAATCGCCGCTGGAGTTGATGTAAGGAAAATAACCATGACCGATTCCCATGGTATCCTCACCCCCGCTCGCAAGGAGCTAGAGCAGGACTATCATGAGAAGTGGTTCATGGCTACGCACTCCAATGCCGAAGGCAAGCAAGGCAAGGACAGGGAGGCCATGGTCGGCGCGGACGTTGTAATCGCTGCATCTAGGCCTGGTCCGGGAGTTATCACCAAGGATATGGTCAAGGCTATGGCGAGCGACCCCATCGTGTTCGCAACCGCCAACCCTGTCCCGGAGATTTGGCCCTGGGAGGCCTTGGAGGCAGGGGCCAGCGTCGTGGCGACAGGTCGTTCGGACTTCCCCAACCAGGTGAATAACTCGTTGGTCTTCCCCGCGGTGTTCCGAGGGGCCTTAGACGTGCGCGCCATCCGCATCACAGATGAGATGTGCTTAGCTGCGGCCAAGGAATTGGCATTGGTCGCGGAGGAGAAGGGACTGGGAGAAGAAAGGATCGTCCCATCCATGGCGGATTGGGAGGCGTTCCCCCGAGAGGCCGCGGCCATCGGAATGAAGGCCATCGAACAAGGCCTGGCTCGCAAAAAGTATTCCCGTCAGGAGCTCTTGGACCGTGCCATGGCCATCGTCGACCGTTCCATGCGTGAGACGAGGATAATGATGGAAAAGGGGTTCATCAGGCCAATTCCAAGCGATTAGAACAAATGGATGAATGAAAGACGTTTCAGATCAAGGTTAGGCCAGTGTTCTCGACGCTCTGGATCCCTTCAATGGAGCGCAATTTCTCCTCGAGCGCCTCCATGACATTGTTGGCGTCGTCCATGATGACGACAATCTCCAGGGCCTTGAGACCGAAGGCAAAGGGCTTGACCTCTGCCTTGTAGGGCTTGACCCCTTCTGGAAGCAGGGCCGGGATTCGGTTCTTAAGCCCCTCCATGTCGAAGGTGGTCTCCTCTGGGAGGATGGTGAAAGTGACTGCAACCTTTCCCATGTTGCCCACCTAGGGTCCGGAGAATCCGCACTTGGAGCAGACGTAGGTCACACTCTGGTCACGGCAATTGGGGCATCGTCCGATCTCGGTCTTGCCACAGTTGGGGCAGGGGAAGAAGGTGGTGCTCTTGCCAATCAACCTTACCCCACATGAGCTGCATATCTTCTCGTTTTCCATGGCGCTCGCCGAGGCACGGATTATGCTTCATATATTTATACGTGAGCGAGAAAGGCTGCCTGGCTCACCAAGGCCAGGTCTTACACGGGGCCACGGGCCACTTACCCACGGGCAGTTAAGGGCTTCGGCCCCTCTATCATAGTATGATAGTAACTATACGGTGCGCGAACCCTTTTCCCCGATCATTGTCTACCCCAGGGGGTTGCTTACCAAGCTTTAAATAATAGCACTCTTTTCTGGCAAATCCGCATCGCCGGAGACCACTTACCAAGGGCCCGTAGCTCAGCTAGGTAGGATGCTCGCGCAAGTGAACATCCCTAGAAAGAGCACCTGGCTTTTAACCAGATGGTCCGGGGTTCGAAAGCCATCGGGAAAAACCGAGGGGCCGAAAGTCCCCGCGGGCCCGCCTTGGAAAAGGGTGAGGGGCACATGGAAGGCACAAACGCGAAAACCAACATTCGATGCATTTTTATAAGGCCACTACATAGTGGAAAAACCGGTCCGGTACGGGGGCGAGGTGATTTTCTTGGATGAGGACGTCCAGTTCAATGTATTCTATCACGATTTAGTGCCATCGCATTACTTGCTTAGCGATGAGGAGGCAAAGAAGGTCTTGGTGGAGCTCAAGGTCGATAAAGACCAGCTCCCAAAGATTCGCAGGAGCGATCCCTGCATAAGGCTCCTCGACGCCCTTGAGCAAGAGAATGGCCGGCCAGCAATAAAAGAGGGACGCGTGGTCAAGGTCGTGCGCAAGTCCCTCACTTCCGAGATAGCGATCGCATACCGCTTGGTCATTAGAGGGTGAATTCTTTGCGTGATTTGGTAGAACTCTACTTCAAGGAGAGAAGCATCGTCAACCACCACATCTCCAGCTTCAACGACTTCCTCTCCACAATGGACAATCCGAATAGCCGAATGCAGAACATCGTCGACAACCTTCGCGTCTCCGCCGAGGACATGGACCGGGGCATAATCCGCCTCGACCCAGAAAAGACCGACGGCAAGATCGTGGAGATCCGCGTCGGCAGGAAGCGCGACGAGAAGACCGGCATGACCGACACACATTCCAAGCCCACGGTCCGCATCAAGCTGCCCGAGATCCGTGAGGCGAACGGCTATGTCCATGATCTTACTCCCATGGAGGCCAGGCTGCGCAACCTGAACTACCTTGCTCCCGTCTTCATCGACTTCACCGTCATCGAGGACGGTATCGAGAAGGAGCCGGAGCAGGTGCACATCGGCGACCTCCCTATAATGGTCAAGTCCAAGCGCTGCACCCTCTACAAGGAGAACATGGAGGAGG
>Ga0208980_10002593_pt1 | contig 10919 bp, 19 predicted proteins | sample WetSurMetagenome_3_FD_187993 | JGI IMG/M metagenome (GOLD analysis project Ga0208980, IMG submission 187993) | Wetland microbial communities from Twitchell Island in the Sacramento Delta, sample from surface sediment Aug2011 Site A1 Bulk (version 2) | ecosystem: Environmental > Aquatic > Marine...
ATTGTGAGGTCGTCACTGAGGAATAAACCGGATGCAAGTACTGGTATAACCAGGAAAATTAAGATTCTATTGCGTTGTCTTTTATCCAGCATATGACGATTTATATAGGAAAAATTTATTTGTAAAATAAATTTAACAACTAATTGTTAAAAAATAACATTCAGATCAATTTAAAAGAACAGTTCAGCAATTTTTTTTTGTATGGGCTTCTTCCACCTTCCGGTTACGGTTGAATACAGGAAGAGATTCTGGTTCAGGCTTAGTTCAGGAAAAACAGAATAGATTGTTCTAATTGCTTTCTGTGTTTCTGATTGATTGAGCTTATCTGCTTTACTAAGTATTACTGAATAATTTTTGTTTGCAGTTTTCAGCCATAGGTTTAATTGAATATCCAGTTCGGTCGGCTCGTAGCGTGGATCAATCAAGTGAAATGCGTGATAGATGCTCGTCGAATCAAGAATATACTGTGAAATCATCTTACCCCATTTTTCTCTTTCTTTAAGACTGGTTTTGGCATAACCGAATCCGGGCAAATCAACAATAAAGAAAGTATTATCCGCATTGTAAAAATTTATAGACCTTGTTTTTCCGGGTGTAGAGCTTGTTTTAGCAAGCCCTTTTCTATTAGCAATGCTATTAATAAATGAGGATTTTCCAACATTTGATCTTCCGCACAAAATTAATTGCGGGAGATCCTGGCTAGGTAAATCGCTAAGTTCAAATACGGATTTTAAGAAATGAATATCTTTAAACATCTTATACAAAAAAAAAGAGTAACCGAAAATTCCGATTACTCTAATAATACAAAAAAATAGTTCAATTATTTTTTAGGAGCTTTAGCTGCCTGCTCTTCCAGCAGACTATCATCTTTCTCAGTTTTTGCTTTAGCTTCTTTCTCTTTTGCTTTAGCTTCTCTCTTTTCTTTTTGCTGTTCAGCTCTTGCAGTGACAACCTCATTGTAATCAACGAGCTCGAGTATGGCCATCTGAGCTGCGTCTCCCATTCTATAACCAAGTTTCACAACACGTGTATAACCGCCTGCTCTTTCACCAATCTTCGGAATTATATCTGCAAATAATTCTTTAACAACTTCCTTATCTTTAATTACATCCATCACCTGTTTCTTCGCGTTCAAATCACCTTTACGTGCTTTTGTAACGAGTTTTTCGGCAAAACCTCTTGTTTCTTTAGCCTTAGCAAGAGTTGTTTTTATTCTCTTATGTTTAAGTAGAGAAGTTATTAGAGAATTTAAAGTAGCCTTTCGATGGCTCGCTGTTCTTCCTAATTTTCTTCCCTTAACATTGTGTCTCATCTGATTACCCTTATCGTTTTATTTAGGTTCTGCTTCAACTTTAATGTATTTGTCCACATCCATCCCAAATTCTATTCCGAGGTCTTCAACAATCTCCATAAGCTCAGCCAGAGATTTTCTTCCAAAATTTCTGAACTTTAGCATCTCTGCTTCATCTTTTCTAACCAGGTCACCGAGTATTTTTATATTGGCTGCTTTAAGACAATTGTGAGATCTTACGCTCAATTCAAGATCATCAACAGGAGTCTGAAGTATCTTCTTAATTCTGTCGAACTCAGTATCTTTCTCTGTCACCGGCTGCTCTTCTTCCTGCTCAATATCAAAATTTATAAACAATTGAACATGTTCTCTCAGAATTTTTGCAGCCTGAGTAAGAGCATCATCAGGAGTGATTGATCCATCAGTCGAGATTTCTAATGAAAGTTTTTCGAAATCGTTTTTATCACCGATTCTAACATTCTCAACTGTCATTTTCACATTTCTGATTGGTGTGAATATAGAGTCGATTGGAATTACTCCAATTGACTGATCAGGAGATGCATTCTCTACAGCAGGAACATATCCGGTACCTTTACCAACTCGTATTTCTACATCAAATTTTGCACTCTTATTTAATGTTGCAATATGAAGATCAGGATTTAAAATTTCTATTTCATTGCTTGCTTTTTGAATATCAGCAGCAGTCCATTTTTTATCACCGTTAAATGTCAGATCAATCTTATTTGGTTTTTTAGAAAGGAATTTCATCCTAACCTGCTTAAGATTTAGCACGATTTCGGAGACATCTTCAACTACACCCGGTATGGTTGTAAATTCGTGTAAAATACCGCTGAATTTAACCGAGGTGATTGCAGCACCCGGCAAGGATGAGAGCAGAACTCTCCGAAGTGAATTACCTAAAGTTACTCCAAATCCGCGTTCAAGTGGCTGGAGAGTAAATTTTCCAAAAGTGTTTGAATAATTCGCTTCATCCAAAACCACCGCTTCCGGCATAATTAAATGTGATGTATTCATTAAAAAATCCTCTAAGAATTCAAAAATTATTTATTTAGAATAGAGCTCTACAACCAACTGTTCATTGGCATTTAGAGGAACATCTGCTCTTTCCGGAACCTGAAGAAAAGTTCCGGTTAATGTTGCCTTATCAATAGTAAGCCAGGGGTACGCACTTTCCTTAACCCGTTTCAGCGAATTATGGATAGCGTCGAGTTTCTTACTTTTATCTTTTACTTTAACAATATCTCCCTGAGAGACAAGGTATGATGGAACATCAACCAGTCTGTCATTTACAATAAAATGTCTATGTTTAATAAGTTGTCTTGCCTGACTTCTCGAAGCAGCAAATCCCAGCCTGAAAATCACGTTATCCAATCTTCTCTCAAGAAGTTTTATCAGGTTTTCACCAGTAATACCCTTTTGCTTAATTGCTTTCTCAAAGTAATTTCTGAACTGTGTCTCCAGTAATCCATACATTCTTTTAATTTTTTGTTTTTCTCTGAGCTGAATTCCATATTCAGAGATCTTCGATCTTCTGCTCAATCCATGCTGACCAGGTGCATAATTCCGTGATTCAATCGGGCACTTTTCAGTATAACATTTCTGTCCTTTAAGAAAAAGTTTTTGCTTTTCTCTTCTGCACAATTTGCAAACTGAATCTATGTGTCTTGCCATTTAACGATAACTCCTTCTATTAAACTCTTCTACGCTTTGGTGGTCTGCATCCGTTATGAGGTATTGGTGTTACATCTTTAATTGATGATATTTCCAGACCTGCTGTATATAAAGATCTGATTGCTGCTTCTCTTCCGGAACCTGGTCCTTTTACCCTAACCTCAACTTTTCTCAATCCAAGACCATAAGCTTCTTTGGCAGCAGCCTCTGCAGAAACCTGTGCAGCAAAAGGTGTATTTTTTCTTGATCCTTTGAAACCATTTTTACCGGCAGATGACCACGATAATGTATTGCCATAAATATCTGTAATAGTGACTATTACATTATTAAATGTTGCTTTTATATGAGCAACACCATTCAGGTCTACCTGCGTTCTTTTTTTAACTTTTTTTACTGTTGACTTAGCCAATCAAATTCCTCCGATTAACGAAAATTATTTCTTAGTTGGTGTTTTCTTCTTACCGGCAACTGTTTTACGTTTGCCTTTTCTAGTTCTGGAATTGGTTCGGGTTCTCTGACCTCTTGCCGGAAGACCTTTTCTGTGTCTTATTCCTCTGTAAGCTCCTATATCCATTAACCTTTTAATATTCTGCTGAACTTCTGAACGCAAAGCACCTTCAACTTTAAACTCCGAAGTAATGACCGCTCTTATCTGAGCTACATCTTCTTCAGTAAGATCTCCAACTTTTTTATTGGGATCAATTTTTGCTTTCCCTAAAATATCTGTAGACGAAGTCGGTCCTATTCCATATATGTACTGAAGACCGAATAAGACTTTTTTATTTTTAGGTAAATCAACGCCCGATATACGTGCCAATTAGAACTCCTTTATTAATTTTAACCTTGTCTTTGCTTGTGCTTTGGATTAGAACAAATAACCCTAACAACGCCTTTGCGTCTTATTATTTTGCACTTATCGCATATTTTTCTTACTGATGATCTAACTTTCATTTTACACCCATTATTTATATCTATAAGTTATTCTTCCCTTCGACAAATCGTAGGGAGACATTTCAACCGAAACTTTATCACCAACCAAAATTTTAATAAAATGCATTCTCATCTTGCCTGAAATATGAGCAAGGATTTCATGACCATTATCTAACTTTACTCTGAAAGTTGCGTTTGGTAAAGTTTCAGTAATAACACCATCTATTTTTATTGGTCCTTGTTTAGCCATTAACAAACAGTTAATATTTCCGGTGAATTATCCAGTATTAAAATCGTATGCTCAAAATGAGCTGATGGAGAAGCATCCGCAGTCATTACAGTCCAGCCATCAGGAGAAGTAATCACCTCATACCTGCCAGCATTAACCATAGGTTCAATAGCGATTGTCATACCTTTTTTCAATTTTGCACCTGTTCCTCTTTTACCGAAATTCGGAACAGCTGGATCTTCATGCAGAAATTTGCCAACACCATGACCACAAAGGTCCCTTACGATAGAAAATCCGTTTTGCTCCACATAATCCTGAACTGCAGCTGAAATATCGTGAACTCTATTTCCACTTTTGGCTTGCTCAATACCAAGTTGCAAAGATTTTTCTGTTACTCCAAGAAGAAGCTTCTTTTCATCAGAAATATTTCCAACTGCAACCGTTAATGCTGCATCACCATAATAATTATTTTTAAGAACACCAACATCGAGAGAAATTATATCTCCCTCTTGAAGTTTAGTCTGACCAGGAATTCCGTGCACTACTGCATCGTTAATCGAGGTACAGATTGAACCCGGAAAACCGGGTAAATCTCCTTGAGAATATCCTTTGAATGCTGGAATCGCATCGTTACTTCTTATATAATCTTCTGCGATACGATCCAATTCATTAGTTGTGACGCCAACTCGAACATTACTCTTAACTAAACGCAGTGTTTCTGCAACAATCCTACAACTCTCTCTAATAAAATCTATTTCTTTTTGAGTCTTTATATAAATCACAAAACAACTAAGCTCTGCGTCCCTTGAATTTCCCGGACTTCATAAATCCATCATAGTGTCTCATCAACAGATGAGATTCAATTTGCTGAAGTGTGTCAAGTGCAACACCAACAATAATTAGAAGACTGGTGCCGCCGAAGAACTGAGCGAACTGACCGGATACTCCAAAGTTTCCAATAAATGCTGGTAAAATTGCAATGATAGCGAGGAATATTGAGCCGGGTAAAGTAATCTTAGTCAAAATATTATCAATAAACTCTGAAGTTTGCTTTCCAGGTCTAATCCCAGGAATAAATCCACCCTGCTTCTTCATATTATCAGCTACATCTTTTGGATTAAATGCTATAGCAGTATAAAAATATGTGAAGAACACAATCATAAGCGCATAAATAGTAGAGTAAACAGGCGAATGATAAACGAATAATCCTGCGATACCCTGTAAAAATTCATTGTCTGGAAAAAATGATAATACGGTATTTGGAATAAACATAATTGACTGAGCAAAAATTATTGGCATCACTCCCGCAGTATTAACTCTCAATGGAATATATTGAGTTACACCACCATAGATTTTTCTTCCTACAACTCTCTTTGCATATTGAACCGGAATTCTTCTTGTGCCTTGTGTTACGAGCACAACACCAGCAATTATAAAGAACATGAAAATTAAAATTATTATTTCGATGATAATCGATCTTTGTCCAACGCTAATTAATCTGATTTCATCAAAAATTGCGTGGGGGAATCTTGCAATAATTCCAATAAAAATTATTAAAGAAATTCCGTTACCAATCCCTCTCTCGGTTATCTGCTCACCCATCCACATCATAAACATAGTTCCCGAAGTAAGAATTATAATTGTTGAAAGAACCCAAGGGAAACCGCTTACACTCTCAGGTATAATTGGTAAACCTTGAACCTTAATATTTAAAAGCCTGATTGTAACACCCCATGCCTGCATTGCGGAAATTAAAACCGTACCATACCTGGTAAGCTGAGTAATCTTTTTTCTTCCCTCTTCACCTTCCTGCTGAAGCTTTTGGAAATACGGGACTACTGCTCCAAGAAGCTGAATGATAATTGAAGCCGAGATGTAAGGCATAATTCCAAGCGCAAATATCGCCGCATTATGAAATGCGCCTCCAACAAACAAATCATATAAACCAAAAAGATTATCAGTAGTTGCATTCTTCATGCTCTCCGTAAGAAGTGTTGTATCAACACCCGGAATAGTTACGTGTGAACCTAAACGAACAAGAAAGAGCAGAGCCAGCGTGTAAAATATCCTCTGGCGAAGTTCGTGTATTTTAAAGATGTTCCGGAAAGTTTCTGTTAGTCTCGACATTTAATACCGCATTAAATTAACTTTATTGAACCGCCAGCTGATTCTATTTTTTCTTTTGCACTTTTACTGATTGCATTAACCTCAAGATTTATTTTTGCTTTAAGTTCGCCTTTGCCTAAAATCTTTACCGGCTTTTTTACGCTGGAAATCAAACCTAAATTTTTTAATTCTTCAATATTTAAAAGTTTATCAACTTTATTTTCGTCAGCTATTCTCTGGAGTGCATTAAGATTTACGACCTGATAGGTTTCTTTAAATATATTAGTAAAACCGAATTTCGGAATTCTTCTCTGCAAAGGCATCTGACCACCTTCAAACCAAGCTCTCGTCTTTGAACCTGATCGTGATCGCTGACCATTCATTCCTCTCGTTGCCTGAGTACCGTGTCCGGATCCTTCACCTCTTCCGACTCTTTTTCTCTTTTTTCTTGAGCCTTCAGCGTATTTTAAATTACTTAGAATATCCATTTTATAGTTTCCTTATTCTTTTACTTCTTCAACCTTAACGAGATGAGTAACTTTCTTAATCATACCCCTTATTTGAGGAGTATCGTTATGAAGTCTTTCCCAGTTAGGTCTGCCCAAACCCAGAGCTTCGATTATCTTTTTCTGTTTCTCTGGTCTGTCAATGATACTTCTAGTTTGTATTATTTTTATCTTAGCCATATAACCTCTATTAAGAAGCAAAAATTTCCTGAATAGTTTTTCCTCTTTTGTTCGCCATTGCTTTAGCATCAATTTGCATAAGTAATCCATTTAAGGTTGCTTTAACCTGGTTATGCGGATTGCTTGAACCGAGTGATTTTGTTAAAATATCCTGAACTCCAGCGGCTTCCAGAACTGCTCTAACACCACCACCAGCAATAAGTCCGGTTCCCGGAGAAGCTGGTTTCAAAAGCACTTTACCAGCACCAAACCTGCCTACTATCTGATGTGAAACTGTTCCTTTTCGGATGGTAACTTTAACAAGATTTTTCTTTGCATCATCAACTCCTTTTGATATTGCATCAGTTACCTCATTAGCTTTTCCAAGACCAACACCAACGACTCCGTTTCCATCACCAACTACCACAATTGCATTGAAGCTGAAACGGCGTCCGCCTTTTACTACTTTCGCAACACGATTGATGTGAACAACTTTTTCTTTTAATCCGTCTGTTTCAGTGGATTTAACTCTTTTCAAATTTATCTCCTAAAAAACTTTCATTATAAAAATGGAAGCTGCCGGGAGAGGATTCGAACCTCTACAGACGCCTCCAAAGGGCGTAGTCCTACCATTAGACGACCCGGCAATAAACATTAGAATTGGAGTCCTCCCTCACGAGCACCATCAGCTAAAGCTTTAACTCTGCCATGATATCTAAAACCACCCCTGTCAAACACAACATTCTTAATGTTTTTTTCCAATGCCTTTTTTGCAAGCATATTACCAATGAGCTTGCTCTTATTTATTTTACCTTTAAGTGACTTTACTTCAGCTTTCGCTTCTTTAGCTAAGCTTGAAAATGCGACTAAAGTGTTTCCGGTTGTATCGTCTATAATTTGAGCGTAAATATTATCAAGACTTCTGTAAACTGAAAGACGTGGTTTTTCTGTTGTTCCAGAAATCTTTTTTCTGATTTTAATTTTTGCTCTCGTTCTTGATGTTTTCTTTTTCATTACAAATAAAACTCCTAAAAATTATGCTCCAGCGGTTTTGCCAGCTTTTCTGATAATTCGTTCATCTGAATATTTTATGCCTTTACCTTTGTACGGCTCAGGTTTTCTAAATGATCTTATTTTAGCTGCAACAAGACCTACTAATTCTTTGTCGTTGCCTGAAATATTTATTTGAGTCGGAGCTGGAACTTCAAGTTTTACTTCATCAGGCGGAACAAAGTAAATCGGATGTGAATAACCAATATTCAATAATAAATTTTTTCCTTTTAATTCAGCTTTGTAACCAACACCAACTATTTCAAGACTCTTTTTGTATGAATCGGTAACTCCGACAATCATATTCTGAACTAAAGCACGAGTTAAACCGTGCAATGATCTAGATTCTTTTAAGTCGTCTGGCCTGCTGAACTTTATTTCAGCCTCAACAATCTCTGCCTTAATTGCAGGATGAATTGTTCTGTTAAGTTCACCTTTAGGTCCTTTAACCTTGATTACCTGGCCGTCCAAATTGATAGTAACTCCTTTTGGAATCTCGACAGGTTTTTTACCTATTCTGGACAATCTTTATTCTCCGACTTTTAATTTTACCATATATAACAAACTACTTCGCCACCAATAAGTTGATTTCTTGCATCTTTATCGGTTAATAAACCTTTGGGAGTAGAAATAACGGCGGTGCCTAAACCATTTAAAACTTTTGGCAGTTTATCAGCCGATCTGTAGACACGTAAACCAGGTTTACTAATTCTCTTCAAGCCATTGATGGCTGGTATTCCGCTTTTATATTTTAGAACAATGTTCAATTTATTCTGTTTATTGTCATCAATAATTTCGTAATCAATTATGTAACCTAAGTTCTTAAGAATCTCTGACAATCCGATTTTAGTTCTGGATGCAGGAATTTCAACACGTACTTTTTTTGCTTTTGTAGCGTTTCTAATTCTTGTTAAATAATCTGCTATTGGATCTGTAACTGCCATTTAAACTTTCTCCGTTTACCAACTTGATTTTTTTACACCTGGAATTTCACCTCTCAGAGCCATTTCTCTGAAAACTAATCTTGAAACTCCAAATTTTCTATAATAGCTTCTTGCTCTTCCAGTAAACATACAACGGTTCTTAAGTCTCACGACCGAAGAATCTCTCGGAAGTTTTTGAAGTTCTTCGTAATCACCGTTTGCTTTCAGTTCTTCACGTTGCTTCCTGTACTTTTCATAAAGTCTGTGTCTTTTTTCTTCTCTTGCTATTAAACATTTACGAGCCATTAAATCTCCTAAGCTGTTTTAATTTCTTTTTTAATGAAAGGCATTCCGAAAGATTTTAGTAATTCGTACGCCTCGTTATCAGATTTAGCTGAAGTTACAATTGTAATATCCATACCAAGAACTTTGGTTATCTTATCAACATTTATCTCAGGAAAAATAATCTGTTCTCTGACTCCCAGAGTATAATTTCCTCTTCCATCAAAAGATTTATCTGATAAGCCGCGAAAGTCTCTCACACGAGGAAGAGCTACGTTTATAAGCCTATCAAGAAACTCGTACATTTTTTCTTTACGCAGAGTTACCATTGCACCAATACTTAAGCCTTCTCTTAATTTAAAATTTGAGATTGCTTTCTTTGCTTTTCTGATGCTGGCTTTTTGACCTGTAATCGATTCCAATTCTCTGACTGCTTCCTCAAGAATTTTAGGTTCTGCTACGGCAGCACCAACTCCCATATTAACAACAATCTTTTCGATCTTAGGAACCTGCATAACATTTCTGTAACTAAATGTTTTCATTAGACCGGGAATGATTTCTCCGCGATAGTAATCAAAAAGTCTGCTTGGAATTTTAACATCCTTCTCAGCGGATGGCTTTTCAGCATCTTTTTTAGATTTCTCTTTCTTGTCTTTTGACTCTTTTACTTGTTTTTTTTCTGCCATCTGTTTAACGATAATTTAAATTCTTATTGAATCATCTCGCCGCTTGCTTTAGCTACGCGGGCAATTTTCTTTTTACCTGTTTTTTCATCGAGAATAATTCTCGATCCTATACGTGTTGGTTCGCTGCTCTTTGGATCTAGTATCATTATGTTAGAAGCATGAATGGATGCTTCCTTTTCTAGAATTCCACCTTGTGGACTTTTTCTGTTCGGCTTTGTATGTCTCTTCCGCAGATTTATACCTTCTACTATAACACGATATTTCTGTGGAAACACTTTAAGTACTTTTCCGGTTTTACCGCGATCGTTTCCGGAAATTACCATAACCATATCATTTTTTCTGATTTTCATAATTAACCTTTTACAATACTTCGGGTGCTAATGAAACGATTTTCAAAAACTGTTTATCTCTTAACTCACGGGCAACAGGACCGAAGATACGTGTACCACGTGGTTCGTTCTGCGGATTAATTAAAACTGCTGCATTTTCATCAAAGCGAATGTAAGAACCGTCTTTTCTTCTAACTTCCTTTTTAGTTCTAACAATAACTGCTCTTGAAACTTCACCTTTCTTAACAGTTCCGTTCGGCATTGCAGTTTTAACACTAACTACAATTGTATCTCCAACTGTAGCATATCTTCTGCCGCTTCCACCTAATACTCTGATGCATCGTACCTTTTTTGCACCAGAATTATCGGCCACAATCAGATTTGTTTCTTCCTGTATCATCGCTCGTGATTCTCCTGCCTACTTGGCTTTTTCAATAATTTCGACTAGGCGCCATCTCTTCTTTAAGCTGAGTGGGCGTGTTTCCATAATTTTAACTTTATCACCGGGTTTACATTCTCTTTTTTCATCATGAGCCATAAGCTTAGTAGTCTTCTTAAAATATTTTTTATATATAGGATGAGCAACTTTTCTTTCGATGGCAACGGTGATTGTTTTATCCATCTTATTACTTATCACAACACCGATCCTGGTTTTTCTTAATCCGCGCGTTTCCATCTTTTAAGCGTTTGCTCCTTTCACTGAACTACCTGCTGTTTGCATTTCTCTTTCCTGAAG
>Ga0208980_10002594_pt1 | contig 10918 bp, 7 predicted proteins | sample WetSurMetagenome_3_FD_187993 | JGI IMG/M metagenome (GOLD analysis project Ga0208980, IMG submission 187993) | Wetland microbial communities from Twitchell Island in the Sacramento Delta, sample from surface sediment Aug2011 Site A1 Bulk (version 2) | ecosystem: Environmental > Aquatic > Marine...
AGTTGATGGGTATAAAGTAGCCGGGATTGTAAGCTGGGGAAGTTCAACTTGCAATACCTACGGTGGCTATACACGTGTATCGCTTTTTGAAAACTGGATAAGGGGAAAAACAGGTATACCAAAAGAGTTCTGGCCACCTGTCCCGGCAGGCGATACTCTTGTATGTCAGGGTGAGGTGTCGGATCAGTATTCAGTAAGTAACGTAACAGGTGCCACTGTTTATGAATGGAGCCTTTCACCAGCATCTGCAGGTGTTGTGACAGGAAATTCTGCGAATGCCACAGTCCTTTGGAATTCAGGTTTTACCGGTTATGCGACTTTGCTCCTGAGGGTTACTATTGACAATAAAGTATCAGAATGGTCAAGACTAAATATTAATGTCGTTCTTAATACAAAGCTGCTCAGTCAGTCAGGTGATACTACTATATGTGCAGGACAGCCAATAACTCTTTTGGTTGCGGCAGAGGGATATAACCTTCATTATAAATGGTCTAAAAATGGAATAGTTATTCAGTCGGGACTTTCACCACGATTAAATATTTCAGCTGCAACTAAAGATAATTCAGGAGGTTATAAGTGTGAAATATCGGGATTCTGCAATACAATTTCGTCCCGTGTTATGAATCTCACAGTTCTTCCGCTTACAAAAATATTAGATATCTCACCGGATATTCAGGTGCCATTTGGTGATGATGCAATTCTTGAAGTTAAGACAGAAGGGTATAATTTAGTATACCAATGGCAAATAAATGATTCACTTATTGAAAATAGTAACTCTCCAGTTTTGCAATTATATGGAGTGAATGCAACAAATACAGGCCTGTATCGGACTACTGTTACGGGTACTTGCGGGACTGTGATCAGTGATTCAGTATATGTTTATGTTAAACGGCAAAACTATTCAGGCGAGCCTGAAGTTTTTCTCTGGCCATCAGTTACCACTGATGAATTCGATGTGGCATTGAGTAATGATTCATATTACAGTATTTACATTTATAGCACTACCGGACAGGTTATCAGGGAACAGACAAATTGCCAGTATAAGACAAGTGTTGATATAAGCACCTTACCAGGGGGGACTTATATCGTCAGGGTTTATAACAGCAGTTTCAGCAAATCCATAAAGATAATAAAAGTGTAAATCAACGATTATATCAGCGTTAATAGACATTGCCTCCAGGTTATATCGTACCCACCGGGTACTTGCCTCCAACATGCAGCTTATTACCGAAAATGAATAGAGTAAAAGATGTAAACATCAGTACCAGATTTAAGGTCTACATTGCAATGTGATTTTGGATTTTCTGAATGATATTGACTATCTGGTGTTTTGATTTATCTATTTATATCGCCTCCTTATCAGGCCTTCGAGGTATCTTGATTTGAACTGCTGACTGGCGACAGCCTGTTTAAGAGGAGGCAGCTTCAGAATAACACCCAGAACAGCAGCAAGAGCCCGGTGACTAAACATAACCCGGTTATCGAAAATAAGGTTTTGAAGGTTACCTCTTTCGATTGCCATCATCACAACCCTGTGGACCGAATTCACCGGTGTAATAATCCTCTCTTTTCTCGATTTAAGCGAAAGAGCATTTTTGTTACAACCTTTGAGACAAACTCCGCAACCCAGACAGATATTCTCTTCAAGTTTTGCCTTCTTGCCATTAGGCTTCCCCGGATCATTGGAAGAGACAAGTGTCATGGCTTCAACAGGGCACAGAGAGACACATTTTCCGCACCCGTTGCATTTTTCATTATGAATAATGGGAATATAGTTGGTTGTATGAACCGGGTGCATAAAACCGAAACGTCTTGACGCTATAAGTGCTTCACAGCAACATCCGCAGCAATTGCAGATAAAATTCACCTTCTCCCTTACATTTTCTCCAAATTGAACAAGGTTTAACTCCCTGGCTTTTTGTAAAAGATCCAATCCTTCTGATACATCAACTTTTCTTGCTATGCCATGTCGCGTGAGAGAACTGGCACTTTCGTTAAATGTCATACAAATATCGAGTTCAGCATCACAATTCTTACCGAGATGCTGCATTTTATGGCGGCAATAACATATTCCGATCCCTATATGTGAGGCACTCCTGATAACTTCTGAAGACCTTTCATAATCAAGAACATGCAGGATATTTTCATCCGACATTACAGTTTCGTCAACAAAAATCCTTCCTATCTGGGTTTCACCTCTTGTAAAAAGGTTTTTAATGAAATCATCCTCAACATTCAGATACTGGTAATAGAGCTCTGAAAGAGTTTTCTGGTCGATGTCATTCCTGTACCTCATCAGTGAAAATTCAAAGAAACCGGCCATTGGCGGAGGCATAGAATAAATTACATCATCCCTGAACTCGGAATCAACCAGCATACCGCGGTCAGCAAGATCGTTAAGAATGGTTCGTGCTTCTGTCTCTTTAATTTTCCAGATTTTTGCAGCTTTACCTGCACTGAAAGGTTTGATGGGCAATAATGAAACAAGACCAGCTTCTTTTTCAGAAAAAAGTATTTTAAGAATCTGGAATAGCAGATCAGAAGGAGGGGCTCCCTGAGGAAACCTGTTGATGCGTTCAGCAAGTTTATTATAACTGTTCTGTTTTATTGTAATATGGTGTGCCATCTCCTTATTCTTCGGATTCTTGACTATTCTCTGAATTGTTTTCCTGAGTTATTTATTTTCAATGAATTGTTGGTTTTATCAAATGTAGATAAATTTTATATATGTAAAATGTGCCGGCGTTTTATCTACTACAATTAAAATCTAAAATAGGATTTCTTTGTTGTTAATTAATTAACAGTCAATTAATTATTTTCTTTCAACTAATTTTTTTATATTTCGTATCTAACTTTTGCTAAACAATGTTGGCTTATGGAAGATCAGATTCAGAAACTTCAGCAAAGACTTGACGATCTTTTAGAAAGGCAGGAACTTTTTCATACCGAGATTATGCAATTAAAGGCAGAGATCGAGAATCTGAAGAAAATCCGGGATGTTCCCATTACAAAGAAAGAGGCAGTTGTATTAGAGCAGGTTAACGTAAATACTTCAGTTCAGGCAGAAAAGGTAGAGCTGAAAAGTCCCCCGGTGCAACCAGTTGAAACTAAGAAAACAGAACCGGCTTCTGTTATTAAGCCAGCACCGATTGTCGAGGATGATAAATCTGACCTTGAAAGATTCATAGGTGAAAACCTTATTAATAAAATTGGTATTGCGGTTACTGTAATAGGAGTGGCAATAGGAGCAAAATATGCAATTGATCATCAGCTTATTAGTCCGATGACCAGAATAATATTAGGTTATCTGGTAGGATTCGGACTGCTTTTCTTTGCCGTACGGCTTAAAAAGAAATATGAAAACTTCAGTGCGGTTCTGCTAAGTGGGTCGATGGCTATTATGTATTTTGTTACCTACGCTGCGTTTAGTTTCTATAATTTGTATCCCCAGGTTGTTGCATTTATTTTAATGGTAATATTCACTGTTTTTACAGTAACTGCAGCCCTTCGCTATAACAGGGAAATCATAGCGATCATAGGCCTCGTTGGTGCATGTGCAGTACCATTTCTGCTGAGCGAAGGTTCAGAAAATGTCGTAATACTATTCAGCTACATAGCCATAATAAATATCGGAATACTTGTGATTGCCGTTAAAAAATACTGGAAACCTCTTTATTTCTCAGCATTCGTACTTACCTGGCTGATTTACTTCAGCTGGTATTTTGTCAACTATAAGTCTGACAGAGACTTCGGACTGGCTCTCTTCTTCGTGTTTGTATTTTTTATCATCTTTTACATCACATTTCTTTCTTACAAACTTATCAGGAAGGAGAAATTCGACATTTTCGATATCCTGCTTTTATTGACAAACTCGTTTATTTTCTATGGTATCGGCTACTCTGTACTTAAGGATCATGAGCCGGGAAAAAATATGCTGGGGTTGTTCACTGCCGGAAATGCATTAATTCACTTAGTTGTAAGTGTTGTCATTTACCGGAACAAGCTGGCTGACAAGAATCTGTTTTATCTTGTATCAGGTCTTGTAGTTGTATTCATAACCATCGCCATCCCGGTGCAGTGGAACGGCAACTGGGTTACACTGTTGTGGATTTGTGAAGCAGCCCTTTTATTTGGGATTGGAAGAACCCGGAGTGCTTCAGTATACGAGTATATTTCCTATCCTCTGTTAGTGCTTTCATTTCTGAGCATAGCAGAGGATTGGAGTATTGTACAAACGGAGTCTCTTAGTAACACACCACTGCATGAATTTACTCCTGTGCTGAATATTCATTTTCTTACTTCAGTAATATTCATTTCAGCATTTGCTTTTGTTCTTTACCTCTTTTACAACAAAAAATACACAGTCCCGTTTGCTGATAGTCAATCTTTAAAGGGTTTGATAAATTTTTCTTTGCCTGCCCTTTTTATCCTGGTGGTTTACCTTACATTCCGGACGGAGATTATTGCTTACTGGAATCATCTGATCTCAGCTTCAAAAATTGAAATTACGGGAAACAATCAACAAATCTCCAAACTTTCAAATCCTGATCTTATTGGATATAAAACAATCTGGCTCTGTAATTACACTCTTTTCTTTCTTGCATTGCTGTCATTTATCAATACAAAGCAAATAAAGGAGCTGGTCCTTGGAATTGTCGTCTTCTGGCTGAGCTTTTTTACAATATTTGTATTCCTTTTCCAGAGTTTATATATTTTGAGTGAGTTACGCGAAAGCTATATCAGTCAGTTTCAATCTGAGTACTTTCCGAAATCTGGATTCAATGTTATATTTCGCTATATCTGTTTTGTATTTACAGCTTCTTCACTTGCCTCCATGAACTTTTGGATAAGAAGGGAAACGGTTGCTGATTATTTCAAAATAATTTTCAGCCTTTTATTTCATTTGACAATTCTCTGGATATTATGCAGTGAAATGCTCAATATTATGGATCTCATGAAGAATACTCATTCATATAAATTCGGACTTAGCATTCTTTCAGGTATCTATGCTCTCATGCTCATTGCACTGGGGATCAGTGGTAAAAAGAGGTATCTCCGCATTGCTGCGATGGCTCTGCTTGGAGTAACCCTGGCTAAACTCTTCTTTTACGATATTACCAGGCTCGATACTATTATGAAAACAATTTTATTCCTTTCCCTGGGGATTTTAATGCTGATTGTTTCTTTCCTGTACAATAAATATAAAAAGCATATATATGGTGAGACACGAGACATAGGTAGTTCGTGAATCTGGCATTGAGAGTCAGCATACAAATTTTGGAATCCGGTTTAATAACAATAAAGCCCTGTCATTCCGATCGTTAATGTGGAATCTCCAGGCACTCGTGGTTTCCTGTGACGTTACTGAGAAACAAATATTCTTATCTCCGGGAGAAAAGGAAGTAAATTGATATATACAATTCCTGATACCCATTTTTAACAAGATTTAATAATTATATTGCGGCAATATAATATTGAGATATTTGTTTTGTAATACTAATCATCAAATCCACTTAACCTTATGAAATCATTATTCCCGAAAGTCTTTTTAACACTATTATTTTCAGTAGTATCAGCCACAATTGGTTATTGCCAGTTATATGAATGGCGGGGCCCCGATCGCACAGGTATTTATAATGAAACGGGGCTGCTCAAAAAGTGGCCTGACGGAGGACCAAAACTTTTATGGGAAGCTTCAAAAATGGGAGATGGTTATTCATCAGCTACTGTTACCGACGATGCTGTTTATGTTACAGGGAGAAAAGACAGTTCAGATGTTCTTACAGCTCTGACCCTTGATGGAAAAATTAAATGGGAAACTGCTTATGGCAAAGCATGGATGACTAACCATACCGGTTCGCGGTGTACTCCAACATACTATAACGGAAACCTTTTCCTGATAAGCGGAAGCGGCGATATCGTCTGCATTGGTTCAAACGGAAAAATAAAATGGTCGAAAAACCATTATAAATTATATGATTCAAAACCCATTATGTTCGGGATTTCGGAATCTCCTCTCGTTTTCGATAATATGGTAATTGCTTCTCCGGGCGGTAAAAAGGCATCAATGGTCGCCTTCAATATAAATGACGGAAAGGTGATATGGGAAACCGAACCGCTTAATGAGGAACCACAATATGTCAATCCCAAGCTAATTGAGTATGCCGGGAAGAAGATGATTGTAACTGTAATGGGGGCAGATATATTCGCCGTAAATGCAAAAGATGGTAAAATCATCTGGAAAGTAGATTATGCAGCAGTCAATGCAGCTACCGGAAAGGTTATGAAAAATCATGCAACAACTCCAACATTTAAAGATGGATGCATACTTATCGCAAACGGATACAACTGGGTGGCTCTGAAGCTGAAACTCTCGGCTGATGGCAATTCTGTACAGACAATCTGGGAAAACAGGAATTTCGACCCACAGCTCGGAGGAGTAGTTCTTCTGGGTAATTATATTTTTGGGTCAACTCATATGTCTAAGCCCGTCGATAACTGGATATGTGTAGACTGGAATACGGGTAAAACCCTCTGGACATCGAAGTGGTATGTAAGAGGATCTATTATCTCGGCAGACGGGATGCTTTACCTTTACGAGGAGAAATCTGGACATGTTGCTCTCGTAAAACCCGATCCTACGAAACTTGATATTGTCAGTGAATTTCAGATAACAAAAGGAGAAGGTCCATTCTGGGCCCACCCTGTAATCAGCAAAGGGAAATTGTATATCAGACATGGCGATGTACTGATGGTATATCTGATCAAATAAATTTTTTGCATCTTTTGGGAAGCTTTCTTAACTTTATCTAAATTAAGTTTATTGTTAAAAATTCCCCTTGAGTATTATGAATCATGCAAAAATAATCCTAAATAGCTTGAAAATCAATTTATTTACCCCAGCCCCAAGGGGAGTAAATTGATTTTCTTCGCTCCCCTATGGGGCCGGGGTAAACGAAGAAAATCAATGATTATATATGTATAATTAACGATAGAAATAATATTTGAAGGGATGAAAAAACTATACTTTTTCATATTCTTTAGTTTGCTGTCTATTATTCTGATTGGCCAAAATCCTGACAGCATCTGGATATTAAATAACTATACAAAAATTGAACGTAAGATTCCAATGAGAGACGGGATCAAATTATTTACTTCAATATATATACCAAAAGAGAATTCAGTAAATCATCCCATATTGATGGAGCGTACACCCTACTCCTGTGCTCCTTACGGGGAAGATAAGTTTAAAGATTACTGGAATTCTTATTTAAAAGCTTACCTCAGGGAAGGTTATATAATGGTTATCCAGGATGTGCGTGGCAGGTGGATGAGTGAAGGCGATTTTGTGGATGTCAGGCCGTTTAATCCTGATAAGAAAACCAACAAAGACATAGATGAAGCCAGCGATTCGTATGATGCTATAGATTGGTTAGTAAAAAACATTCCGCACAATAATGGGAAGGTTGGAGTATTCGGGATTTCCTATCCGGGGTTTTTCTCAACAATGGCTGCCGCAAGCAACCACCCGGCATTAGTGGCAGTAAGTCCTCAGGCACCTGTAACAAATTGGTTTATTGGCGATGACTTTCACCATAACGGTGCACTCTTTATTCTTGATGCGTTTAGTTTTTATACGGCATTGGGTTCAGGCTTTGGATTGCCTCATCCACAGCCAGTTTCCAAAGCACCATATACTATTGATATTCCTATTCACGACAATTATAAATTTTATCTTGAAACAGGTGCATTGCCTGCTTTTGCAAAATTAGCCGGTGACAGCGTCAGGTTCTGGAAGGACCTCTATTCGCATCCAAACTATGATGCATGGTGGAAGGCACGTGATGCCCGCAATGCAACAAAGAACCTGAAGCCAGCCATGTTATGGGTAGGTGGTTTGTTTGATGCAGAAGATAACTGGGGAGCATGGAACTCATACAAAGCAGCTGAAGCAAATAACCCGGGGAAAGAATTCAATAAGCTGGTCATGGGACCATGGTATCATGTCCAGTGGGCAAATAGTGACGGAACACACCTTGGAAACATAAACTTTGGAAGCAACACATCGCTTTGGTATCAGCAGAGTTTTGAAATTCCTTTTTTCAACTATTATCTTAAAGGAACCGGGGATGTATCGAAAATTGCAGAGGCGAATATTTTTATTACCGGCGATAATGAGTGGAGACAGTTTGACAAGTGGCCCCCGGAGAAGAAAGCAGATAAGGTTCTCTATTTAAGGGAAGATGGGAAGATGGAATGGAATAAATCAAAATCCATGTCAAGTTTCAGCGATTACATAAGTGATCCGGCCAAACCGGTTCCTTATACAGAAGATGTTCATTTTGCAAGAACCAGGGAATACATGACAGATGATCAGCGTTTTGCTGAACGGAGGCCTGATGTGCTCGCATTTAAGACGGCTATATTAACTGAAGATGTCACTGTGACAGGGGTTGTTACAGCCGACCTTGTTGTGTCCATTTCATCTACAGACGCAGATTTTGTTGTGAAGCTGATTGATGTTTTTCCTGATAATCTCTCCTACAATAAAACAGATATCTATGCAGACAAAGACCCGGTTATCATTTATCCGATGGGCGGTTATGAGATGCTTGTTCATGGTGAAGTTTTCAGGGGACGATTCAGAAAAAGCTTTGAAAATCCTGAAGCTTTTGTTCCTGACAAGATTGAACATGTTAAATTCAATGTTGGAGATGTCGCGCATACATTTAAAAAGGGCCATCGGATTATGGTGCAGATACAGAGCAGCTGGTTTCCGCTGGTGGACAGGAATCCACAAAAGTTTGTAAATATTTATCAGGCAGGGGAAGATAGCTTTCAAAAAGCAACAATACGTATTTATCATGATGAAAAAAATTCGAGTACTATCCTGCTCCCCGTCTTACAAAAGTAGAGTACTACTGTTTCCGGCTTCGGGCTTCCGACTTCGGACTTCGGCTTCGGACTTCCGACTTTCTATTAATATAATTCAATCAACATAAGCACTCTAAAACATCTATAAAATAAATGTCAATATGATGAACAATAAACAAATCAGGGCGCTAAGTCTTATTTTTATCGGCTTAGCTTTAAATCAAGCCATTTACTGCCAGTCAATCGGGCTGGTTGATGTGAAACAGGTGGAACAGGTTATCACTGTCGGAGGTCCTGATGCTGATATTAGCGGGTTTACTTCCGGTGCAATCCAGATTGCACTCGATGCTGTCAGGTCAAGAGGAGGTGGTATTGTAAAACTCAGTCCGGGAGTATTTAAGATTTATGGGCCCGTTCGTCTGTCAGAAAATACAACATTGATTGGTTCGGGCAAAACCACCATCCTGCAGAAATGTGATGGCTTTAAGACCAGTTTTATTATTGATGCAGACTGGGGCATGTTGAAAGCTGTGGTAAAGGATGCAAGCGGGTTTAAGATTGGCATGGGAATCCAGTTATATGATGATGGGCATAATCAGGGATGGGATGTCACGACTGCTATTATAACTGATATACAGGATAATGTTATCTATTTTGACAACAGGACAGTAAATGATTATATCTCTTCATTGAATGGTACAGTATCTAACAGCTGTTCAGTTATAGAAGCGGTTGGAGTTGCAAATGTAAAAATTGCAGACCTTGTTATTGAAGGCAATAAAAACACAAACGACTATATCAACGGATGCCGGGGAGGAGGAGTTTATATTCATAAATCAAAGAATTGTCTGGTAGAAAATGTCACGATAAATGAGTTCAACGGAGATACTTTCAGCTGGCAGATTACAGAGAATATTACTGTAAGAGGATGTGAGGCTGTCAATGGCAACGGGCTTGGTTTCCATCCAGGCACGGGCTCCGACCATTCAATAGTTGAGAACTGTATAAGTCACAACAATAAGGGAGATGGTATCTTCCTATGCTGGCGGGTGCAGAACGGGATCTTTAGAAATAATACTGTTTATGCAAACGGAGATAATGGAATTTCAATCGGTCATAAGGATACCGATAATCTTTTTGAAAATAACCATGTCTACGAAAACAGTAATCACGGAGTCCTTTTCCGCAATGAAAATGAACAAAACAGTGGTCACCGGAATGTTTTTACAAATAATATTATTGAAAACAACGGGATGAAAAAGGAATCCAGCGGATTCTATATTGGAGGTGAAACACACGATATTACAATTAAAAATAACACAATACGCTCAACCGGCAAGGGCAATCAGGCAACAGCAATTTTTGTTGGCAAGAAATCATCAAAAGTGACTGCATCGGATAATAACATTTCAGGATCCAAAGAACTTATAAATGAAAAATAAAACTTAATTATGAAAACCCTCTCATTTTGCTTAAAGATTCTTTTGTTTTTACTTCTTACAGGCTGTACACCAAAGAGAGCGCCTGTATTTGTAAATTTTGAAGGTAAAATATCAGAAAAAAAATGGGCAATTAAGGAGTTAAATCCTGAGTTACCTTCTGACTGGTCCTCTTTCGGATTTTTGACTTTCGAGTTAAAGTCATCTACTGCACAACGGTTTGATCTTAAGATTTATGATACTTCAGGTGTACGCAGACTGACGATACAACCTTTTCAGGATGCCTGGGTTCGGGCATCTATTCCTCTGGTTCATTTTCAGAAGAGGAATACCAAAGGTATGGATATGGCTGCAATAGGCAAGACTGCCCGCCCCGGTTACTGGATTGGCTTCTCCAACGCGGTAGGGTCGATAAGCAAGATTGATTCACTGGGAGTATCGATGAGGCTCCCGATAGGCTCTCCGTCACTCGAAATCAGGAATGTAGAACTTACAATGAATGCCCGGGATACGGTTTTTGGCCCTTTACCGCTGGTTGATGAGTTTGGTCAGTGGATACCTGCTGAATGGCCGGGGAAAGCGAAATCACTTGATGAGCTTAAAAA
>Ga0208980_10002595_pt1 | contig 10915 bp, 9 predicted proteins | sample WetSurMetagenome_3_FD_187993 | JGI IMG/M metagenome (GOLD analysis project Ga0208980, IMG submission 187993) | Wetland microbial communities from Twitchell Island in the Sacramento Delta, sample from surface sediment Aug2011 Site A1 Bulk (version 2) | ecosystem: Environmental > Aquatic > Marine...
CGTTCAAGCGCAGCGTTTGCGGCTCGACGCAGCGCACCGATCCATCGTGATGAATGGATTGAAGCAAGTGAGCCAGTGCCATATAACTGCGAATTATACACGCTCTTCCGGCGGCCTGATCGCTTTGAAATTGCGATACAGCAGCACGTCGTAGATGATCTTCAGGCCACCCGCCAGATAGAAGGGCACGTTCAGCAACAGCGGATAACTCAGCAGTGCGCCTGTGATCGACGGTGAGATGGCCGCGCCGGTAGTGCGCGCCACGCCGGTTACACCCGCCGCGGCCGATCGTTCGTTGGGGTCGACCACAGCCATCGTGTACGATTGGCGTGTGGGCACATCCATCTGCGAGATGCTGAAGCGCAGCAACAACATCAGCACGGCCAGCGGCAAGGTCGGCATCAACGGCACGAGGATCAGCAGGATGTTCGAAGGGATATGCGTGTAGACCATCGTGTTGATCAGGCCAAAGCGTTTGGCGATGCGCGCCGCCAGCAGCGCGGAGATGCCCGCCAGAATGTTGGCCGCGAAGAAGATCGCACCCAGCGCACCGGGTTCTGCGCCAAAGCGCACGTTGAACCAGTACGCCACAAAACTCGCCACCACGAAGCCGCCCGCGAAGGCATCGAGCGAAAACAGCGCCGAAAGTTTGAAGACCACGCGCCGCGATTTATGCAGGCCGAGTGTTCCCCTCGCCTGTGGGAGAGGGGCCAGGGGTGAGGGTGCCTCAACCTTTGCCGACAAGCGCGTGAAGATCAACAGCAGCAGCAAGCCCATTACGCCATAGCCGATCACAATGGCGCGATAACTATTGAGCGGGGTAACTCCGTTGTTTTGCAGCACCTGTGCCAGTCCGCCGCCGCACAACGCGCCGCAAGCCGTGGCAAATGATCCGACGAGGTTGTACCACGCGAAGACGTGCGTCCGCTCGCGATCGGGCACGATCTGCGCCAACGCCGCCTGCTCCACCGACAGAAACGGCCCCACCTCGTTGCCGCTGGGACTGATCACACCGATCGTGGCGGCGATCAACAACGGAATAAATCCCTGCGTGTTGGCAAAGAAGATCGCGGCGAACATCATCAGCAGCGTGCCGACAATCAGCGTGCGGCGGCGGCCAAAACGATCGGCGCGCGTGGTCAACCACAACGAGATCACCGTATCGCCGATCAACGTGAGCGTCAACAGCATTCCGATCGAGACTTCGCTCATGCCCGCTGCCGACAGATACAACACCAACACGACCGCGAGAAATCCATACGCAAACAGGCGGGCGATGCGTGTAACAAAGAGCAGGCGGCCATCGAATGTGAGAGACTTCATGACCCTTTCGCGGTTTGCAGGCGGCACCAGGCATACAACGCATCATACACTTCAAATTGACGCGCCAGGTTCTCTTCATCCTCCGGGTAACGCAGACTATAACCCGAAGCAATCGCTTCGAGGCCGCGCGCGATCGGGTCCTTATCAATGTCTTCGGCCACATCGGCCGCATGAACGATCTGCGCCAGCCGAAGCAGACCGGGCTCTTTCAGATCGTACTTCAGGATGATCGACTCGAACGAACAGCGCCCCTCGTGATGGCCCAACTCCACGCCGGGCGCATCGAACGGAATCGCGCCGGTTTCAGCAACAACGCGATCGATCTGATTCTTAGGCACGAACAAGAATTCGGCTTCGTTGTCGATAAAGCGCGTAATCAACCACGGGCACGCCACGCGATCGACGTGTACATGCGAACGAGTAATCCACTTCATGCTACACCTCCACGGTCATATGATTAGACAGTAACACACTGCCCGCGAGATCGCAAGATGCGGTGTGGTATCATTTCAGCACTTCATCGTAGGAGCGCAGCATGACCCAACTCACCCCCGGCGAACACGACGCCGTGCTCAACGGCATCCGCTTGCATTACACAATCCGCGGCTCTGGCCCGGCGCTCATCGCCATTTCCGGCGGCCCCGGCATGGATGCGCGCGGTTGGGATGACTTCGCGCACATTGACGACTTCATGACGATCGTGCAGATTCACCCGCGCGGATCGGGCTTGTCCGATCCAGCGCCGAACGATGCTTATCTCCTGCCCAATTATGCGTCGGACATCGAAGCGCTGCGCATTCACCTCGGCCTACACCGACCGATCGTGCTGGGCTGGTCCCACGGCGGCATGATCGCCCAGCAATTCGCGTTTACCTATCCCGACTCACTGTCAAAGTTGATCTTGTTAGACACGTCTGCCTACTTTGGCGAGTTTCTCAACGATGTCGCCGCCGCTGTCACGGAATTCAAAGATCAACCGTGGTACGCGGATTCCTTCGCCGCGCTGCAAGACGAATGGGCGGGCAACTATCAAACCGATGAAGACATGGCGGCCTTATGGGTGCGCGAGATGAAGTTCTACTTCAAGCACTTTGGCCCGCGCGCGGCAGCGTATCACGATCGCACGAAACATCTGCCGGTACACACTGCGCCGCTGAAGACCTTCAACGAACGCGAAGCGCCGACGATGGATCTGCGTCCGCAGTTGAAGCACGTCACAGTCCCTACGCTCGTCATCGTGGGGCGGCACGATTTCATCACCAACGTGGCGATGGCTGAGGAGATGGTTAAACATATTCCTAATGCCCGCTTGGAAATCTTCGAAGACTCCGGCCACTTCGCCGTGATCGAAGAACCGGAGAAGTTCTATCGAGTCGTTAAGCGGTTCGTAACCAATGAGCAATGATCAATTTTCAATGAACAATGACCCGTTGATTCGCTGATTCGCTCCCATTCGTTGACACCATGCCCGACGACCTGCGCACCCGCTTGCAAAAACTCGGCGTCCAGAAAGGCGCGCGCCATGTCACGCCGCGTCCCAAGCCGCGCCGCTCGACCGCGATCGAAGTGCTGATCGATGGCGAGATCATCGAGACGGATTACGGCCCGTGCTTCGTACACTATGAGCGCTATGCGCCCGATTACGTGCACGGCATTTATGCCGTAAGCGAATTGCTGCAACAATCGCAGTGGGTGGCCGGTCGCCTGGCCGATGTCGACGACGCGATCGATCTGAGCCAGACGGTCTTCATCGACACGGAGACGACGGGGTTGGCGGGTGGCACCGGCACGCTGCCGTTTCTCATCGGGGCGGGCACGTTCGAGGAAGATGGTTCGTTCGTGGTGCGGCAGTTCTTCATGCGCTCGCCCGCCGAAGAACCCGCGCTGTTGCTGCATCTGTCCGAATGGCTCGATCAATTCGAGGCGATCGTTTCGTTCAACGGGCGCGGCTTCGATCTGCCCATCTTGCAGACGCGCTTCACGCTGAACCGCTTGCGCCCACAGATCCTCCGCGCCCCGCATCTCGATCTACTCTCACCGGCCCGGCGCGTGTGGCGTGGACGATTGGAATCGTGCTCACTCAAGTCGCTGGAATACCACGTGCTGGACATCCACCGTGATCAGATCGATGTGGACGGTTCGCTGATCCCGGAACTGTACTTCGACTACGTGCGCACCGGCGACGCCAGCGAGATGCCGCGCATTCTCTATCACAACGCCTACGACATCGTGTCGATGGTGACGCTGGCCACGCGCTTGATCCAGATCTTCGACGAAGAGCGCACGACCGCGCTCACCGCCGCCGATCTCTACGCGCTGGGCAAGTGGCACGCCGATCACGATGAGCACGATCGGGCGGAGCGTTATCTGCGGCAGGCGCTGGAAGATTCGTCGGATGCGCTGATCGTTCAGCACGCCTCCTTGCGGCTGAGCCTGCTCTACAAACAACTCGATCGCCGCGCCGACGCGATCGGGTTGTGGGAAGCTGTTGCGCAAGCTTCACAATCAGACGCGCTCTCTTCCAGCGAGGCTTGCATCGAGCTAGCGAAGTATTACGAGTGGCATGCCATCGATCTGCCGCAAGCGTTGGCGTGGACGGAACGCGCATTGACCATCGCTACCTCGTTAGCCGATCGATTCGTGCGAAGTCAAGTGTTGCCCGAGGTGGAACATCGCAAACAGAGGCTGAGGCGGAAAATCGATCGTACTGCGTAATCAAACAAAAACCCCGCTGCTGAGAGCGGGGTCTTGTTGCGTCAGGCGTGATTCTAGCCGAAGCATTTCTTGTGATAGTACATCATCTTGCGCCGCAGGCCGTCCTTGATCGGGAACATATCGCCGACAGTAATGACCTGGCCGCACTTCTCGCACATGTGCTTGGTGGGCTGGCTCATGGCCTTGGCATGCTCTTTGGACTTCTCACCGGTTTTAGCCATTTCTCTGACTCCTTTGCATACTTGCACTGATTTGATTCACAGGGATAATTAGCCCCGTTTGAGCGGCGGTAATCATCCCATAAACTCCCAACTCTGTCAAGGAAACGCTTGTGAAAACCATTTTGTTTGTGTGCAGCGGCAACTACTGCCGCTCGCCGCTGGCCGAGGGGCTGGCCCGGCTGCGCCTGAAACAGGCCGGTTACGACGGGGAATTTCTGGCGCGCAGCGCGGGGACACGATCGGTGTACGAGGGACAGCCGTCGGCGCCGTTGATTCAGGAAGTCTTGCACGAGATCGACGCGGAGGGACAAGCCAATCCGCCGCACCAGATCAAATCCGACGAGATCGAACAGGCCGCCGTGATTTTTGGTATGGCGCAGGAACATCTCGCTTGGATCGCGAAGCACTACCCGGCCGTTGCTTCGCGCACGTTCCTGCTGTCGGAACTCATCGGCGAACGCTGGGATGTGTTCGATCCGGGCGTGCAGGAATTAGGTGCTTTGCGCGGCTGCCGTGACTCGATCGATCGCGTCATCACGGCGGGATGGCCGGAGATGATTCGTCGCGCGGTGGGTGGCGCATGAACATTCTCCTGTTCGATGTCGACGGCGTGTTGATCGAAGATGGCGGCTATTACGCGGCCTTGATCAAAACGCTCGCTTACTTCAACCGGCTGCTCGGCGCAGACCCGATCGTTTTTGGGCTGCCCGATCGCGATCAATTCCAGTCGCGCGGCTACGTCAACGAATGGGATCTCTGTCCGTTGTGCGCGGGCATCCTGCTGATCGAAACGCTGGCCCGCCAGCCCGATCGATCGATCATGCCCGCGCCGTTCGAGGATTTTCTGCGGCAATGTCGCGGCGTACCTATTCCACAGTTAGCCGAAGTGGCTCGGCCTTATCTCGAACAGATCGATCGGGTGCAGGGCAAACCGGTGGAGCGCGCGCGTGATGTGCTGCTGAGCGCGCTGGCGCAACTGCCACTGCGGAATGACACGCGCCTTGCCACCGAGAATCTGCTGCGCGAGATGTTCTCGCAGACGCACGAGGTCGATCGCGCGCCGGTCACACAAATCTTCCAGGAATTCGTCATCGGCTCGCAGTTATACGCCGAGTCGTATCACCTGCCGCCGCGCTTCACTGAACCCTCTGTATTGATCACGGAAGATCGATCACTGATCAGCGCCGAGTCGAAGGTAATACTCGCGGGATGGGCACAGTCCGATCGAGCGCAGGTGTGCGTCTACACCGCCCGGCCGAGTCTGCCGCCCGCCGATGATCCCGATCACATCCCGCACATCGGCTATTCGCCCGAAGCTGAGTTGGGCATGCAGTTGCTCGACATGCGCTATCCATTGATTGCCACCGGGCGCGTGCAATGGCTGGCCACCAAAGTGAACGTACCCTTCGAAAGCGTGACCAAGCCCGCACCGATTCAAGCACTAGCGGCCATCGGCGCAGCGATCACACATGAAGAAGCGAATTCGCTGCTGGCCGCGCACGCGCTCATGTCGCGCGGAGAATTGATCGGGCCGTTGGCGACGCTAAGACCTGTCAGGTGGGCCAACACATCGACGAATGACACGGAACATTACGGCCCACCTGACAGGTCTGGCATCCACGTCTGGATTGTCGAAGATGGCATCCTGGGCATGCAAGCGACGAACGGCGCGATCGATCTACTCAGACGCAGCGGCCTCGACGTGCGAGCGCACGCCATCGGCATTGCGGCGGGCGGCCCTAAAGCCGACGCGCTCGCGCCACTCAGCGAGATCGTATTGCCTGACGTGAACGCAGCCATCGGGTACATCGACCCACATCTGCAGTAGTTCACGTATCACGTATTACGAGCCGTTTGCCGCATCATGCGCTCGATGATATGATTGCGCGATTTTGATTCAAGGAAAACAAGGAGACGTTGTGAAGAAGATTCTGTTCCTGACGATATCCATGGCGCTGGCCGTCATGCTGGCCGCGTGCGGATCGACCCAGACGCCGACGCCAGCGCCTACCGCCACGGTGCCGCCACCGACAGCGACGAGCACGCCGCTGCCCACTGCGACGCCTACGGCCACACCCGCGCCGATCGGCGTATTCACTTCGGGATCGCTGCCCGAAGCATTCCACAAACAGATCAATGATCGATTGGCGCAGCAAGCGGGCACGTTCATTCCCAGCGGCGATCCGAATCTGGCCGCTTTGCAGATCGCGTACGCGCCCAATATCGATGTGCCCATCCTCGGCCAGTGGGTGTACGCCCTTGTCGCACCGTTCCCCACGCTGGTGGACGATGTGCCTTTCTCGGCAGTGCAGGCCGTGTGGCAAGGCCAGCCGGTCGAGTGCGATGCCTGCGACTTCACCGGCCCGCTGCGCATGAGCGAGTCGACGCTGAGTGCGTTGAAGACCGTGTTAGGCGAACCCGCCGCAGGCGCGGTGGAAGTCATCCCGTCCGATCAGATCACGCCTAAACTCTGGGAGACGCAACCCGCCTGGGGCATCGTGCCGTTCGACGAGTTGAATCCGCGCCTCAAGGTTTTATCGATCGATGGTCAGACGCCAGCGCATCATGGTCTCGATCTCAACACCTATCCACTAGCGGTCAAGATCGGCCTCGCCGGGCCGATCGAGAAAGCCGAGCAGCTGCAAGCTGCGATCGGGCAACCGCTGACCAATCGTGACGAAACGAAGATGACGCTGGTCGCCATGACGGGCGTCACCGCCATGTCGCGTGACTTCGCCGCCAGCGTCGACGTCAACGGTGTGCTATATCCGGCCAAAGAAATCAAGGACTGGTTCGATACCTCCGACATCGTACACATCAGCAATGAGAATTCGTTCTGGGCCGATTGCCCCAAGCAGCCTACGGCCAATCGCGGCGTGTTTTGCAGCGATCCCAGTTATATGGAGTTGCTCAAGTACGTGGGCACAGACGTGATCGAGTTGGACGGCAATCATCTGAACGACTACGGGTGGGAACCGTTCTCCTACACGCTGGGAATATACGAACGTGAAGGAATTCCCTACTATGGCGGCGGCCGCACCATCACCGAAGCGACGCGCTTCATCACGCTGACCCATAACGGCAATGTAGTAGCCTTTGCCGGCTGTAATCCGGTCGGCCCGACGATTGACTACGTCGACGGGCTGGGCGATGGCCGCCCCGGCTCTGCGCCGTGCGCCTCACCCTACCCTGAATTGCAGGACGAGATCAAGAAAGCCAAAGCGACCGGAGCCGTGGTTTTCTCGACTTTGCAGTACAACGAACAGCCGCTGGGCGATTACAGTTACGAGACAGCCAAATCGCAGGCGAATGACTTCGCGCGCCTGATTAACGCGGGGGCCGACGTGGTCAGCGGCAGTCAGGGGCACAGCGTGCAGGGCTTTGGCTTGAAGGGCAACGGCTTCATGCACTATGGCGTAGGCAACTTGTTCTTCGATCAGATGCAGGCGCGCAACTTGCGCGAGAACTTTATTGATCGCTATCTGGTGTATGACAACAAGTTGCTGGGCGTGGAGTTGTTGACAACCATCCGTGACGAGGCCGCACTGCCGCGCAAGATGACGCTGGACGAACGGCGCGCACTGTTGAAGACGCTGTTTGATCTCAGTTACTGGGAATAAATTGGTTGCGGGTAGTTGGCAGTTGGTTGTTGGTAAATAACACAGCGGGCGATCAAGAAATTCGATCGCCCGCTCTTTTCATCCGGTTATCCGTTGTCTATTCGTTGCTTCTGGCCGCAAAGCGATAGCCCACACCGCGCTCGGTCAGGATGTACTGTGGATGATTGACATCCGGCTCGATCTTCTGGCGCAAATACCACACGTACAATTTCAGGTAGTGCCGCTCTTCTTTGTAGGCCGGGCCCCATACCTGTTCCAGCAGATATTCATGGGTCAGGACTTTGCCTTCGTTGCGCACCAGCGTCATGAGCAGCCGATATTCGATCGGGCTGAGATCGACCGGCTTGCTGCTCACCATCACCTGGCGCTGTTCGCTATCGACGGACAACCAGCCGTTGTTGTAGTGCAGTGGCTGATCGGTGGTGTCGGTCTGCCGGTGCCGCCGCAGCACCGCTTCGATACGCGCCTGCAACTCCTTGGTGCTGAACGGCTTGATGATGTAATCGTCTGCGCCCAACTGCAAGCCGCGCACGATGTTGCGTTCCTGCCCCACGGCCGTCACGAAAATAATCGGCACATCGTTCATCTCGCGCAGGCGCTGGCAGACCGTCCAGCCGTCCATGTCCGGCATCATGATGTCCAGCAAGATCAGGTCGGGCTGCCATGCATACGCCTGGCGCAAGCCCTCGGCGCCGTTGTGCGCAATCTGCACCAGGTAGCTCTTGCTTTCCAGTTGCAGGCGCGTCAACGTCGCCAATGAATCATCATCTTCGATGATTAGAATCTTCTCAGGCATGCGAACCTCTGTCCCCGTCGAATGAGTGCCCCATAATACCGTCGAATTGTACCACGTTCGACCAACCAATCGCAAACTTACTTGGCGCGCTGCACTTGTCCGGATTTAGTGCCGATCACGGGTAAACATGTTCGGCGAAGTGGCAGGTTTGGGCGCGTTGCAGGCAACGAGTATGACGACAAGTAATAAAGGTAGAAGGCGTTTTATGACCTACTCCATTTTCATTTACCTTCTCCACTGTAGGCACCAAGATATACTTGGTCAGGAAACGGTGCAGCCATTAGCAATTGGCGCGTCGGCACATTGATCACGTAGTGTATTCCATAATGCGGCTGTGACCAGCGGTCAACCATTAGGATTTCATCAGTAGCCCATACGGGATCTGAAAAGGGGTGATAGGGTAGAGGCAATCCTTGAATTTCATACGTTTTGCCTGTTATCAGGTCTTCAACAAACAAATGAAACACATCCGACGTTATCGTGAACGCTCGCCAGGTCTTCTCAGAATTAGTGACAACATCCTCTATCTTCCAGTCAGCAGTAGGAAATACTTCGACCATTTTGAAGTCAGAAAATATATTCGGAATAGACGCCGCTTGGCGCATATCGACTACATGATGATGAAGGTTAGGCAATGATGATATGACGGCGTCTTGAACGATGATCGGAATCAAATCTAACGAGTCACCACCTTTATTTAGAGACAAACGTGTACCAGCAAAATCGTAAAGACCTACCTCAATATTGTAGACTCCCGGCGGTGTGCCTTCTGGAATCAACACGCCATAGCGATCGATCACCTGTTCGTTCGTTCCCCAATTCGTCGTCGGATTCTGCCCCCCGCCCGGTTCTCGATCGGTCTGCGCGACGATCTGGCCGTTCCGATCGAGTACATGCACGAAGACCTTATAGCGTTCACTCAACGGCGCGTCGGTGCGCCAGAATAGATCGAGCTGCAGGATGTCGCCGCGCTGCACGCGCGGTGTGGACAACGTGTAACCATCGAGCGTGATATGATCACCAAAACGCGCGCCGCGCTTGGCTTCCGGCTCCGTCGAAAGTTTTGCCGGCACAGCATATGTCGCAAAGCGGATCGCGTTGACCCACCCATCATTCGCCTTGTAAGTATGCGCGTCGAGCCACGACTCGATCACGCGCTGCGGATCAGCCTCGCTGTCGCCCCAGTACAACACAAACAGGCGCGGATGCTGCGCGGCGATTCCAGCCAACTCGGTTTCAACAGCGGTTTGATCCAACGGTCGTTGCCGGGGCAGCGGATACACGTTCGGGCCGTCGGGATAGTAATACGTGAAGACTTCCCATTGATTCGCGGAATCCAAAATCACGGCATCATCGGGACGTTGGATGTTCAGAATCCGTTGCGCGATGCCGCGATAATTGTCGCGCGCATAAGTGGGATCGAAGTAGTAGTTGCGCAGCGCGTTGACCGTCGGCACGACGATAATGGCGCACAACGCCAACACCCCGATCAACCAAGCCCAACTCAGCCAGCGTCGTCCCGCCAACTCGCGTGGCATGGTCAACGCGCCACGCCCGATGCCCCACGCCGTGGCGATTCCTTTCGCCAGCAAAATACAGAACGCCGCCGATCCCACGATAAAGAACTTGAGATACGATTCCTTGAACAGGCCAAACGCAAAGATCAACGCGATCGGCACCAGCCACCACAGCACGATTGATCCGAGGCGAATCGAGTACGGCAGCACCTCGTGCGCTTCGGCGCGGCGCTCGTCAAACCCGATCGGATTCCACAACCCGATGAGGATGAAGAGGCCACAGACCAGAATCGCGATCGTCGCCTCGGCAGTGGGCAATGTCGGCCCGGCGACATAGAGACGCAATGTATCGAGCAGCATCTGCCCGCCATTGACCGTGACACGCGCCGAGGGCCACGTAGTAATTTGTCGGATCGCCGTGGGCAGCCATGGCAGAAACAATATGCCCGCTGCTGCGACGAGGCCGATCCACACAACGAAGTGTTTCCACTTTGCACGTGTGACTAGAGTCCACATCAGAACGACAAGAAAATGAGTAACGATGACAAAGGGGAACGCGTAGTGAGTATAAAGTCCCAAGGCGTAGAGAATGATCAATGAACCATGATCGATGATCAATGCAAGCCGGCGTCGCCCTGATCCCTGATCCCTGATCCCTGATCCCCAATCCTCCAGCAACCTCAACAGGAAAAATGTCGCCGCCGCGCCGATGACGGCCAGCAG
>Ga0208980_10002596_pt1 | contig 10913 bp, 6 predicted proteins | sample WetSurMetagenome_3_FD_187993 | JGI IMG/M metagenome (GOLD analysis project Ga0208980, IMG submission 187993) | Wetland microbial communities from Twitchell Island in the Sacramento Delta, sample from surface sediment Aug2011 Site A1 Bulk (version 2) | ecosystem: Environmental > Aquatic > Marine...
GCGGGTTCTAGTGCGGAAGAGCGCAGCCATGCGTGCCTTCAATTCCGGCCAGCGTGCGACGTTGAACTGCGCCGCTTCCAGCCCCTCGCCCGCGAGCCCGCACTTCTCCACCAGGAGCCGATAGAACTGCGGCTCCAGCGCGCCCACGGAAATCCACTCGCCGTCCGCGCACTGGTAACAGTCGTACCAGTGGGCGCCGCCGTCGAGCGCGTTCGACTGGCGCCGGTCCGCCCAAAGGTGCTGCGCGCGCAGGCCCTGCACGAGCATGCTCATGAGCGCGCAGCTGTCGGTGATCGCGGTGTCGATCACCTGCCCGCGGCCCGTGGCACGTGCACTCAGGATCGCGGCGAGCAGGCCGACCGCCATGAACATCGCGCCCCCGCCGACGTCCCCGACCACGGTCGGCGGAATGGCGGGCGGCGAATCACGATGCCCCCCGTGATAGAGGATGCCGCTCAGTGCGACATAGTTGATGTCGTGTCCCGCAGCCTGCGCCAGCGGTCCGTCCTGTCCCCAGCCGGTGAGCCGGCCGTACGCGAGGCGTGGATTCCGCGCGAGGCACACCTCGGGACCAAGCCCCAGCCGCTCCATCACGCCGGGACGGAATCCTTCGATGAGCCCGTCCGCCTGCTCGATGAGTCGCAGCACGACCTCGGCGCCGCCCGGCTGTTTCAGGTCCACCGCGATGGACCGCTTGCCGCGCCGCGTCAGGTCGTACTTCGGTTGCGCGTTGAACGGCAGCGAGCCGCCCTTGCGGTCCACCAGCACGACCTCGGCCCCGAGGTCCGCGAGCAGCATGCCGCAGAAGGGACCGGGGCCGATGCCGGCAAGTTCGACGATGCGCGTGCCCTGGAGGGGACCCATCAGAGCGACCTCGCCACGATTTCCTTCATGACCTCGCTCGCGCCGCCGTAGATGCGCTGCACGCGCGAGTCCACGTACAGCCTGGCGATCGGGTACTCGGTCGTGTAGCCGTATCCGCCGAAGAGCTGCAGGCACTCGTCCATCACCTTGCACTGGGTCTCGGTGATCCAGAGCTTGGCCATCGAGGCGGTGACCGTGTCGAGCCTGCCGTCCCTGAGCCTTGCAATGCAATCGTCGATGAAGAGCCGCGCCACGTGCACCTGTGACTTCACCTCGGCCAGCTTGAAGCGCGTGTTCTGCATCTCGAGCAGCGCCTGCCCGAAGAGCCTGCGCGATCGGGCGTATTCGACCGTGAGCCTGAGCGCGTACTCCATGGCGGCCACGCCGCCGAGCGCGAGCAGCGCGCGCTCGTAGGGCAGGTCGCGCATGAGCTGCGCGAAGCCCTGCCCTTCCACCGGGCCGAGCAGGCAGTCCGCCGGCACGCGGCAGTCGTCGAAGAACATCTCGGCCGTGTCCCAGCCGTTCTGCCCGATCTTGTCCATCACCCGTCCGACGCGGTAGCCGCGCCGGTCCTTCGTCTCGACCACGATGATCGAGATGCCCTTCGCACCGGCGGCCGGGTCGGTCCGTGCGACGACCCCGACCAGCCCGGCATGCAGGCCGTTCGAGATGAAGGTCTTGGAGCCGTTCAACACGTATTCATTCCCCTCGCGCACGGCACGGGCCTTCACGCCCTGCAGGTCCGAGCCCGCGCCCGGCTCGGTCATGGCGATGGCGCCCACGAGCTCGCCCGTGGCCATGCGCGGCAGCCAGCGGTGCTTCTGCTCCTCGGTGCCGTGGTTCAGGACGTAGTGGGCCATGATGCTGTGCACCGTATGGCCGAAACTCGTGATGCCGTGGCCGCCCATCTCCTCGGCCACGACCGCCTCGTGGCGCGCGTCGCCGCCGACCCCGCCGTACTCCGCCGGGATGTCGGTGCACAGGAGCCCCACCTCCCCCGCCTTGTTCCAGATCTCGCGGTCCACGTGGTGCTGCTCGCGCCACCGCGTGTCGTTGGGCACGATCTCGTTCTCGACGAAGCGCCGGGCCGCGTCGCGGAACATCTCGAGCTCGTCATCCATCCAGGGCGATCGGTAGTCGGTCAAGGTTCGCTCCCGCGCGGGCATGTCCGCTCATGACAGCGTGAAACTGGCATTCTTGTCCAGAGCCCGCTACGTTTCGTCGACATTAACGCTGCCCGGTCGATCGGGGCAGGAGAGGAAATGCGCATGGACGAGGAACTACAGCGCCGGCAGCTGCTAAAGGCCGCCCTGCTCGTGGCTGCGTCGGGGCCGATCGCCGCCTGCGCGACCCGCGAGGCTACAGCAGATCACCCCACCCGGCTCGACGCCGTGGGCACCGCGGAGGCGATCCGCAACGGCCGCATGACCGCGCTCGAGGCCGTTGACGCCGCCATCGGACGGGCCGAAGCGATGGAGCCGCGCCTGAACGCCATCGTCACCGAGGCCTTCGGTCGTGCGCGTGAAGCCGCGCGCGGCCCACTCGCGGGACCCTTCGCAGGTGTGCCCACGTTCATCAAGGACCTCGACGACGTGCGGGGGCTGCCCACGCATGCCGGCTCGCGATCCTTCGGCAGGACGGCCGCCACCGGGCAGGGCCCCTACGTGGGCGCGCTCGAGAAGTCGGGGCTCGTCTTCCTCGGCAAGAGCGCGACGCCCGAGTTCGGCCTTACGAGCACTACCGAGCCCATCTTCGGTGGGCCGTCGCGCAATCCCTGGAATACCGACTACAGCACCGGCGGCTCGTCGGGGGGCGCGGCGGCGCTCGTGGCGGCGCGGGTCGTGCCGGCCGCCCACGCGACCGACGGCGGCGGATCGATCCGCGTCCCCGCGTCCTGCTGCGGCGTGTTCGGGCTCAAGCCGTCGCGGGGCCGCGCGGTGCCGCGCGGCCGCCCGATCGGACCGGTGGACATTTCCATCAGCCACGCGGTGACGATCACGGTGCGCGACAGCGCGCAGTGGCTCGCGGTGACGGAGCGCACCGGCGCGGACCAGGTGTTCGCGCCGCTCGGGATGATCGAACGGACGAAACCGCGCCGATTGCGCGTCGCGCTGGACCTCGAGACGCTGAGCGGCTTGCCCGTGGACCCGGAGGTCGTGGCGGCCACGCAGCACACGGCCCGCCTGCTCGAGTCGCTCGGACACACCGTGGAGGTGACACCCCTCACGCTCGCCAAGCGCGCGTTCATGGACGCCTTCTCGATCTACTGGGCGTTCAACGCGGCGAGAGTCGCCGACGGACTCGAGGCAGCGCTGGGGCGCCCGGTCACCGACCAGGACCTCGAGCCGTGGACGCTCGGGCTGCGCCGGTACTTCCTCGAGCATCGCGGAAACTTCGACGCGGCCGTGGCGACGCTGCGCGCATCGGTGGCGACCTGCGAGGAGTTCTACGCGAAGCACGACGTGCTGCTCACGCCGACGCTCGCGCAGCTGCCCCCGCGCATCGGCTGGCTGGGTCCGGACGTTCCCTTCCAGACCAGTCTCGAGCGCCTGATGGGCTTTGTCGGGTTCACGCCGGTGCAGAACGCGAGCGGCCAGCCCGCGATGTCGGTGCCGCTCAACTGGTCGAAGTCGGGCCTCCCGATCGGCAGTCACTTCGCGACCCGCGCAGGCGACGAGCGCACGCTGCTCGAGCTCGCGTACCAGCTCGAGGAAGCGCGTCCCTGGGCCGGCAGGCGGCCTCCGGTTTCAGCCGCATGATTTCAGCCGCATGATTTCAGCCGCACGAAGAAACGCGGCGCCGCAATGCGACGCCGCGCCCTCTTCCAATCAGCCGCGCCGGGTCAGAACACGCCGCCAGCCTTCGCGCTCGGGTCGGCACCGAACACCGACTTGGTCTCGAGAAATTCCTCGAAGCCGAACGCGCCCCACTCGCGGCCGAGACCGGACTGCTTGTAGCCGCCGAAGGAGCCGGCGATGTCGAGGCTCGCGCCGTTGATGTGCACGTTGCCCGCACGGATGCGGGATCCCACCTTGCTCGCGTGCTCATGGGTGTCGCCGAACACGTAGGCCGACAGTCCGTAGGGCGTGTCGTTCGCGATGCGGACCGCCTCTTCCTCGGTGTCGTAGGGCAGGATGCACAGCACGGGGCCGAAGATCTCCTCGCGCGCGATCGTCATGTCGTTCGTGACGTTGCTGAAGACCGTGGGCTTCGTGTAGTAGCCCTTCGACAGCCCTGCGGGCCGGCCTGGCCCACCGCACACGACTTTCGCGCCTTCCTTGACGCCCTGCTCGATCAGGCTCTGTACGCGCTGCCACTGCCGCTGGTTCGCCTGCGGTCCCATGCCGGTCTTGGGATCGGTCGGGTCGCCCGTCACGACCGTCGCCGCCACGGCGGCTGCGATCGCCTCGACCTGCGCGAGGTGCTTGCGCGGCACGAGCATGCGCGAGGGGGCGTTACAGCTCTGGCCGGTGTTGTTCATCATCACCAGCACGCCGTGGCCGACGGCCTGCTCGAGCGGAGCGCCGTCCAGGATGATGTTGGGCGACTTGCCGCCGAGCTCGAGTGACACCTTCTTGACGGTGTCGGCCGCGGCCTTGTCCACGAGGATGCCGGCGCGCGTCGAGCCCGTGAACGACACCATGTCGATGTCGGGGTGCGAGGAGAGCGCCGCTCCGACGCTCGGGCCGTCGCCGTCCACGAGGTTGAACACGCCCGGCGGGACGCCCGCCTCGTGCAGGATCTCGGCGAACACGTGACCCGACAGGGGCGCGATCTCGGAGGGCTTGAGCACCATGGTGCATCCCGCGGCGAGCGCCGGTGCAACCTTGCAGGCGATCTGGTTCGCCGGCCAGTTCCAGGGCGTGATGAGGCCGCACACGCCGACCGGCTCGCGCACGATCTTCGTCGTCCCCTGCATCTTCTCGAACTCGAAGTCCTTGAGTACTCCGAGCGCAACCGCGAAGTGTCCGAGACCGGCGGGCGCCTGCTGCGGTATCGCGACCGTGGCCATCGGCGCGCCCATTTCCTCGCAGATCGCCTGTGCCATGTCGTCGAGGCGCCTCTGGTACACGGCGATGATGCGTTCGAAGAGCGCAATGCGTTCCTCGCGGCTCGTGCGCGAAAAGGTCTCGAACGCACGCTTTGCCGCCGCGACCGCGCGGTCCACGTCGGCCTTGCCGCCGAGCGAGATGACGCCCACCACGGCCTCGGTGGCGGGATTCACGACGTCGAGGGCCTGCGGCCTGGCCGGGTCGACCCACTGGCCGTCGATGTAGAACTTTCGGTAGTCGCGCATGGTCGGTCTCCTGCTGCTCGGGCTGCGATCTTGACCGCGGATTTTATCCCAGCGCGAAGGGTTCCCGGGGAATTCCGGCGAGGGGGGAATGGAGGGTCAGGCCCGGGCGTCCCTTGCGTGCGCCGCGATCATCCGGGCAAACCGCTCGTAGAGCTGCGGGGGGAAATCGTGCCCGAAGCCGTCGAGCAGCACGAGCTTCGCATCCCGGATCTTGCAGGCGGTGTCCACGCCGCCCGCATAGGGGACCAGCTTGTCGGCCTTGCCGTGGATGACGAGCGTCGGGCAGCTGATCCTGCCGAGCACGGTGCTGCGATCGCCGCTCGCGAGGATCGCGCCCAGTTGTCTCAGGAACCCGGCCGGGTGATAGCTCCGCTCCACGGCCCGGCGGATGCGAGCCCGGAATTCCTCCGGCGGGACCGGGTAACCGGGGCTGCTGACGACACGAAACAGACGTTCGTAGTTCTCGACGATCGAGTCCACGCTGGTCGGATCCGCTGGCCGGTGCATGAGCTCGCGGCGGGTCCTCGCGGACGGCTGCGGCAGGTGGCGCGCACCCGTCGTGGACATGATCGACGTGAGGGACAGGACCCTGTCCGGGTAGTGCGCCGCGACCAGCTGCCCGATCATGCCGCCCATCGAGACGCCGACCAGGTGCGCCGAGGGTATGGCGAGTGCGTCCATGAGGCCGACCGTGTCCCGGGCCATGTCGCCGAGGTCGTAGGGAGCCCGGACGCGCAGGCCGAGCAGCGTGCGCACGATCGCGCGCGCGAGGCGCGGCGTCCCGAGCTCGTCGAACTTCTGCGACAGGCCGATGTCGCGATTGTCGAAGCGAATGACGCGAAACCCGTGCTGCACCAGCCGCTCGCAGAACGCGTCCGGCCACGCGACCAGCTGCATGCCCAGGCCCATGATCAGCAGCACGACGGGGGCGGACGGGTCGCCCAGCGACTCGTACTCGAGCGAGATGCCGTTTGCCTGCACTGCCGCCATGGCTGCTCCGCGAGAAGGTCGGGAATGCTCGCAGCATCGCGCGACGGACGCCAGCGCCCGTTCGAGTCGCGCCCCGTGCGGCCGCGGCGGACCGCCGCCGGCCGGCGCTGCTGAGGCATACTGACGCCCTGCCATGGCCGACACCGTTGCCCCTGATCGCCCGAAGAGCCGCTCGCTTGCGCCGCTCAGGGCGCTCGTCCCCTACCTCCGACCCTACCGGGGCAGGCTGGCCGCGGCGCTGCTTGCGCTGCTGGTCGCGGCCGGGGCAATGCTGGCCCTGCCGATCGCGCTCAGGCACCTGATCGACCAGGGGCTGGCCGCGCACAGCACCGACACGATCAACCGGTACTTCGTCGCCTTCATGGCGGCGGCAGGCGTATTCGGGGTGTTCGCGGCGCTCAGGTTCTACCTGGTGACCTGGCTCGGCGAGCGCGTGGTCGCGGACCTGCGCGAGGCGGTGTACGCACGCGTGATCCGCATGGACCCTGCGTTCTTCGAGGTCACGCGCACCGGCGAGGTGCTCTCGCGCCTCACGGCGGACGCCACGCTGGTGCAGTCCATCGCCGGCGTGAACCTGTCCATCACGCTGCGCTCGGCCATCTCGCTCGCGGGCAGCCTGGCGATGCTCGCGGTCACGAGCCTCAGGCTCACGGCGATGATCCTGGTGCTGGTCCCGGTGGTCCTGGTGCCGCTGATCGTGCTCGGAAGGCGGGTGCGAAGCCTTTCACGCACCTCGCAGGACAGGGTCGCGGACACCAGTGGCATCGCCGACGAGACGCTGAACGCGATCCACGTCGTGCAGGCCTTCACGCTCGAGGAGGTGAACGCGCGCCGCTTCGACGCCGCGGTCGAGGACTCGTTCGGCGCGGCGGTGCGCCGCACGAAGACGCGCTCGACCCTGACGGCCATCGCGACCATGCTCGTGTTCGGCTCGATCACCCTCGTGCTCTGGATTGGAGCCCACGCAGTGGTGCGCGGCGAGATGACGGGCGGCCAGCTCGGGCAGTTCCTGCTCTACGCCGTGTACGTCGCAGTCGCCGCGGCATCGCTGAGCGAGATGTGGGGCGAAGTGCAGCGCGCGGCCGGCGCGATGGAGCGGCTGGTCGAGCTGCAGCACGCCGAGCCTTCCATCGTGGCGCCGCTGGTTCCCGCGCTGCTGCCCACGCCCGGGCGCGGGGAGGTCCGCTTCGAGGGCGTCACTTTCTTCTACCCGTCCCGGCCGGACACCCCGGCCCTGGCCGATTTCGATCTCGCCGTCCGGCCCGGCGAGACCGTGGCGCTCGTCGGTCCTTCGGGGGCCGGCAAGAGCACGTCGTTCCAGCTGCTGTTGCGCTTCTACGACCCCGCCCGTGGGCGGGTCCTGATGGACGGCATGGACATCGCGACGGTCGACCCGCGGCAGCTGCGGGCACGCATCGGCCTCGTTCCGCAGGACACGGTGCTGTTCGCGACGAACGCGAGGGAGAACATCCGCTATGGCCGTCCGGACGCGAGCGACGCAGAGGTCGAAGCCGCCGCGCGGGCGGCAGCTGCGCACGAGTTCATCATCGGCCTGCCCCAGGGCTACGACTCGTTCCTGGGCGAACGCGGCACGCGACTCTCGGGTGGCCAGCGGCAGCGCATCGCCATCGCGCGCGCCATCCTGCGCGACCCGCCCCTGCTGTTGCTCGACGAGGCGACGAGCGCGCTCGACGCCGAGAGCGAGCGCTTCGTGCAGGCCGCGCTCGACCGCCTGATGCGCGGCCGGACCACGATCGTCATCGCCCATCGCCTCGCCACCGTGCTGCTGGCCGATCGCATCGTGGTCATGGACCACGGCCGCATCGTCGCGCAGGGCACGCACGGCGAACTCGTCCGCAGCAGCGAACTCTACGGCCGCCTCGCGGCGCTGCAGTTCACGGACGCGCCGGCTGCCGCGGCGGCGGCCCCGTAACCCATGAAGGATTCGGAAGCGGATGCGGATTCCCGGGACCAGCCGATCGGCCCGGCCCTGCCCGACTGGCGTCCGCCGGAGCGTCCGCAGCACACGGTCCTGGAGGGCCGTTACTGCCGGCTCGAGCCGCTCGATGCGGGACGCCACGCCGCGGACCTGCATGCGGCGAATTCGCTGGACCGCGAAGGCCGCATGTGGACCTACCTCTTCAGCGGCCCATTCGCGACCCTCGAGGAATTCACGGCCTGGCTCGAGGCGCGCGAGGACTCGCTGGATCCGCTCTTCTACGCGATCGTAGATGCCGGAACCGGACGGGCCGCGGGCCTCGCGTCCTACCTGCGCATCGACACGACGCACGGGGTCATCGAGGTGGGTCACCTCGCATTCTCGCCCCTGCTGCAGCGTACGCGCGCGGCCACCGAGGCGATGTACCTCATGATGAAGCACGCGTTCGAACTCGGTTACCGCCGCTACGAGTGGAAATGCGACGCGCTGAACGCCGCCTCGCGCCGGGCGGCGGAGAGGCTCGGCTTCCGTTTCGAGGGCGTCTTCCGCCAGGCCGTGGTCTACAAGGGACGCAACCGCGACACGGCGTGGTACTCGATCATCGACAGCGAGTGGCCGGAGCGCGAGACTGCGTTCCGGGCCTGGCTCGATCCCGCCAACTTCGAAGACGACGGCCGGCAACGCCGCGCCCTGCGTGGAGAATGACATGAGATTCGGAGCGGATTTCCGCACGCGCACCGCACACGCCCTTGCCGCCGCAGCCGTCCTGCTTGCAGCGGCACCGCCTGCGTTCGCGAACGAACCTGCGCCGGCCGGCCCGGGTGCGTTCACGAGCCAGTCCACGACCGCCGCGCCGGTTGCGACTGCGGACGCCGCGCCAGGCAGGCCGCGCATCGGACTCGTGCTCGCCGGCGGCGGCGCCAAGGGCGGCGCACACGTCGGCGTGCTCAAGGTTCTCGAGGAGATGCACATCCCCATCGACTGCATCGCGGGCACGAGCATGGGTGCGCTCGTCGGCGGTGGCTATGCGTCGGGCATCCCGGCTGCCGACCTCCAGACGTTCCTGGTCGGCATCGACTGGCCGAAAGTGGTCGGCGGCAAGGGGCTGCGCGAGCTGGCGCCAATCGAGCAGAAGCGCGCCGGCGCAACCTACAGCAACGACCTCGACATGGGCCTGCGGGACGGCGAGATCGTCGTCCCGGGGGGGCTCGTCAATACGAGCGGCATCGACGACCTGTTGCGCAGCTACGTGGCGAAGGCGCGCAGCCAGGCCGACTTCGACAAGCTACCCATTCCCTACCGGGCGGTGGCGACGGACATGGTCTCCGGACAGATGGTCGTTCTCCGCAGCGGGGACCTCGCGACGGCGATGCGCGCCAGCATGGCGATTCCGGGCGCTTTCGCCCCCGTCCATCTCGATAAATACATCCTGAACGACGGCGGCATGGTCCGGAACCTGCCCATAGACGTCGCACGCGACACCTGCGCGGACGTGGTCATCGCCGTGAACCTAGTCACCGAGCCGACGACCCCGGACAAGCTGCAGACCGCCACGCAGCTCGCCGGGCGCGCGATGGACGTCATGCTGGAGGCCAACGTCCGACTGCAGCTGCAGACGATCAAGCCCGGCGACGTGCGCATCGACGTGCAGATGGGCGACATCGGCACGGCCGATTTCGAGCGCGTCCCGGAGACGATTCCGCTCGGGGAGAAGGCCGCCCGGGCGGCCGCCGGCGAACTGGCGAGATACTCGGTCCCGCCCGAGCAATACGCGGCCTGGCGTACGCGCGTCACCACCGGCCAGGAAATCGACGCGCGGGTCGCGGGCGTGAAATTCGAGGGCCTCGAGTGGATGAATCCGGCCTACCTCGAGACCCGCACCGACATTCGCCCGGGCGACGCGGTGGACAACGAGCACATCAGCCAGCAGGCGCGCGAGATGACCGCGCTCAAGGACATCGATTCGGTGGGCTACGAGCTGACCGGCGACCCGAAGAATCCGACACTCGTCTGGCTGCCGAGGGAAAAGAACTGGGGCCCGAATTTCGTCCAGTTCGACCTTGGCCTGTACGCGACCCAGGGCAACGATTCGGGTTTCGTGTTCTACGTGAAGCAGGACCGCCGCTGGCTGAACTCGCTCGGCCTGCAGTGGCGCAACGAAATCCAGCTTGGAACCAGCAACCTGCTCACGACGAGCCTCTACCAGCCGCTGGATGTCGCGCAGACATTCTTCGTGGAACCGAAGGCCTCCGTCTCCCGGACCTACGAAAACCTCTACGTGGACAACGACCGCGTCGCGAACTACCGGTTCGACGACCTGGGCGGCCAGGTGGATCTAGGCATGAACTTCGGCACCAAGGCACAGCTGCGGCTGGGTTACATCTACGACGACCGTTCCGTCGCGGTGGACACGGGATCGTCGGAGCTTCCGCACGGCCGGGCCGTGGACGCCGGGATCGTCTCCCAGGCGATCTGGGACACCCGTGACACCGCATTCAACCCGACTCACGGGGTCGTTGCAGCCGTCGACTACCTGCGCAGCGACACCTCGCTCGGTGCGGACCGCGATTGGGAACGAATCGAGGCGGGCCTCGGCATCGCGGTGCCCATAAAGGGCGATATCGTGTGGATCACGGCCGCGGGCGGCACCGACTTCAATTCCGGCCTTCCGCTCGACCGGGACTTCGCCCTAGGCGGCCCCGGCAGCTTCCCGGGCCTGCCGCTCGACGCGCTGCGGGCCCGGGAATACTGGACGCTGAATGGCAGCTACCTCTGGAAGCTCAAGGACATCCAGTCCATCCGCGGCCAGGCGCTGTATGCCGG
>Ga0208980_10002597_pt1 | contig 10912 bp, 7 predicted proteins | sample WetSurMetagenome_3_FD_187993 | JGI IMG/M metagenome (GOLD analysis project Ga0208980, IMG submission 187993) | Wetland microbial communities from Twitchell Island in the Sacramento Delta, sample from surface sediment Aug2011 Site A1 Bulk (version 2) | ecosystem: Environmental > Aquatic > Marine...
AGTTGATCTGGGCCGGGAGGAGCGAGACCGAAAATCCCAAGGATATCCGGAAATTCGTCAAAGATCTGATCGACGCAACAGCCAAGGAACTGCGCAAAGCCGGCCTGCTACCCAAAAAATAACTCCAGACCGGATCTGAACCGCTTAGGCCCGGAGGCCACAGAGAATCAATCGCGTTATCTCAGTTTGGGGTCGGTATCGGTATCGGAATCAAACCGGAGCGCCATAGTCCACATTTTTTCTATGGCGCTGCAATTTCTAGCACCAAACGTCGCTGCATAAATCAGAGTAACAGGCAGGTTTAATCAAAACCAGATGTGTCAAAACTCTAGGCAGTGGATAAAGCAGCTTTGAGGTCTGCTTCGACCGTCGTAATCGGCTTGATATTGAACTTTTCCACCAGCACGTTCAGCACAGTCGGAGTGACAAACGCCGGAAGCGATGGACCAAGGCGAATATTCTTGATGCCCAGGTAAAGAAGGGTCAACAGGATGGCGCATGCCTTCTGCTCATACCAGGAGAGAATCAGCGACAGAGGCAGATCGTTTACGCCGCAGCCAAACGCCTGGGACAAGGCAACCGCCACCTTGATTGCTGAATAGGCGTCGTTGCATTGACCGCAGTCCATGAGGCGCGGGATGCCGCCGATATCGCCGAATTCCAGCTTGTTGAAGCGATATTTCCCGCAGGCCAGAGTGAGGATCACACAGTCTTTCGGTACCGCTTCTGCAAATTCCGTATAGTAGTTGCGGCCGGATTTTGCGCCATCGCAGCCGCCGATCAGGAAGAAATGGCGCAATTTTCCCGCTTTGACCGCGCCGATAACCTTGTCGGCAACTCCAAGAATCGTGTTGTGCCCAAAGCCCACGAGGATCGACTTTTCGGGCGTATCTTCCGCGAATCCCGGTGCTGCCAGGGCGGCATCGATCACAGGTTTGAATCTTCCGTTCGGAACATTTTTTACCCCCGGCCATGCGACGAGGCCAGTTGTGAAAATACGAGCCTTGTAACCCTCTCTTGGCGCCTGGATGCAGTTTGTGGTCATGAGGATAGCGCCTGGAAAAGCGTTGAACTCCTTGGCTTGATTCTGCCATGCGCCGCCGTAGTTTCCAACAAGATGGGAATATTTCTTCAGTGCAGGGTAGCCGTGTGCGGGCAGCATCTCGCCATGGGTATAAATGTTGATTCCGAGGCCTTTTGTCTGTTCCAGAAACACTTCGAGATCTTTGAGATCATGGCCCGAGACAAGGATCGCTTTTCCCTTCACCGGTGTTACGCGGACGCTCGTAGGAACGGGATTGCCGTAGGTTCCTGTGTTCGCGGCGTCCAATTGTTCCATAACGGCCAGATTAATTTCTCCGCACTTCATGTTGAGGCCAAAAAGCCCGTCCATGGCCTGATTTGGTTGAGCGAGGTAATCAAGCGCCTCATGCATGAATGCATAGGCTTTTTCCTCTTCCTTGCCTAGAATGCGCGCGTGGTCCATGTACGCGGCAGTGCCTTTCAACCCGTACGTCAGCAGCTCTGCGAGCCCGGCGATGTCGTTTCCCAAAGCAGCCCGGGCCGATGCGAGGCCAACCTTGTCCGCCTGTGCCACGAGTCCTTCCCGGGTGGCTGCCGGAGTCCACTGCGCTGGTCCCACAAGCGCTTCGGGCGTTTTGCCGGATTTGCGACACGCACCTTCGTAGAGTTGCTGCGCGCTCTTTTTTATGGCTGCCGCTTTACGAATCATCTCTTCCACACTGGCGGCATCGAAGTTCACATTCGTTACTGTTGTGAACAAAGCCTGGACCGCAAAAATGTCCAAAGCATTGTCCTTGGCACCCAGCTGGCGGGCCTTGTTTGCAAATTGGCTGATTCCTTTGGCTGCATACATCAGAACATCCTGCAGAGCCGCAGTTTCCGGATCCTTTCCGCAAACCCCCACCTTTTCACACCCTCGGCCTCCGGACGTCTGTTCACATTGATAACAGAACATGCTCATCATTTTCGCTCTCCCCTTAAAGAGGTGTTATTGCTTGCTGGCGCGGATATCTTATCCTTAATCTTCTTGCCAAAATTGATTTGATTCAAGAAAACAAATCTTCGAGGGCGTTTTCGGTAAGATATCCGGGACACGGATGAACGCGGATCCACACGGACCAAATCAATTTTGTTTTATCCATGTATTTCCGTCTAATCCGTGTTTTTCCGTGTTAGCGTGTTGCTGTGTCACAGAGGAGTTTGGAGCGGGAAACGGGATTTGAACCCGCGACTTCAACCTTGGCAAGGTTGCACTCTACCACTGAGTTATTCCCGCTCGTCAATCAGGCGACTGATATTAGCAAACACCGAAAATATGGTCAACTGCTTTAAAAAACGGCAGCTGTGTTTGACTCTGCCGAAGCTAAAAGGCGTTGCGATACAAAGCGACTTCTTCCGCACGCGTCCCGGGAAAAATCACGCTGACGATGTCGAAGCGATATGGATACTGCGCAACATCGAAGCGAACGATAAACTCTTCTGCGGTGCGGCGAAATCGCTGCTGCTTTTCCCAATCAACAAATTCCCATGGGTCGCCGTAATCCCTCGAGCTTCTTGTCTTTACTTCAATAAAGACGAGCGTGGTGCCTTCAAACGCAATCAGATCGATTTCGCCATGGCGTCCACGGAAGCGGCGGGCCAGGATGTCGAAGCCTTGCCGCATCAGAAAACGACACGCCAGGCGTTCTCCCTTCCGGCCTGTGAGCAGATGGAGAGGTTCCGGCATACCCCTATATGTTTCAGGGCGAAGCCGGCTATTTCATTCAGCGAGTTCTTTTCCAGCGCGTTCCTTCGCGGGTGTCCTCTAATTGAATCCCCTGCGACAACAGCCATTTGCGGATTCGGTCCGATTCGGCGAAATCCCTGCGGCGTCGCGCCTCGTTGCGCGCTTCTATTTGTTTCAGGATATCCTCGTCAAGCAACTCCGGTTGCGTTCGCAACACGCCGAATACCGCGTCGAATTCATTGATGAATTCCAGAGCAATGCGGGCGTCCCCTCCTGTAAGCAGGCCTTGTTCGTTCTTTTGATATGTGGCCCGCACGAAATCGAAGACAATCCCCAAGGCTGCGGAAGTATTGAGATCGTCGTCCATTGCCTCGGCAAACTTCTGTTTTGCCTTTTGGACCTCGGCGGAAAACCCTGGGTCAGGTTCCTCCTTCCCGCTTTTCTCTTTCATCTGGAGGACGAAATCCGCCAGGCGTTGCAGTGACGACTGCGCCTGCTGCAGCCCATCGGCTGTAAAATTGAGCTGTTTCCTGTAATGCACCGAGAGCAGCAGGTACCTGATGGTCTCGGGCGCATGCCCCTGAGCGAGCAGATCGCGCAATGTGAAAAAATTGCCCAGTGACTTGGACATTTTTTCGCCTTCGACAATGAGAAACTCCGGGTGCACCCAATAGCGCACGAAAGGCCTGCCGGTTGCGCACTCGCTCTGAGCGATCTCATTCTCGTGATGGGGGAATACCAGATCAATGCCGCCGCCATGAATGTCGAAGGTTTCTCCAAGGTATTTCATGCTCATCGCCGAGCATTCAATGTGCCATCCGGGGCGGCCGGGCCCGATCTCGGTGTCCCAGAAATCTTCATTCTCTTTTTTCCCCTTCCAGAGAACGAAGTCGCGCGCATTGTCTTTGTCATATTTGTCAGTATCCACGCGCGCCCCGGATTGCATTCCTTTGAAGTCCGTTTTGCTCAACTTACCGTAATCCGGACAGCTGGCGATGCTGAAATAGATGGAGCCATCCTTGCGGTAGGTGTATCCCTTTTCATCCAGGCGTTGAATCAGGGCCACCATCTCGGGGATATGCTCTGTTGCGCGAGGTGTGACATCGGCAGGTTCAATGCGCAGGGTTTTGCAGTCTGAAAGGAATGCTTCGGTATATTTTTCTGTATATTCCTTCAATGTCATTCCCTGCGCCCGGGAGTTTTGAATGGTCCGGTCGTCAACGTCCGTAATGTTCATTACATGGATCACGCGATAAGACCTGCGCAGATATCTCTTCAGCATGTCCTGGAAGACAAAAGTGCGGAAATTGCCGATGTGTGCGTAATCGTAAACCGTTGGGCCACAAGTATAGAGACGTACAACGCCCTCTTCGATCGGCCGGAATTCTTCGCGTATACCGCTGAGCGTATTGAATAACTTAAGCATATACTTTCCCTTAATTTATGGACACGGAAGGCCAGCTTACTAGAGTGAATAAAGGGAGTCAACCCATAGGCAAATCGGGTTTGTTGTCACCATAGCGAATCAGACTATTTCTTATGCCCGAGAATCAATAGGTCAACTCCATGAGGGTCAGATTCCCATATTGGCCCGACACCATAACCTTGATTCCCGGCATGCGGCGGATAGATTCAATATATTTGCTTGGGGTGACTACCAGGATGCGTTGCCGCTCACGAACGAGCTGCGCCAGCGTTTCCAGGTCCGTCGTTGAATCGCTTGCCTGATAGCCGGTGTAGTAATTGAATGAATGGCTGGCATATAGGAAGGTGGCAATTGATTCACCCGGCTGCCTCAGGGAAAGCGCCTTTAGCGCAATGCTTTTGGTCGAAAGGTGATCTCCTAGAATCGGGAAGGTGAGTTGTGCGGTAAGGATAATAATGATAAAGCCCTGCAAAACGGTTGCTTTGAAAGCCGCCGATATTTTTCCCTTAAGACCGAAACGGAAACCGAAAATAGCTGGAACGAGCACCGCCAGCGCAAGAATCAGTCCTACGCCTCGATGCCCGCCGTACGCTGAATTGAAAAACAGAGGTGTTGCGAGAGCAACCCCAGTGGAAAAAACCAAGCAAGTCCAGGATGCCGCTCTCGTTATATGCGCCGTGTATCCATTCGATTGCCACTTTGAAATTTGCGCCCCGAGAAGCAAGGCGAGCGGAGGGAGCGATGGCAGGATATAACCGGCGAGTTTTGAGGCTGAAAACGTGAAAAACAACAATGGAAATACAATCCAGCTTCCTAAAAAAAGTGTGCGCGGGTCCCATGAGCGCCAGCCTCGTATCGTGGCCTTTAGCGACTTGGGGGTGAGAAAGAGCAGCCAACCCGTCCACGGGAAAAACAGTCCTAGAAGAATCGGCAGGTAATAATAAAATGGCTGAGTGTGGTGATGAATGTCGCTTACATAACGAGCCAGGTTATGGTTGATAAAGAAGATTGAAACAAAAGAGTAGCCGTTCTGCCGGAAGGCCAGCCAGAACCAGGGGACTACCACAGCCATCGTAATGGCAAGACCTGCTAACACATGCCATGCCCTGAAGCTACCGCCGCGCTCGTCGAAAAACCAGAAGATGAGGCATATGCCGCCGGCGAGGCCAATGGCTACGGGGCCTTTCCCCAAAATCGCCAAACCGAGAAATATATAGGCGACGGCGATCTTCCAGAATGCGAATTTGCGCTCCACGGCCGCAGCCATCAATATCGAAAGGGCAGCCGTAAGGCATGCCGTCATGGGTATATCGGTTGATGCACCCCGTGCAAATCCTGCCAATCCGACACATGTCAGGATTATGGAAGCTCCCATCAGGCCAGCCAGGCGATTCCAAAGCCTGGCTCCCAACCAAAAGATGGCGGCCGCTGTAAGCAAGCCTGACAGGGCAGGCCCCAGTCTGGCCGCCATTTCGCCATTCCCGAGAAGGGCAATGAACGGAATCGTGATCCAATAATACAGAGGAGGTTTTTCCAGCCATGGAAGCCCTTCAAGCAAGGGAGTAACCCAATTACCTTGCTGGTACATCTCCTCGGCGATGCGGGCGTAACGCGGCTCATCTGCGCCCGTCAAAGGGAGGCCGCCCAGGCGGAAGAAGATTGTGCCCAGCGAAATGAGAGCCAGGACCAGGCATGATCTAAATAGGGAACTAGCTATATTTTGCACAAGCCGACATCTTAAAGAGGAGCCGGGAAAAAAGCAAACCTGGATCGCACCTGGTTATACTGTCCCAGAGGGACAGTATAACCAGGTGCGGTGGGATAGTTATTGGATTTCGAAGAAGCGGCGCACGGCTTCCGAATTCAGCAAGCGCCTGCCTTGATCCCTGCCTCTTTGGAATGTGCGCATTATTATGTCGTTGTCGAGGCAGAGAAAACCCGCTTCCACTTTGTGATCAGGGTAGACAACAAGCAAGCGGTTGTCCTGCATCGCCTGAACCACTTTCGGGTGAGTGTTCAAGCGCCGGAGCCTGGAACTGTTCTCCCATAATCCGCCCTTTGGGTCGCAACAAAAGATAATCGTCTTCTCAGCGGCTGCCCAGGATGCAACGCTGTGGAAGCGCGCGTCCTCTGCAAATATGCCCATCGGCATTTTCAGGGCGTAACCGCCGTCCACAAAAACCGCATACCGATCGGCCGCAAATTCGGGTTCTGATCTTGACCTTTTGCTGCTCAACAAATCATTGGGATGGATGGCCTGCCCCATCGCGAGAGGCACGATGCATGAAGCCTCAATCACGCGATGGTAGTTGACGCGAGTCAGAGGGCGAACAAATTCCGTGCGCATTTCTTCAGGGAGATTTGTTGCGAATATGACCGGCTCCTCAATGTAAGCATGCGGTAAATACTTCAATGCTTTTGGTAATTTGCGGGTAGCTGATTTTAAAAAAATTCGCAGCAAATCGAGTTTGCGGAAGGGCTTGCTATTTCGCCGGCGCACTCTGGTTGTAAATACGAGCAACTTCCTTCCAAGAGTGGAGTTGAAAACCTCGGACAGCTCCGCTTCCTCCATAACATATTGGATAGAAGCCCTGAGATGCTGGCGGAATTTGCGCGAACTCCAAAAGCCTTGCCCGGCATAGGGTATTTCCTGCAATGTTTCCTTCCCCCATCGGGTCCATCCCTTCATGACCGTTCGTCCTGTGCCGGTGGCAACGTCGGCAGCAGCATATCCGCCGGCCGAAGCGCCCATTGTGATCAGCGGGTACGCATTATTTGCCCGGGACCATTCTATGAATTCGTAAATCACTCCGCCCTGCCACGCTCCGCGGCCGGCTCCACCCGAGTCCAAAATCCATGAAATCAAAATCGCATCCCCTCCGCCCTCAAAAAGGGATAGCCTACAAAACGCTGCGCAGGCTATACTATGTCCGATTCGTGGACTTCTCATTCACGAATGTTTAACATTATGCAATAGCGTATACGGAGTGTCATTCTATCCGTATGGAGCAGGGGATATGAATTTTTTTCATAATCGCGGTTTTCAGCGGCGAAGATTCGAGAAGAAGCACTTCGAACCGCCCGAACCTGTTGACCCACATGATCTGGAAACTACGGGAGCTGAAGCTGAATACCTGAAATCGCTGATCGACTCCCATGCCCTGATAACGGTGGTTCTCACAGACGGAGAGCGACTGCGAGGGCGGTTACGCTATTATGATCGTCATTGCTTCAGCATTGGTATTGCAGGAGGCGGTCCCAAGATTTTTCTGCGTAAAAGCAACGTGCGCTACATCGAAGAAACGGAAACAAAACCTCCAAACAGTTGAGCGCGCGGTGAACCTGTGCCCTTAACGGGGACATTGTCGTTTAGCTGATATTGCCGGGGCCTGCCGGCAGCCATTCCCTGTTGTTTTGGAATATCGGCAAAAAGCCGAGGGCTTGTTTTCTGTTGAGCTAGATAGCCTTTGGGGCGTGAGTGTGCCATATTCGGAAGGAGTCCTGCGAGAAGGAATGGTGGAATGCAATCCGGACATGATGCCTCGTGGCATGAACGCTTCCGCGATGCTTTTTCGGTGGTTCCCGGATTTCGCAGCCGGAGGTTTGAAGCCCTGGGCGACAGTCTTGATATTGGAAAGGGTTTGAGTTTGTCGGAGAGAAAAGCGCTGATTGATCGCAAGGCGGGAGTTTTGCAACGGGAAGCCCCACAGGATGTCTCGCGGCGAGTCGGGCAATGCTTGGATAAAAGCATTGAATGGCTTTTGGCGAAGCAAAACCGCCAAGGATTTTGGGTGGCGGAACTGGAAGGCGACACCACGCTTGAGAGCTATTTCATTCTGGGGAAAGCTTTTTTGGGACAATTGGACGACCCCAAAATTTCCAGATATGCCAGGGTGATTCGCGAAGCCATGCTTCCTAAGGGAGGCTGGCCTATATTTGCCAATGGGCCTGCGGAAATCTCTGTTTCCGTTATGAGTTACTTTTCGCTGAAAATCGCCGGCATTTCTGCGGATGAGCCTGATATGCAACGCACCCGCGACATTATTCTGGGCCTGGGAGGTGCAACCGCGGTCAACACCTACACCAAGTGCCACTTGGCGTTTTTCGAGCAATACGATTGGGGACATGTGCCGGCCATCCCACCCGAAATTGTCTTTATTCCCACGCTGGCCCCTATCAACATCTATGAGATGTCCTCATGGTCCAGGACAATTTTCGTTCCGCTTTCGATTCTTTACGCCCTCAAGCCGGTATGCCCCCTGCCGCGCGAATGCCATATCGATGAGCTTTTTGTGGGGGGGCGGGAGCACGCCAATCTTTCGCTTCCACGTTCAAATAAGGCGCTCTCATGGAGAAACTTGTTCCTGTTGACCGATAGGGCCTTGAAGATAGCTGAAAAGTTTCCCATCCAGGCAGCACGCAAAGCTGCCATAAAGCACGCCGAAAAGTGGATGATCGAACGGTTCGAGGCTTCCGGCGGGTTAGGTGCTATTCTGCCGGCAATGATGAACAGCGTCCTGGCGATGAAGTGCTTAGGCTACCCTGATGACCATCCGCTTATGGCCGTGGGACTGAGGCAACTCGATGCCCTGGAGATCGAGGATGCGGCGGATGATTCCATTCGCATTCAACCTTGTCATTCCCCCGTCTGGGACACCGCCATCTCTGTATACGCTCTCGCACAGGCGGGGATTGGGAGAAACAATCATCAGATGAGCAAGGCGATCGGCTGGCTGCTCAGCAAGGAAGTCAAGCGCCCGGGCGACTGGGAGGTCAAGAATCCTGTGCCTCCCGGAGGTTGGTATTTTGAATTCGAGAACGAATTCTATCCGGACGTCGACGATACCATCATGGTCATGATGGGCATGCGCCTGCTCTCCCGGGAGGGATTTTCACGCCCTGTCGATGAAGCCATCAAGCGGGCGCTCATCTGGGTCCTCGGTATGCAAAATGAAAGCGGAGGGTGGGCCAGTTTTGACCGCAATAACGAGAATGATTTTCTGACAAAGGTCCCCTTTGCCGACCACAATGCGATGATCGATCCCGCCACAGCCGATATTACCAGCCGCGTTCTGGAGATGCTTGCAACGGTTGCCCCGGAGATTTACAGGTTGTCTCATCCGGTGGTCGCGCGCGCGATTGGATTTCTCAAGAAAGACCAGTGTGCCGATGGATCGTGGTTCGGCCGCTGGGGCGTGAATTACCTGTACGGCACGTGGCAGGTTCTGCGTGGCTTGCGCCTTATAGGGGAAGATATGTCAAAGCCTTATGTGCGCAGGGCTGTGAATTGGCTCCTGTCCGTTCAGCAGGAAGACGGTGGATGGGGCGAACGGGCCGATACTTACACCAACCCCGGGCGCAAAGGCCTGGGACCTTCAACTCCATCGCAAACCGCATGGGCTTTAATGGGGCTTCTGGCGGCCGGCGCCGGCGATGATCCTGCCGTGCGTTGCGGCATTGATTTCCTTGCGGAGCACCAGCGCAGCGACGGCACCTGGTATGAAGAGGAGTGGACGGGAACCGGTTTTCCGAAGGTTTTTTACCTCAAATATCACTATTACTGCCACTACTGGCCGCTCATGGCACTGGCACAATACAAGCGGCACCTCAAGGGCCTGCGGCCTTAGTACGCAATTTCATAAATACAGTTACGTATTTTAGGGGACGCGGATAAACGGATGGATGGGACAATAGACCGGCGTGCAACCGCGCCCGGGCGCGGTTGCCTGTATTCATCCGTGTCCCAAAGAATACGTTAATCCCTAGAAGATTATCCGGAGTCCAAAAACCATATCCCGATTATCGATCCCATAGTTCATGGTGGCATCCATAAAACCGATTCCAGCATCGTCAATATAGACATCCGGCGTGCCCAAGAAGGGTGTGTTGAAGATGTTGGTAACTTCCCAACGAAGCTGCATTGATACCCGCTCTCCCTTGAGCTTGAATTTTTTGTACATTGAAAAATCGCCCTGGGAGAAAATGCCGGCGCGATAGGTGTTGCGCCCGATGCCGAAAGGAGTTCCCATAATTTGATCCGCGGTATCATCGTTAATGATGAAATGCACCTTATCGGCCGTTGTCGGGTCTCCTGTTTGGAAGTCTACCAGCTCGTTCGCAGACACGTATTGACCGACTGCGGTCAGCGGTGCGTCGGGATTGCTGACGAATGGTCTGAACGAGTCATAAAGCCCAGCAGCGTTGGCGTTGAAACTCTGATCCGTGGTTGAATTGCCGCAGTAGTAGCAAACTGGAGTCATCGGCCTTCCCGACGTTAGTCGATAAATTCCGGCGATTTCCCAGCCTCCGAATACTTTACCCAGCCAGTTAGCCTGGTTTTTCATCCCAGGAAGATCCCAGGTAAAGCTGGTGGTCCAAACATGAGGAATATCAATATTGGAATGGCCGCGCTCGCCGGCGTTGATATCAAACGGATTTTGCGCAATTGCGACCGAGCCTTGATCGAGATAGCCGAAAATCTCGCTGACGTTGTCGATGGCATGGCTCCAGGTATAGGACATGCTCAAATGCAACTGATCATATATCTGCCCGTTAAATGCGGTTTGCAGTCCGTGATACGTGGATCCGGCGGTATTGGCGCGTTTCCGGATCGTGGCATAATCACCCAGAACACGCCCGTTGTCGGCTGCCGTTATTCCAGACGGGATATATTGGCTGAAGCCATTGTCGATATATGAAGAAACCATGGGATTGCCATTCAATGACTGGAACAGGCT
>Ga0208980_10002598_pt1 | contig 10909 bp, 8 predicted proteins | sample WetSurMetagenome_3_FD_187993 | JGI IMG/M metagenome (GOLD analysis project Ga0208980, IMG submission 187993) | Wetland microbial communities from Twitchell Island in the Sacramento Delta, sample from surface sediment Aug2011 Site A1 Bulk (version 2) | ecosystem: Environmental > Aquatic > Marine...
CCTCGAAGCATTTCAAAACTGTTTTCCGGGATATGGAATAGAAATCATATAAAAAAGCAGCCCAGGATTTCACGAATTTTATTGATACCCGGCCCGGAATTGTAGAAATCTGTGGATTGCTCGGCAGCCCTGCGGGGCGGGGAGGTATTATGCATGGCGGATACGGATTCAGATGCTTGATCGCGTGCTTCGTCGCGGCGCTCCCTGCCAACGAACAGCAGGGACCGGGCGTCCATTTCCTGGATTATCCCGGCGATTATTCCTTGATGGTGGGCAGTTCTTCGCGCGACATCGGCCTGAAGAGCTCGATTAACGTTGCCGGGGGCAACTTAAGACCGTGAAATTCCTGGCTGCTTTAAGGCAGGCTTCAATAGATCATAACCATACGGGGCACATAAACATGAAATCAAACAGACGTGATTTCTTTCAAACGATGGGAACCGGCGCGGCAGGTCTTGCCCTTGGAGCCGGAATAATGTCTTCGGGCTGCATAAAGCCGTCCGGAGAGACCAGGGAGGAAAAAGACGGACCGGTCTTGCAGATAGGCGACAGCATTGCGCTGGCAAATACGACCTACGGAAAGGTCCGGGGATATATTCTGAGGGATATCCACTATTTCCTGGGCATGCCCTATGGCGCCGATACTTCAGGGGCCAACCGGTTCATGCCTCCCTTGAAGCCCAAACCCTGGACGGATGTGTATCCCGCCGTGTGGTGGGGCAACAGCGCTCCGCAAAACATGGAGAACAGGTATGCCAACAAGTATGCTTCATTCCGGGATTGCTGGAATTATGACGACATGAGCGAGGACTGTTTGCGCATCAACGTTTTCACCCCGGCCGTCAACGACGGCCAAAAGCGGCCCGTGATGTTCTGGATCCATGGGGGCGGCTTCACAAACGGCAACGGCATAGAACAGGATGGATACAATGGCGAAAACTTCGCCAGATTGGGGAATGTGGTTTTTTGTTCCATCAATCACCGGCTCGGCCCCCTGGGCTTCACGAATCTAGCCGGCGTGGGCGGAGAAAAATTCGCCGCTTCAGGCAATGTTGGAATGATGGACATCGTGGCCGCCCTGGAGTGGGTGCGCGACAACATCTCCAATTTCGGCGGCGATCCCGGAAATGTGACCATCATGGGTCAGTCGGGCGGGGGAGCCAAAGTATCCATATTGACCGCGATGCCCTCGGCCAAGGGGCTTTTCCACAAAGCCGTCATCCTGAGCGGTGCGTCCACGCAGGCAGGAGAAAAAGAATATTCCGAGAAGCTGGGTGCGTTCGTGCTGAAGGAAGCCGGATTGACGCCTGCACGGATAGGGAAGCTGCAGGAAATGCCTTGGAAAGACTATTATGCAATCGCCACCAGGGCTCAGCAAAAACTTGCCGATGAGCGCGCGCCTGCAATGCTCAGGATGCGCCGGGGATTCAGTCCTTTAGTCGATGGAACCATCCTGCCGCAGCATCCCTATTACCCTGAGGCCGCACCCACGGCGGACCAGGTGCCCATGATTATCTGTTCGACGTTCCATGAGCAATCGCCCAGCTGGACCGACGCAGCTTTGGAAAATATCACGCTGGACCAGGTGGTGGAGAAGGTGAAGGAAAGGGCAGGCTTCAGCGCCGGACTCGGAGACAAGGCCAAAGACGTTGTCGACGCGTACGCGAAGGCTTTCCCGGGCAAAAAACCAGTCGAGATCTGGTCTATGATCGGCAGCAACCGGCAGGGTGTGGTCACACTGGCCGATGCCAAATCCAAACAGTCTGCACCGGTTTTCGTCAGCTGGTTCGGCTGGCAGCCTCCGCTGTTCGACAACCGCATGCGGGCCTTCCATTGCCTGGACATCTGCTTCTGGTTTTACAACACCGACCTGATGATAAGCCATACCGGCGGCGGCGCCAGGCCGAGGAAACTGTCCGCCAGAATGGCCGCTTACCTGCTTCAATTCATGAAAGCCGGGGATCCCAACGGAAAGGATCTGCTCCAATGGCCGAGATATACGTCGGCCAACGGAGAAACCATGATCCTTGATGACGTCTGCGAGGCAAAGAACGATCCGGACCGGGAGGCAAGAAAGGCCCTGCCCGTGCTGTAATCAAAATCCAGCCACCAATTGCACGAGCGGGTGTCAATTCATGGCTGTTTTTTGTCTTGCGGCTCAACGTCCAGAGAGACTTCCGGGACGGTGATAATGAGCAGGAAAGCCAGCAGCATGGCAATGGCGTTGATCCAGAAAACTCTTCTCAAGCCGGACTCCATGGAAATGCGGATTGCCTGAACCGTTTGGCGGAAAAGATCCTGGCCTCCGCCCTCCATCCTGTTGAAAGTGTCCTCAAGCGCCGCCATTGCCGGTTTCGACAGGAGTACGCGCGAGTTGCCCAGAGAAGCCATGGTTTCCCTGCTGGCCGACTGCTTCAGCGTATCGGGCAGGGAGACGGAGAGTTTTTTCTCGTAAGAGGCATTCATGGCCGATCCGAGAATTGAGGGAGCCAGCGCGCCCCCCATCGAAATACTGAAAAAAATGGCTCCCATGACAACTCCCAGGAGTCTTTTGGGCACGGAATTCTGAACGACCATCGTATTTACCGTCGGAATGGCGCCCAGTCCCAGGCCAGCCAGCGTGGCCGCGGCCACGCTCCAAACCGCAGGAGTATCGGCGCTGAAGAAAATCAGCGCGAACATGTCCGCCGTTAGGATCCCGAAGCTGAATATAAAAATCCATTTGTAGCGCTTCGTCCGGGCAAGCAGGAAACCGGCAGGAACGCCCACAAAAGCCATCAGCACACTGAATGGAGTGATGATCTGGCCGCTCTGTGTTGCGCTGATGCCCTGAACGCCCTGCAGGAACATCGGGAAATACATCGTGAGCCCGAGTTGTCCGAAAAACGAAAGCATGGTCGCGACTGCCACGGTCAGGAAGATGCGGTTTTTGAGTACCTGCGGATCAAGGACCGGCTCTTGCGCCCGGGATTCGGCACGGAAGAAAAGTATCCAGAAAAGCAGGGAAACTCCCAGCAAAACGATGACCGGGGCCGATAGCCAGGGGTAGGTGCTCCCGGCAAATGAAAGCCCCAGGATCATCGTCGAAGAGGCAACCGCCACCAGAATGCAGCCGGGAACGTCGATTTTACGGGCAATTCTGCCGGCCGGCCGAGGCACGCCGATCGATACCATTGCCAGGCAGATGAGCAGGAGCGGCACGGACGTCCAGTAGAGGTGACGCCAGCTTAGATTGTCCACAAACCATCCGCCCATGGTGGGCCCGAAAAGGGCGAAAATGCCGGCAGGAATGTTGAGCATCCCGACCCACTTGCTGCGCTCTGCCGGCGGATACATGTCCCCCAGCACGGAATAGCCAAGCATCATGACGGAGCTGGAACCCACGCGAGCCACGGCGTTCGCGAAGATCAGGAAGATAAAGGTTGGGCTTATGGCGCTCAGGATCGTGCCCGCCAGGAAGAATCCCAGGGCGATGAGCAGCATAATCCTGCGCCCATACATGTCCGAAAATTTTCCGAAGATCAGCGTCACAAAGGCCGCAGCCAGACCCGGGATGGAAATGGAATAGGAGTACAACGACATGCCGTCCAGGTCTGCAGCCATTCGCGGCCTGGCGATATTAAGCGTTTGCACGAAATAATTCATCGTTCCGTACGTGGCGAAAACGGCTGTCAATCCCCAAAGGATCTGCTTCCTGGACAATCCGTATTCCGAATTTCCCTGGGACATCCCGATGTCTCCTCTCGTCTGTTGAGCCGCTGGAACTGTGGGCCTGTATTCTAACTCAAAGGCTCGAAGGCGCGAACACACAAAGGATTTGGGACCCTGCCAAGCGAATGGAAGATCCTCCGGCTCTTCCGGAGGATACTCATTTCGCGGTATCCGGGTCGATAGGATTGGAGGCCTGTGCGGTTGAAGGTCGCGGGACGGTTGCCGGAAAGGCAGGATGGCGGTGGCGGAGTGCGGCCGGTAATTGAGAGGGGCTTAGCTGGGACCTTTTGAATGGGAGGTCCGGGCACAGGCCCGGATTGTGGTAAGCAAATCCTCGGACGGCGCCCCTTTGTTCAGATAGGCGGCCGCGCCGGCATCGCGCATGCCGCGGGCGATATCAGGGTCGATGTGCATGGAGAGCCCGATCACTTTTATGCCTGGATTCCTTGCCAGGATTTCCCTCGTGACTTCCACGCCATTCATTTCGCCGAGGTTGACATCCATAATAACCACATCGGGTTGAAGCTTCTCCGACAACTCGATGGCCTGCAATCCGTTCGCAGCCTGACCCACGACCTCGATATCCGACTCGAATTGCATCAGGCCGGTCAGCCCTTCACGAACGATCTTGTGATCGTCGACAATAAGGACCCGGTGAATGGCCGTTTTTTCGCCCATCGGCGCTCGATTGGCTTGGCCCTCTTCCGTTACAGCTTGGCCCGCTGCGCCGCGGTACTCCTGCCGGCCGGCTACGGGCAAAGTCAGGGTAATGCTCGTTCCTTTTCCGGGCGCCGTAGAAATTTTCATGTCTCCGCAGAGGTGAGCCAGGCGCTGCTGGATGCTGAAAAGACCGAAGCTGGCCTCTCCGGCACGGCGCTTTTTAAGAAGATCGGGATCAAAGCCCTTGCCTTCATCTCTGACGATCAGCCGGATATGGCCGTCTCTTGTTCGCAGGAGGGTGACGTCCGCTTCCGAAACATTGGCGTGCTTCATGGCGTTGAAAAGCAGTTCCCGCGCGCATTCAAACAGAAGGAACCGCATTTCTTCGGTGACCGGCTCCGCATGGTTGTCGGAACGCAGGTTGACCCTGAAATGATTCTTCTCGAACATCTGGGATGCCAGCCAGTTCAAGGCGCCGATCAGTCCCGTTTCTTGGAGGATAGGGGGACTGAGCTCGATCGTCAGGGAACGCGATGATTCCAGAGCTTCCCGGAGAATGCCGTCCACTTCCTGGACCGCAGCATAAACATTGTCCAGGCTCCCGGCGGATTTTAACCATCCTACCTGCATCCGCGCCGCCACGAGAAGCTGCTGTATGTGATCGTGCAGAATTCCGGACAGCCGCTTGCGCTCCTTCAGTTCCACCTGCGAAAGATCCACGGCAAGTGCGCGAAGCTGGTCGGCCAGCCGTTGAACCTCGTTCGTTTTTTCCCGGAGCGCAAATTCATTCCGGATCTGTTCGGTAACGTCAAAGCCTACTTCCATGATGAGGGGCTTGCCGTCCACATCCTTGAAGGGGAAATCGTGGATGTCGTAATTTCGGCCGTCGGGGCCTGTCCACTTCCAGCGGTGAGTGTCATGGGTCTTCAACACCTTGTAGGTTTCACAATTGCTGCAAGGCTCGGAACGGTGGAAAAGATATTCGAAGCAGCGGGCGCCGCCGGATTTTCCGAACCGTTCCTCGAAGAAACGGTTAGCGAAGGGAACATGGTAGTCGGGCGTCAATAGGATGACATAAAGCGGAAGCGCATCGAGCACTTCGCTGAAGCGCAGCCGTTCCGCGCTCAGCATTTGAACCGCCCTGTCCAGATCGGCCGTGCGCTCCGCGACGCGACGCTCAATGGCATCGTTCGGCGGATGAGCTTGCTCCGAAGGGGCCGGGTGTTGTGGGTTGTTGTTCATCGTGCCATCAAGTTCATCCGGACTGAGCCTTAAACGGGAGCCGTTTTATCCCGGGATCTTCCAAAATGGGGGTAACATTATTCTATAGCAGAACGCGATTTTAGGCATTACCCTTATCCGATAAAAATTTTGCTGGATGAATCCGGATTTCGGCAGGATGTGCGGCCGACACCGGCTGAAGCGTGCGGAATCATTAAAATCCAAAACGCCTTGAAAGGAGGTCTGTATGTTCAAGGTCAAAGCGACCGTAATTGGCTTCGCGGGCGATGAGCAGAAATACCCCTGCCACTTTCAGCACAAGGTGGGCGATGAGTTTATTTATGACGGGGAGAAGTATATCGGCAGGATCTGCCCGGGCATGTCGGCCGTCGTGGTGCCGAAAATGATGGCGGTCTTTGCTGCGGGTCCGAGGCAGATACCTGCGCCGATTTTCTATTATGCCTTCTGGTATGCTCCTGTCAGCCGAAGGGATCCCGGCAAAAAGAAATATGACGGCATCGGATTTCAAAATGTACTGCGAACTGAAGTCGAACCCCAAAACTCCATTGCCAGCCTGCAGCCTGAACATGCGTTTCAATGGCCTCCCGTCAACGAAAGAATCGTCGGCCTGGACAACTCCATCGTGACCTGCGGCGATACCAGGACCTTGATGAGGATGAAGGTGGAAGCTTTCGACCTCGCTGACAAGGGCGATTCCATAACCTATTTCCGCAGGCAAATGTCTATTTTGCACAAGGTGCTGCCCAAATCCGGAATCCGGGTGAGTCAAATCCTGAAAGAGTTCACCCGGGAGCAGATTGAGGGAATCTATCCTGCTCTCAGCCCGATCCTGGTCCAGGTTCTGTCGGAGGAACTGGAACTGATGGGGTATCTCGAAATCAAGAGAGGGAAAGCAACGGTTACGGGGAAAGGTGAGGCCAAGCTGAAAAGCTTCAAGAAGAGCCTTTCGGCGGAGGAAAGAAAAGCCCTCAAAATGTATTAGCGGACAGGATGCGGTAAAAAAGGCCGCACCGCTCCGCCGGTTTGCGAGTTTTGTAAATTCCAACCAAATTTGCGCTTGTTTGGGACCTTTGGGGCATTTTGCGAGCGTTGGTGACGAGCGTTAGTGACTGTCCACATTACGCCCTATGAAGTACAATCCAATGGACGGGAGGAGGCAAGCCATGCGTTCAAATGGTGTTATCTTTGGTGTCGTCGCTCTTGTCGCCGCTGGAATCCTGATCGGTGATCCTTCTCCGGAAGCGGACGCATCCACCGGCCCGATTGCTTTGAACTGCAACCGTGCATGCATGGAAGACGTGGTGGATCAGTATCTTGCCGCAGTTGTGGCCCATAGCCCCGGACGGCTTCCGCTTTCCAGGGATGTTGTGTACACGGAAAACGATCAGATCGTCGAAGTCGGCGACGGTTTTTGGAAAACCGCGGAAGGCCGGGGCAACTACACGCACATTTTTGCCGACCCGGAGTTCGGCCAGGTGGCTTTCATGGGCACGATGCGGGAAGCGGGCGCGCCTTTGCTGATGAGCCTGCGGCTGCGCATCGAGCTGGGCCGCATCAGCGAGATTGAAAGCGTTTTCTTCAGGCCCGGCGGAGGCGGCCCGAACAGCATCGCGGATATGGACAAACCCTTTAAGCCGGAAGCAATGTGGTTTAAATCGATTCCTCCTGCGCAGCGTTTATCCCGTCAGGAGCTCATCGCCATTGCCGACGGCTATTTTACGGGCCTTCAAAGGAACGATGGCAAGGGTATCAACGATACGGGCACCTATCCCTTCACCAACGACTGCCATCGAATTGAGAATGGGGCGGCAACCACCAATGTTCCGCGGCCGTCCAATCAGCCCGCGGATGCCATAAATCTCTTTTCCATGGATTGCATGTCGCAATTCAAGCTGGGAATTTATTTCGTGGTCCAGAGCATCCACGGCCGGCGATATCCTGTTGTAGACCAGGAGCGCGGGATCGTATGGGCCCATGCGGTGTTCGACCAGGGCACCGTGAGCAAGGGCGTTCTTTCCGACGGCCGTCCCTACGAGTTCAAAGGCTTTAACCGCCCTTCCAGCATACTGGTAACGGAGGCGTTTCTCATCGAAAACGGCAAAATCCGCCGTGTGGAAATGATCGGCCCATCCGTTTCCTATCATCTGAACTCGCCCTGGCCCGGTGGCCTCAGTGGAGATTAGCGGTGGGGCCTGTCCATAAATACATAACTTTAAATCTATTCGTGAGATCAGGTGCGCAATGACGACTGAAACCGCTGTGGAGAGAGTTTTGAGTTTGGCTCAGGGATTTATGGAAACAAGGATTCTGCTCTCTGCGGCGGAACTGAATCTGTTTACGCTCCTAAGCAGGACTCCGCTTACGGCGAGCGAGGCCGCGCGCAAAATCGGGGCCGATGCACGCGCCCTGTCATTTTTGCTGGATGCCCTGGTGGCCATGGATTTTCTCGCCAAAAGAGAACAGACCTATCATTGCGAAAGCGCCATATCCCGCCTGCTGGCGGAGGACTCTCCCAACTCGATTCTCCCCATGGTTTTGCATGTCAACTCCCTGTGGCATCGATGGTCCTTCCTCACCGATGTGGTGCGCGGGACGGATGCGTCCGAGAACGAATTTCAGTTTGAGCGCAATATCGACGAACTGCGCGCTTTCATAGGAGCGATGCATGTCGTTGCCGAACCCCTGGCGAAAGCCATCGTTGCGGCCGTTGAACCCGGTTCGGCCAGAGCGCTGCTCGATGTGGGCGGAGGATCGGGATCCTACACGATCGCGTTTCTGAGGGCGGTGCCCCAAATGAAGGCGACCCTTTTTGACCTGCCGCCCGTTGTCGAAATGGCCCGCGAGCGGCTCATCAGGGAAGGATTGCTGGACCGGGCCAGTCTGGTCGCCGGAGATTTTCACCGGCAGGAATTCCCGGCCGGACATGATTTGGTACTGATTTCCGCTATCATCCATTCAAACAGCCTGGAACAAAATCTCGATCTTTACAGAAAAGCCTTCCGCGCCCTCGACCACGGCGGCCGGATTCTTGTCCGGGACCATGTTATGGCGCCCGACCGGGCGCATCCCAAGGATGGCGCCATTTTCGCGATCAATATGCTCGTGGGGACTAAGGGCGGCGGCACCTACACTTACGGGGAGATCAAATCCGGCCTGGCAAAGGCCGGATTCGTTCGCGTGCGTCTTCTCCGCCAGGGCGAACATATGGACGGCATCGTCGAAGCCTTCAAGCCGTGATATCCTTTCACGCGCGAATGGCCCTCAATAGCCGTTCAGTTGCGGGACACGGCAGGCGGAGGGCCCTGGAGAGTCGACAGGATCCAATGGGATATCCACCGGCCCTGCGGGTGAGGCAGTATGCGTTTGACAAATAACGGGGCATATCTTTTCCCCGGGGATCTGCCGCAACCAAGGAGATGGGCACCGCAAAATATTGAATATCGAATGTCGAATATCGAACCGCAGAAGTTAGCGTCACACTTCGAGATTCATCATTGGTTATTCGACATTCTGCGGTTCTAAAGCATCTATAGCGAGTGGAACCTCTTTCATCCTATGTCGGATGCAATCAGGTCCCTTTGAGGGGTCGACAACCGTAAAACCTTCGATTGTGCCTGAGGGTACTTAATACCCGCAATTTTATGTGAATGGACTGAGGCGTATCGGGACCGAAATGCAGGATACTCTGGCAATTTACAATAACCGCTGTCTTGAAGCTCTCCATATTGCGCTGGACCGCACGCGGATGTACGAATCCTGGCGGGCGCTGGATCCCGGAGAAGGGGCTCCGCTGGACGGGCGCTTCTCGGCGCTTCCCGCACTTACCAAAGCCGATATTCGCAGAAACTTTCCCTATGGCATCGTCCCGCAGGGCATGGATCTGGACGCGGCGCTCGCGCGGGGCGATGTGGCTTTCGTGCATACCAGCGGTACCGCCGATGAGGCGTTGAACAACATCTGGAACCAGAACTGGTGGGACGATTCCGAACAGGCCTCGTGGTCTCTTAATGCCCACGCTGCGCGCGTGCTTTCCCGTTCTCATCGGGAAGCCATCCTCGCGAGCGCTTTGTCCGTAGGGCCCCGAAGCGAAGGGGCGCAAATCCCGCGCAAGTCAAGGGTGCTGGGCAGACTGCTTTTCCTCAACGAGTACGGCAGTACCGCACAGTGGCCGGAAGGGCATGAGCTCAGAATGTCCGCCGAGCTGGAGGAATATGCGCCGGTCGCAATCGAAGCCAATCCGTCGTTGCTCGCGCGATTCGCGCGCTGGGCTTCGCGAAATGGGAGGCCGGTATTCCAGCCCGCGCTGATCACGCTTACGTATGAGTTCCCTTCCGCCTTCCATCTCCGCGCCATCCGCGAAGCCTTCTCGTCTCCAATCGCAAGTTCCTACGGTTCCACCGAGGCGGGTTATGTATTCATGGAATGCGAACATGGGCGCTTGCATCAGAACAGCGATTTCTGCCGGGTGGATATTGACCCGCTGGAGGGCATCGAGGATCCGTCTGTTGGCCGCATTCTTGTAACAACCTTCGGCAACCGATGGTTCCCCCTGCTCCGCTTCGAAATCGGCGACGTAGCCCGTATCGCGCCGGATCCTTGCCCGTGCGGCCGAACATTCGGTTTGACTCTATCGGGGATAGAAGGAAGGCTCATCAGCATCTTCCTCGCTTCCGGCGGCAGGCGGGTGACCCACGGGCAATTGGATCAGGCGCTGGCGCCGGTGGAAGGAATCGACGATTATCGCCTGGATCAGGAAGCGCCCGGCTGTGCCCGGATGCGCCTGGTCCTTTCGGGCAAGCGGCCCGAGCCTTCCGTGCTCGCGGATGCCCGCGAGGCGCTGCACCTGCTTCTCGGGGACGCTATCGATATCAGGGCGGAAGCGGTGGGCGAGCTGTTCCCCGAAGCTTCAGGCAAATTTCTTCTGGCCAGGCGGCATTTCTCCCTTGATCCCGCTCCCTCCGCCGAAGTGAAGAGAGGCCCGAATGCCTCTTGAGTGTAAACCGGTCTATCTGATTGCCGGCGGCCGCCGGTCCAGGCAGCGGCGCGGTCCGGATCCCCTGATCCGTGAAGCTTTGCTGTTGGCCGGAATCAAGTCCCCCACGGTTGCCTATGTGGGTACGGCCTCCGGGGACAATGCGCTCTTTCGCATCATGATCTCGCGCCAGCTGGCAAAAGCCGGCGCGGGCGCTGTCCGGCTTGCTCCTCTTTGCGGGGCCCGGGCTGATCCGGCAAAGGCCGCGCGCATCATCGAGGACAGCCGGATTGTTTTTATAAGCGGCGGAGATGTGGAACAGGG
>Ga0208980_10002599_pt1 | contig 10909 bp, 7 predicted proteins | sample WetSurMetagenome_3_FD_187993 | JGI IMG/M metagenome (GOLD analysis project Ga0208980, IMG submission 187993) | Wetland microbial communities from Twitchell Island in the Sacramento Delta, sample from surface sediment Aug2011 Site A1 Bulk (version 2) | ecosystem: Environmental > Aquatic > Marine...
TCGCCGCTGAAGATGGCCTGCATGCGCGGCGAGTTGAGCAGCGGAATCGCGGCGAGAGCGCCTACCGCAATGATACCCAGCGACGCCCACAACCAGCGCCCGCCCGCCAGCAGGCCGATAGCTAGGATCGATAACGGCACACCGATAAAGATCGCGCCGCGCGACTGGCTGAGCAGAATCGCGGCAGCGATCGGGATCAGCGCGAGGCCGTAGAGTGCGCGTCGCCTCCCGCGCCCCAACAGCAACAGCGCCAACCCAATCGGAAAGACGCGGCCTAAAAACAGGCCCACGTTGTTCGGCGATCCGTACACACTCCGCAAGCGCCGCACACCTTCTTCGGCGGTAATGATGTTGAGATTGAAGGCATACTGCACCAGGCCGATGACGGCCACCAGCACCCCGGCCAACATCAGGAAATCAATGATGCGCCACACGGCCTGCCGATCGAGTTTGGACGCCCGGATGAGCGCGTAATAGACGATCGGCTCCAGGATGATCACGCGGAATTCGCGCAGTGCGAACGTTCGGTAATCAGCCAGCAGCACGGCGATCGCGGAGACGATTAGAAGAGCGATGACGCTCCAATCGAGCGACGTGAAGCGTGAAACGCCCCACGCAATTTTCCGCGTGCGCCTCACGGACCACGCAGCACGCAACACGAACGCCCCCACGCACATAAGCAGGATCAACTCGCTCATGGAGAAGGCCGCTTCGAACAACTGGCGCGGCAGAAAGAAGAACGGCGCGAACAAGGCGACGAGTGCCAAGCCCAGATCGAGCCGCAGGATGATCAGCGCCAACAACACCAGCCCACTGATGAGGGTGAGAATCAGCCATGGTGAAACGTAGAAAATGGTGGCCGCGGCCAATGTCGCAATGATGTTGGTCGTATCACCCGCGCGTCGATAGGCTGCCGCAACGTCCACGCCCCATGTCATCCACGCTGTGGCATAAACGATGAGGGCGGTGATGACGGCAGCGATCGTTTGTTGGCTGCCGCTCAAACGCGACCACAGCGCCGCGACCTTGCGTCCGAATCTTCCCCAATCGGCTTTGCGCCCGAAGTAGATCGCGCCAATCGCCAGCAATATACCGCCGATGAACAGCAAACCATACATGACATTCAGCCCGCTGCGATCTTCGCTGCGGCCGACACTCCAACCGATGAGCGACCACTGATTCCAGCCGCGCTCGGCGACAATCTCGGCCACGTGATCGGTGTTGGCTAAGCCGGTTGCGACGGGGATCGTTTGAATGTCGGTGCGCGTGACGTCCGGCGGGATGAGTTGCAGATACGCGCCGCGCTCGTCGCGGGGCAGGGCGTTGGCGGGCTGACCATCGATCGTGATGTAGAAGTTGGCGCGATCGGCGGCGCGCCGCACGCGCAGAGCCAGATCGGTTCCGTGAAAGGGAATCGTCACTTTGTCGCCGGTGGCAGACCAATCGGCGCCCAGTTCGCTGAAGCGCCACTCGCCGGTGAAAGTGGCCAATGGATTTGGCTCATACGTCGGGCTGCCGGGACGCGCTTGAATTGCGGCGGGATAGTAGCTTGGCGAGAGTTCTGAAATTCTCGCCAGGTTTTCCGGGAGGTTATGCTTGATCGAGAAGCCCCAGTGCGGATCATTCGACGGCGCAGTAGGTTCCCAATTCTCGATCGCCATCACGCCGAGCCACGGCCAATTCTCGCGCGCAAAGTCGATCGCGCGCTGCGTGTAGGCGCGCTGTTGTTCGGACGTTACTCGTCCCCACGGTGAATTCTCTGATGTATTCCAACCGAACTGTGTGGCCCACACTGCTTTGCCCGCATCGCCGTGTTGTTCCATCTCGTCACGCAGCAAGACGAGATGCTGGAAGTTCAGGATGTTGGGATCGATGCGGTGATCATCGGGCGGTAGATCAAACCCATAGGGCTTGCCGGCGACGACATCGAATAGATCGCGCGCACCGGCTTCATACAAGCGGCGCAAGAATAACCAATCGGCCAGATTAACTTTGCTCGTTTCAACGGTGGGTGCGAGTCCGCCCAGTATGATCGTGGCTGTGGGATCGACCTGCTTGATCGCATCACGCGCCTGCCGCAGCAGTTCGGCATACTCGATCGGATTAACCTCGCCCCGCCAGCGATCGCCCAGATTCGGTTCGTCCCAGATCTGATAGGTGTCGATGCGATCGCCGTAGCGCTGCGCCAGTGCTCGCGCGAAGTTAGCGAACTCAAGCGTGGAAGTTGGTGGCTGCGCTGTAGATGCTGCCGCCCACAGTGGTGCGGTATCGAGCACGGCGATGAGGTTGAGATCGCCGCTGTTCTGCACGATGCGATCCCACGGCGTCCAATCGAATTGCCCTTGCTCTGGTTCGATCTGCGCCCACGGAAAAGTCTGGCGGATCCAGCTGAAACCCGATTGTTTGATCTGCGCGACTTCGGCTTTGAGCTGTGCTTCGTCGTACTGTTCCAATGCCGCGTTCACGCCTATGCTATGCTGCGGCGGTGCGAGTGGTTCGGGAAAGCCATAGAACATACCGCGCGTCAGTTGTGTGTGTTGACGCGTGAGCATCACCGCTGTGCCAGCGACGACCGCTAGCCCGACGAGACAGAGGATAGTAATGACAAGTGCGCGTTTGGTCTTCACAGTTGCTTGAGTGAGAAGGCGGTGAAATGCAGTGAGTCTGATTACCTGATCGACTGAAGGCTACTTTGCCCAGCGGGGCAGTGAGATCGATCCATCTACCGAGAGACGGCGTATAAGATCGGTGTTGAGATTGATCCAGTACAGATCGCCTTGATAAGCAACGACGACACTCGATCCATCGGGCGAGACGTCGAAGTCGGGCAGGCCGCGAATGCCGGGTTGGTCTTCCGCCGGGAAGAGCAGTCGCCGGTTGCTGCCATCGCGATCCATGACGTACAAGAAGTAGCGGCTGGTATCGCTGGCGTAGGGCGTCTCGGCCATGCTGTATACGATCTGGCTGTTGGCCGCCGTCGTGCCCAGCCATTGCGGCGCAGCCCACATCCCGGCGCCCACGGCCAGCGGTGCTTGCAGTGTGCCGCTGACTTGCAGCGCGGCGACATCGAAGGCCGGTGAGTCTTCTGCGGCCTCGCCGCTGGGCGATGGTGAATGGATCTGCGTCGCGAGGAATTGCCCGTCCGGCGACCAGTTCAGCGCCGGTGTCCAGGCCCAGGTCGATTGAGTGTTGTAGGCCGCAAAATCCGCGAGCGGCAGTGTGCGTGTAATCTTAGCGGTGGGACTGATCAGACCGATTTCAGCCGTGGTGCCATAGGCCAACCATTTGCTATCGGGTGACCAGGCATAGTTGGTGCCCCACCACGCATAGGGTGCTGTCGCCGACGCTTTGATGATCTCTTTGCCCTTGCTGAGCTTGCCGTTGTTGAACGGCGCGATTGTCAGATCGTTCAACGCTTTCCAGCCGGGCAGACCGGGCGAAGGCTCGGCGCGCGAGTAAGCGATGGACTTCCCGTCGGGTGAGAAATCAGCCCACAGCACGCCGTCGATCTTGAGTGCCTGCGGTTCGGGCACGGCCAGCGTGGTATCGACGATCCACAGGCTGTTGAGCGTGCTGGTATTCCCGCGCGTGTACAGCAGCCAGCGGCCATCGGGTGAAACAGAAAAGACGTGCGCGTCCAGATCGCCTTCGGTCGTGAGATGATGCTCGTTGCCTACGGTATCACGGATGACGTAGGCATTGTTGTTGGATAGCAGGACCAATGTGCCGGGGACCTTAATCTCCCGATAGTCTTCACTGGGACCTTTGCGGACGACTTCCGGGGTCGGGGAAGTCGTTTCGTCTTGCGAGATTTCCACGCGGTTGACCAACTGACCGTCTTTGTAGGTGAGACGATAACGGATCGTGATCTCGCCGTTGCGGCCCGGCTGGATGATTTGACTTTCACCGGGTTTAAGGGCATAGTCGGTAACAGTTGGCCCGGTGGGATAGGGCTTGGTTTTGGTGACGATCTCGGTGGTCTGAATGATGCGCGTGACCGTAATGCCCATGCCGCTGCGCAGCAGCGACGTTTCGGCAGGATGCACCTCGTCGAGTTCGGCCAGCGTGATGCTGGCGCTGCGCAGCGCATCGCGCACGGTGCTGCCCTGCGGTAGCAGCAGCTCCTGCGTGTCGCCGTCGGAAGTTAGATTGACCAGCACTTGTTCCGGCAGACGACCCGGCCCGCAGGCGGCCAACACCAGGGTGAGCATGAGGCACAGTAGTTGAATGAGTCGGCGTAACATTGCGGCGATCATACCATAGGTGATGAGTAACGAGCAATGAGTGATACATGAGGAGGCGCGATGACTTTTTCGATTGTGGCTTACGATCCGGTTGCACAAGAATGGGGCGTGGCGACGCAGAGTAAATTCCTGGCCGTGGGCGCGGTGGTGCCATGGGCGCAGGCCAACACGGGCGCCATCGCGACACAGTCTTACGCCAACACGACCTTTGGGCCAAAGGGTTTGCGACTGTTGGCGAGAGGCCTGAGCGCACAGGAAACACTCGATCGGTTGTTGGCGGCTGATAAGGGCCGCGACCAGCGGCAAGTGGGACTGGTCGATCGGCAGGGCAATGCTGCCACGTTCACTGGATCAAGTTGCCATACGTGGGCGGGGGGCCTGACGGGGAAACACTTCGCGGCGCAGGGCAATATTCTGGCGCGCGCCAAAGTGGTGGAAGCCATCGCGGCGAAATTTGAGACCGCCCAAGGTGAGCTGGCCGATCGGTTGGTAGCGGCTCTGTTGGCCGGCCAGCGGGCGGGCGGCGATCGACGCGGGCAGCAGAGTGCCGCGGTGTTGATCGTGCGCGAGAAGGGCGGCTACGCGGGCTTCAACGATCGCTATCTGGATTTGCGCGTCGACGATGATCCACATCCGATCGAGCGGTTGCAAGCGATTCTGGAATTGCACCACCTCTACTTCGGCAAACCTGCGCCGGAAGCGCTGAAGTCGATCGACAAGAAGATCGCGCGCGAATTGCAGCGCATCGCTCAACAAGCCGGGCTGTATCGCGGCGCGATCACGGGCGGGTATGATGAAGCGACACGGCGAGCAGTGGAAGATTTGATCGGAATGGAGAATCTGGAAGATCGTTGGCCGTTTGGCTCTGATCAGATTGATCCGGTAGCGTTCAAGTTCTTGCAGCAGAAGTATCCGCCCCGGCGCTGATCAAAAGCCCGGTACTGGAGGGCACGCGGACTGCTCACTTACGAGCAGCCCGCGCCGAATCACAGCGTCGTGCTGGTGTCCACAAAGTAACAGCTGCATGACTCATCCAGCAGGTCCGGCGTCATTTGCGGCGCAAGGCCGGCGTAATCGCTGATAGCGAGCAGCGTCCTGAGAATATCGCGCGGATGAACAAACTGCATCGGCCGTTTGGCCTCACGGTACCATTTCTGCAGTAAGTGCACAAAGCCATTGCGGTCGAACGGTATTTGCAAGTTCTGGCAGGTTTGCACGAAAATTTGATAGAACATCTTCTCGTCGGGGCTTTTCACTTCTACCTTCATTTGAATGCGGCGCAGGAAGGCCGCGTCGACCAGATCGCTTGGATCAAGATTGGTGGCGAACACGATTAATTGACGGAAAGGAATTTCCAGCGTTTGTCCGGATTGCAGACGCAGGAAGTCAATGCTAGTCTCTAGTGGAACAATCCAGCGGTTGAGCAACTGCTGGGGGCTGATGGGCTGGCGGCCAAAGTCGTCGATGAGGAACATGCCGCCGTTAGCCTTCATCTGCAGCGGCGCTTCGTAGATCTTGGACACCGGCTCAAAGCGCAGATCCAGCGCGTCCATCGTCAATTCACCGCCCACCCTGACCGACGGGCGCTGAAATAAGCCCCAGCGCTTATCTACCCCGATGTAGCCCGTCTTGCCCGTGGGTGTGTCACTTTCCGGTGACGCGAAGGGAATGTGCACCAGCGGATCGTAAATCTGCACAATTTGTCCACCAATGGAGACGGCATAGGGCAACCAGATGGGATCAGTTCCAGCGAACAGTCTGGCGATGGCCTGAGCGATTGTGGTCTTGCCATTGCCGGGTGGGCCATACAAGAATAGCGATGATCCCGAGTTAATTGCCGGGCCGATGCGCCGGTGAAAATGCTCCGGCAAAATCAGGCCACCGAGAGCTTGCCGGACGTCGGCGGGGGTGAATTTTTGCTGTTCAGCGGTCTGCAGCACAATCGCGGCGCGATAGGCCTCGATGTCTACGGGGAACGGTCCGATATACTGCGTGCGCTCCAGGGCATCGCGGGCGCGATTGATGCCTTCGTCCGTCAAACGGTAGGTGTAGCTAATGCGGAGTGCGCCGGCTTTGACGACTTCCACCATATGGTCATACTGCATATCGGCCATGATTTCGTCGATGACCTGCGGAAAAAGGTGGGTGATTTCTGACAGGCGCGTGACGTTGGCTTCGCCTTCGTTGAAGAGAATGCGATAGATGAGATCAACGGCCAGTGAGGCGGGCAAGCCCAGCTGCGAGACGCTGGTTGCCTGCGCGAGAAGTGTGCGGAATTGATCTGAGCTTGCCACGGCGTCATCCTTTCGGCCAAAGTCTAGGCTGGATTATATAACAATCCGGGTGAGGTGAGAATACAGACTGCGTTCCAATTTGATAACAATCTGCGAACCATCCGAGGTTTCTACACCAGCCTGCCGGCGAGTTAACCCAAGGGCATATCGCCACTGGGTTGGAACATGGGGGTTGACAGCCGCGCCAGGGCATGGTATATTTTGAGCACACTACACCCCCACCGGGGGGGAGGGGGACTGAAATGGACGACGAACACCGGGCAGCGGTACTCAAGCGGTTACGCAGCATCGCCGGACACGTGAACGGCATCGAGCGGATGGTCGGCGAAGACGCCTATTGCATCGACGTGATCAAGCAGGTGCAGGCGGTGCAGGCAGCGCTGAACAAGGTCAACGATTTGATTCTGGAGCAGCATCTCAATTCGTGCGTCATCGAAGCGGTGCGCGGCGATAACAAGAAGGAACGCGAGCGCGTGCTGGAGGAGATCGTGGGCGTGTTTGAGATGGCACAAAAGATATAATGAGCAATCCCCTTTACACCAAGGCGGGGACTACGTGAGCAAGTAACAAGCAACAATGAACAAAGCAAGGCATAACTATGTGGTTGGGTGGGGAAGAATATGACGACTAAGCAGATGACAGTTCCGATTACAGGGATGACGTGCGCCAACTGCTCGGCAACGATCGAGCGGGTGACGAAGAAGATGCCGGGCGTAGAAAATGCGGCGGTGAATCTGGCGAGCGAGCGCGGCACGTGGGTCTATGATCCGGGCCTGGTATCGCAGGATCAGATCATCGCACGGATTGGCGACATCGGCTACGGGGTGGCGACCGGTGAGGCAGAAATTCCGGTACAGGGTCTGCACGACGAGACGGATGCGCGGATCGTCGAAGAGGCGCTGGGGAAAACCGATGGCGTGTTGAAGGTTAGTGTATCCAGTGTGACGAATGTAGCGCTGATCGAGTATCTGCCGACGATGGTGGGGCAGGGCGATCTGCGGCGCGCGATCGAGGCGGTCGGGTTCAAGGCGATCGCGGTGGAGGGCGCCTCCGCCGAAGATGCCGAAGCCGCTGCGCGTGAAGCGGAATTAGCCCATCAGCGTAAGCGGCTGATCGTGGGACTGGTGTTCACCATCCCGCTGTTCGTGCTGTCGATGCTGAAGGACCTCTCGCACGCCGGCTTAATCCAGGTGCCGGAATTTCTGGACGCTTTCTATATGTGGCCGGGCAGTTGGTGGGTGTTCGCCGCGTTGGCGACCCCGGTACAGTTCTATGTGGGAAAAGACTTCTACGTCGGCGCATGGAAGGCGCTAAAGAACAAGGCCGCCAACATGGACGTGCTGGTGGTGATGGGCTCGAGCGTGGCGTACTTCTACAGCTTCGGGCCGTTGCTCGGATTGTATGGGACACATCTGTACTTTGAAACGTCGGCGGTGATCATCACGCTGATCGTGCTGGGTAAGTATCTCGAAGCGAAGGCCAAAGGTCGCACCAGTGAGGCGCTGAAGAAGTTGATGGGCTTGCGCGCCAAGACGGCACGTGTGCTGCGCGACGGGCAGGAACTCGAAATCTCGATCGACGATGTGCGCGTGGGCGATGTGGTGATCGTGCGGCCCGGCGAGAAGATCCCGGTAGACGGTGTGGTGGTCGATGGCCGATCGAGCGTGGACGAGTCGATGATCACCGGCGAGAGTATGCCGGTGGGCAAAGGGCCGGGCGATAAGGTCGTCGGCGCGACGATTAACAAGCAGGGCTTGCTGAAGTTTGAAGCGACGCAGGTGGGCAAGAACACCGTGCTGGCGCAGATCATCCGGCTGGTGGAACAAGCGCAGGGATCGAAAGCGCCGATTCAGAAGCTGGCCGATCAAGTCTCGGCGTGGTTCGTGCCGGTGGTGATTGTGATTGCGGCGTTGACGTTTGTGGCGCACATGGTGCTTAATCCTACGGCGGGCGTTACTAACGCGATGATGGCGATGGTCTCCGTGCTGGTGATCGCCTGCCCGTGCGCGATGGGCCTCGCTACGCCGACCGCGGTGATGGTCGGTACGGGCAAAGGCGCAGAGAACGGCGTGCTCTTCAAGAGCAGTACGGCGTTGGAGCGTTTGGGCAATGTGAAGTTCGTGGCGCTAGATAAGACCGGTACGATTACGGAAGGCAAGCCGGCGGTCACCGATGTAATTAACAACACTGCCCCACTGCCTGGCAGTGCGGGTGAACAAGTAACAAGTAACAAAGAACAAGTAGCGATGAGCAAGGAAGAAGTGCTGCGGCTGGCGGGATCGATCGAGCAGGCGAGCGAGCATCCGCTGGCGGCGGCGATTGTGGAAGCGGCGAAGGCGCAGAAATTGACCTTGAGCGAGCCGCAGGGTTTCCGCTCGATCACGGGGCGCGGGGTGGCCGCGACGATTGAGGGACGCAGTGTGCTGCTGGGCAATCTCACGTTGATGAACGAGCAGCAGGTCGCGTTGAACAACTTGCAGCCAATGGTCGAGCGTCTGCAAAGCGAGGCGAAGACGGCGATGGTGTTGGCCGTGGATGGAGAGGCGGTCGGTGTCATCGCCGTGGCCGATACGGTAAAGACGGGTTCGCCGGAAGCGATCGATTCACTCCACGCGATGGACATTCAGGCGGTGATGATCACGGGCGACAATCGCCAAACCGCGGAAGCGATTGCGAAAGGCGTGAAGGTCGATCGGGTGTTGGCCGAAGTGCTGCCCGGCGATAAAGCCGCGACCGTGAAGCAGCTGCAGAGCGAGAATCAAATCGTAGCGATGGTGGGTGATGGTATCAACGATGCCCCGGCGCTGGCCCAGGCGGATGTCGGCATTGCGATCGGCACCGGCACCGACATCGCGATCGAAGCGGCCGACGTGACGCTGATGTCGGGTGATCTGCGCGGGCTGCCGAAGGCGATCTTGATCAGCCGGGGCACGCTGAAGACCATCAAGCAGAATTTGTTCTGGGCTTTCTTCTATAACGTGATTCTGATTCCGGTGGCGGCCCTGGGCTTGCTGCAGCCGGTGTTCGCCGCGGGTGCGATGGCGTTCAGCAGTGTGTTCGTGGTGACGAATTCGCTGCGGTTACGCGGATTGAAGACTCAGAAGTAAACAGGTAGGCAAGTAGATGAGTTGAGACTGTTCTTGGCTACTTGATTACTTATCTACTCAAAACTTTGAGAAGGAGACAACAGCATGGCAATCGATCCGGTGTGCGGTATGCAAGTTGATGAGAAGACGGCGAAGCACAAGAGCGAATACAAGGGTGAGACGTACTACTTCTGCGCGCCCGGCTGCAAGTTCACGTTTGAGGAGAAGCCGGAAGATTACGTGGGGCCGAATAAAAAGCCGTTCGTGCCGATGGGTGATCACGGCAAGATGTAGATTGAGCGCCGCTCAGTCAGATGTAAAGACACGAAGCATGTCGAAGTTGGACGGCTTCGTGTCTTTTTTGTTGGGAGCAGTCGACGGTGGGAGTATGATAGAATTACGATTAGTCACTATGAGATGACTATAGGATCACTAAAGGATGACTATGGGTTACCTGCGGCAGGCACGCGGCCAGGAAGACGACAAGGCCGAGAAGGAGGGTCGATGGCTAAGGTCAAACTCAATGCACTGGTGGAGAAGGCACAGGGACGGCTAGGTGATGGACTGGTTTTGAAGCGAACACGCAGCGGCGCGACCATTCTGGCCAAGAAGCCGGAGTTTCCCAAGAACCGTAAATTCAGCCAGGCGCAGCGGGAGCATCAGCAGCGCTTTCGCCAGGCGGTAACGTATGCCAAGGCCGCGCAGATGAATCCGATCTATGCGGCATTGGCGAAGAAGCGCAAGCAACCGGCGTATAACTTGGCGCTGGCCGATGCGATGCATCCGCCGCGCGTGATCGAGATCGACGTGAGTGGTTATAGTGGCAAGGCGGATGAAGTGATCCGCGTGAAGGCCGAGGATGATGTGCAGGTGACACGCATACATGTCACAATCTTTGATATGCGTGAGCGAGTGATTGAAGAAGGCGAGGCGGTTAATGATCGCGCCGGGCGGTGGTGGACGTATGCAACGCAGATAACGGGGGATAGCGCTAGTGTCAAAGCACTGGCGTATGATCTCGCTCAAAACGAGGGGAGCCTGACGCTACAGAGAAATTGACGATTGACCCTCCCCGCCAGTCGTGCTATATTGAAATCAGCCAAGCGGGTGTCCAATTTCTGAGGAAACATGCCGGACGCCTCAACACCTAACCCTGAAGAGAACCTTCAGCCGCGTCTGTGACCAACGTCAGTGGTGGAGTCAACCTTGACGCGCAGCACGATGTCAACGTCGGCGGCGATGTCGTCGGCCGCGACAAGATAACGACCAACATCGACACAGGCGG